>Ga0302319_10000224_pt1 | contig 122236 bp, 108 predicted proteins | sample Bog_T0_2_FD_203319 | JGI IMG/M metagenome (GOLD analysis project Ga0302319, IMG submission 203319) | Peat permafrost microbial communities from Stordalen Mire near Abisko, Sweden - Bog_T0_2 | ecosystem: Environmental > Terrestrial > Soil > Wetlands > Peat | place: Sweden: Abisko, Stordalen...
GCCCCCAAACCCCGCACCGCTCGCCGCGGCAGGCGTTCGGGGGGAACACCCTTGCCACCACCAACCGAAGGGAGAAACCCCAAAAGTCTTAGAAAAAACTTGCATGACTACATGCCTGTAATCCGTGCTAAAAAATTCGTGGAACTACACCGGCGTGGCGTGGCCTTCAAATGAGCTGGAGTTGTTCACGGGGGCGGCGGAAGGAGGCGATGGAGAGCTTGATGGGGGGGCGGCCTTCGAAGCCGGCGGCTTTGCGCGCGACTTTGTACATGGCGGCCATTTGCTCCGCGTAAAATCCTTCGCCGCGCATCCGGTTGCCAAAACGCGGATCGTTGAGCCGGCCGCCGCGCATCTCCCTCACCCTGTTGAGGATCTTCTCCTTCTTGTCCGGAAAATGATCGTCCAGCCAGCGTCCGAAAACCTCCGCCACTGCCCCCGGCAGCCGCAGCGCAGTAAAGGTGGCGTCCCGAGCCCCGGCATTGGCCGCGGCGGTAAAGAGATTGAGCATCTCGTGGTCGTTGAGGCCCGGGATGCAGGGCGCCATCAGCACGCACACCGGAATGCCCGCCGCCGCAAGTTGCTCCACCGCCCGCAACCGGCGCACCGGCGGAGAGGCGCGCGGCTCCAGCTTCTTCGCGAGGTCTCCATCCAGCGTGGTAATGGAAATATTGATCCGGACGGCATCGTGCGCCGCCAGTTCGCGATAGAGGTCCAGGTCGCGAGTCACCAGGTGGTTTTTTGTGATCACGGAGACCGGGTTGCGGAATTCCGCAAGTACCTCCAGGCATCGCCGCGTCAGCTCCAGCTTCCGCTCAATCGGCTGATAGCAATCCGTCACCCCGCTCAACGCCACGGTTTCCGGTTTCCACCTCGCCGATTCCAGCTCCCGCTTCAGCAGCTCCGCCGCGCGCGGCTTGACCACAATCCGCGTCTCAAAATCGAGCCCTGCCGAGAACCCGAGGAACTCATGGGTCGGCCGCGCGAAACAATAGGCGCACCCATGCTCGCACCCGCGGTAGGGATTGACCGAGTAGGTAAACGGCACATCCGGGCTGTTATTCCGCGAGAGGATCGACTGCGAGTCATCCTGAAGAAACTGCGTGCGCGCCAGCGGCTGCTCCTGGTCCGCCTCAACGGGATCGGGAAGATACTCCAGCCGCTCAAAGCGGTTCTTCGGGTTTAACCCCGCCCCGCGTGCAGACCGGCGCGTTGATATGTTCATAAGAACACTATCCCTCGGCCTCATCTGCGCGTCAAGGACGCCCTTGCGACAACAAAAAACGCCGGGGTCTTGCGACCCCGGCGTTTTCGGTAAAGTTCCGCTTGATAGCGGACTCGTGATTTTTAGAACACCAGGCGGGTGCCGAGGCGGACCAGGAAGTTGTTCTGGTCGCCGTGGCCGTACCGGTCGCCGTAGTAGTTCCAGCGGGCGTCCGTGAAGACACCGAACTTGTTCGGCACGATACGGTACTCCAGGCCGACACCGACATGGCCGACGCCCCACTGGGAGCCGTCCCATGTGCTGCCGCCGCCGAGGAACACGTAAGGCGCGATGGCCCACGAGTCGATCGGGTAACGGAAGATGAGGCTTCCGGTGGCGCTCTGGAATTGCGTCGAGTTTTTATTGAGGGTCGACGCGTTGTCGTGCCCTTCCAGCCATGTGCCTTCCGCACTGAGGCCGAAGTAGCGGGTGAAGAAGTAATTCACCGCAACACCACCGCCCCATGCGTGGTCGTGGATGGGACCGGCATGCATCCCCCCATGGCCGACCTGGTATGCGCCGAACGTATCGAGCTGAATCTCCTTGTCTGAGAATAGGCTCGCCGTTTCGACCTGCTTGTATTCTTTGCCTGAAGCCGCCGGTCCCGAGTACGTCTCCGTACCCGCAAAACTGGTGGCCGCGACCGCGACAAATGCCGCTACTCCGAATACGAGTTTTTTCATGATTGGTTCTCCTGTTGGTTAGTTTGTTTTTACGACTGCAACAGTCGTGAATCGAGTTAAGGGAGCTGTGTGCGGGCCTGTAAAGTGAAATTTCGGTGTGCCGCATAGGGCTGCTCACTGAGACGGTTGACAGGGGTTTTGCTGCTCCAAATAAGCAATTTAGCGAAGTTTGCTCTCGTAATTTTGCGCCCGAACCGGCGTGTCTGCGGTTTTTCCCATTGCTTTCAGACGGGACCCACCTAAAGTCACCCTCCCTCTCGTGCCGCCATGGTCCATTCCAGTCCAGAATTGAAGATATTTTCCGGCTCCGCGCACATCTCCCTCGCCCAGGAGATCGCGGATTCCGTGAACGTCCCATTGGGCGATGCCACGGTGAGCTCTTTCCCGGACGGCGAGACCTTTGTGCGGATCAATGAGAACGTCCGCGGGCGCGATGTTTTCATCGTCCAGCCGACCTGCCCGCCGACCAACCAGAACCTGATGGAGCTGCTCATCATGGTGGATGCCGCCCGGCGCGCCAGCGCGGACCGCATCACGGCGGTGATCCCCTTCTTCGGCTACGCCCGGCAGGATCGCAAGGACAAGCCTCGGGTGCCGATCACGGCCAAGCTGGTGGCCAATCTCCTCACGGCGGCCGGCGTCAACCGCGTCCTCACCATGGACCTCCACGCCCAGCAGGTGGCCGGCTTTTTCGATATCCCGGTGGATCACCTTTTCGCCGCGCCGGTGCTGATCCGCTATATGCGGACGCGCTTTGCCGAGACGCCGATCACCGTGGTCTCACCGGATGTGGGCGGATTGAAGATGGCGAGCGCCTACTCCCAGGCGCTGGGGGCGAACCTGGCCATCGTGGCCAAGCGCCGCAAGAGCGCCATCGAGACGGAATCGCTCTATGTCATCGGCGATGTCGAGGGGAAGGATGTGCTGCTGGTGGACGATCTGACCGAGACGGCCGGCACCTTGACAAGCGCGGCCGTCCTCCTTAAGAAGCACGGCGCTCTGCGAATCTTTGCCGGGGTATCCCATGCGGTGCTCTCCGATCTGGCGATCGAGCGGCTGAAGAATTCCGAGATCGAGGAACTCATTACCACCAATAGTGTTCCTGTCCGTTCCAGCGACGCCTGCCGGATCCGGGTACTGAATATCGCGGAACTCCTCGGCGAAGGCATCAAGCGCATCCACAACGACGAATCCGTAAGCTCTTTGTTCCAAATCCACGACACGAAAAACTAAAACCGGCAGCCTTAGGCTGCCACCTTCAATTTATGGCAAAACAAGTCAAACTCTCCGCAAGCGCCCGCGTCCAGATCGGCGGTACCGTGGCCAACAAACTCAAGAAGGAAGGCCTCATCCCCGCGATCATCTACGGCGGCAAGGAAGCCCCGCTGCCGCTCCAGGTGCGCTCGCGCGAAATCAGCACGCTGCTCTCCCGCGCCCGGGGCGAGAACATCCTCGTCGAGCTGGAGATCGACAATGCCGGCGCGACGACCAGCCGCATGGCGCTCATCCAGGAGGTCCAGCACGCCCCCCTTTCCGGCGGCATCGTCCATGTCGACTTCCACGCGGTGAACATGAACGAGCTGCTGAATACGTCCGTTCCCGTCGAGCCCTTCGGCGAGCCGAGCGGCGTCAAGAACTTCGGCGGCATCCTGGAGCAGAGCCTGCGCTCGATCGATATCGAGTGCCTTCCCAAGGATCTCCCGGAGGTCATCACCGTCGACGTTTCCGGCCTTGAAATCGGCAGCTCCATCCACGTCAAGCACCTCATCCTGCCCGCGGGCGTCACGGCCCTGGACGACGCGGACCTCACCGTCTTCCTCGTCGCCGCGCCTGCCGTGGTCGAAGTGGCCACGCCGGCCGCAGCCGCCGGCGCCACCCCTGCGCAGCCGGAGGTCATCAAGGAGAAGAAGGAAGAGGCCGCGCCGGAGAAGAAGTAGCAGTCCAACCGGTCCCCAAATGGCGTGCCTTCCTCGTATGAACCCCTCTTCCGCCTCATTGCCGGCCTCGGCAATCCGGGTCGCGAGTATGAGGATACGCGCCACAATGCGGGCTTTATGATCATGGACCGGCTTGCCCAGCGCGCCGGCATTTCGTTTCGCAACCAGCCGAAATGGAACGCCGCGATCGCCGCCACCGGCGGCGTGATCCTCTGCAAGCCGCAGAGTTTCATGAATGTGAGCGGCGAGCCCATTGGCGCGGTCGCCCGGTTCCACAAGATCGACCCGGCGCACATCCTGGCCATTTTTGACGATGTGGCGCTTCCGCTGGGCCGCATCCGCATCCGTCCGTCCGGCTCAGCCGGCGGGCACAACGGGATGAAATCGATCCTCGAGCATGTGGGCGATATCCCGCGGCTGCGGGTGGGTATCGGCGCGGCTGATGGAACATCGATGGTCCAGCACGTCCTCGGAAAATTTCTGCCGGACGAGCGTCCCATCCTCGCGGCGGCCATCGACCGGGCCGTCGAGGCGGTCGATTGCCTCCAGCGCGACGGCATCGAAGCCGCAATGAATCAATTTAACTGAATCCACTGGGATCGCCTGTGCGATTCTGCATTAACCTCACCAAACACCATCCGATGAAAAATAAATACGAAGCGCTTCTCGTCCTCAACACCCGGGGCAACGAAGACGGCGCCAACAAGATCATTGACCGCCTGGAAGGCGAATTCAAAAAAGAAGGCGCGGATATCGAGCAGGTGCAGCGGCTGGACCGCAAGCACTTCTCCTATGCCGCCGGCCCGCTGGACAGCGGCTACTTCGTCAATTTCGTCTTCGCCGCCGAGCCACCGCTGATCGACAAGATCAAGAACAAGTTCAAGCTCGACGCCGATATCTACCGCGCGCATTACCAGAAGATCCCCGCCCGCCGTCGCGGCGCGGAGAAAGCCGCGAGAAAAACAGCCGCGAAAGCCGCTGCAAAAGCCGCTTAATTACGGTAACATCCCCGGAATATGGCAAACCTCAATAAAGTCATGCTGATGGGAAACCTCACGAGGGATCCCGAAGTCCGCTACACCCCCAAGGGGACCGCCGTGGCAGAATTGGGGCTGGCCATCAACCGCGTGTACAGCGCCGAGAATGGCGAGAAGCGCGAGGAAACGACCTTTGTCGACGTGACCCTCTGGGGCCGCACGGCCGAGATCGCGGGCGAGTATCTCAAAAAGGGCCGCCCTGTTTTCATCGAGGGCCGGCTCCAGCTCGACACGTGGGATGACAAGCAGACCGGCCAGAAGCGCAGCAAGCTGAAGGTCGTTGGCGAAGCGATGCAGTTGATGGGTGGCCGCGGCGATGGTGGTGCCGGCGGCGGAGGCGGTGGTGGTGGTGGAGAATCTGAGGGCAGCGGTGGCGGAGGCAGCGCACGTCCCCCGCAAGCCCGCCCCTCGCGCCCCCCGGCGCAGAAGCCCCCGACCGATCCGGATCTGGAGCCTGAGGAAGACGATATTCCGTTCTAAGCGGAAGGCGGATGAAACTTATAGGACCTATGGGACCTATGAGTGTGATTATTACTTGCTGCGTAGGGCATTTACTGAACCATTTTTCAGGTTTTTACCGGGGGATTTCGCTTTGCCATTCGCGGCTGGTGGGGTTTTATCGGAACCTAACTTGAGCGAGGGTAAACAACGCAACGGGATCAGGACCGGCAGGATGCGAGTGGCGTCTCTGTCGCAACTGGATGCGCTTGTAGGTGAGCATGTCACCGGGGACCCGCCGAATGTGGCATGGCAGGACTCGTACGGCCTTTACCAATTCACCTCACGCGAGGAAGCGATTGAGGCCATCTCCAACGCTTACTACCGGCTTTTCCGGCCCGATCTGGATTGGGAGGCGGTCACCATCGAGGAGGTCCGGCGCTTCAAGGCGTATTCAACCGATTTGATGGCGGCATGGGACGTCGTGGAGCACCTGAGTGCGGAATCGCGGCAGCCTGAAATCCGCCGCCAGGGGGAATTCTGGCGGGCGGCGTTTTCAGGCGCTGAGGCGTTCGCGAGCACCCCCTCGCTGGCCATCTGCCTCGCGGCGTTGCGGGCGCGCGGGATCGACCCGATTTTTTGCGAGGAGCTTTTGGAAGAAGACGATTCTTCTCAGGTTGACTCCCGGCAGGAATCGGAGACGGTGGACTTTCTATGAATCTCACCACGCAAGCCCCCCGCAGCCCCCGCGTCCGCCTCGGCGGATATGTGATCCTCGCCCGCACCACCGACAAGTGCCACGCCTTCCTCGAGGGGACGATCGGCGAATACCATTTCGATTGCCCTCTGGATAACATGCTCTTTGGTTTCAAGGGCGTCACCGGAGACGATTTCAAGGCCCAGGTCCAGGCCGGCGCGAGCGACGCGGCGCTGGTGGAATGGATCAATACCCACGGCACGCCGAAGACGGCGGAGGAGATCAAAGCCTGGAGCGACGGCATGGAAGAGACGATGCCCTACGAGAACCCCGAGCGCCGCGAATGGTTTAGCGAGCAGACCAAGGCCCTGGGCCTCGACCCCGCGAAGACCAGCCTCTTTGACTGGCTGGAAGCGGACGACAAGGCGAGTTACGCCAAATAACAAGGCATTCCGGCACAATACGACTTATCCCGATCTACTCGGAATACAATCCATTACTCTGCATTAAGTCGGCGCTCCCGTGGGATTACACGGAAGCGGCCTTGCTGTGCCGGTAACGGGATAAGTCATACACCTGGAAGTTGGCCTTTTTTCACGGTCCTTTATTGGAACGGATAGCGTCGTCGAATGAATATACTGCACATGGAATATTCCCTGTTGACATTCGTTCAATTAATGCTGACATCAGCTCGCGTATGAAAAAATGGATTCAAAACGGCTTGCTCACCTTCGTGTTAACCGCAACTGGCGCTCACCTTGCGAATGCTGAGGGCGGCTATACCCCTGCACCGCAATTCCGCGCAACAGCGCCGGAACAAAGCTCGGATTATTATAATTATACCGTGGGAATTGAAGCAACCACCCTGGGCGGCGGCGGTTCATTAAGCTGGCGGTTTACCGATATGCTCGGCGCAAGCACAGGAGTTGATTTTTTTAGCTACAGTGACTCGGTGACCGTCAAGGACATCAGGGTGAACGGCACCGTCCAGCTTCTCTCGGAACCTCTTACCCTTGATATCTACCCGTGGGAAGGGAACTCGTTCCATTTCGGTATCGGCATGTTATTTAACCAAAACATTCTGTTCGGCGATGCCTCGGCAAGGTCGGGTCGCACCTATACGATCGATGGGAATCGCTACAACTCCAGCGATGTCGGCCACCTGAATCTTAGTATCAGACAGAATGCCGTCGCTCCTTATCTCGGGGTCGCGGGCAATCTATTCTATTTTGACAGCGCCCATCATTGGGCCTTCACCGGCGAGGCCGGCGTCGCTTACCTGGGCGGTGCATCCGTCAATCTCACCCGCTCAGGCGGCGTGTCGCATTCCAATCCCCTTGGTGCAAGCATTGACCGCTCGTTGAACAACGAAGTCGGCAAGATCAGGGGTTATGGCAACGACTTCTCCTGGTGGCCGGTGGCCAAGCTGGGCCTCAGCTACAGCTTCTAGAATTCGTCGAGTCTCCTTTAGAACTCTCCTTGGTTCAAATGATCGCCGGAGCACCCGCTCCGGCGATCATTTTTTTTGGGAACCATCATCGGCCATTAACCAATCCGTACCATACTCGGGCGGCAAGCCATCGGGTTTGACCCTGCCCGTTATCCCGTGGTGCCATCCCGCCGTGCAACAGACCACACCATCGATGCCCCCAGCAACGCCGCCACCACCCCCAGCGAAGCCCCATTGCTGATGTGCACCACGTCCGCCAGCAGCATCTTAAGCCCGATAAAGCAGAGGACCGCCGCCAGCCCGTAATGGATGTACCGGAACCGGTGCGCCGCCCCTGCCACCAGGAAGTAGAGCGACCGCAGGCCCAGGATCGCGCAGATATTGGATGTATATACGATAAACGGATCCCGCGTGACCGCGAAGACCGCCGGCACGGAGTCCACGGCAAATGCCAGGTCCATCAAGTTCAGGACCACCAGCACCAACGCCAGCGGCGTCAGCATCCGGCCGGCGGCGGTCTGAATGAGGAATTTTGAGCCGTGGAACTCCGGCGTCACCCGCGGAATCCTCCGGCATAGGCGGATGACGAAGCTCTCCCCAGGGTCCTCCTCGCCGCTCTTGAAGAACATGCGCATCCCGGTGACCAGGAGGAAGATGCCGAATGCATAGAGGATCCACGCAAATCGCCGGATCAACTCCACGCCGATACCGATCATCGCCCCGCGCATCACCAGCGCGCCGAGGATGCTCCAGACCAGCACCCGGTGCTGATCGCGCGGGTCCACCTTGAAGAACCCGAAGATCATGACGAACAAGAACAGGTTGTCCATGCTCAGCGAGTACTCGATGACGTAACCGGTGATGAATTCCCCGGCCTTCGCGGGTCCCTCGGCAAAGTGAATCCACGCGCCGAAGCCGAGCGAAAGGATGACCCACACCACGCTCGAGAGCGCCGCCTCGCGCATCGATACCTTGCGCGCGCCCCGGTGGAAGACAAAAAGGTCCAGCGCCAGCAGCAGCAACACCGCGACATTGAACCCGATCCAGAATGAAAGGCCGGTGCGCATGCGAGCGGCTGAAAATCACAGGAATGGACCACTTCTGCAAGCGCGGCGGGGATTCGCAGGACCGCCCCAACTTTTCCATGGTCAATGCCGGTTTGGTGACCTATCTTGATCGGCTCTTATGGATGCAGAAGTCCAAAAAGCCGTTGACGCCGGCAAACTCACCGCACAGGCCGGACAGGCCCTCGATAAACTGCTGCCCGGGAGCTATTGCTACCACAAAAGCTGGGGCTTCGGCAGGGTCGACGCGGTCAATTTCCTCGTCAGCCAGCTCACCATCGATTTCCGCGGGAAGAAGGGGCACACGATGCAGCTCCAGTACGCCGCGGAGTCGCTCCAGCCCATCCCGGCGGATCACATCCTTGCGCTCAAGGCGTCCGACCTGGCCGGCCTGAAGGCGCGCGCCAAGGAGGATCCCGTGGGCATCATGCGGATCATCCTCAACAGCTTCGGTGGAAAGGCCACCCAGGAGCAGGTTTCCTCCTCGCTCATGCCCGAGGTTTTCAACGACACGGAGTGGAAGCGCTGGTGGGACGGCACCAAGAAGTCGCTGAAGAAGGATGGCCATTTCTCCCTGCCTGCAAAAAAGGGCGAGCCGATCCTCCTGCGCGAGCAGGCCGTCTCCCGCGTGGATGAGGTGCTGGAGCAATTTTCCCACGCCCGCCAGTTGAAGGATCAACTGGTCGCGCTGGACGCGATCATCAAGAACCTCGACAGTTTTACCGATCCCGCGCCGCTACGCCCGGTGATCGCCGCCGCCGAGGAAGCCTCGCGCAAGAGCCTGAAGCTGCGGCCCGAGGCGGCCTTCGAGCTGCTGCTGGCGCGCAACGAGATTTGCGAGAAAACGAAGCTCGAGCCGACCCCCGGCTCCCCGTCGCTGGCGCAGATGCTGCGCGACGAGGAGAAGAGCATCGCTGAGATCATCCCCGAGATCGGCGCCGCGAAGCAAAAGCGCGTGTTTGCCGCATTCCCCGAGGCCTTTGGCGACGAGTGGGTGACCAAGGCGATCAAGCTCATGCTCCGCAGTCCCGGCCGCGTCGTCGCGGAGATCGCGCGGCTGCTGGAGGATCAGGGCAGGCAGGCGGAGTTGAAAAAGGAAATCGACCGCTCGATCCGCGATCATTCGCTGAGCTCGGATGTTCTCTACTGGCTCTGCAAAGAGCGCAACACGCAGACTTTTAATGAATTGATCAGCCCTGAGGTTTTCAGCGCGGTCCTGACGGCGCTGGAGCGTGAGCAGGTGACCTCCTCGCGCATCGGCGGACGCTTGCATGATCTGGTGATGGAGGATCGCGAATTGATCCCCGACCTGCTGGCGAGCGCCGAAATCGGCGTGGTGCGCGAAATGATGCGCAAGCTACTGCTGACCTCCGTTTTCGAAGAGCTCAACAAGCGTTCCCTCCTCGGCCGCATCGTCCGGGCGTATCCGGAAATGCAGGCCATGCTCGAGGGCGACAGCGGCGAGCGGCAGGAATCCCTCATCGTTTCCTGGGAGAGCCTCGAGCGCCGCAAGGCGGAGTACGAGGACCTCATCAAGAAGAAGATCCCGGATAACACGCGCGAAATCGCAGTGGCCCGCTCCTACGGCGATCTGCGCGAGAATTTCGAATTCAAGGCCGCCAAGGAAATGCAGCGCGTCCTCCAGCGCCGCCAGGCGGAGATGGAAGTGGCGCTCTCCCGCGCCCGCGGCACCGATTTCTCGAACGCGGACACCAGCATGGTCTCCATCGGCACCATCGTCACCTATCGCAATCTCGATAGCGGCGCGAGCCAGACCTACACGATCCTCGGCGCATGGGACGGCAAGGTGGAAAAGGCGATCCTCTCCTACCAGAGCGGTATCGGCCAGGCACTGCTCGGGAAGAAGGTGGGCGATCATATCGACCTCCCCACCGAGCATGGCACCGAGAAGGTGGAGCTCGTATCGATCGAGGCGTACTTCAATGCCGCCGCGCCAGCCGGGGTGGCGTAGCAGGGTGGATTGGACGGTTCTCTTTCAGCCTCAGATTAACGCAGATTACTGGGAGGGTTGGATTCGGTGCTGAATCGAACCGCTGCGATTTGTTCTTTCAGCAGTGTCATCGGCTATCGCGGCAGAAGCGTCTGGCGAAAAATCCGTCCCGGTAATTCTCCAAATTAATCTGCGTTAATCTGAGGCTAAAACAAGCCCGTCCCCCCGCGATCACGGCCGGACCTCACCCCCCGCGATCCCTGCCAAACCCTTCGCGTTTCTTGCGCCGCGCCACGTTTTTGGTTGCCTCCTCCGCGCCCGGTCTTTAGGCAATGATCCTCCTTTTTCCAAACCAAAACTCACCATGTCACTCACCATCATCACCGACATTCGCGCACGCCAGATCCTAGATTCACGGGGCAATCCAACCGTCGAGGCCGATGTCGAGCTGGCCGGTGGCGCGATCGGCCGGGCGGCGGTCCCCAGCGGCGCCAGCACGGGCGAACACGAAGCATGGGAATTGCGCGATGGCGTAAAGGATCGCTATTCCGGCAAGGGCGTCACCAAGGCCGTCGCGAACATCGAGAAGGTGCTGGCGGAGGAACTGGCGGGCCTCGACGCGCTCGACCAGGTGACCGTGGACAAGACGATGATCGCCCTCGACGGCACGCCGAATAAATCGAAGCTCGGCGCGAACGCCTTGCTGGCCGTCTCGCTGGCCACGGCCCATGCAGCCGCCTCGCAGGTGGGTCTGCCCCTTTTCAAATACATCGGCGGACCGAACGCGAAAGTGCTCCCGGTGCCGATGATGAACATCCTCAACGGCGGCGCGCATTCCGATGCGCCGATCGATTTCCAGGAGTTCATGATCATCCCCAAGGGCGCGCCCACCTTCTCCGAGGCTCTCCGTTATGGGACGGAAGTTTTCCACGCCCTCAAGTCGGTGCTGAAGGATCGCGGTCTCTCCACTGCCATTGGCGACGAGGGCGGATTCGCCCCGAAACTCGAGTCGGCGTACGACGCGCTCGAGACCATCGCATCGGCGGTCAAGAAGGCTGGCTACAAGCTGGGCAAGGATATCTTCATCGGCCTCGATGCCGCATCGAGCGAGTTCTACGACGCGAAGTCGAAGAAATATGTCTTCAAGAAATCCGACGGCTCGAAGAAGAGCGTGGATGAGCTGGTTGCCTATTACCAGGATCTCCAGAGGAAATTCCCGATCATCTCCATTGAGGACGGCTTCGCGGAGAACGACTGGGCCGGCTGGAAAAAACTGACCGACGCGATGGGCAAGGACACGCAGCTCGTCGGCGACGATCTCTTTGTCACCAACACCAGCTTCCTGCAGCGGGGCATTGACGAGGGAGTGGCAAATTCGATCCTCGTGAAGGTCAACCAGATCGGCACGCTCACCGAGACGCTCGACGCCATCGAGCTCGCGAAGGAGCACGCCTACACTGCCGTCATCTCCCATCGCTCCGGCGAGACCGAGGACACGACCATTGCTGACATCGCCGTCGCGACCAATGCAGGCCAGATCAAGACCGGCTCGCTCTGCCGCACTGATCGCGTAGCGAAATACAATCAACTTCTGCGTATTGAAGAAGAACTAGGTGACAACGCCATTTATGGCGGTAAGATGCGCTAGCGTAATAGCAAGCTCCCCGGCGCCGAATTCGCTCCGGGTTTTGACCATCCGGACGTTTCCGGGAAGCTGCTAAACGTTCGCATTGCCCATGGAAGAATACGGCGATTTCAGCCTCCGCCGCCAGAATACCGTCTGGCATACGCTCAATCGTCTCCTCGTGGCGCTCATCGCTTTCACGGTGGTGACGTTGATCGCGTGCGCCTTCGTGCCGCTGCTGAAAAATGCGCGCGAAGGGTGGGACCGCGCGGACGATCTGCGCGACCAGATTGCAAAGGAGCAAGCCCTTGTTGATCAGGACAAGCGAAAGAGAGAGTTACTGACGAGCGATCCGACGTACATCGAGACCATCGCACGTGACCGGCTCGACATGATGAAGAACGGGGAGACGATCTACCGCATCGATCCCGAGCCTACCCCCGACCAGTCGCACATGCGGCTTAATCCATAGGCCATTCGCGGTGCGATGCAGCGTCGCGGCGAGTCCACCACCTCCGCCGTCCACCGGTGGTTTCGCCGCCGTTACGGAAAGCCGACTCCCGCGCAGGCAGAGGCATGGCCGCTGATCGCCGCGGGCCGCAGCGTCCTCATCGCCTCCCCCACCGGCACGGGCAAGACCCTCGCGGCCTTCCTGAGCGTGCTGGACGCGCTGGATGCCGCGCCCCGTCCGCTGCCGAATTCCATCCTGTGCATCTACATCTCCCCCCTTCGCGCGCTGGCGTATGACCTTGAGAAGAATCTCCAGTATCCGCTCCGGGAAATCTACGGCAGCATCGACGAAGCTCCGATCCGTGTCGCCATGCGCACCGGCGATACCCCCGCCTCGGCGCGTGCGCGCCACAAGACCCGCCCGCCGCATATCCTCCTCACTACCCCGGAGAGCCTTTGCGTTCTGCTCAGCCAGCCGTCGTGGCTGCCGATCCTGCGCACGGTGCGCTGGGCGATTGTCGATGAAATCCACGCGCTGGCAGAGGGGAAACGCGGCGTGCATCTTACGCTCAGCATGGAGCGCCTTGCCGCGCTGGCCGCGGAGCCGGGTACCGGACATCCCGGCCATGCGCTGCAACGGATCGGCCTTTCCGCAACGGTGGCGCCTCTGGAGGAGGTGGGGAAATTCCTCACCGGCACCCACGGTGAATGCGCGGTGGTCGATGCGACGAGCGCGAAGAGAACCCAGCTTCGCGTCCACACTCCGCTGCGCAAGGATCCCTACCCCGAGGCCGGCTACACCGGCCAGCGGCTGATTCGCGAACTGGCCGGATTGATCCGTGAGCACCGGACAACGCTCGTGTTTACCAATACCCGCTCCGGCGCGGAGGCGTCGACTTACTGGCTGCGCGAGACCTGTCCCGATCTCGCGGGCGTGATCGAGTGCCACCACGCGTCGCTCGACCGCGACCTGCGGCAGGATGTAGAGGACAGGCTCAAGCGCGGCGAGCTGCGCGCGGTGGTCTGCTCGACCTCGCTGGAACTGGGGATCGATATCGGGTCGGTGGACCTGGTGGTCATGCTCGCGACGCCCAAGGGCGTGAGCCGCGCCCTGCAACGCGCGGGCCGATCCGGCCACAATATCCACACCGTCAGCCGGGGCATCCTGATGGCGACGAATGTCAACGACCTCGTCGAGGCTTGCGCCACCGTGCTGCTGGCGCGCGGCCGGCACCTGGACCCGGTGCGGATCCCGGAGGCGCCGCTCGATATCCTCGCGCAGCACCTGGTGAGCATGGGTTGCGACCGCCGCTGGACCCGCGACGAGGCGCTGGCGCTGGTGCGCTCCGCTTATCCTTACCGCGACCTGAGCGTGCGCGATTTTAACGATACACTCGATTACCTAGCGGGCGGCGGCCAGTCACTCCGGCAGCAATATGCCGATGTCTTCGGCAAGATCGACCTGGATGACGATGGCTTCCAAACGCGCGAGGGACGGGTGCGGCGGGAGTTTTTGCAAAATGTCGGCGTCATCCCGGAGACCGGAGTCGTCCGGGTGCGGCTGAAGAACCGGGTGCTGGGATCGGTGGAGGAGAGTTTCATGCGATTGATCGATCCGGGCGATGTCTTCGTGATCTCCGGCAGGCCGGTGCGGCTGGAACGCGTGGGACAGATGGAGGTTTTCGTTACGCGCGCCGACGGGGCGACGCCGACGATCCCGCGCTGGAATGCCCACAAGATGCCGCTCTCCGCGGGAGTGGCACACGAGATATCGCGCCTCCGCGGCGAGGTGCGGCAGCGGCTGGAGAACGGGGAACCGGACCCCGATCTCAAAAAATGGATCGCGCAGCGGCTGGATTGCGGGGCTGCGAATGCAGGGGTCATCCATGCGATGTTTACCGCGCAGCACCGGCTCTCGGAGATTCCGCCGGTGGGCGCGCTCTTGATCGAGGAGTTACTGGAGGACCCCGGTGCGGACAAGGCTGCGCGGCCGCGGCATTACTTTTTCCATTCGCTCATCGGACGGGCGGCGAATGATGCGCTCTCCCGCGTGGTCGCCCGGCGTTTGAGCGCATTGCGCGGCGGCAACGCGATCAGCACGCCGCATGATTACGGGTTTGTGCTGACCGTCTCGGAACATCAATTCTTCGAGCGGGACGAGCTTCGCCAAATCCTGTCGCCGGACGGGTTTCAGGAGGATTTTACCGCGGCGCTGGAGCGCTCGGAGATGCTGAAGTACCATTTTAGAAATGCAGCCCAGACGGGGTTGATGGTGTATCGAAATTACAACTCAGAGCGGAAGCCGTTGCGGAAGCTGCAATGGTCCACCGAGGTGATTTTTAACGTGTTGCAAAAGTACGAGCCCTATCACGTGCTGTTGCGGACGGCGCGGCAGGATTGCGCGCAGGGTGGCTTCCTGGATGCGAATGCCGCGCGGGTTTACCTGGAAGACCTGGAGCGACTCGGCTGGCCGTTGCGGCACCGGCAGGTGGCCCATGTGCCGCCGCTTTCCTTCGCGATGTACGCCACGCGGATCAAGGAGGCGCTCCACGTGGAGGACCCGGCGGAGACGATGGAGCGGCTGTTCCATCTATGGTGGACGGAAATCGGGGCGGATGGGGCCGGGTGACGCGCGAAGCGCAAATATTGTAGCGATGGCTCGGCGAGCCATGCGGGTGTGTACCTCGCTGCTCACCGGCACTGGATTTCTCTCAAACCATTTGAGACTTCCCCCACCGCTTATAGACTCCCTGCATCAACTCCATCGCACCATCGATTCCCTCCGGCGTCCATGCGCTCTCACCCGGGCTGCATCTGGACGCGCGGCATGCCCTTTGGCTGCCTGAATACCGCGTGCTCGTCGTGGCAGACTTGCACCTCGGCTATGCGTGGGCCCACCGGCACGCAGGACAATTGATGCCACTTTCCGCACCGGATGATACCATCGACCGCCTGGTGATGCTGGCGGCGGATTACCGGGCGGAACAGGTGGTTCTGCTGGGCGATATCGTCCATCGCACGGTGCCGGTGCCGGCTTTGCGCGAGCAACTGGGATCGCTCGCATCGCGCCTCGCCTCAGTGAACATCCGATGGATCGCGGGCAATCACGATTTGCGGCTTGCGGCGCTGTTGGAGGAGTGCGGATTGCGAGGGATCGTCCTGGAGCGGGATTTGGTTATTGGGCCGCATCTGATGACGCATGGGGATGATGCCCACACGCTGGAGCGACTGGGCGCTGGGCGGTTGATCATGGGCCATGAGCATCCGGCCATTCATTTGGGTGATGGCGTGGCCACCAGCGTGAAGTGCCCCTGTTTCCTGGTCGGTAAGCGGGTGATGGTACTGCCGGCATTTTCGCAATGGGCGGCGGGCGGGAATGTGCGCTCCGGGAGATATATGTCTGCGATTGCGCAAGAGGAACGATTTACGCATGCCTTCGCCATCATGGGCGGGCGGATGTTGCCGGTAGAGTTGTAGAAGCCCTACTGGGCGCAGGCTGAAGTACAATCCTCAAAGGCCAAACGCAGCGCCTCCAGCGGCGGGACAGCCGGCAGGAACTCATGCGAGACAAAGCCGTTGTAGCCCGTGGCGGCGATCGCCCGGTAGATGGCGGGATAGGCGATCTCCTGCGTGGCATCCGGCTGGCCGCGGCCGGGATTGCCAGCGGTGTGGTAATGGGCGAACCACTTGTGATGCCGCTGGATGGTCCGGATAATATCCCCTTCCATGATCTGCATGTGGTAGATGTCGTAAAGCAGCTTCACAGCGGGCGAATTAACCATGCCGCAAAGCGCCACGCCCCATACGGTACGATCGCATTGGTAATCTGGGTGATCGACCTTGCTGTTGAGCAACTCTACCGCCAGCGTCACGCCCGCGGATTCCGCGACTGGGGCGACACGCGCCAGGGTTACGGCGCATCTTTCCAGCCCCTCCTTTCTTTCCAGCCCATCCCTTCCCCTCATCGCGCCACGATTGCCGGAGAAACAGATCAGCACCGGGATCTCCCATTCCGCAGCCTTTGCGATATTCGCCCGCAACTCTGCCTCGATCCGCGCGGCATTCTCGCTCCGATTCAGCCCATCCTCGAGGCTCGCATGCCCGGCGACGGCGGAAATCCTCAGTCCGGCCGCTTTAGCCACCGGCCATAACTCCTCCCCGATCAAATCGACCGCCTCATACCCAATCTCCCGGGCGCCTGCCAGCAACGCCACCGGCTCCACTCCCCGATTCTCAAAACACCACCATGAAAATGATTGCCGGATCATACCTTAGATCCGCACGTGGATCCCCTGCTCTTTCAGGTACCGCTTCACATCCCCGACCGTGTACTCGCCAAAGTGGAAGATGCTTGCCGCCAGCACGGCATCCGCGCAGCCCTCTTTCAGCACATCGGCCATGTGCTCCAGTGAACCGGCACCGCCGCTTGCGACGACCGGGATGCGGACGGCCTGGCTCACGGCGCGGGTAATCTCGATGTCGAACCCCGCTTTCGTTCCATCCGCGTCGATGGAATTGAGCACGATCTCCCCTGCCCCGAGCGCCTCAGCCTGCTGCGCCCACTCGATGGCCTCCAGCCCGGTGCCCTTGCGGCCGCCATGGGAGAAAACCTCCCAGCGCCCGGGCGCAACGCGCTTGCAATCGATGGAAACGACGATGCACTGGCTGCCGAAACGTTCCGCCCCGGCCCGGATGAGGTCCGGCGTGGCGAGCGCGGAGGAGTTGATGCTCGTCTTGTCCGCGCCGGCCTTGAGCATCGCATTCATGTCATCCACCGTCCGGACGCCACCGCCGACGGTCAGCGGCATGAAACATTGGTCTGCGCTCCGCTCGATCACGTCGATCATGCTCGCCCGCCCGTGGGCGCTGGCGGTGATGTCAAAGAAGACCATCTCATCCGCTCCCTGCCGGTCGTACCGCAGCGCAAGCTCCACCGGGTCGCCGACGTTCCGCAATTCCCCCGCTTCCGCCCGGCCAAACTGGACCCCGCGGGTGACTTTTCCGTCATGGACGTCCAGGCACGGAATGACACGTTTGATGAGCATGATATTGCGGCAGGCTTAAATTTTCCGACGGCGGGAGAAAATCAAGGGTAACGGAACGCCGGAGGAAATGGGAAGGGCATTCGCGGCCCTCGATAATGGGCGTTTTTACCGGAAAACCGGGCGGCATGGGGTAAACCCTCGTTGACGGATTCTGATTGACTATTCCCCAAAGAAGAAGCACAAGGCGTTCGCTTGCTCCCAAAAGGAGTCGGGCGAAAAGGAAATTTCAATATGGGCAATTCCAATTCAGGGACAACAGACGAGAAGCCGAAGAAGAACGGCGCTTTCCAGCTCTCACAGGAGCCGCTGGGCGATCCGCCCCTGCCGGATACGGGTGCGCACAAGTTTGAATCCATCCGTGAAGAAATGCCCGAGTATCCCGCGGCGCCCGCACCCGCCTATGAGGACCTGGGCGAGCTCCCGCAGTCCTACGGCGACGACACCCTCTTCCTCATTGCCCGCGATCCGCACTGGATGTTCTCCTACTGGGATGTGAACTGGCCCGCATGGCAGCCCAAGGCGGCGCTCGGGAAATTTTACCTCAAGCTCTACGGTGGCGACGGCTCGGCGGAGATGACGACCGAGATCCATCCCGAGGCCCGCAACTGGTATCTGCCAGTCAAGCAGGCCGGCAGCCCGTACTTCGCGGAGCTCGGCTTCTTCGGCGCGGATGGCGAGTGGGTGACCATTGTCCGCTCCTCGACGACGGCAACGCCGCAGGATCAATTTTCGGAATCGGCCGAGGCTGATTTTGCCACGGTGCCGATCCACCTCACCTTCCAGCACCTCGTGGAGATGGTGCGCGGCCACATGCAGGAGGGCGAGAGCCTGATCGCCGCGCTGGCCCGCCTCCAGGGCGAGGGACGCAGGCTGCTCTTCCAGCCCGGCAAGACGCCGGATTGGTCGGAAGAGCAGAAGCATGTGCTCGCGGCGCTCTTTGGCCAGGAAGTGGTCGAGCGCATCGCCATGGGCTCCGGAGAGATCGATCAAATGCTGCGCAAGGAATTGCTGGAGAAACTCTCCACGGAGAGCGCCAGTGAATTGGTTGCCAAGAGCCGCCTCTCGGCATTGCTCGGGCCGACGCAGACCAGCCTCTTCAGCGCATTCGCCGCAGGCGGGCTGGGAGTGGGAGCGTTCGGGTCGGAGGTCACAAGCTGGCTCGGTGGTCTGGGCTCGAGTTGGAGCGCGCAGCCCTTTGGGCAGCAGGTCGGGCGGGAATTTTACATGCATGTGAATGCCGAGGTCATCTTCTACGGTGGCACCCACCCGGATGCGAAGGTGTGGATCGACGGCAAGCCGGTCGAGCTCGCGCCCGATGGCACGTTCCGCTACCACTTCCGTTTCCCGGACGGTAATTACGGCATCCCGATCGTGGCGGAGTCGCCCGACGGCGTGGAACAGCGGTCGGCATCGCTGCGCTTTGAGCGCGGCACCGGGCGCAAAGGCGACGTGGGCCATACCGCCCAGCCGGAGCACCTGGGTGCTCACCCGATGGGCCGGAAGTAGCCGCTGCTACGCTGGCTCTCGGTAGGTCCTATGACTGCGAGCGGCGCGTTGCACGCAGTTCGGGCGCTGTCTTTTCCATGGCGCGTCCCGACGGAGTCATGGGTCGCATAGGTCCCATCCGGGAACGGCGCCGACTCACCCCAGCGTCGCCACCAAAAACCACCCGATCATCACCACCCCGATGGCAAACTTCCCCGCCATCCCCGCGACGGTCCCCAAAACCGTCCCCCAGGCCGACCGTCCTGCCGGCAGCACCCCCTTCCCTCCCAGCAACTCCCCGAGGAGCACCCCCGCCACCGGTCCCAGCAGCAGCCCCACCGGCCCATAAAAAATCCCTACCACGGCCCCAAGGATCCCGCCAATCGCCCCCCAGCGTGTCGCTCCGAAATACTTCGCGCCCATCGATCCGCTGACGAACTCCAGCACCAGGCTCACGAGCATGAATCCCGTCAGCACCAGGATGGTCGTCCAGCTCGCTCCCTGTGGCGCGAAAGCGTAATGGTGCACAATCGCGCCGACCACGATCAGCGGCGTATCCGGCAGCAGCGGGATGATCGTCCCGGCGAGCCCGAGCAGCATGATCACCAGGATGAGAACGAACCACGCGGCATGCATGTCATCGAATTGGAACCAAAACGCTGAGATTTAAATTGATGCGACTTTTCCGCCGCCGTAGAAACTTTGTTTCGCCCGAACGTACAAAACCACCAAACCGATCACCCGTCCAAAGAATCCCTTTTTTTATGGCACTCACCGTTGGCACGCAAGCACCTGACTTCACCCTGAAATCCAAGCAAACCGACGGCATCGTCGATATCCGGCTCGCGGATTACGCCGGCAAATCCAATGTCGTGCTGCTCTTTTTCCCGCTCGCCTTCACCGGCGTCTGCACCGCGGAAATGTGCGAAGTCTCCGCCGGCCTGGGCGGCTACTCGGCGCTCAACGCGGTGGTCATCGGCATCAGCGTGGACAGCCCCTTCGCCCAGGCTGCATGGGCCGCGCAGGAGAAGATAACGATCCCGCTGGCGAGCGACCTGAACAAGGACACCGCCTTCGCCTACGGCACCTTGCTGGAGAACCTCGGCGGCTTCGGTTCCGCTTCCGCCCGCGCCGCGTTCGTCATCGATAAGGCCGGCATCATCCAGTATGCCGAGCAGACGCCGACGCCGAAGGACCTGCCGAATTTTGAAGCTGTAAAAGCAAAGCTCGCGGAATTGCAGTAAGGTCTTCCCCGGGACGGCCAATCCCAAAGGGCGTGAGCTTGTCGAACGCTCCCGATCGGCCTCCTGCCGGGACCTTCACGTCAATCGCCGCCGAAAATCCAGATACCGCAATGACCAACAATCCATTCCACACGCTCCAGACCTTTGACGCCGGCGAGGGCCGGCAAGGCTACTTCCACTCGCTGCCTGCATTGGAGAAGGCGGGCGTAGGCCCGATCTCGCGGCTGCCGGTGAGCATCCGGATCGTGCTGGAGTCAGTATTGCGCAATTGCGACGGCAAACGCGTGGCGGAGAAGGATGTGAAGACGCTCGCCAATTGGTCGGCAAAGAGCCCTGCCAACGAGGAAATCCCCTTCGTCGTCGCGCGCATCGTGTTGCAGGATTTTACCGGAGTACCGCTTCTGGTGGACCTCGCGGCGATGCGCAGCGCGGTGGATCGCCTGGGGCGCGACGCGAAGATGATCGAGCCGCTGGTGCCGGTGGACCTCGTGGTGGATCACTCCGTGCAGGTCGATTTCTACGGAAGCGCGCAGGCGCTGCTCTTGAACATGGACCTCGAGTTCAAGCGAAACCGCGAGCGTTATGAACTGCTAAAGTGGGGCCAGCAGGCCTACAAGACATTCGGCGTCGTGCCGCCGGGCATCGGCATCGTCCATCAGGTGAATCTCGAGTATCTCGCCAAGGGTGTTCTCTCGGCGCCGGTGGATGGCGGGACGCTTTATTACCCGGATACGCTCGTCGGCACGGACTCGCATACCACGATGATCAATGGCCTCGGCGTTGTCGGCTGGGGTGTGGGCGGCATTGAGGCGGAGGCGGGCATGCTCGGGCAGCCGGTTTATTTCCTGACGCCGGAAGTCGTCGGCGTTTATCTCACCGGCGCGTTGCGCGAGGGCGTGACAGCGACCGATCTGGTGCTCCACATCACTCAGATGCTGCGGGCGAAAAAGGTGGTCGGTAAATTCGTGGAGTTTTACGGCCCCGGCGCAGCGTCGCTCGCGGTCACGGATCGCGCGACCATCGGCAACATGGCCCCGGAATATGGCGCAACGATGGGCTTCTTCCCCATCGACGAGGAGACGGTCTGGTACCTGCGCGCCACCGGCCGCACCGAGGAGCAGGTCTCGGCGTTCGAAAATTATTTCAAGGCGCAGGGGCTCTTCGGCGTGCCGGACAAGGGCGAGATTGATTACAGCGTCGACCTGGAGCTCGACCTCGCGATCGTGCATCCGAGCGTCTCCGGCCCGAAGCGGCCGCAGGATCGCATCGAGCTGCCGGCTCTGAAGGAGACCTTCATGAACCTCCTGCACAAGCCCGTGCCGGAGGGCGGCTACGGCAAGCCCAACGCGACCACGGGGGAGAAATTTCACGTCCACCTCAATGGCGGATCGAAGGAAAACGAGCTGCCGGCGCCGAACGGCGATGCCTGCGCGACCAGCGGACCGCTGAACAAGGTGGAGATGGTTACCAACCGTCCCACGACCGATCAGGTGGAGGACCTGCCCGCGTCCCCATTCCCGAATGCCGACCTGGAGCTGGCCCACGGCAGCGTGCTCATCGCCGCCATCACCAGTTGCACCAATACCAGCAACCCCAGCGTCATGCTTGGCGCAGGATTGCTGGCGAAAAAAGCCGTCGAGCGCGGATTGCGCGTCAATCCCGCGATCAAGACTTCGCTCGGGCCGGGCTCGCGCGTCGTCTCGGAGTATCTCAACAGCACCGGGCTCCAGCCGTACCTGGACAAGCTCGGCTTCCAGGTGGTCGGTTACGGCTGCACCACTTGCATCGGCAATTCCGGTCCGCTCAATCGCACGGTCGAGGACTCGATCACGGAGCACGATCTCGTGACTGCGGCGGTGCTTTCCGGCAACCGCAACTTCGAGGCGCGCATCCATCAGAACATCAAGGCGAACTTCCTGATGTCGCCGCCGCTTGTCGTGGCGTTCGCGCTCGCGGGCCGCGTCGATATCGACATGGCGAAGGAGCCGATCGGCAAGGACAACGCGGGAACCGACGTTTACCTGCGTGATCTCTGGCCGAGCCTCACCGAGGTGCGCGATGTGATGAAGAGCGCGCTCTACCCGGAGCTGTTCCGGCGGCTGTACAGCGATTTCGCCAGCCAGAACCCGAAGTGGAACGAAATCCCCTCCACCACCGGCGACGTTTACCAGTGGAATACGGAGAGCAATTACATCGCTGAGCCGCCGTTCTTCGCGAATTTCTCGATGGAACCGGCTGCGACCACGGCGATCACCGATGCGCGGCCGCTCGGGATTTTCGGCGATTCCGTGACGACGGATCACATCTCGCCCGCGGGCGCGATCAAGGCGAGCTCGCCGGCCGGCAAATACCTCATCAGCCGCGGAGTGCAGCAGGAGGATTTCAATTCATACGGCAGCCGCCGCGGCAATGACCAGGTGATGACGCGCGGCACGTTTGCCAATGTGCGGATCAAAAACCTGATGGTCCCCGGCATCGAAGGCGGCGTGACGAAGCATTACCCGGACGGCACGCAGATGCCGATCTACGACGCGGCCGTGAAATATCAGGCCGAGGGCGTGCCGCTGGTGATCCTGGCGGGCCTCGAATACGGCACCGGCTCGAGCCGCGACTGGGCGGCCAAGGGCACGAGCCTGCTCGGTGTTCGCGCCGTGGTGGCCGCGAGCTTCGAGCGCATCCACCGGTCGAACCTCGTCGGCATGGGCGTGCTCCCGCTGCAATTCGCCGAGGGCACGGACGCGAAAACACTGGGCCTCGATGGCTCCGAGACCTACAGCTTCTCCGGCATCGAGGAAGTCGCGCCCGGCAAGACCGTGCAGATGACCATCAAGCGCGCCACCGGCGCCACCGAGACCGTCCCGCTGCGCCTCCGCATCGATACAGCCATCGAGGTCGATTATTACAAGCACGGCGGAATCCTGCCGTACGTGCTGCGGCAGATTCTGAGTGCGGCGATCTGAGCTTGGATTGTGAAATATCGGTTGGAAATCAAACCGGTGGCCCTCAAGCAGTTGAGAAGCCTTCCGAAAGAGTATCGTTGAACTATCGGGTGGCGGATCGAAGGATTGACCATCGATCTCGCGGGCGACGTCAAACGACTTAAAACCCGAGTCGCCAAATACCGCCTACGTGTTGGACCGTACCGGGTCTTGTTCACGCTGGAAAACGACCTGATAGTAGTGTACGCAGTAAAAGATCGTCGCGAAGCCTATGAGTGAATCTCTTTTGCCCAGCCAACCCACACTCGAATCTCTGGCCGCCGAGATCCGGAAGCTCCAGGAACGGATAGAGGACCTGGAGGATCTCAATGACCTCGACGAGGCTGTCGCGAATAATGCTGGCGCACCCGGCGTGCCGTGGGAAGAGGTTAAAGCGGAATTCCTGGAGGATTAGCCTCACAGTGAGCTCACTTCGGCGCGACCTCAGTCTTCATCGTGTCCTCAGGAGTATTCCCGGTGCCTGAGGCCGCCGGCGATGAAGCGGGCGCTGCTGCGCTCAAGGCTGCGGTCGGGTCTGGGAGCGGGGTGACCTCGGCAGCCTTCAGGCGCGGATCGGCGAGAGCGGCGCCCTGGGCTACGAAGTATGCGATGACGCGAGCGCCCTTGGGACTGAAGTGCGTGCGATCCTTCGGCGTGAAATCGGCGCTGGCAGCGTCGCCGAGTTTCGCAAAGAGGTCGCCGCTCCTGGTATAAATATCGATCACCGGGACCTTCTGCTCCTGGCCCACCTTTTCCATGGCCTGCACGTAAAGGAGCAACTCCTGGGACATCGTGCCGCCGGGCTGGAAGGTGCGGCGATGCATCGGCGTGACGAGGATTGGCGTCTCGCCATCAGCACGCGCGGCGGCGATATATTTGCGGAGATTGTCCATGTAATCGCCATCCGCAACGGTCGCCTCGGGATGCTGCGCCAGCGGGCGATGCGAATCGTTGTGGCCGAACTGGATGAGGATGAAATCCGCCTTGTCATCGAGCGCCAGCTTCCAACGTGGATTGACCAGGAAGGTCTTCGTGCTGCGCCCATTTTGCGCAAAGTTATCGATCTTGGTGCCGGGGACGAAGAACTCCGGCAGCATCTGTCCCCACCCCCGCAGGACATCGGTCTGCGCGTAATTCGCAACCGTGGAATCGCCGATGATGGCGATCTTGAGCGGATGGGCGGGAGCGGGTTGCTGGGCGTGCAGGGATGATGTCCAGAGGACGATTGGCAAGCAAACGGCGGCGAAAAGCGCCTTATCGTGCAAACGATGAATCATGAATGGAGTAGGTCGCTGAACGTTTGGCCGGGTTAACTTATGCCCGGACCAATTCGATCTTTATCTTCCTGCCAAGTGCCTTAGCGGCACGAGTCAGCGTCGCAAGCGTAACGGACGTGTTGGATGGATCCAGAAGGCGATCCAGCGCCGCGCGTGAAGTTCGCATCCGTTTTGCCATTGTGGATTTCTTCACTTGTTCCTCTTGCATGAGGTCGGCTACTTTCATCGCCAGCGCGCGCTTGAGGGCTGCCGCCTCGACCTCCTCGAAAATCCCCTCTGCGCGGAGAAAATCGTCAAGCGTGCTTCCATCGTGCGGGTTCTTCTTATGCGTTTTCGGCTTTGCCGTGGACATTTTTTCTTCTCAAGGCCAGAGCCTTGTCCTCAGGTGGAGTTTTTTGGGTTTTCTTTATAAATCCGTGCAGTACGACGATCCGCCCCTGCGGCACGTAGAATAGGCAGCGAGCGATGCGGGTCGGCAGATTCGAGCGCAACTCCCAAAGCCCGTCGCCAAGGTTTCGTACGAGCGGCATCCCGAGCGGCCAGCGGAACTGCACTGTCTTCAGGTCTTCGCCGATAATGAGGCGTTCCGAAGACGGCAATTTCTTCAGCCACTCGCGGGCGGGCTCAACACCAGCAGCCGTTCGAAAAAAGACAACAGGCAGCGGACGCAGGTCGCTCACGTTTGCAAAGGTATCATTTTTGGTACTAACCGCAAGCTACATTTTCGGCCGACCCAATCAATTATTGACGACAATCAATGCCAGCAGCCCTGGGCTGGTTCATTTCGGCGTCTCCTCCTTCACCTCGTACTTCAACTGCCTGCTCAACAGCCAGCGGACGGCGAACATATCGTTGGTGGCCTTGAAGACGCGGCTGCCGAATTTGTATTTGCTCTCGCCATGCACACGCGGGCGGTGATTGACCGGAATCTCCGCGAGCTTATAGCCCATGCCCTTGACCAGGGCAGGTATGAACCGATGCATGCCGCGGAAGGGGACCAGCGCGGCCCGGCACTCGCGGCGCATCGCCTTCAGGGTGCAACCCGTGTCGCGCACGCCATCCTTGGTGAAACGGCTGCGGATGGTATTGGCGACGCGGCTGGAGATTTTCTTGGCGAGATTGTCGCGGCGCTTGGCGCGGTAGCCGCAGACGAGATCGGCGCCTTTTTCGATCTCGGCCAGCAGGCGCGGGATGTCCTTGGGATCGTTCTGGAGATCCCCATCCAGCAGCACGATCACCTCCCCACGCGCGGCGTGAATGCCCTCATACATCGCGGCGCTCTGGCCGGTGTTATTGACGAAAACGAGGATGCGGGTGCCGGGGCTCCGTTGGATGCGCTCGAGCGTGCGGTCGCTCGATCCGTCATCGACGAAGACGACCTCGTGCTCGATGCCCGCAAGCGCGGCGGCCAGCTCGGCCTGGAGATCGGCGATGTTGTCTTCTTCGTTATAGAGTGGGATGACGACGGAGATCATTGAGGAAACCTGTTACAGGGAGAGGGTGTGGTAATTGTAACAGGCGTAGATGCGCAACTCTCGCAGGGGTTGGCCCCTGCGTTCAATGCGGAAGAGGCGGACCATTTCCACACGGTCGAATGCGCGCCCGGGACCTGCATCGATGCTGCTCGGCGGGCGCTCCGTACCGTTCCGGGACTCGTCGGTGATGAAGAGCGCGTTGCGGCCCTCGAAAAGGTTCACCCCCTGCTCCTCGGTGAAATCGCTGTCCGCCTGCACGGTCCCGGGTGGCGGAGTCTCAAATTCATCGTACCTCGGCCAGAAGGAGAACTGGTTCTCGATATTCTGCGACTCAGGAATGTAAACGGGCGGATGGCCCGGACCTTCGACCCGGTGATCGGTCATGTAAAAGGCAAGGCTGGCCGCGGTCTGGTATTTGTTGCCGATCAGGAAGACGGGCTGGCCGGTCTGCTGCTCGAACTCATGCCGAAAATTCTGCACCGCCGCCGCGCTTGTCTCCCAGCCGCGCAACCGGCTGGACGGATCGTTGTCGTAAGAGAACGGGACGTGGCAGACGCGCAGGATATCCGGATTCAGCGAAACGGCGGTCATGACCATCGCCACGATGAGCCCGCCGATGGCGTATCGCCGGAACCAGCGATTCTCCTCCACATGCTCCAGCCAGAGCGCGGTGCCAAGGATGCCGAGCGTGATAAAGGCGGGCGCGGTCCAGTTCGGCTCGCCGGGGCTTTTCAGCGCAAGCAGCGCGTACATGATGAGCAGCGGCAGCGCAAAGGCGCCCAGGAAGCGCGGCTTGAACTGCGTGCGCGCGCGATCCCATGCCCAGTAGAGGCTGCCGATGAGCCCAATGAAAACCAGCGGCGAATATACGAGGCAATGCCCACCAAGGAATTGCAAGAATGCGGACGGGTGGAAGGCAAAGCCGGTATTCAGGTTCCCGCGCTCTGAGAGATGGATGAGGGTAATCCACGCGTGCTGCTGGTTCCACACGATAACCGGAGTCGTGCAGAGCAGCGCAATGACTAGCATCGACCAGAAGCCCGGGCCGAGCAAATCCCGCCGGTAGCGGCGGGTGGTGGCAAGGAGGATGACGATGGAGAGGAGTTCCATCGCGTTCGTGTACTTCGCGAGGAAGCCCAGCCCGATCAGCAGGCCGGTAAGCGGCCACCAGCCATTGAACTCCGGGCTCTTCTCCAGCGCCAGCCAGAAGGTGAACACCGATGCAGCCCAGAAGAAGATCGAGAGGGGATCGATGGTCATCACGACCGCGCCCACATTGAAGATGGGGATGGCATTGAGCAGCAGCACCGTCCAGATCGCCACCCGCTCATTGTAAACGCGCCGGGCGAAAAAGAAGACGATGATCGACGTGCCCAGCGCCAGCAGCGGCGAGAAAAAACGCACGCCGAATGCGGTGGGGCCGAACATCGCAGTGCTGGCCCCGATCGCAACGGCGACGCCGGGGCCTTTCGAGTAATAGCTGAGCGCCGGATGCTGGGACCAGAGGTAGTAATAGGCCTCGTCCGAGGAAAGCTCGTAGCTGGCCGCCAGGACGAAACGGACCACCGTCAGCAGCCCAAGCAGCACGAAGAGCCAGTGGCGTGGCTTCATGGCTGCGCAGTCTCCCATAGGCTCGGGTGGCTTGCAAAGAGGCGCGGCATCATGCGCGGCCCCATTTTCCGCCAGAGGACCTCGTACAGCGCCAGCAGCAACAGCGACATCCCCAGCGCCATGATGATGGAAATCCCCACGTCGCTGGGCCAGTGCGATCCGACGTAAATGCGGGAGTACGAGACCAGCGCTGCCGGGAAAAAATAGAGCCACCCGAACCGCCTGTAAAAGCAGGCCAGCACCATGGCGGCGCAGAAGTTATTGAGCGTATGATCAGACGGGAAGGATCGGCCGCGGGAGTTGTCCGGATCGGGCCTGGACAGGACAACGTTCACCCACGGTGTATCGGCATGCCCCAGGTGGGACCCGGTGAAGAAGGCGAGCAGCCTCGGGATGGGATGGTGAAGATCGAGCGACACAATGCGCACGCCTGCCACCACCTCATTCGGGCGCGGACGGCGGATGAGATGCTTCAATCCATCGCCGACAAGGGTGTCCGAGACGAAAATGGTCAGCGCCAGCACGACCAGCATTGCCCGGGCGCGAAATCCGCCCCGGATGGCCACGGCCAGCACCGTGAGGAGGATCGGGATGACCCAGAAATTCAGCGAGGACATGACCGCCATCACGCGGTCCAGCGCGTGACTGGTCCAGTCTCGGTTGATCAATGTCAGCAGCTTGTCCTCCATCGGCGGGGAGACGAAATTATGGGCACCACGGCGGAAATGGGAAGGGCATTCGGCGCGAGGGGAACCACGGATTTTAGATTGGGGTACGGACACCGGGAACCTCTACGCATGCGCCGGCCTTTATTTCCCCGGATTTGAACGGATCACTCGGATTACCCTGATGGGTCCGCCCGGGACCTCACCGCTGATTCCAAGCTAGGAGCGAGAGGCCATTTCGGGCACAATATCCACCGCCGGATGGTGGATACCGGTATCCAGAGTAATCAGGCGCCAACCGCGGGATGCGGCGAGGTCGGACAGGTAAACATCGGTCGTTTTTCGCGCAGATGGGATCAGCGCGCTATCCAATGCGCGACGATCACATGGAATAAACAACGGTTTCTCAACCTGCAAAAAGTTCTCCAAGGCACCGCGCGCATCAGCCATTGAAAAGCCAAGGGCGCATGTGACCCTCAGAAATCCCAATTCAGTGATTGGGCAGACAGCCAGGGAACGGCCATGCCACCACGCCGTCACACGGTCGTGATGCTCATGCGTTTCAACCAATCGCGCCACTAGCACCGAGACATCCAGCAACCACGTCGCGGCAATTCTTCCAGGATTGCATCCACTTCGGCCTGCCGGATGGTCCTGGGCGCCACCAGGACAAGCCGGTCACCGACCTGCCTGCTACGGAATGACATGGAGGCCGACGAATCCACAGCCTCATCCGCGCCAAGAACGCGACGCAAAAGCTCCTTGCGCTGCTCATGCGTAAGGTGCGGAATTTCGGAGAGAACCTCGGCGAAGCTCATGATGTGGAACTTAGAGAGAATCGGCAGTGCATGCAAGCGAGGTTAAAAATCGGCCAGCCGGGGCCATGATCACCTTTTCTGGGCAATGCGGCTCATTTCATTCTAAGGTTCGCCCTTATCCATGAGTACCTTTCTCCGATCCGTAGTCACCGCACTCCTCCTGCTCGCGGCGGGCGGCGCAGCGCAGGCGGATCCGGATGCGCAGTCCGTTCTTGCCAATGCCCGGATGGTCCAGGCGGGACAGCAGCGGACGCTGGCCGGGCATCTTCGGGTGGAAACGACGGGGCAAATCATTCCATTTACCCTCATACTTGATGGCGGCACGATCCGGTATGAATTCAAGGATGACGCGATCATCCTGCGGATGGGCGATTCCGGGGCGCAGCTCCTGGAATCGGCGCATGGGGATATTCACAATGTCTCCCCCGCGCGCTACGACAAGCCAGTGGAGGGGACGGACATCACCTATGAAGATATCTCGCTGAAGTTTCTCTATTGGCCGCAGGCGAAAATTGACGGTTCGGAACTGATCGACGGGCTCAATTGCTGGAGACTGAATCTTCAGCCGGGCGGCGAGAAATCCGCTTACGGTGCCGTGAAACTATGGGTGAGCAAACGGACCGGGACCTTCCTGCAAGTGGAAGGATATGACACCGCGGGCAAGCTGGTGAAGCGCTTCAAGGTGGTAAGCGGCCAACCGGATCCGAATGGCGGATGGATGCTCAAGAAGATGCGGATCGAAACGCTCGGGCCGGCGGATGCGGAATCAATTACTTACCTGGAAATCGATAAGTAACCCCTTAGCTCGCCACGCTCGACTTGGGCTGAAATCGCTCCAGCCACTCCCGATAAACGAGCGGCGAAATCTCCGACGGCTTGATCTCGCTGCGGCCGCCCCAGAAGACATTCGTGTAAGTCACCGGGATGCCGCAGGCCTCCAGATGCCGGTCAATGGCGGCCTTGTGCTCCAGGAGCAAATCTTTGTCCGTGCCGTGGGCCACGGCCATGATGTTTACGTTGCGAAATTCCGGGCCGGCCTCGCGCCAGTAACAATGGGTGAGGATCAGATGGCGTCCCACTTCACCCCCGGCCTGTAATTCCATCCCGGCAGGGATTGCCCAATGGAAGAGGCCATTGAAACGGGTCACGCGGACGCCGGTCGCGCTCGGCTTCACGTGCTCAAGGAAGGTCGAGAACCGGCCGATGACCTTGCGCGCATTCAGCGACTCCGCGACTTCGCAGAAGGTCTCCAGCGAGACGCCGGCCTCCGCCGCGCGCTTCACCCACGGCGACGGCGCGATTTCATCCACCGCAAATTCCCGCTTGAGCGCGAGGAGGATCTGCCATTCCAAGTCGCTCAACTTCACCACGCCTGTCGCCAGCATCCGCGCGGGTTCCTCCGCCTTGTCGCCGGGTTCGATGGTCTTGCGCCGCACATGTCCCACCCCAAGGGCGAAAATACCCTTCGCCGGCATCGCGCGGAACCGCTCCGCCCCCACGCGGGCCGCCAGGAGCCGGCAATGCTCATCGATCGAAAACCCGGCCGGCGCCTTGACCGTCGTCCAGAGCCGATACTCAGAGCCGGCGGTATTGCCATCCGTCGAACGCACCACGACATGGCCGGAAAATGGGTCCTCGCGGAACATGGTATCGAAGGCCTCCGTCAGCTTTTCCTCATCCACCTTCCACGCGACCAGCGCGCCCTGGGCCAGGTTCGTCGCAACCAGCGTCTGCCGCACCCGGCGGATCGTGCCTGCGGCCAGCATCACGCGAATGCGCTCGATCACCGTCTCCAGAGGCACCCCGGAGCGCGCGGCGATCTCGCAAAAAGGCTCGCGTACGAAGCCCTGAATCTGGTCCTCCGAGACAGCAAGGATACGGGCATTGACGGGGTCGTTATGTTCAATCGATGACATGGAGCCCGCTATCGTAGCACGCGGGGGGAGATTTCGGAATGGGAAATGCCGGGACGGCCTGGCGTTTGTCGATTCTGTCCGTCCCCCCGCATGGCCCGACGGGCCATCGCTACAGCAATGGTGCTCCGAAGGAGCGGTAGCATTGTAGCGATGGGCCGGTGGCCCATGCGGAGTTACGCACCATGGTCCGACTCCCCATACTCCCCTTTAACCCAGCTCAGCGCCTCCTCCCGCGTCGTCAACGTCCCCTCCAGTTGCCGCGTCTGGACGGCCTCCAGCACTTCCTTGAATTTCGGCCCCGGCTGCCAGCCCATGTCAATCAGGTCCTTGCCGGTGACCAGCGGGGGCGGGATGAGCGGTTCGTTCGCAAATTCCTCCTGCTTCGCGCGCAGGAAATCGTAATTGTCCAGCATCGCGTGGCTGCTCTGGCAATCGACCCGGTGCAGCTCCATCTCCTGCTCGAAGTCAGGCCGCGCCATGAAACGCTTCAGCTTCGCCACGCGCATCTTCTGCACATCCTTAAAGACCATGTGCTGATCGACGGCCTCGACGGTCGCCTCGATCTCCTCCCGGCTGAACCGGAGCCGCTCCATGATGGCGCGGGTCATCCCGGCGCCGACCTTGTCGTGGGCGTTGAACCGGATGCGCCCCTCGGCGGGATCGAAGGAATACGTTGGCGGCTTGCCGATATCGTGCAGCAGGACGCTGAAAACCAAAGGCACCGTCACCTCGCCTGGCAGCAGCTCCAGCATCTTGCGCGTATGCACCCACACATCGCCTTCGGGATGGAATTGCGGCGGCTGCTCGCACCCCTTGAGCGGCATCATCTCCGGGATGACCTGGGCGAGAAGCCCGCTCGCGTCCAGCAGATCCAGACCGCGCACGCGGTTGGCACTGAGGAAGATGCGCACGAGCTCCTCCCGGATGCGCTCCGCGCTGACGTCGTGAATCTCCACGGCATGCCCGCGCAACGCATCCCAGGTGGCCGGATCAATTTCGAAACCGAGCACCGTTGCGAATCGCACCGCCCGCAGCATCCGCAATCGATCTTCGCGGAAGCGGCTCACGGCATCGCCGATGGCGCGCAATAGATGGCGGTCCAGGTCCGCGCGCCCGCCGACAAAATCGATGACTTCCCCGGCGATGGGATCGTAGAACATCCCGTTGACCGTAAAGTCGCGGCGCTCCGCATCCTGCTGCGGAGTCGAAAATGTGACAGCCTCCGGATGCCGGCCATCGATGTACGCGCCGTCCGACCTGAACGTGGCGACCTCAAATTGCATCCCCTCCTCGATCACGCAGATCACGCCGAAATGCGCCCCCACGGCTACCGTTCTCGGGAAAATCCGCTGCACATTCTCAGGCCGAGCGCTGGTCGCGATGTCGTAATCCTTCGCCGGGACACCGCGCAGCATATCGCGCACGCACCCGCCGGCGTAATAGGCCACATGGCCCGCTTCGCGGAGGCGGCGTACGATGGAGGCGGCGATGGGCTCGGGAGCGGGCATGGGCAACTAAAGCGGCATTTCCATCCGCTCACGGCGGAGGAAACGCAACGAGGTGGTATACCCGGCTTCGCGGGCAAGGGCACGGGCGGCGTCGAAATCCATGCCGACCTGCTCCGGCATGTGCGCGTCGGAGTTGATCACCAACGGCACGCCGGCCTGGCGGGCAAGTTTTAGAAAACCAAGGGCGGGATAAAGTTCGTGAACCGGCTTTCGCAATCCGGCGGTGTTGATCTCGAATGCGCCCCCGGTCTCCGCCAGCGCGGTAATGACCGGCTCGTAATAGCGGGCGAGATCGCCCTCCGGGCGCGCACCGAAAATCTTCACCAAATCCGGGTGCGCGATGAAATCGAACAGCCCGCTGCGCGCGCATTTCTCCGCGGCGCTCCAATACATGCTCCAGAGCTCCGCGGGCGGGTACTCGTGGTAACGGCCGACATATGCCGGATTATCGACAGCCCAATCCGGCGTGAGGTAGTGCGTGCTGCCGATGAGGTAATCCCAGTCCGCCATCGCGCCGAGCTTGTGGATCCAATCCTCCTGCCCTGCGAAGTAATCGCATTCCAGCCCCAGGCGGATCGGGAACCCAGGCAACTGCGCGCGCGCCTCCTCGACCAGCTCAAGGTACCGGGGAAAATCGCCGATATCCATCCGCCAGTCGTCGAAAGGTCTCGGCATCGGGTTGTGATCCGCAAACCCTATCTCCGGCAGGCCCTTACGCACCGCCTCGCGGGCATATTCCACCGGGTGGCCGGTCGCGTGGCGGCAGAGCGGGGTGTGCATATGGTAATCTGGATTCATGAGATGCCGATGATCTTAAGCTTGTGTCTGGAACCTAACTGACGAACCTAGGATGCGACTATGAGATTCATCGAGTCGGTTTTCGAGAAGTTGAAGCGTCACCCCAAGCGGATTGTCTTCCCGGAGGGCGCGGAGCCGCGCGTCCTGGAGGCGGCCGGCCGCTTCAACCGGATGCAATTGGGCGCGCCAATCCTGCTGGGCGACGTCGAGGAAATCAAACACAAGGCCGGCCAGTATGGGATCGACCTGACGCGCGTGGGCGTCATCGATCCGGCCAAGGCGGACGACCTGCCGGACTTTGCCCGCCGCCTGGAGCGCCTCCAGCGTTACCGGAATATCGGCGCCGGCGATGCGCGCGAAATTTTGCTCAACCCGAATTATTTTGCAGCGATGATGATCCAGCATGGCCAGGCGGACGGGCTGGTGGGCGGCGCGAGCCAGTATGCCAGCTCGCTGATGCGCCCGCTCATCCAGATCATCAAGCCGCTGCCGGGCATCACGACGGTCTCCAGTTGCATGATGCTTCAGGGCCACACGGAGGCGTTCGGCGCGGAGGGGATGCTGATGTTTGCCGATTGCGCCGTGGTGCCGGAGCCGACCGTCGAGCAATTGGCCGCCATTGGCGTCGAGACCGCAAAAGTTTGCCGGCAATTGACCGGCATCCGCCCGCGCGTGGCGTTTCTCTCATTCTCCACGAAGGGCAGTTCCCGCCTGCCCGCCGCCAGCAAGATGGCCGCCGCGGCAGCCCTGGCGCAGCAGAAGGTGCAGGAGGAGAAGCTGGAGATGGAGATCGATGGCGAGTTGCAGGCCGATACCGCCCTGCTCCCGGAGCTCGCCGCCCTCAAGGCCCCCTCCAGCCGCGTCGCCGGCAATGCGAATGTCCTGATCTTCCCCGATCTCAATAGCGGCAATATCGCCGCGAAGCTGGTGCAACATCTCGGCGGCGCCTCCGCTTACGGCCAGGTGCTGCTGGGGCTCTCACGTCCCGCTGCGGATATGTCCCGTGGCGCATCGGTTGACGACATCCTGGGGGTCGCGGCCATCGTGGGATTGCAGGCGATTGAATACCGGAAGCTTTACCCGGAGACGCAGGAGGATGCAGCGCAGGAGTAGCGATTCGCGATGAACTCCGTCACTCCCCGCATCTTCGTTGCGGCGACCCAGCAGAATGACGGTAAAACGACCACCGCGCTCGGCCTGTTCGCGGCGTTGAGCCGGCGGCTGGGGCGCATCGGGTTCATCAAGCCGGTGGGCCAGCGCTTCATCGAGGTGGAGGGGAAGCGGATCGACGAGGACACCGTGCTCATCGACCAGACCTTCGGCGTCAAGACCCCGTTGGAGGCGATGAGCCCCATCGCCGTCGAGCCGGACTTCACCCGCCGCTACATCGAGCAGGCCAACCACGAATTCCTCGTCCGGCGCATTCGCAACTCCTTCGACCGTGCCGCCTGGGAGAAGGATTTCGTCATCATCGAGGGGACGGGGCACGCCGGGGTGGGATCGGTTTTCGATCTCTCCAATGCGCGCGTCGCCTCCCTGCTGGGGTGCAAGGTGCTCATGGTCACGCAGGGGGGCATCGGCAAGCCGATCGACGAGATCGCGCTGAACAAGGCGCTCTTCGACCAGGAAGGCGTGGAAATCATCGGCGTCATCCTCAACAAGGTGATCCCCGAGAAACTCGAGTACGTGACCGAATTCGCCCGGAAAGGCTTTGCCCGCCTCGGGATCGATCTCCTGGGGGTGGTGCCCGCCGAGCCGCTGCTGACCAATCCCACCCTCGGCCAGATTTGCCGCCAGGTAAAAGGCACCTTCCTCAACGGCAAGACCGAGTCCCGCCGGCGCGTGAAAAAAGTGATCATCGGCGCGATGAATTCCACGCACGTGATGGAGTATTTTGAGCCCGGTACGCTGGTGGTGACCCCGGGTGACCGGGAGGACATCATCCTCGCCGCGCTCTCCACCGCATCCCTCACCGAGAAGGATGGGCGGGTCATTGCCGGCCTGGTGCTCTCCGGCGACCTGTTCCCGCACCAGAATCTGCTGGAGATGATCAAGGGGTCGCACCTGGCGGCAATCGCCTCGCCGCTGGACAGCTACACGGTCGCCAGCAGCATCCACTCGATGACGGTCAAGACGCTCCCGGGAGACTCCGAAAAAATCGACAAAATCCAGAGCTTGATCGAGGGGCATGTGGAGGTGGACAGGCTGCTGGAGAAGCTCGCGCCGGCAGGGGCCTGAGATTATTTCCGGATGGGACCTCACAGTCCCACTTTTCCGCGACCTTTCTGCGCTGGCGGTTTTACACCAGCGCCGGTGAAGGTAGCCGTTGACGGACCTCCCTGGCCAGTGAATCGTCTCCGCTTGCCGTGAAATCTTCAGCCTTACCCAAAGATTCCCACGCCTTTCCCGGGGGAAGAACAGAAAACGCCATCGCGCCCACAGTCGCGCGGGTGGCGCAACGCCTCTGATGAGACGCTTTCTCTGCTGTCTCGCGGCGGTGACCGCGGCCATCCCCATGCGAGCCGCCATCCCGGCGGCGCCTGCGCCCGCACGCATCATCACGCTGGATGAGGCGTACGATATTGCCGCCGCCACGGACCAGAGCATCCGCATCGCCTACTGGGAAATCCGGAAGGCGAACCTCCTCCCTTGGAGCGCGCTGACCGCGCTCGGCCCGCAACTGTCCGCCGGCGCGACCTACGACCGCAACCAGACCCATGGCGCCGGGCAGATCGTCACCGACGAGAACAGCAACCTGAACGTCAACTACACCCAGCCGTTCGTGAATTTCAGCGTCTTCCCAGCCTACCGGTTCGGGAAGCTGGCCGCCATTGCAGCGCGGCTCCAGCATCAATACACGATCCGGCAGGTGCTCTTCGGCGTCGCGAGCGCCTATTACGAGGTACTGACGCAGGAAGGGATCGTAAAGGTCGACCAGGAGACCGTCAAACTTGCCCAGGAACAACTGGACGTTGCCCAGAAGCGCCTCGACGTGGGCGAGGTAACCCCGACCGACGCTCTCAATGCCCGGGTGACGCTCGAATCCGCGAATGTCGCGTTGATCCAGGCGACGAACACGTTACTGCTGGATCGCGACACGCTTGGGAACATCCTCAATCTCGGCGGCGACTCCGGCTTCGATCTCGTCCAGCCGCCGGATTACCCAACCACGATCCCGCCCTTCGAGAAGCTGCTGGCCATCGCCTATCACAATCGCGAGGACCTCGAGGTCGGGGATATCGCCGTCAATGAAGACATCGCTAAAAAAGGGGAAGTGGTGGCGGAGTATGCGCCGGAGATTGTCGGCGAGGTGAGCGACTCCTACGCAAACGCACACGGCCTTTACGGCCCGCAAACCCAGGTCTGGGACGCGAATGTATCCGTAAGCATGCCTATCTTCACCGGCGGCCAGCGGGAGATCGACCTCCAGACCGCCGGCGAACAAGTGGAGGAGGATCGGTTGAACCGCGACAAGATCGTGAAGACGGTCGAAGCGGCCGTGCGCCAGGCGTGGCTGAATGCGGAGTCGCTCCAGGAGAGCCTCGTCTCGCTACGGGTGCAGGTGGATGCCGCGCAGCAGAGCTACAAGGATGAGCAGAACGATTATCAGGCGGGCACCGCCGCGAGCGTTGACGTGCTGACCGCATTGATCAATCTCAACACGTCGGAAAACTCGCTGGAAGTGCAGCTTTACGCCTATCAGGTCGCGCTGCGAAACCTTGAGGCGGCTGCGGGCGTTTTCCAGGAAGCAAGGGTACTGCGGGATAAAATCAAATGAAGCTGATCATCATTATCGTACTTGTCCTGGCGGCCGCCGCGGGTGGCTGGTGGTACTGGCAGAAATCCCAAGCGCCGGAGATCAGATACGAGACTGGCACCATCGCCCGCGGGGATGTCATCCAGGTGGTGACGGCCACCGGGCAGTTGAATCCGGTGCTCAACGTGACCATCGGCAGCCAGATCTCCGGCAATATCATGAAGCTCAACGGCGACTACAACACACTGGTGAAGGCAAACCAGGTGGTGGCGCAACTCGACCCAGCGCCGTACGTGGCTGCACTCCACGAGGCGCAGGCCAATGTGGCGTATGCGCAGGCGGCGCTGGAGCTGGCGCAATTGACGGCCAACCGCAAGCTGGAGCTGGTCAAGGAGCGCGCGGCGCCGCAGGCGGACCTCGATACTGCCATCGCCAATCTCCACCAGGCGCAGGCGACCCTCCAGATCCAGCAGGCCAACCAGGAGACCGCCCAGGTCAATCTCAACCATTGCACCATTACCTCGCCGATCGATGGCATCATCATCTCACGGAGTGTGAACGTGGGCGAAACCGTAGCCGCAGGGACATACGCGCCTGTCCTCTTCACCATCGCCAATGACCTCTCGAAGATGCAAATCGACGCGAGCGTGGCGGAAGGCGACGTGGGCGAACTGGAAGCCGGGCAGCAGGTCGATTTCACCGTCGATGCATATCCAACCCGCACTTTCCATGGCGTGGTCGCGCAGGTGCGCAACGCCCCGACGACCGTGGAAAACGTGGTCACCTATGACGCGGTGGTTTCCGTCAATAACGCCGACCAGAAATTGAAGCCGGGAATGACCGCCAATATCGCCGTCGTCATCGCCCAGCGCCCCAATGCCCTCAAGATTCCCAACGCGGCCCTGCGTTTCCGCCCGCCGGATACGGCGGATGCGGTCATCCCGGGCACGCCTGCGCCGGGCGCCGGTCCCTCGCCCCGGCCGCGGGAGAAACATGACTCCACCCGCACGGTGTATCTACTGGCGCCCGGCGAGAAGACGCCATCGCCGGTGCTGATCCGTACGGGCATCAGCGATGGCGTCTATACGGAGGTCATCGACGGATTGAGGGAGGGAGACGTCGTGGTCAACAGCATCCTGAGCAACAACCCCGCTCTCACCGGACAGGGCAACGGATTCGGCATGCGGCGGCCATTCTAACCGAGAAACCATGACCCCGGTCATCGATCTGCAGGACATCGAGCGGACCTACTCCTCCGGCGAGGTGCAGGTCCGGGCAGTGCGCGGTGTCTCGCTCTCGATCCAGCCGGGGGAATTCGTCGCGATCATGGGCGCGAGCGGCTCCGGAAAATCGACGATGATGAACACGCTCGGCTGCCTGGACCGGCCGACGGGCGGGCGTTACCTGCTCGATGGCATCGATGTCTCCGGGCTCAACCGCGACGCGCTGGCCGATATCCGCAACCGGAAAATCGGTTTCGTTTTCCAGGGGTTCAATTTGCTCGCGCGCACCTCGGCCATCGAGAATGTGGAGCTCCCGATGCTCTACTCCCACAAGCGGATGACTCCTGCGCAACTGCGTGGCAAGGGACTTCACGCGCTGCAAATCGTCGGCCTCGCGGATCGTGCCGACCATTATCCCAACCAGCTCTCCGGCGGCCAGCAGCAGCGCGTGGCCATCGCGCGCGCGCTCTGCAATGAGCCGTCGCTCCTGCTGGCCGATGAGCCGACGGGCAACCTGGACAGCCAGACCAGCATCGAGATCATGGGCGTCTTCCAGAAGCTCAACGAGCAGGGCATCACGATCGTAATGGTGACCCACGAGCTCGATATCGCCCATTTCACAAAGCGAAACATCGTCATGCGCGACGGGTTGGTGGTGAGCGATTCCCCTGTGCTGGAGCGGCTTTTTGCTACGGAAGAACTGCGCCGCCTCGCGGAGGCCCACCAGGCGGTGAAACTCGCGCCATGAAAATCCGCGCGACAGTCATTATGGCGCTCCGGGCGCTGCGCCGGAACAAGCTGCGCACCGTGCTGACAATGCTCGGCATCATCATCGGCGTCGCTGCGGTCATTGCCATGGTGGCAATCGGCAACGGCGCCACCTCGCAGGTGGAGAGTCAGATCGCGGCGCTGGGGCAGAACGTGGTCCTCGTTTTCTCCGGCAGTTGGACCAATGGCGGCGTCCGAGCCGGCTGGGGCAATGCGGGTACGCTGAAGATCGAGGATGCCGAGGCCATCATGCGGGAGATCCCCGAGGCCGTAGCCGTCAGCCCGGAGGTGCGCACGAACGGCCAGATCGGCGCGGAAAACCAGAATTGGTACACGAACATTCTCGGCGAATCCCCCGATTACTTCAGCATTCGCAACTGGCAATTCGCCGAGGGCACCAGCTTCACCGATCCGGATGTGCGCGGCGCAACGAAGGTGGCCGTGATCGGCCAGACCGTCGTCAAGCAGCTCTTCGGCGACGACGATCCGCTCGGGCAAATCCTGCGCGTGAAGGGCGTGCCGTTCGAGATCGTGGGCGTGCTGATGGGGAAGGGACTATCCGTGATGGGCTCTGACCAGGACGATGTCGTCATCATCCCCTACACGAGTTGCATGAAACGGATCATGGGCGTCACCAACCTGCGCACGATCAACATCGAGGCGGACAAGCCGGAGGATATCGTCCCGGTGCAGGCGGAGGTCACCGATCTGCTGCGCCAGCGCCACAAGATCGTCGGCGACGCGGACGACTTCACTATTCACAATCAGCAGGAATTCACCGATAGCGCGACCGCGATCTACCGCATCCTCACGATTCTCATCGTCTCGATTGCCGGCGTTTCGCTGCTGGTGGGCGGCATTGGCATCATGAATATCATGCTCGTCAGCGTCACCGAGCGGACGCGCGAAATCGGCATCCGCATGGCCGTCGGCGCGCATGGCCGCGACATCCTCCTGCAATTCCTCATGGAGGCGACCAGCCTCAGTTCCATGGGCGGCATTATCGGCATCGCGTTCGGCATCGGCGCATCCAAGCTCATCTCGTTATTCGCGAATTGGCCGACACTGGTTTCCCCCCTCTCGGTGGTCCTTTCCTTCCTCTTCAGCGCATGCGTCGGCATCTTCTTCGGATTCTATCCCGCGCGCAAAGCCGCGGCGCTCGATCCCATCGAGGCGCTGCGCTATGAGTAAGTGGTGGCGTGACATTCGCCTCCACGTTGCGTCGCTGAACCATGAGTTTGCCGGAATATGATTTCCGCGAAGATTCGCGAATCCACCAATTCAACTAATCTGCGCTAATCTGCGTTAATCTGCGGCTAAAACCAACCCGCCCAAGCCATCTCCCGCCCTCACTCCGGCGGCAGCCGCGAAGCGACGAAGAAGCACCCGCCCGCCGCCACCGCGGAAACCAATGCAATCGCAATCCCCATCGGCCCCGGCTCATGGAGTGCACGGGAAAATTCATCCATGATCAGGCCGAACACCCCGATCGACCGCTCCACATCCTGTTCGTACACCCGCGAGCTGTAGGGGGAATCCGCATCGACCGCCGCCTCGCTCTTGAGCCCGCGCCAATAGACGAACTCGCCCGTGCCGAGCCCGAGGACCAGGATGGCGACGCCGATATAATTCAGCAAGGTACGACGCGAGAGCGATTGCATGTTGTGACTCCGCGAAAATCCTCCCGCGCCTTGTGTTCCACCAGCAAATAACACATCGTCGTCTGCACTCCGACCCCCAATTTGAAAACCCTCATACTAGGCCTCGATTGCCTTGAGCCGTCGCTCGTGGACCGCTGGCTCGGCGATTTACCCACGTTCGCGCGGTTGCGTGCAGCGGGCATTCACGGGCGGATGCGCAGTTGCGTCCCGCCCATCACGGTGCCGGCGTGGTCTTGCATGATGAGCAGCCAGGATCCCGGTTCGCTCGGGATCTACGGATTTCGCAATCGCACGGATCACACTTACAAGGGGCTCGGCTTTGCAACCGGGGATTGGGTCAAGGCCGACCGCCTATGGGACATTCTTTCCGCGCGCGGGCTGGGCTGCGCGGTGCTGGGCGTCCCGGGCACTTATCCGATTACCCGGCCGGTCAATGGCCCAATGGTAAGTTGCTTTCTCACTCCGGGCCTCAAGAGCCAATGGGCTTCGCCGCCGGCGCTCAAGGAGGAGATCGCCGGCTGGCTGGGCGGGCGGGATTATCTGTTCGATGTCGCCGATTTCCGCAGCCCGGACAAGCGGCGCATCCTTGAGGATATCCACGAGATGACCCGCAGGCGATTTACCGTCGCGCGCGGAATGCTGGCCACTTACTCGCCCGATTTTTTCATGATGGTGGAGATGGGCAGCGACCGCATCCATCATGGCTTCTGGCATTACATGGATGCGGTACATCGGAAGTTCGAACCCGGCAATCCGCTGCAAAACGCCATCCACGATTACTATGTCCTGCTCGACCACGAGATCGCGCAATTGCTGGCCGGTGTGAATTCCGCCGACACCAATGTCCTGATCATCTCCGACCATGGCGCAAAACGCCTCGACGGCGGCATCTGCGTCAATGACTGGCTGCGGCGCGAAGGTTACCTCGTCCTCAAATCCGACCCCGCGCCCGGCACGCCGCCCGCGAAATGCGATATCGACTGGTCCCGCACGAAGGCATGGGGCGACGGTGGCTATTACGCGCGCATCTTCATCAATGTCCGCGGCCGTGAACCCGAGGGCATCGTCGCGCCGGAAGATTACGACTCCCTCTGCGCCGAGCTGGCGCAGCGCCTGAAGGCAATCCCCGACGATCGCGGCCAGCCGCTGGACACCGCCGCATGGATGCCGCGCGAGCTTTACCACACCGTCCGCGGCATTCCGCCCGACCTGATCGTAATCTTTGGCGATCTCACATGGCGCGCCGTCGGCACCATGGGCTACGACAGCCTTTACCTCTACGAGAACGACACCGGCCCGGACGAAGCAAACCACGCGCAATACGGCTTCTTCAACTGGAGCGGGCCATCGGTAGCTCCGTCGCCCCAACCCATCGACATCGATATCCTCGATGTTGCCCCTACCGTCTTAAGTCAAATGAATCTTCCCGTGCCGCCGGATATGCTTGGAAAATCTCTTCAACTCGGATAAACCTGCATCCGGATAGTGAGGCTTCGAAAGCATGCGCAAGGTCAATTCAAACCACATTGCGGAATTCACGTGGGCTTCGCCGAAGGGAAAATTCGGCGGCGCCGGGAAAGAGATTTCGGAGGAACTCGGACGAAACCCGGACTCCACCGATATGCTGGAGCGTCACCCATTTGACGTGGAGATTTGCAGGATCCCGCCGGGGAAGGCTGCGTATCCCTATCACTCGCACAGTGCGCAATGGGAATTCTACCACGTGATCTCCGGCACAGGTACCGTCCGGCACAAGGATGGAACCACCCCCATCGAACCCGGCGACGCGTTCCTCTTCAAGCCGGGCGAACCGCATCAGATCGTGAATTACGGCGCACATGATCTCATCGTGTATGTCGTCGCGGACAATCCCATCGGCGAGGCAGCCTACTACCCGGACAGCCATAAGTGGAACGTCCCGCTGCCCGCCGGTCGGAGATGCATGCGCTCCGACCCGTTGCACTATTACGACGGCGAAGAGTAAAAATCCGGCTTTGAAGCAACCAACCAACGCAGTCCCCCTAATATGAATCCAGAATACTATGTATTGATCGATGACGCCCAGTCCGGCCCCTATACCATCCAGCAGATCGAATCCATGCTCGCGACCGGAAAGATATCCCCCGCAACCTCCATCTGGACAGAGGGCCAGGCGGAATGGCAGCCCTTATCGACACTCAATTTACGGTCCGCGTCCGCACCTCCGCCCCTCGCCGGCGTAAGGCCACCGCCCATTCGTCCCACAATGCCGGGCATGCCTCCCGCGCCAGGAAAAACAGAAGGCCTCGCCATCTGGAGCCTCATCCTTGGACTTTTGACGTTCCTGTTTTCAATCTTCACGGCAATCCCGGCGGTGATCTGCGGTCATCTCGCGTTGGGTAAGATCAAAAAATCCGGCGGCGCTCTCTCCGGCCGGGGCATGGCCATCGCCGGATTGGTTATTGGCTATCTTGGACTTACCATTATTCCGGTCGCCATTCTGGCTGCAATCGCCCTCCCGGCATTTACCGCGGTTCAGGAAAAGGCGACGGAGATCAGGTCACTCAGTAATGCCAAGCAGATCGGCATGGCCTGCAGGCAGTACGCCAATGACAACCATGGCAGCTTCCCTCCCAATCTCGACGCGCTCTTTCCCACTTACCTGCCGAATCGCGCGGTCCTGGTTTCTCCTCTGATGCCGGCCGATCCTGATGGTTACACTTACACGGACGGACTTACCGAATCCTCTCCCGCCAATACTATTTTGATCGAGGATAAGTACGGTTCCACCAAGCATGTTCGCCTTGTCGTATACGTGGACGACAGCGCCCAGGTTATTCGCTCCCCGTAGCATTCCCGCGTAGGACAATGACCAGGGAGTCAAATGAGGCGAGATGGGCGCGCCAAACTGCGAACTTGAGAGCGCACCCGGTATGGCGCGGGGTTTTCATTTATTCGATCACCTGCAACCTGACCATTTTTGTACTGGCACTGTTCCTCCAAGGCCGGGTATTGAAGTTCGATACCTTCCCGGTTTTTTGTTGGATAGTAACAATTATCTACCTGTTTTCGGAAGCATTTCTACTATTCGTCAGTCCATTTTTCATCCGACGCTTTGGAGGTCTCGCTCGATGGGGCTTGATCCTGGCGCTGTTCAATTTCGTGACGGTTCTTTCAATATCCGGCCGAACTTGAACCCTTCCAAACCAAAGAACCATCCCCGGCTATCACACCGGGGATGGTCCTTGTAACTTAACCCACTAACTCAATCCGATTACTGCGGAGGAGGCGGAGGCGCATCGGTCTGGCCATTACTCCCGCTCTGGGACGGCCCGCCATCGCCCGGGGGCGGCCCGGGCGGGCCGTCATCACCGCCGCCAGGTCCACCACCGCCGCCGGGGCCACCACCATCGCCTCCACCCATTGGGGGCCGGCGATGCGGCGGACCGAGCAGGTCCGGGATGCTCAGCGATGTAGACCCGCTCTTGAGCAGCGTGCTCAGCTCCTGCGGTGAATTGGCGATCTCGCTCGCGTCAATGACGCCGTCGTGGTTCACGTCCAGCGCATGGATTACAGGCGGCATGCGGTGATGCCCGCCCGGAGGAGGCGGAGGAGGGCCGCCCTGGTCGTCGCCGCCGGGAGGCGGACCATCGGGAGGGGGTGGAGGGCCACCCTGGGAATCACTGCCCGACATATCCGGCGGAGGAGGCGGAGGACCGCCTTGGGAATCACTGCCGGACACATCGGCGGAAGTTCCAGACATGCCGGGACCGCCATCGGGTCCGCCGCGCCGCCGCGGCGGACGGCCGAGGAGATCGCGAATATTCAGCTCCGTGGACCCGCTCTCGAGCAGCGTGCTCAGTTCCTGCGGCGCATCGGCAATCTCCGAGGCGTCGATGACGCCGTCGTGATTGACATCGAGCGCCCTGATGACCGGGGGCAGCGGCGGCCGCCCGGGGGGTGGCCCGCCGCCCTGGCCGGGACCGTCGTCGCCGGGGCCGCCCGGACCTTGTGCCAGTGCGGCGCAGGATGCCGCGCACAGGGCCATGGCGATGAGGCCGGCCTGTTTATGGATGTGGTATTTTCTTTTCATAATGATGTTGTGGCGAAGGGTATCGCCTGTTGTTACCGGTGAACATCGCACCCCATTGTTAAGGAATTATCCGCGCGGCGCGGAAAAATTGTTAAGGAAGTGTAAAACATTGGGCATATCCGCGCATACCTTTGCTACGGTGGACTTGCAACCATGAGCCAGGCCCCCGCCAACTCCCGTCCCCGCGTGCTGCTCGTCGACGATGATCGCAAGCTCTGCCGCCTCATCGCCACGTATCTTGAGCCGCTGGGATATGACGTTTCCTCCGTCCATACCGGCCCCGAGGGCGTCGAACGCGCCGCAGAGTCATGGCAGGCGGTCATCCTCGACCTGATGCTGCCGGGCATGGACGGTTTTGAGGTGCTCAAGCAAATCCGCAAAACCAGCGACGTGCCCGTGCTGATGCTGACCGCGCGCGGAGAAGAGGCGGACCGCATCGTCGGCCTGGAGATCGGCGCCGACGATTACCTGCCGAAGACCTTCTCCACGCGCGAGCTCCTCGCCCGCCTGCGCGCCGTCATCCGCCGCAGCACTACCCGGCGCGAACAACCGGCCGTACCCGCGCAGGAGCTGCTCGCCGGCCCGTTGCGCATGAGCCTGGGCGCCCGCGTGGTGACCATGGACGACAAGCCGCTCGACCTGACGCCGGTCGAGTTCGATCTCCTTTCCTGCCTCATGCGGGCGCGCGGCCGCATCAAGTCCCGCGAGCAATTGCTCGAGGAAATCCGCGACCGCAACTACGAGGTCTTCGACCGCTCCATCGATGTCCACATCTCCGCGCTGCGCAAGAAACTGGGCGACGATCCGAAAGCGCCCCGCTACATCCGCACGGTGCGCACAGCCGGCTACATGCTCATCGACCCGGAGCGCGAGGGCTAGAAATCAAAATCCCAATGCGCCCCGGTTTTCCACTTTCGGCGAAAATCCTGCTCTGGTTCTTTGCCAATCTGCTCCTCATCGCGCTGGCCTCCTATGCATTCCTGGAGTTTGAATTCCATCTCGGCCCGGAGTCGCTCCTGGGCGGCCGCGCGGGCCGTCGCGTGGATGCATTGGCGGACCTCGTGACCGGCGAAATCGCGACCGAGCCGCAATCCCAATGGAGCGGGGTCCTCACGCGCGCGGGCAACCTCTATGGCCTGCGCCTCCTCATCGTCGCTCCGGATGGCCGCCGCCTGGCCGGCGAAGAGATCACGCTCCCGGACGATGTAACCGCGCGCCTATTCCGCCCCCACCCGCCGCAGCCGCTCGCCCCATTGCGCCCACCGGAGGATGCGCCGGGGCCGCCGGAAGGCCGCGATGGTTTCCCGCCCGGCGGGCCGCCGCCCGGCCCGGATCACCCGCGCGACCGCCGGATGATCCGCACCGATCATCCCACGCGTTACTGGCTGCTGGTCCCGTTGGATACAGGCAACGGCCAGCACCCGGGCGAGCCAATGCCGGGCTTTCCCCCGCCGGATGGTCACGGCCCACCCCCGCTCACCCTCATCGCCGTTTCCGATTCCATCGGCCTCGGCGGGCTGGTCCTTGATTTTACCCCGTGGATCGCAGCAGGCAGCGGCATCCTCGTTTTCTCGCTTCTCTTCTGGCTGCCGCTCGTGCGCGGCATCACCGGCTCCATCCGCGAGATGACCGCCGCGACCGCCCGCGTCGCGGAGGGGCGTTTCGACGTGCGCGTCCGGGAGAGCCGGCGCGATGAGCTTGGGCTGCTGGCCAGCTCCATCAATCAAATGGCCGGACGCCTCGCCGGCTTCGTCAATGGGCAGAAGCGGTTCCTCGGCGATATCGCCCACGAGCTCTGCTCCCCGCTCGCCCGCGCCCAGGTCGCCCTTGGGATCCTGGAAACCCAGACCGGCGCCGATGGCCTCGCCGACCTGCGCGAAGAGGTCCAGCAAATCTCCAGCCTCGTCAATGAATTGCTCTCCTTCTCCAAGGCCTCCCTCGCCGCCGGCCGCATCAAGCTGGAGAGCGTTTCCCTCCACGATATCGTCACCCGCGCCATCGAGCGGGAGAACCTCTCCGGCGCGGCCATACGCTCCGCCATCCCCGCGGATCTGATGGTCAATGCCGAGCCCGACCTCCTCTGCCGCGCGATCTCCAATCTCCTGCGCAACGCCGTCAAATACGCCGGCGACGCCGGCCCCATCGAGGCCGAGGCCACCCGGGTAGGCCGCGACGCCCTCCTCACCATCTCCGACCACGGCCCCGGCGTCCCGCAAGCCGCCCTCGCTCAACTATTCGACCCCTTCTACCGCGTCGACGTCTCCCGCGCCCGCGAGACCGGCGGCACCGGCCTGGGACTGGCGATCGTAAAGACCTGCGTGGAGTCCTGCGGCGGCCGCGTCACCTGCCGCAACCGCGAGCCGCATGGTCTAAGCGTGCTGATCACACTTCCGGTGGGGTAGTCATTTCCTGAGATGGGACCCATGGGACTTATGAGCGTGGGGCACGCGCCATTATGTGCAGTCGCGCAAGCTGTGCTGCCAGGATCCCTACAATCATAGGTCTCATAGGTCCTATAGGTCCCATCCCCCGGAAAACCCGCTCTCCTTTTCCCGCCCCCCAGTCTATGCTCCCCCGCAATGCCCAAGCTCACCCTCAACCGGGTTTTCCTCATCAGCCTTATCGGGCTGGTCGCGGGGTTGACGCTGCTGTTCTGGGTCGCCTACCACGGCCTGCAGAGCGCGCTGCTCAAGAGCGCGGAGCAATCGCGCGACAAAAACAGCGCCGTCATCGGCCAGAGCGTCGCGGATAATCTCGGCCAGGCTCCCGCCGCGGCCCAGCACTTCGAGAGCCTCCTCGCGGAGAAGCTGACCAATCCCACCGATGTCCACTCGCTGCGCGACGGCCTGCTGGCGGTGCTGCTGGAGAATGACGATATCTCGGAGGCTACCTTCACCTTTGCAAAGAGCCGCGGCTTTGACGTGCCGGGACCGGACGGGCATCTGATGGTCGATCACGCGACGGTGGGCCAGGTGGCGCTCTTCCGCGCGAAGAACGGCAATGGCCTCGTCTGCCGCGTCACATGGAGCCAGGGCGGCCACTTTTACACCTCCCACCTGCACCTGAGCCTGGACGGACAGGAAACCGTGGCCGCGCCGCCCTCGATCGTTCCCGATCCCTCCGATCACCCCACCTTCATCGGCCCGACCCTCAAGCGCCTCTACGGGACGCCGATCTGGACCGATGTCCATTACTTCGCGCTCGACGACGCGCTCCCGGCGGAGCAGCGCCGCGTGGAGGTCAGTCTGCTAAAGGCAATCGAATCCCCGTCCGGCCACTTCGCCGGCGTGCTGCGGATCGGCCTCTTTAAGGATGCCATCGACCGCGCCATCGAGCTGCCGGACACGGTAGATGCCACGATGCATTCCCTTTTTATCTGCGACTCCGCCGGGCGCCTGATCGCATTGGCCGGCGCCAATCAGTACGTCGAGTCCGGCGACGACCTCCGGCTCAGCGGCAGCGATGCCCCGGCCGAAGTCCAGGCGGCCCTTCAGCGGCCGGCATTGGGCACCGTGGATGATTCGCCCGAGCCGGTCTCCGATGAATTCGTTACCAGCGGCACCGATTATCTCTGCACCTTCCGCAACCTCGCCAATACACAGTCATGGATCGTGGGCGTCGTGGTGCCACGGCGCGCTTACCTGCAGGATTTGATCAATATCCGGAGCCAGGTTTTCTGGGGATCGCTGGCGATGGTGATCATCATCGTCGCGCTGGGGGCGATTGTGCTGCACGCAGTCTCGGTGGCGCATTCCGTCATTCTGCGCGAGGCGGCGCTGATGAATGACTTCGTGCTCGAGCCGTCGCGCAACAGTTGCAATTTTCAGGATATCAACCGGGTGCTGGCGAGTCTTGAGCGGGCGAAGACGGCCATGCGCTCAATGGGCAAATATGTGCCGATGGACCTTGTGCGGCGGCTCTACCACCAGGGCGAGGAGCCGCGCCTCGGCGGCGAGACGACGGAACTCTCCGTGCTCTTCACCGATATCGAGAGCTTCACGGAATTCGCCGAGGGACGCGATGCCGATACCGTCGCCGTCAGCCTTGGCGCCTACCTGGAGGTGCTGGCCTCCGTCATCCAGCGGGAGCGCGGGACGATTGACAAATTCATCGGCGACTCGGTGATGGCTTTCTGGAATGCACCCGAGCTTCTGCCGGGCCACGCCGCGCTGGCCTGCCGGGCTGCCCTGTCTGGCCGCGAGGCGCTCGCAGCCCTCTATCAATCGCCGGCATGGGCCGGGATGGCAGGATTCCAGACACGGTTCGGCCTGCATCATTGCGTGGCGTCGGTGGGCCACTTCGGCTCGCCGGAGCGGTTCAATTACACCGCCATCGGCGATGGCATCAACCTGGCCTCCCGCCTCCAGAGCCTGAATAAATATTACGGCACCGCCATCATCGCCAGCGCCACGATGCGCCAGGCCGGGGGCGATGCCTTCGCATGGCGCCACCTGGATCGTGTCGCGGTGAAGGGGAAGACGCAGTGGATCGATATTTACGAGTTGCTTGGCGAAAACCCACTTGTCATCCCGGCATGCATCGCGGTGTACGAGCGGGCGCTGGATATGTATTTCGCAGGGCATTTCGGCGAGGCGCTCAAGCTCGCGGAAACCCAGCCCGCCGACCGGCCCAGCGCCCTCCTCGCGGCCCGCTGCCGGGCGTACCTCGAGGAGCCTCCGCCGATGCCATGGGACGGGGTTCACGCCTACGACGCCAAATAGATTGGCATGGCTGGCGGTTTAGTATTAGCCGCAGATTACCGCAGATATTTAAGATACGGCCCGCGCCCCTCATAGGCTTGCCCCGGCGTAGTCCCGCGGCAGCGGGACGAAGCCGGGTCCCACCCCCTCCCGTAAAATAAATGTAACCTCGCGGGAATAGAACAACCCCCACGCGCTCTGATAGTAAACAACCGATGAGCACCCCGGCAACGATTCCACAAACCCAGCCTATGTTCGGCAACCCCCTCCTCCGCCTGGCGGCGGCAGCCTACGGGCTCGCCACCAAAATTGGCACGTGGCTTCAGCCCGTGTTTCTCCTGATCATCCGGCTCTATTGGGGCTGGCAATTCTTCATGACCGGCAAGGGCAAGCTGGGGGATATCGGGAAGGTCACCAATTTTTTTCAAAGTCTCGGCATCCCTTTCCCGCATTTGAACGCATACCTCGCTGGATGCACTGAGTGCTTCGGCGGCCTGATCCTCCTGGTCGGCCTCGGAAGCCGGGTCACCACCCTCCCTCTCATCGTTACCATGATCGTCGCCTACATCACCGCCAGCCCCGATGCCGTGAAGAATATCTTCTCGAAGCCCGATGATTTTGTGACGGCCGATCCGTTTCTTTTCATGCTCGCGGCGATCATCGTCTTCCTTTTCGGCCCCGGGCCGCTCTCGCTGGATGGCCTCATCGGCTACCTGCTCAAGAAACGCGCCGCGATCCCCGCGACCGCCGAGGCCCACCCCTGAATATTTTTGCGGGAATAACCATGCCTTTCCCGTCTCACAGATTTTGTCCATCATCGGCGGCCTCGAGTGAGTCCTCCAATGCAGCCGGGTATCCGGCGCGGACAAAAAACCAAACCACACACACTGCAATAATGAAAACACACAAAGTACTCCTCGCCGGCGCCGCGATCGCCGGACTCATGACTGGCACCACGGCCCGCCTCGTTGCGGCCACCACCCACGGCTTCGGCACCCAGTTGACCCCCAGCGGCTCAATCGCCGACAGCAGCTCCACCACGCACGCCTGTGCGGGCAAGAATGGCTGTAAGGGCCAGGGCGGCTGCAAGACCGGCGACCAGGGTTGCAAGGCCAAAAACTCCTGCAAGGGCAAGGGCGGCTGCGCCACCGACGGCAGCAAGGTCTAGTCCTGCTCCTTCCTATTTTGAAAGTTCCCCGGGGCGCACACCCCGGGGAACCTTCAAAGAAAAGCGAACCGATTTTCACCCGCCATGCCCGCGAATCCATTTAACAACCAGACCGATTACGGGATCGGCATCGGCCTGCGCGTTCCGCATTACCGGCACATCCTGGAGAAGAAGCCGGTGGTCGATTGGTTCGAGATCATCTCCGAGAATTTCATGGTCGACGCGGGCCGCCCGCTGGAGGTGCTGGACAAGATTCTGGAGCAGTACCGCGTGGTCCAGCACGGCGTATCGATGTACTTCGGCTCCGCCGATAAACCCGACCGCGAGCACCTCAAGCGCCTCAAGACCCTGACCCGCCGCACGAACACCCCATGGCTTTCCGACCATCTCTGCTGGGGCAGCGTGGATGGACGGTACACGCATGACCTGCTGCCGATGCCTTATACGCACGCCGTTGCGAAACATACCGCCGCGAAGATCCGCGAGGTGCGCGATTTTGTAGAGGTGCCGATCTGCGTGGAGAACGTGAGCAGTTACGCCGAGTTCCACCAATCCGAGATGACGGAGTGGGAATTCCTCAGCGAAGTCGTGGAAATGGCCGACTGCGGAATTTTACTGGATGTGAATAACATCTACGTCTCGTCAAAGAATCACGGCTTCGATCCATACGATTATCTCAACAATGTGCCCCATCATCGCGTAGGCCAGATCCACATTGCCGGCCATACCAAATATAAAAAGTACATCCTCGATACCCACGACCACCCGGTGCTCGATCCGGTCTGGAAAATGTATGACCACGCCATCAAGCTCTGCGGTCACACGGCCACGCTGCTGGAGTGGGACGACCGCATTCCCTCTTTCGACGAAGTCCACCATGAAGCTCTCAAAGCCACGCAGTTCCTTGGCGAAAGCAGCTCCGCCCCAAAGGCCGAGCCTGTTGCCGCCTAGGATCCATTCCGTCCGCGATCTGCGCCAGTTCCAGCGCGTGATGAGCGAGGCGCTCTTCCGGCCGCTTACCGCCGGCAACCGGCTTCAGCACTCATGGAGCGATGGCCGCGCCACCGCGAGCGTCGCTGCGGATTTTGTGAAGCCAACGCGCGGGCTCGGTTCCGTGGAGCGCCTGGAGATTTACGCGCGGTCGTATTGGTTCCGCGTGCTCGATTGTTTGTACGACGATTATCCAGGTGTGCGCGCCATCCTCGGCAACGGGCGATTCATGAAGCTGGCCACGGCCTTCCTGGCCCAATATCCCTCGGCGTCCTTCACGCTGCGCAATCTCGGCAGCCGCCTGCCGCAATTCATCCTGGACCAGCCGGCTCTCTCCGCGCCGCGCACCCCGCTGGTGCATGACATGGCCCGCTTCGAGTGGGCGCAGGTGGTCGCCTTTGACGGGCCCGCGCTGCCGCTCCTCACCCAGGACGATATCCTGGACGCCGGCGCAAAGCTGCGCGTGGCGCTTCAGCCGTATCTCACCGTGATGGAGAGCGCCTACCCGGTGGATGAATTCGCGCTCGCCCTCAAGCAACGCGACGCCGCCCTGCGCACCGAGGCCAGCAATACGCTAACCGCGATGCCCTCCTCACGCGCCGCCGCGCGCCCGCGCCTGCCGCGGCCCGCCCGCATCTTTGTCGCCGTCCATCGCCAGGATAATCTGCTCTTTTTTAAGCGCCTCGAACCCGAGGCATACGCCATCCTCACCGCTCTGCGCGATGGGCGCACGCTGACTGCAGCCTGCGCCACCGCATTGCGCGGGGCCGATCCCTCCGTCGATTGGGCGGGTCGCGTCCAGGAGTGGTTCCAGGCGTGGCAGTCGCTCGGGTGGTTTTGCCGGAGGTCAAAACGTGGCCGCTCCTGACTTTGAAAACATCGTCGATGCCCATTACGAACCGCTTTACCGGTTCGCGCTCAGTCTTGCGCGGACTGAGCACGCGGCGGCCGATCTCACGCAGCAGACGTTTTTTCTCTGGGCCTCGCGAGGCCATCAGCTCCGCGACGCGGCCAAGGTCAAGTCGTGGCTCTTCACCACGCTCTACCGCGAGTTCCTCAGCCTCCACCGGCGCGAGGTGCGCTTCCCGCAGGCCGACCTGGATGGCGAGACCGCCGATCTCCCCGCGGAGCCCTGCTCGATTGCCGATTCCATCGACGGCGCCGCGGTCGTCGCCGCGCTCCAGCAGATCGACGAGGTTTACCGCGCGCCGCTTACCCTCTTTTATCTCGAGGAGTTTTCCTACCGGGAGATCGCCGACGTGCTCAACATTCCAGCCGGCACCGTCATGTCACGCCTCTCGCGGGGAAAGGCGATGCTGCGGAAATTGCTCGTGGAGGAGTCCGAATCCGCCTCACGCAAAATCGTTCCGATGGAACGGCCCCCTTTCTCGAAAGGAGGCGCCCAATGACCAATAAAGATGCCACCTTCCTGCTCGGCGCCTGCCGTCCCAATGGCGCTGATGCAAACGACCTGGAATTTGCCGAGGCGCTCGTCCAGGCCGAACGCGATCCCACGTTGAAAACATGGTTCGACGATCAGCGCCGCACCGATTCCGCCATCGCCGCGCGCCTGAAGTCCGTACCGGTCCCGGCGGATCTGCGTTCGCGCATCCTCACCGGCGGGCGCCTTAGCCAGCCGGGCCGGCCGCGGCCATGGTTTTCCACGCGGCACTTCTGGGCCATCGCGGCGACGATCGCAGTCTTTGTGGGCCTGGCCTCCTGGTACACAGGAACCCGCATCGGTACCGGCGCATCCTCGCAGATCGCCGCGACGGCGCGGCCCGTGAGCGAATGGCAGGATCAGGCAATGGCGACACTCACGCAGCTCGTGGCCGGGAAGGCGGCATTTGACGCGCAATCGCCAAAGATCGCCGATCTCCAGCAATGGCTTCATGCCAATGGATCACCAGTCGCAAGCACCCTGCCGGGAAGCGTCCAGCAGATGGCCAGCCTCGGTTGCAAGATCATCTCATGGAACGGCCATCCCGCTTCGCTCATCTGCTTCCATGGCCCGAATGGCGAATTGGTGCATCTGGCCATGGTGGATCGCACTGCCATTGCCAACCCGCCGCCCGAAGGGCATCCGATCTACGGCGAGCGCAACGGCTGGCGCATGGCCTGCTGGAGCCAGGATGGCATGGCGATGATGCTGTTGACGAAGGCGCCGGAGTCGCAATTGCGGACGCTGCTGGCAGTGTCGATTCTGCCTTGATGGGCACTAACGCGATATGCGTATTTCCACGGATAAAATAACCTTTGCGGAAAACTTTTTTCCGCCTTTTTCAGAGGGTGATGCGTTGAATTATATTATCATTTGACCCTCTATTTATCGGGCATTTGACTGTGGAAGCTCCACCCCCCGCAGATGACCTGGCTATCATTCCTCCAGTCCTTCCTAGTCCTCCTCTCCATTGGAACGGTAATCAGCCTCATTTTTTTGATTCGCCTCATCTGGCCGCGCAAGTAGGCTGCTTCTCCTGCAAGAGCCAAAGTTCGTTCACACCCTTTTCTCGTCCATCGCCGGACGGTATGATCTCGCCAATCATCTTCTCTCCGGCGGGCTGGATTTTCTGTGGCGGGCGCGCGCGACCGATATCGTCTCCGGATGGAATCCCGCGGCGCTGCTCGATCTAGCCACAGGCAGCGGCGACCTCGCTCTGGCCATCGAGCGCGCCTCGCCGGCGACGGAAGTAACAGGGGCCGATTTTTGCGAGCCAATGCTGGAGCGGGCGCGGGAGAAAGGCCTGCGCCGCACGGTGGTGGCGGATGCGATGCATCTACCGTTTGAGGATGGGACATTCGAGGCCGTGACCGTTGCCTTCGGCCTGCGAAACATGGCCTCGTGGCCGGATGCCCTTCGCGAAATGAGTCGCGTCTTAAAGCCAGGCGGACATTTGCTGGTGCTCGATTTTTCTATTCCACGGCCGCCGTTGCGCGGCATTTACCGGTTCTACCTGCACCGCATTCTGCCGGTCATCGCCGGCATCGTGACGCGCGAGAAATACGCGTACGAATATCTCGCCGGATCGATCGAGAAATTCCCCTCCGGCGCGGCGATGCAGGAGCTAATCCAGCAAAGCGGCTTCGCCAACGCGACTTGCGAGCCGCTGACCGGCGGCATTGTATCGCTCTATACGGCTGTCACGAAGGCGTGACGAAAACTGCCGGCCCGCTATTTCCCCGGCGACACCATCGGCGCAGCCATCGGGATGAGCGGCGCTGTGAGGGCGTCGTGATCCGGCCGATTGAGCAGGAATGTCCCATCCAGCCCGGTCGCGTTCGCGCACCAATAATCACCGGAATAATCCGTCGACGCGGCGCCAAGGTTCAGCGTGTTCGTATGTTTGTCCGCGGTGGTAAAGGCAATCGTCTCCGCAGGCTTGTCCAGGCCCTGCACGGGTTGCGGGGCGCCGGCCCATCGCACGGCGCGCAGTGTGGCGAGCGTATTCACCAGCGATTCGATGTACATGGTATTGAGCACAATATCGCCCTTCGCCGGCTTCCACTGGCCCTTCTCTTTGACCAGCGAGATCGTCGCCTGCCCATAGCTCGTCACCTCCAGCCCGGTGATGTCATCCGGGCTCAACTTATAAATCGCCAGCTCCTGCCATTTCAGTGGATCGGTGTAGATCTGATCCACGACGCTTTCCGGGACCGACACGATGAACGGCTCGTCATCGAGCTTCGCGTACACATTGCCGCCCTCGGCCTTGCCGAAGAGAATCGACTCCAGCGGCTCCTCGCCGGCCTTTGTCTCCGCCGTGTTCTCGCTGGCATAGGAGGAAAAGGTCACCGTCACCCGCGGCTTATCCAGGCCGTACTTCGGCAATTCCGTGGCGACATCGGAGACAAACGAAGTCACGAGCTGATTCGTAAGCGTATTCGCCATTGCCTGCACCGCGCCGTTGTTGGCCGGCTTGTCATTCATGCTCTTGATCGTCCAATCCTCTCCCTTGCGCGCGAGCAATATCTCCGGCACGCCCGCCGGCGCGATGTGGATGCGATCGACGGTATTGAGATCCAGCCGGATCAAATGCCGGTCCCGCACATCCGCCGGTTTCGCATTAAGGATATTCTTGAGCGTCCCGGGCAGGATAAACGACGCGTCGCGCGTGGAGAGCTTCGCATAGACCTTGCCGGAGCTGTCGATCGGCTTGGAAAGCTCCAGCTCCACCGGCTTGTCCACGCCCTCCGCGGTGATGGCAATGGTCCCGGCCGCGTCATTAAGCGCCGTGCTCGCGGCGCCGGCCTGGTCGCTGGAGACGAAGGAATCGATCCGCGTATTGAGCACAAACGCGACTGCGTCGGATATCCTTTCATCGTCGCCGCGCGCCTTGATCGGCTTGTCGATCGTCCAATGGTCGTGATCCTTCGTCATCTCGATCTCCCCCGCCGCCGTCGTGATATCAACCCCTGTCACCTGCGTGGCCGCGACATCGGAGAGCCGGTGCTCGCGGAACTCATCCACCGATTTCGTCACCTGCGTCCGCAAATCCGTGCCGACCACATACACATCGCTCGAGTCGGCCAGCCGCAGATATTCCTTCCCCTCGATGGCCGTATCCTTGCCAAATAGAAACTCAGGCGGCGCACCCTCGCCGGTCAATTGCAGCGTCACATTCGGCTTGGTCACGCCATAGTCGCGCACGTCGCCTTTGTCGCCGTCAGGCTTGATGGTGGTATCCTTCTCCAGCGAACCGACGGCCGCGAGCAACTGCTGCACCGCCGCGTCGTCGCCGCGATCCTTCACCGGCTCATCCATCTGCCACTGGCTGTCGACTCTCGAGAGATGGATCGTCGTCTCGTTATTGGTAATCGTGATGCCATCGATCTTGTCCGTGTCCAATTGCGGCACCACATGATTGCCGATGTCCTCTGCCTCCTGCGTGGTCGGCTGCTTGCTCTCGTAAAAGCAGAGGTAGTAAAGGAACCCTCCTGCCAGCAAGAGAAGGATGATGGTGTTTCGGAATTTCATGGCAGAAAAAACAATCCCGGTTAGCGGCGGCGCTGCGCCCAGACAAATGCTCCGATCATCGCCACGGACACGGGCATGACCACCATCACCAGCAATTCCATGCGGCCCATTTGATCTTCGCTCAGGTTCAGGGTGAACTGCTCCTCAGCCTTCGGCGCGATGCCGATCAACTGCGTCCGATTCAGCAGCCAGTTGACCCCGTCCAGCACGAAATCCAGCGCCCCAGGCTCCTGCGAAAGTGCCGCGCTCCCCATGAAATCCGAATTGCCCGTGACGATCATCCGTGAGCTGTCGACATTCACAGAGGCATCCTGCACCGCCCCTTTCTCTGCCGAGACCGCGATGGAGAGCGGCGGGTTGATATCTTCCTTCGGGTCATAGGACACGGGGCTGTCCTGGTACTTGGTCTCGCCCCAGTAACCCTCGCCCGCGGTGATCAGGGTATCGGTATGCACCTCAGGCACCACGGTTACGCCCAGCGATTGCGTCAGGCCCGCGAACAGCGTGTCCACGCCCTGGAGCTTTTTCGTGACCGGGCTTGTGTCAGAGAAGACGCCCGCGACATCGTTGAGGACTCCCGTCACCGATCCCATCGCCACGGTGCGCAGCACGCGGTCATCCTGGGGATTGATGCCCAGCCCGCGCAGCCAGCCGTCCAGCTTCGGCGTATTGCCGCTCGGGTTCAGCGCAATATAGATCCGCCCCTGCTTGTCCCAGTAATCCTTGAGTAACTGCAACTCCCGGTCGGTAAGGTCATACTTCGCGCCCACCAGCATGACCAGCTTCGCATCGTCCGGAATGCTTGGCGCATTCATCAGCGTCAGCGTGCCGGTCTTCAGGTTCTGCCGGTCCAGGTAGGTCTTGAGAAAAGCCATCTCGTCGGAAGTCAGTTCCGGCCCGCCTTTGCCGCCGAGGAAGTAAACCTTGTTTTGAATCTGCTCGGTCACCTCGATGATCGCCCCGGTCAGCGCCTGTTCGCCATTGAATGCCACCAATTTCGGCGCCTCGCCGGTCATCTCGCCGGAGGTATCGTACTGCGCCATGTCCGGCACGTTGAGGATCTTGCTGCGCCCCTGGTAATCGACGATGACGACGTCTTCGTTCCCGAACTTATATTGCGCCATCAATTCCCGCGTGCGGCTCAGGTTGCGCATCATATCGATCGTCTCGACCTCCAGGTTCCCCTTTGCCGCGTACTGGTACTCCTTCAGCAGCGCCTGGATATTGGGAAAGAGGTCCCCGCCCTGCAACCGCGGATCGGGCGAGAAGAAGACATAAATCTTCACTGGCTTTTGCAAGCCCGCGAGCACCTGCAGCGTCTGGTCTGACAGCGCATACTTCTGGTCGCGCGAGAAGTCCCAGCGCTTGAAATGCTTGAACCCGACATAATTAATGCCGGCGACGATGAAGAACACCGCCACGATCTGGATCAGGACGTTGACACCGATGGCGAATCGGTTGATCCGCGGCGCCTTTTTCGGTTTCTCTTCGGGGTTGGTGGTGGCCATGGCTGCTTACATCTTCCACTTGCGCGTCTGGAATACCTGGTAAGTCAATACCAGCATAAATGTCGTCATCGACAGATACCAGACGATCGGCCTCGAATCGATGATTCCCTTGGAGAAAGTGTCCATGTGCTCGATGGCCGAGAAGTAACCAAACACATTCTGGATGGTCCCGGAGGTATCCATCATCACATACTCCAGCATCCCGGCAAAGAAGAGCGCCAGGATCATTACCAGGCTGATGATCGCCGCAACGATCTGGTTCTTGGTCAATACGGAGGCGAAACAGCCGACCGAGCAATAGAACATCCCCATGAGCAGGAGCAGCAGATAACTCCCGAAATACGCTCCCGGCGCATGCGCCGCGTGCTCCTTCGTCGCCCAGTCAAATACCAGGAAGTAGAGCAGCGTCGGGATCCAGAGAATCATGTAGAAGATCACGCACCCGAGCCATTTCGTGATCACCACCTGCCAGTCCTTCACCGGAGCCGTCATCAGCGACTCGATGGTCCCCAGCTTGAACTCCTCGGAGAAGGAACGCATCGTAATCAGAGGGAACACCAGCGGATAAGCAAACCAGAACAGGATCATCGTGAAGAATGCCTGCAACACCGTCACATCCGTCGGGCCGCGGTTCAGCGCATAGACCGCGAAGTAAAACGTGAACCCCATCAGGAACAGAAAGAAACAAATCACCACATAGGCGATGGGCGAGTAAAAGAACGACTTAACCTCCCGCCCCAGGAGAGTAAAGAACTTGGTCATAGCGAAATGGTTTGAAGGTTCATGGTAATTGCGCCCCGGTTCCGCCGCGGCCTAGGCATCGGTGTGCGTCATCTCAACGAACACATCCTCCAGCGTCGCGCCGCGCATGGAGAGTTCCCGCACCCGCCACTTGCGATCCGCCGCCAGCCGGAATATCTCCTCGCGCAAGTCCGCATTCCCCTCGGCCCGGATCAGGAACCGCTTCCACTCCCCCTCGTCCTGGATGGTCACATCCTTGATGCCGGAAATCTTCTGCAATTCCGCGACAGCATCTTCGTTGCCCGGATTCGCCTCGAGCCGGATTCCGCCCGCGCCGCGCAATTGCCGGCGGAGATTGTCCGGCGTATCGGAGGCCTCGATGCGCCCGCGATTGATGATGATGACCCGCGAGCAGGTCGCCTCGACTTCCGGCAGGATGTGGGTCGACAGCAGGATCGTGTGATGCCGGCCCAGATTCTTGATCAACTCCCGGACGCTGCGGATTTGGTTCGGGTCCAGGCCGATGGTCGGCTCGTCGAGGATGAGCAGGTCCGGTTCGTGGACGAGCGCATCCGCGAGACCGACGCGCTGGCGGTAGCCCTTGGAAAGCGTGCTCACAATCCGGTTCTCCACTTCCCCAAGCCCGCACAATTCCTTCACGTCGCCCACGCGCTCCTTAAGCCGGCGGCCCGTCACGCCCTTGAGTTTTGCGCGATACACCAGGTATTCCGACACCCGCATGTCGGTATAGAGCGGGACGTTTTCCGGCATGTACCCGAGATGCGTCCGCGCTTCCATCGAGTTCTCGAAGACATCGTACCCGGCGATCGATGCCCGCCCGGACGTTGCCGGCATGAAGCTGGAGAGGATTCGCATCGTCGTGCTCTTCCCGGCCCCATTGGGCCCGAGAAAGCCGACAATCTCACCTTTTCCAACCTCAAAGGATATATTGTTGATCGCGGTAAAGCCCGCGTACTTCTTGGTCAGATTTTCGACTTTGATCACAGCTCGTCAAAGATATGGGAGTGCCTTGCTCGGCGGAATGGTTAGACAGCATGGAGGCTCCTCTGTTCAAGAGTTTTATGAGGCCGGCAAACCTACCGCGCCCGCAGCGCCACCGCCTGCTCGGACTGCACCAATTCTCCATCCACGCGCCGCGTGATCAGCAGCGTGAGGTCCGCCTCGTCCCCGTGATCGGCCTTGGAGAAAAGCGCCTCCGCATCGCCCACGCTGTTCACCGCATAGCGTCCTACCTTCAGGATCACCATGCCGGCGCGGATGCCGGCCTCGCCCGACGGGCTGCCGTCGTCCACATCGGAGATCAGCACACCCTCGCCGCCGGGCACACCGAGCGCATCGCTCAGGTCCGCCGTCAGGTCCTGCAATTGCAGGCCAAACAATCGCCGCGCCACTTCATCTGCGTTTCCTTTCCGGATGCCGCCGGGCTGTTTCGCCTCCTTCAAAAATTCGCGCACCGTGTCGCGCACGGTGTACCCGGGGATGGCAAAGCCGATCCCCTGCGTCGGCACCCCCTGCGGCGTGAAGGACATCTTGACCGAGTTCACTCCCACCAGCTTTCCGCCGATATCGATGAGCGGCCCGCCGGAATTGCCGGGATTGATCGCGGCATCGGTCTGCACAAGGTCGTTATAATCGACATCCTCCACGGTCACCGAACGCTTGAGCGCGCTGACGATTCCGCGGCTGACGGATAGCCCGTACCCAAGCGGATTCCCCACCGCGAGCACCGTCTCCCCGAGCAGATTCGGCGACAGGTCTTCCAGCGAAATAAACGGGAACGCGTGCGGTCCATCGACCTTCAGCAATGCGATGTCCTTTGATGGATCGCCCGTGATATAGCGTGCCTCGTACACTTTCCCGTCGGACATGGTCACGTGGATTTTCATGTCCGCCGCCCGCTCGACCACGTGCTCGTTGGTCACAATGTACCCCGCCGGATCAACGATAAAACCGCTCCCGAGGCTCTGCTCCTTCTGCGCCATCTCCCGCGGCGGCCGCATCTCGCCGCCGAAGAATTGGTTGAATAACTGGTCGTACGGATTCTGGTACAGCCGCTTGATAATCCGCTCCGTGTTCACATTCACCACCGCCGGCCAGGCCTTCCCGACGGCAATAACCGCAGGCTCCGAGGCCGGATCATTTTGAGCGCCCGTCTGGGCCACGAGCGGGCTCATCGCGCCCAGCCAAATCAAAAGCGAACCGCAAAGAAAACGTCTCATGGAAAAAATTTCGTACCCATCAGACACCCGTCCCCCCTTTCTCGCTCAATTTCCCTTCACCACAGATCATTTAAAGGCACGTCCGCCATCCCTTCCCCATCCGTGTAATCCGCGTCATCCGTCCAAATCCGTGGTAAAAACAAACCCGCGCATGGGTAGAGGCGCCCAGTGTCCTCTCACGAGACCAGATTCAATCGCCCACCCGCGTTCAGCCCATCCGTGTAATCCAAAATATCCGTGTAATCCGTGGTAAAAAAAAGCCCACCCATGGGTAGCCGCTCCCAATGTCCGCCACCCCCGTTTGAATTTCTCCTTTGGCGTTTCGTCTCACCGCAGTACATTCCTACACCTTTCCCATACGAAATGAGAACCGCTGTCGCCACCCGGATCGACGTTAAACTCCTGGAAGACCAATACACCCGCTGGAAACAAAATCCCGATGGAGTCGAGGCCACATGGTCGGCCTTCTTCGAGGGATTCGAGCTTGGTCTGACCGAAAAACCGAACGGCGCCACCCCCGCCGCCGCCCAGTCGCCACAGGGGGCCCAGGCCGTCAACGGCACCTCCTCGCCCACGCCCAATCTCGCCGATCTCCCCCTCCAGACCCGCGTCGAGGGGCTCGTTTACGCCTATCGCACCATCGGCCACACCATCGCGAAGCTCGACCCGCTGGCCCACGCACGCCCGGAGCAGCCGCTCCTGGCCCTGCGCGAACTCGGCTTCCAGGAGAAGGATCTCGATCTCCTCGTCTCCTCCCGTTTTTACCTCGCCGGACGTGTGATGAAACTGCGGGAGATGATCGATTCCCTCACCAAGATCTACGCCAGCACCATCGGCTTCGAGTTCATGCACATCCAGAATATCCGCGTGCGGAACTGGCTGCGCGAGCGCATCGAATCCCGGCCGTTTGAGCCCGCGCAAAGCCGCGACGCGCAGATCGCCCTGCTGCGGGAGCTGCTGGAGGCCGAGAGCTTCGAGCACTTTCTCCACACGAAATACGTCGGCCAGAAACGCTTCTCGCTCGAGGGCGCGGAGTCGCTCATGGCGGTCCTTCATACCATTTTTGAGGATTGTCCGCGGCGCGGCGTGAAGGAGATCGTGATGGGCATGGCCCACCGCGGCCGCCTCAATGTCCTGACCAATTTCCTCGCAAAATCGTTCAACACGCTCTTCGCGGAGTTCTCGGAGAATTATGTCCCCAACCTCGTCGGCGGCGATGGCGACGTGAAATACCACCTCGGCTACACCACCACCCGCAAGACCGCCTCCGGCGCCGAAGTCTGCATCCAGCTCGCCTCAAACCCGAGCCACCTGGAGGCCGTCAACGCCGTCGTCGAGGGCATGGCCCGCGCCCGGCAGCGCATCCTGCACGACTCTGAGGATCGCAAGAAAGTGCTCCCGCTGCTGATCCACGGCGATGCCGCATTCGCCGGCCAGGGCGTGGTCGCGGAGGTGCTGAATATGTCGCAGCTTCCCGGCTATCGCACGGGCGGCACGGTCCATGTCATCGTCAATAACCAGATCGGCTTCACGACCCTCCCGGCGGATGCCCGTTCCTCATTCTACGCCACGGACATGGCAAAGATGATCGAGGCCCCGGTCCTCCATGTGAATGGCGACGATCCGCTGGCCGTGGCCTGGTGCGCGCAGCTCGCCTTCGAGTTCCGCCAGCACTTCAAGCGCGACGTGGTGATCGACATGTATTGCTACCGCCGCTACGGGCACAACGAGGCGGATGAGCCCCTTTTCACCCAGCCCGCCCTCTACCAGGAGATCTCCGCCCATCCCTCGGTCGCGACGATCTTCCGCAAGCGCCTGATCGAGACCGGCATCCTCACCGAGCAGGAAGCCGACAGCCTGGAGACGGAATTCGAGTCGCGCCTGGAAGGCGCCTTGCAGGCCGTCAAGGAGGCGGAGCAGCAGCGCGATAAATCGAGCTTCACCGGCTCGACCGCCGTCTTCCAGCCCAGCTACTCGCACGAGCCGGTGCCCACCGGCGTGCCCATCGAGCGCCTGGAGCAGGTGGTCAAGGCGCTCACGACCGTTCCGGAAAGCATCCGGGTATTGCCAAAGGTGAAGCGCACCGTGCTCGACCGGCGCGCGCAGGTCTTCAAGGCCGGGACCGGCTTCGACTGGGCGTTCGCGGAGTCGCTCGCCTTCGGCACCCTGTTGGCGGAGAATACCCCCGTGCGCCTCAGCGGGCAGGATTCGCGCCGCGGGACCTTTTCCCAGCGGCACGCGGTGCTTTACGACATGGATACGCGCGAGCGCTACATCCCCCTCCAGCATATCGCACAGGGTCAGCCGCGCTTTTGCGTCTACAACTCGCTCCTGAGCGAGGCCGGTGTCCTCGGGTTCGATTACGGTTACTCGCTCGATTTCCCGGAGATGCTCTGTCTCTGGGAAGCCCAATTCGGCGATTTCGCCAATGGCGCGCAGGTGATCATCGACCAGTTCCTCGTCTCCGCGGAGTCCAAGTGGCAGCGCCCGAGCGGCATCGTGCTGCTGCTGCCGCATGGCTACGAGGGACAGGGACCCGAGCACTCCTCCGCCCGGCTCGAGCGTTACCTGCAGCTTTGCGCAGAGGAGAATATCCAGGTCTGCAACGCCACGACGCCCGCTAATTACTTCCACATGCTCCGCCGCCAGATGCGCCGCAGCTTCCTCAAACCGCTCGTGGTGATGACCCCGAAAAGCCTGCTCCGAGCTGAATTTTGCACCTCGTCCATCGGCGATTTCACCAGCGGCCATTTCCAGGAGCTCATCTGTACCCCGCCCCTCGCGGGGAATCCCGCCGCGGTCGATCGGGTGATCCTCTGCAGCGGCAAGGTTTACTACGACCTCATCCAGTACCGCGACGCAAACAAGATCCAGAACACCGCGATCATCCGCCTGGAGCAGCTCTACCCGCTCGACGAGAAGCTGCTGGTCCAATTGCTGACCCAATTCCCCGAAGGGGTGAAACTAATGTGGTGCCAGGAAGAGCCCCAGAACATGGGCGCATGGACCTACATATACATGTGCCTCGACCGGGTCTTCAGCCACACCCGCCAAATCTGGTACGCCGGCCGCGGCGCCGGCGCCAGCCCCGCCGTCGGCTCACTCGCCGCCCACAAGCGCGAGCAAAAAGCCCTCGTCGAGGACGCCTTCAAGCTGTAGGGCGAATCAGGCATCTTTGCACTGTTCAAGCCGCGCGCGGGCAGCTTAACCTTTGAACCCCGCCTGCGCCCTACCGCCGGCTTTCCAATATTCCCATGGACGTCATCATCCCCACCGTCGGCGAGTCAATCACCAGCGGTCTCATCTCCACATGGCACAAAAAGGATGGCGAAACCGTCGCCGCCGGCGATGTCCTCCTGACCCTGGAAACCGACAAAGTCTCCACCGAGATCACCGCTGAAAAAGGCGGCATTCTCCGCATCAAGGCAGCCGAGGGCCAGGAAGTGAAAATCGGCGAAGTGGTCGCCGTCATTGAAGAAGCCGGCGCGGCAGCCCCCGCTCCGGCGCCCGCACCAGCCCCGGTCGCGCCTCCTCCGGCCCCGGCCCCCGCAAAGAAAAAAGCCGCCAAGCCCATCGAGCCCCCGCTCACCGCGGAACCCGTTCCCGAACCTGCCCCTCCCGCTCCGGCGCCCGTCGCCCAGACCGAGCCCGAGCCACCCGCATCAGCCCCCGCTCCGTCCGCTCCGTCCGCTCCCTCCGATGACAACCGCGTGACCCGCAAGCGCCTCTCCCCGCTGCGCCGGAAGATCGCCAATCAGCTCGTGATGGCGCAACACACCGCCGCGATCCTCACCACCTTCAACGAGTGCGACATGACCAGTGTCATGACCCTCCGCAAGCAGATGCAGGAGCCGTTTCAAAAGCAATACGGCGTAAAACTCGGCTTCATGTCCTTCTTCGTGAAGGCAACCGTCGCCGCCCTCAAGGCCGTGCCCCAGGTCAACTCCCGCCTCGAGGGCGAGGAGTTGATCACAAACAACTTTTACGATATCGGCGTCGCCGTCGGCACAGAGAAAGGCCTGGTCGTTCCGGTCGTGCGCGACTCCGATCAAAAGAGCTTCGCCCAGATCGAGCAATCGATCCTCGATTACGCCGGCAAGGCGCGCGAGGGAAAGATCAAGATCGATGACCTCACCGGGGGCGTATTCACCATCTCCAATGGCGGCGTCTACGGCTCCCTCCTTTCAACCCCCATCCTCAACCCGCCCCAAAGCGGCATCCTCGGCCTGCACAAAATCCAGGAGCGCCCCATGGCCGTCAACGGCCAGGTCGTCATCCGCCCGATGATGTATCTCGCCCTCAGCTACGATCACCGCGTCGTCGACGGCAAGGAAGCCGTAACCTTCCTCATCCACGTAAAAGACGCGATCGAGAATCCCGTGCGGCTGCTATTGGAAGTGTGACCCCTCGGGGAAATGCCGAGTGCATGCGCAGCCTCCCAATAATCTGCGTCAATCTGCGTTAATCTGAGGCCTAAATAAACGCGCCCGCACCCCATCCCGCACCCAAAACGGCAAATAAAGCACCAGGTAAAACGCCACCGCCAGCAGGTTCATCTCGATAACGTAGAGCGCGTGGTTGTCCGAGAGGTAATCCAGCAGCGATTTCCCAAACGGCCGGTGTGACAGAAACCCATAGTTGGCCCCGGTAAAATAGTTCACCGCCAGCGCCGCCGCGAGGTACACCTCAGACCACAGCAGCGCCCGCGCGATCGACCACGGCCGCGGCCGCAATCCCTCCACCGCCGTCAGGTAAAGCACCCCGACCACAATCCCGCAGTGGGCGACAAAAAAACTGATGAACCATGGACTCGGGAACCCCTCCTTGAGATTCGGCGTCAGGATCGCCTGGAACGTCCCCGCAAGCCCCCAAAAGTACGCCACCTCGTACACCCCCCGTCGCAGCGTCACCAGCGCCGCGATCACCGCGAACATCGCCCAATCGCACAACTGCATCGGCGCCGCATGCGCCACATCCAGTTGCCCGACCCCCGCCCGGTTGACCTCATAGGCAATCCAATTGGCAAAGAGCAGCACCGACAGCCCATACCGGATCCCAGCCCGGTATCCGGCGCGCCCCTCGCCCCGCGCCGTCGCCCAAAAGAACAGCGGCAACCCAATGGTCAACCCAATCACCACCCAATGGGACACGCCATAAGGGTGAAACACAGGGGCCGGGGACATGGCCGCCATCAAACGGACAGCCCCGGGAAATGCAAGGCGAAGCAGCGGCTCCGGGATCGTTCGTATAGGTGGCACCTCTGGTACTGTGGTAGCGTATTCCTTGGTAATACCGTCTCCTACTCCTCTTGGCTGGAAATTTGCTTCCTCCCGCGTTATACACGGGGGCGTTGTGCATCCCCCTGACAGTCCCTAGATGACTCAGGCTCAAAATAAACCGGGTACGTTGCCACCAGCCGAATGGCTGGGGGGGACCGCGGAGTACCCTCGTGACACCCCCGTCCACGCCCTCTTCGAGGCCGCGGCCGAGGCCACTCCGGACGCCATCGCTCTGGTCAATGCCGCCGGCTATCTCACTTATGCCGAGCTGAATACACGCGCAAACCGGCTGGCGCACCACCTCCTCTCGCACGCGCTCGCCCCCGGCACTCCCGTCGCCCTTTGCCTCGACCGCTCGCCGGAGCTGATCGTCACCCTCCTGGCCATCCTCAAGGCCGGCGGCTGCTACGTCCCGCTGGATCCCGCCTACCCCGCCGAGCGCCTTGCCTGCATGGCCGCAGATTGCGCATCCCCGCTCATCCTGACCACGCGTGCTCTGGCCGAGGCGCTCCCAAAACTCCCAGCAACCCTGATTTTCCTGGAAGATCTGCCGCAGAACGGCCCGTCCGGAAACCCCGGCATCCCCGTCCCCGCAACCGCCCCGGCATACATCATGTTCACCTCCGGCTCCACGGGCCGCCCCAAGGGGGTCACCGTGCCGCACCGGGCCATTGTCCGGCTCGTGCGCGGGCAGGATTACGTCAGCCTCACCCCGGATGAGACTTTCCTTCAGTTCGCCCCAGCCTCCTTTGACGCATCGACCCTGGAAATCTGGGGTCCCCTGCTCAATGGCGGACGGCTCGCCATCGCACCGCCGGGACAGCTATCGCTCCAGCAGATCGCCAGCGCCATCCGTTCGCTCGGCGTCACCTCCATGTGGCTCACCTCCGGCCTGTTCAACCTCATGGCCGACGAGCAGCCCGACGCCTTCGCCCCGCTCCGGCAGCTTCTCGCCGGTGGCGATGTCCTGAGCATCCCGCACCTGCGGAAGATCTCAACCGCCTACCCCCGCCTCCGGATCATCAACGGCTATGGCCCCACGGAGAGCACCACCTTTGCCTGTTGTCAGACGATCACGCCCGCAGATCTGGACTTGCCATCCGTACCCATCGGCAAGCCCATCGCCAATACCACCGTCCGCATCCTCGATGGCAACGGCAAACCGACCCCGCTCGGCGAGCCGGGAGAGCTCTTCATCGGCGGCGACGGCCTCGCGATCGGCTACTGGAACCAGCCAGATCTTAACGCCGAGAAATTCGTCACCCTCGCCGGAGAGCGTTACTACCGCACCGGCGACCGCGTCCGCTGGCTGCCGGATGGGCTCATCCAGTTCCTCGGCCGCCAGGATCATCAGGTCAAAATTCGCGGCTATCGCATCGAGCTGGGCGAAATCGAGGCCGCCCTCGCCGCCCAGCCCGGCGTCAACCGCTGCACCGTCGTCGCCCTGGGCGACGGCGCGGACAAGCAATTGGCCGCCTATCACACTGGCCCCGCCGAGCCCGCCGAGCTACGCGCCACCCTCCGCCGGCAGCTCCCGGATTACATGGTGCCCGCCTTCTTCACCCGCCTCGATTCCCTGCCGCTCACCGGCAATGGCAAGGTGGACCGCGCGAAGCTCCCCGCCCCCGCGGCACTCTCCACTCCGGCGGACCCCGCGGAAGTGCCGTTGAACGACCTTGAGAAGACCCTCACCACTCTCTGGTCCGAGGTGCTCGGAATCCCCTCCCCGGGCCTGAATCAGAACTTCTTCGACATCGGCGGCACCTCCCTCAAGCTCGTGGAGGCGCATTCCCGACTCGTCCGTACCATGCGCCGGCAAATCCCCGTCACCACACTCTTCCAATACCCCACCATCGCCTCCCTGGCCGCCTTCCTCGCCCCGGATGCCGCACGCACGGCCGCAAAACCGGTCTCCCGGCTGGCCGCCGCCGCCGAGCGGGCGCGGATTCAACGTGACGCATTGGCCCGAAAACAGCTTTCTCAAAAGGCTCCATGACACAAGGCTCGGACTCCCATTTGGACGGTATTGCAATCGTAGGCCTCGCCGGGCGCTTCCCCGGTGCGCGCAATACGGAGCAATTTTGGAAAAATCTGGCGGGCGGCGTGGAGTCGATCCGCTTCTTTTCCGACGACGATTTCCGCCGCGCCGGCCTCGACCCGGCGATCCTCGCGAAGGAGTCCGATTTCGTCCGCGCACGCTCGGTCATGGATGAGGTCGATCTCTTCGACGCCCCATTCTTCGGCATCGACGCGCGCGAGGCGGAGCTGATGGACCCGCAGCATCGCATCTTCCTGGAGGTGGCGTCGGAGGCCCTGGAGGATGCCGCGTGCGATCCGGAGCGCTACACCGGCGCCATCGGCCTCTTCGCCGGCCTGAGCCTGAACACCTACCTGCTCGCGAACCTCTGCACCGACCGCCAGTACGTCGAGAACCTCGTCACGTCGTACCAATTGGGCGAGTTCCAGACCATCCTCGGCAACGACAAGGATTTCCTCACCACGCGTGTCGCCTACAAGCTGAACCTGCGCGGCCCGGTCATGACGGTGCAGACCGCCTGCTCGACCTCGCTCGTCGCCGTGGCGCAGGCCTGCCAGAGCCTCCAGAATTACCAATGCGACACCGCCCTCGCCGGCGCCATCTCGATCACCTTCCCGCAAACGCGCGGTTACCGTTACCAGGAGGGCGCGATGGGCTCGGCGGACGGCCACTGCCGGACATTCGACGCCAGCGCGCAGGGCACGGTCTTTGGCGACGGATGCGGAATCGTCGTCCTCAAGCGGCTGGCCGACGCCATCGCGGATGGCGATCACATCCGCGCCGTCATCAAGGGCGCGGCGATCAATAACGACGGCTCCGGCAAAGTCAGCTACACCGCCCCCAGCGTCGATGGCCAGGCGGAGGTCATCGCTGCCGCGCAGGCGCTGGCCAATGTCGAGCCGGAGAGCATCAGCTACATCGAGGCGCACGGTACTGCCACGCCGCTGGGCGATCCCATCGAGATCGCCGCGCTGACCCAGGCCTTCCGCACCGGTACGGACAAGAAGCAATTCTGCGCCATCGGCTCCGCAAAAACGAATTTCGGCCACCTCGACGTCGCCTCCGGCGTCACCGGCCTCATCAAGACGACGCTCGCGCTGGAAAACAGCCTCCTGCCCCCATCGCTCCATTACACGAAACCGAACCCGCAGATCGATTTCGAGAACAGCCCCTTCTTCGTCAATACAACCGCCCGTCCCTGGCTGGCCAATGGCGCCCCGCGCCGCGCCGGCGTCAGCTCCTTCGGCGTCGGCGGCACGAATGCCCATGTGATCGTCGAGGAAGCGCCCGCCCTTGACCTGCGTCCCGCCGCATCCGGTCCGCAGATCCTCGTCCTTTCCACAAAAACCCGCACCGCCCTCGACTCCGCCACAGCGGCCCTCGCCGCGCACCTGGAATCCCATCCCGAACTCGACCTGCGCGATATCGCCTTCACGCTGCAAATGGGCCGCCGCGCCTTCGATTACCGCCGCTTCATCCTCTGCGACAGCGTCGCGCAAGCAATCGAACTCCTCCGCAATCCCACGCCCACGAACGTCTTCACCCGCGGCGGCCGCCTCCCCGCTGCCGAGACCCCGCAACTCGCCGCCGGCCGCCAATGGCTCATGGGCCAGCCCGTCGATTGGCCCGCGCTCCACGGCGACACCCAGCCCCGCCGCATCCCCCTCCCGCCCTACCCCTTCGAGCGCCAGCGCTACTGGATCGAGCCCCCGCATCGCAAGCTAACCGCCGCGGATTCCGTATCCACCCATCCTGCCGAAGGCCGTGAGCCTGTCGAATCGGCCAGCCGTGAGCCTGTCGAATCGGTCAAAAATTCTGCCTCTGGTTCCCGCAAGGACCTCCTCCTGGCCGAAGTCAAAACCGTCTTTGCCGAGCTAAGCGGTGAGAACCTCGCCGGCGCGGACCCGGCCACCAGCTTCTTCGATCTCGGCCTCGATTCCCTTTTCCTTACGCAGATCGCCCAGTCGCTGCGCAAGAAATTCAACATCAAGATCAGCTTCCGCCAATTGCTGGACAATCTCTCCGCGTTCGCCCCGCTGGTCGATTACATCGACGCCCAGCTCCCGGCCGATCAATACCAGCCGGCGCCCGTTGCCTCGACACCGGCAGCGCCAGCCGTTGCGGAAGCCCATTCGCCGCTGGACCAGATGACGAAGCAACTGGCTGAGATCGCGAAGCAAATCGAAGCCCTCCGCACCGGCGCACCAGCCGCTGCACCCGCGCCCGCCCCGGTCGTCATCGAGCCGAAACGCTTCGGCCCCTACAAGCCCATCGACCGCTCCAGCTCCTCCGGGTTCACGCCCGCGCAGCAGGCCCACCTCGACGCCCTCATCGCCCGCTACACCGCGCGCACGCCGAAATCGAAGGAGTTCACCCAGCGCCACCGCGCCCGCTTCGCCGATCCGCGCGCCGTCGCCGGCTTCCGCCCGTTCTGGAAGGAGATGGTCTATCCCATCGTCGCCCAGCGTTCGCAGGGATCGCGCATCTGGGACATCGATGGCAATGAATACGTCGATGTCACGATGGGCTTCGGCACGAATCTCTTCGGCCACTCGCCCGATTTCGTCACCGAGGCCGTCCGCAAACAACTCGAAAACGGCGTGGAAGTCGGCCCCAGCTCCCGCCTCGCGGGCGAAGCCGCGGAGCTCTTCTGCGACCTCACAGGCAACGAGCGCGTCACCTTTTGCAGCACCGGCTCCGAGGCGATCCTCGGCGCGATCCGCCTCGCCCGCACCGTCACCGGCCGCACGAAAATCGCCACCACCTCCGAGGCCTACCATGGCATTTGCGACGAGGTGCTCGTGCGCAGCGCCGGCGGGCGTTCGCAGCCCATCGCGCCCGGCATCCCCGTGCACGCGGTGAGCGAAGTGCTCGTGCTCGATTGGGGCAACCCCGCCGCGCTCGACATTCTCCGCGCGCATGCACACGAGCTTGCCGCCGTCCTGGTGGAATCCGTCCAGAGCCGCCGCCCGGAGATTCAGCCCGTCGATTTCATCCGCGAGATTCGCCGCATCACGCAAGAGTCCGGCACCGCGCTCATCCTGGACGAAGTCATCACCGGCTTCCGCGCCCATCCCGGCGGCGTCCAGGCCCTCTGGAACATCCGCGCGGACATGGCCACCTATGGCAAGGTCATCGGCGGCGGCATGCCCATCGGCGCCATCGGCGGCCGCGCGGAATACATGGACGCGCTCGACGGCGGCCCATGGCAATACGGCGACGCCTCCTTCCCCGAGACCGGCGTCACATTTTTCGCAGGCACCTATGTCCGGCACCCGCTGGCCATGGCCGCAGCAAAAGCCGTCTTCGAGCACCTGCGCGATGCTGGCCCCGCCCTGCAGCGCGATCTCGCCGAGCGCACCGAACGCTTCACCGCGGAGCTGAACGCATTCTTCCAGTCCGAGGGCGCCGACGTTCGCGCGACGCATTTCACCTCGATGATGTACTTCCAGTTTGGCGAGGCCTTCCGCCATCCCGGCCTCCTCTTCTTCCATCTCCGCGAAAAAGGCCTGCACATCTGGGACGGCCGCCCCTGGTTCCTCTCCACCGCTCACACCGAGGCCGACATCCAGTTCATCCTCCGTGCTTTCCGCGAAACGATCCTGGAGCTCAAAGCCGCTGGCTTCCTCGGCGAAGCCTCCGATTCCTGCGCCATCGCCGCTCCCGCCCATCCTGCCGAAGGCCGTGAGCCCGTCGAATCGGCAAGCCCTGAGCCTGTCGAATCGGTCGAAAACCCCACTTCCATACCGGCGGAACCGGCCATCCTCTCCCCGGCCGCAATTCGCCCCGCAAAGGCCCCCCTCTTCTCCATCTATTTCTTCGGCAGCTATCCTCCCGAGTATTCCCCGGGTAAATACCGCCTCATCACCGAAGCCACCCGCCTGGCCGATCAACGCGGCTTCCACGCCGTCTGGCTGCCGGAACGCCACTTCCATCCCGTCGGCGGATTTTCTCCCAATCCCTCCATCCTCGCCGCCGCGCTGGCGCGCGAGACCACACAAATCCGCATCCACGGCGGCAGCGTCGTTGTGCCGCTCCATCATCCCGTGCGCATCGCGGAGGAGTGGTCGATGGTCGACAATCTCTCCAACGGCCGCGCCGGCATTTCCTTCGCATCCGGCTGGCATCCGAACGATTTCATCTTCGCTCCGGGCAATTTCGACAAACGCCGCGAGCTTTACTACGAAGGCATCGACCTCGTCCGCCGCCTCTGGCGCGGGGAATCCGCGAACTTCCAGACCGGCGCAACCGCCCGCATCGATGTCCACATTCACCCGAAGCCGCGCCAGCCGGAGCTCCCGACATGGCTCACCTGCATCCATCGCGATGCATTCGTAAAAGCCGGCGAGCTCGGCGCGAATGTCCTCTGCCACACAGTCAATCAATCGCTCGACGAGATCGCCGGCAAAGTCGCCGCATACCGCGAGGCCCGCGCCCGGTGCGGATTCGATCCCGGCCACGTGACGCTGCTGGTCCACACCTTCCTAGGCGCGGACGCCGGGCAGGCCATCGAGCAGGCGCGCCAGCCATTTTACGATTACCTCAACTCCTTTCTCGATAACGGCAAAAAGAAGGCCGAGAGCCATGGCCGCCACGTCGAGGTCGCGAAGGAGGACATGGATGAAATCCTCGCGCGCTCGTATCAGGATTACGTCGAGAACAAGGCGCTCATCGGCACCGTGGAAAGCTGCGCGGCGGTCATCGACAAGCTCACCGCCATCGGCATCGACGAGCTTGGATGCTTCATCGATTTCGGCGTCGATACTGACGCCGCGCTCGCCAGCCTGGAGCGCGTCTCCACCCTCAAGCTGCGCACCGAGGAGCGCCATGCCGCAAACGCCGGCCCGAAAATCCTCCCGCTCCCGCGCGCCCAGCGCGGCCTCTGGACGCTCCTTAATACAGGCGATAACGCCAGTCGCGTTTACAACGAGTCCATCACGCTCGCCCTCAACGGCCCGGCGAATCCCGATACCCTCCGCAAGGCGCTCCAGTTCCTCGTCGATCGCCACGATGCCCTCCGCGCCGTGGTCTCGCCCGATGGCGACGCGCAGGAGATCATCCGCGATTGCCCGGTCGATCTCGAAATCCGCGACTTCTCAACCAATCACAACGGAACTCGCGATGCCGGCGTGGCCGCGTTCTTCGCGCAACGCGAGGCCGCATTGTTCAATTTCTCGCGCCCGCCGCTGCTCCGCGCCTCGCTCGCCATTCTGAGTCCGCGTGAACATCTCCTCCTGCTCACCTTCCATCACCTCGTCGGCAACGGGCCGTCGTACACGCTCTTCCTCGATGAGCTGACGACCACCTACGATGCGCTCACGCGCAATGCGGAGCCGGTACTGGAGCACCCGTTGCAGCTTGGCGATTTCGTGAAATGGCGCATCGCGCAGGAGCAGGGCGGCCAGACGGAGTCCGCAGACTTCTGGCTCAATCAATTCGCCGGCAGCCTCCCCGTGCTGGAGCTTCCCGCCGATCATCCCCGGCCATCGATGACCACCTTCCGCGGCGGACGCGAAATTCTGATGCTGGATGAAGCTTTGACCAAATCGCTCAAGGCCGCCGCGGCCGGCCAGCGTTGCTCCCTCTTCATGCTGCTCTTCACCGCGTACGGCGCGCTGTTGCACAAGCTCACCGGCCAGAGCGATGTCGTGATCGGCGTGGCCGCGGATGCGGAAATCCGCACCGAGGAGGGCGGCCAATCGCTCTTCGCGAACACCACGCACATGATGCCGTTGCGCTGTCGCATCGATGATTCCACCGCGTTCGCCGTTCAATTGCGCGCGAGCAAGGACCTGATCCTCGACGCCTCGGAGCACCAGGAATATTTCTTCGGCGATCTCATCGGCAAGCTGCGCCTCCCTCGCGATATGAGCCGCTCGCCGCTCTTCTCCGTCACGTTCAACCTGGAGACCGGCGAGTTCCGCAAGAGCGCCGGCGGCGTCGATTTCGAATGGGCCACCGATCCGCAGCCCTATCGCAGCCCGGCGGGCACTGCCATGTTCGATCTCTACATGAATGTCGCGGAGCGCAACGGCGGCCTGCTGTGCGAGCTGGATCATTACGAAATTTTCGAGCCGGCAACCGCCGCGCGCTGGCTGGCGGAATTCAAGAGTCTGCTGGAGCAAATCGTCGCCGATCCCTCAAAGCCGATTTCCCGGCTCAAGCTCGGCAACGACGATGCGCCGGACGTCAACGCAACGGACCGCCCTTACCCCGCGGATGCGCTGCTGCACCGCCTCGTCGAGCAGCAGGCCGAGCTCACGCCGGCTTCGGTCGCCGTCACGTTCGGCTCGGAGTCGCTCACTTACGCCGGCCTCAACGACCTCGCCAATCGCATCGCGCGCAGCCTGCGGGCAGCCGGCGTGCGGCACGATGTGCCCGTCGCGGTTTGCATGGAGCGCTCGCTCAATCTTCCTGTCGCCTTGCTCGCCGTGCTGAAGGCCGGCGGCGCTTATGTGCCGATCGATCCAGGCTATCCCGTGGATCGCGTCCGTTTCATGCTGGCCGATTGCGGCGCGCCGGTTGTGCTCGCGACGGACGAAATCGCCGCACGCTTCCGCACCGCGGGCGGTCCGCGTTTCCTCCGTCCCGATGTCGCAGCCGAGGGCGGCCCGGCGTCGAATCCCGACACCGTCTCCCGCGAGGATGATCTCGCTTACATCCTGTACACCTCCGGCAGCACTGGCCGGCCAAAGGGCTCGATGATCTCGCATCGCGCGATCTGCAATCACATGTTCTGGATGCAGGATGAGTTCCCGCTCGACGTCTCCGATCGCGTCCTGCAAAAAACACCAATCTCCTTCGACGCATCCGTCTGGGAATTCTGGGCGCCGCTCATCGCCGGCGCCCGCATGGTGATCGCTCCGCCGCACGCCCATCGCGACAGCCGCGAGATAACCGGAATCGTCAAAACAGAGGGCGTGACCATCCTTCAACTCGTGCCCTCCATGGCGGAGTTGGTCGCCGACGAGCCCGCGCTCGGTTCGTGCGTTACCCTGCGCCGCATCTTCTGCGGCGGCGAGGCATTGAAGCCGGAGCTTGTGGCAAAATTTTTCGCCACGCTGCCCGGCTGCGAGGTGATCAATCTCTACGGCCCCACGGAGTGCGCCATCGATACCGTTTTCCATCGCTGCCAGCCGGGCGAATCCGTCGTGCCCATCGGACGCCCCGTGGCGAACACCCGCCTTTACATCCTCGACGCCGAAGGCGCCCCCGTCCCAACGGGTGAACTCGGCGAGCTCCACATCGCCGGCGCTCAACTCGCGCGCGGCTACTGGAATAACCCCACCCTCACCCCCGAGCGTTTCATCCACCTGCGCGGCGAGCGCCTTTACAAGACCGGCGACCTCGTCCACTGGAATGCCGAAGGCCAGCTCGAGTACCATGGCCGCACCGACGAGCAGATCAAGATCCGTGGCCAGCGCATCGAGCCCGGTGAAATCGAGGCCATCCTCAAGCGCCAGCCCGGCATCCGCGATTGCGCGGTCGCTGCCCGCCCCAATGAGGCCGGGGCGACAACGCTGGTCGCCTACCTCGTGGCCGACGCCGCGCCTGCCGCATCCATGCTCTCCCAGCTCCTCGCGGCGGAGCTGCCGCCTGCGATGGTCCCCTCCGCTTTCGTCACACTCGACGCGCTCCCGATGCTGCCTAATGGCAAGCTCGACCGCAAATCGCTACCCGCCCCCACCCGCGCCGGCTCGTCCGCCGCTCAGATCCAGGCGCTGCTCAAGCAGCAACCGGGCGTTCGCGATTGCGCCGTCGTAAGGCGCCAGGATGAAACTGGCGCGAGCCGCCTCGTCGCCTACGTCACGCAGCAGCAGGACGATGGCATGGTCCTCTGGCCTTCCTCGCTGAGCGCCGGCACGGAGCAACTCTTCGACTCAACCTTCTACAGCGCCCTCACCAACGATCACGCCCGCAACCAGCGTTTCCTCGCGGCCTTCGAGCGGACCGTCCGCGACAAGGTCGCCATCGATGTCGGCACTGGGCGCGACGCCATCCTGGCCCGCCTCTGCATCGAGGCCGGGGCACGTAAAGTTTACGGCATCGAGCTTCTCGAATCCGCCGCCGTCCAGGCTCGCGAACTCGTCCAAAAACTCGGTCTCGCCGAGCGCATCATCATCGTCCACGGCGACATCCGCACCCTTGATTTACCGGAAAAACCGGACGTCCTCGTCTCGGAAAACATCGGCCATATCGGTGGAGCGGAAGGATGGGACCTCTCGCTCGCGAAAGGATTCCATCTCCTGAAACCGGGTGCGACAATGATCCCCGGCGGCTGCAAGACGCAATTGGCCGCCGTCTCCCTGCCAGAGGCATTCCTGCGCGACCCCCGTTTTTCGGAGCTCTCCGCCTATTACGCGGACAATATCTTCCGGCACGTCGGCTATCAATTTGACCTCCGCCTCTGCATCACCGGCGCTGGCCGCGAGCATCTCTGCTCGACGGAAGGCACCTTTGAGGCCATCGATTTCCACGCGCCCACGCCCTCGGCGTCGCAGGCATTCAGCCTTGCGATGACGAAATCGGGCCGCGTCGACGGGTTCCTGCTCTGGCTGAACATCGAGATGACGCCCGGCATCATCTTCAATACACTCGATCACCAGTCGCTCTGGCTCCCGGTCTACCTGCCGGTCTTCCCGGACGGCGCAGACCTCCGCGAAGGCGATGTCATCGACGGTCAGGTCACATCGGTGCTCGCGGAGAATGGTCGCAATCGCGATTACTTACTGACCGGCGCAATCCGGCGTGACGGCCGCGTGCAGCGCGAGTTCACGTACCACTCGTACCATTACAAGGCGGTTTACAAGGCGACGCCATTCTACGAGCGGCTCTTCGCCTCGGGAAAACTGCCGGTGGCCGAGGTCGACGCGCTCTCCACCAGCGCGCTGGCCGGCGCCATTACGCCCAGCCTGCCGGCCGGTGATGCTCCCGCCATCGTCCTGGTCCCTCAACTCCCGCGCCTCTCCAGTGGCGAGCTCGATATCGCCGCTCTGCCACTGCCCGTCACCTCGGCCACGCTCGAGGCCGCGCCGATGACTCCATTGCAGTCCAGCCTTGCGGAGATCTGGAAGAAAATCCTCGGTCTCGCGGCGATCGGGCTCGATGACAATTTCTTCGAGATCGGTGGCGATTCACTTTCCGGCCTCCGTGTCGTCAATCGCCTTCGCGAGGTGCTCGATGAGCACGTGTCTCTGGTCGTGATCTTTGAGGGGCCGACGATCGGGCGACTCTCCCTCATCCTTGAGGCGAATTACGCCGAGGCCGTCCAGCGCTGGCTGGGCGTTCAAACCCAAGCCTCCGCCACCGATACCACCGCCCGCATCGGCGAGGCCGATGTCGCCGTGCTGCGCTCCCTTGTCACGCCAATGGGCCCGTACTCCGGCACAGGCCGGAGGAACCCGTCCGCCATTTTCATCCTCAGCCCGATGCGCTCCGGCTCGACGCTCCTGCGCATTATGCTCGCGGGCAATCCACGCCTCTTCGCCCCGCCGGAGCTGCAATTGCTCGGGTTCGAAAATCTCGCCGAGCGTAAGGCCGCGTTCACCGGCTACGACAAGTATCTCCATGAGGGAGTCCTCCGCGCGATCATGGAAATCCGGGGCTGCGACGCCGCGCAGGCGGAGTCGATTGTCGCCGGCTTCGAGCAAAGCGGCGCGGAAACCAGGGAATTCTACGCGCAGATGCAGCAGTGGACCGCCCCCCGTACGCTCGTGGACAAGACACCCGATTATGCGATGGATATCGAGGTGCTGCGCCGCGCCGAGGCGATCTTCGATGACCCGCTTTACATCCATCTGGCGCGCCACCCGCTCGGCATGATCCGCTCTTATGAGAAAGGCCGATTCCTCCTCGAGTCGCCCTACCGCGGCCGCCACGACTTCACCGCACGCCAGATGGCGGAGCTCACGTGGCTTGTTTCCCATCGCAATATCCTGGAATTCCTCAAGGCCATCCCTGCCAGCCGCCAGCATCGCGTCCGCTTTGAGGACCTGGTCGCCAATCCGGATGGTATCCTGGGCAATCTCTGCGAGTGGCTGGAAATCCCCTTCGCCCCGGAGATGAGCGATCCCTACAAGGGTGGCTCCGAGCGGATGACGGATGGCATTCACCCGATGTCCCCGCAAGTCGGCGACGCGAACTTCTACCAGCATGGCCGCCTCAAGCCGGAAGTCGCGGCGACATGGAAGCAGAGTTACACCGAGGACTTCCTCAGCCCCATCACGTGGGAGATTGCCGCCGGGTTCGATTACCCGAATCCCTTCGCGGCCGCCCCCGCCACTCACAAACAGCCCATTGCCCGGCTCTCCCGCGATCAGCGCCGGATCTCCCGCGCCGCATTATAATTGCGCCTGCCATAGTGCAAGATGAATGATCCCGCTGTGGTGACGAACGCAATTGACGATGGGGAGAATAGTCGGCCCGGCGCCCGTCACGATGCGTTTCTGTTCCCGACTTCCTTCGCCCAGCGGCGCCTCTGGTTCCTGGAGCAGCTCGATCCCGCCGCGACGCTCTACAATTTTCCCGAGGCGTTCCGCATCCGCGGGCAACTGGACCCGGTGCTGCTTGAGCGCAGCTTCACAATCGTCATTGCCCGGCATGAAATTCTCCGCACCACATTCCGCCCCATCGATGGTGAGCCCATGCAGATGGTCGCGGAGGAGATGGCTTTTCATCTCCCCGTCATCGATTTGAGCAGCCTCGATCCCGCGGCCCGTGAGCAGGAGCTCACCCGCCTCATCCGGGAGGAGGCCCGTCTCCCTTACGATCTCTCCCGCGGGCCGCTCCTGCGCCCGAGCCTCGTGCAACTCGGCCCGCGCGAGCAGGCGCTCATCATGAGCCTTCACCATATCGTGACCGATTCATGGTCCCAGGAAATCCTGATGGGAGAGCTCACCGCCATCTATGCCGCCCTCAGCAAGGGGCTGGAGCCTGCCCTGCCGGAACTGCCGATCCAATATGCGGATTTTGCCGTCTGGCAGCGAGAGGCCATCCAGGGCGAGACGATGAAGGAGGCCGCTGCATTCTGGCGCTCCCGCCTCGCAGGCGTCGCCCCGCTCGATCTCCCCGGCCACACTCCCGGAGCTGGCCGGCACGAAGGCGAGGGCGGCACCGTCGCCTTTGAACTGACGCCGGAGCTTTCCGCGGCTCTGCGGGCGATGGCGCGGCGCGAAGGGGTTACGCTTTTCATGGCGCTGCTTGCCGGCTGGCAGGCATTCCTGGCGCGCTTCACGGGCCAATCGGACATCGCCGTCGGTTCACCCATCTCCGACCGCAGCCGCACGGAGACCGAAGGGTTGATCGGCTTTTTTCTCAATACCCTCATCCTCCGCACCGATCTCTCGGGCAATCCCACGGCGCGGGATGTCATCCTTCGCGCGCGCGACACGGTACTGGAGGCATTCGCCCACCAGGATTTGCCATTCGAGCTGGTGGTCGAGCAGGTGCAGCCCAAGCGCGTCGCGGGGCACAATCCTTTGCTGAGTGTCATGTTTGTCCTCGTGAGTGGGGAGGAGAAGACATGGCAGACGCCGGATGGCGTGATCGAGCCGATGCTTGTCGAGGAATCGAAGGCGAAGTTTAACCTCATGCTCCATCTCCGCGACACCGCACGCGGAATCAAAGGCTCGCTGGTCTATGACAGGGCGCTTTTCGAGCCCGGCATGGTCCGCCGCATTGCTTCCCAGTACGAAGCCCTCCTCTCTGGCATGGCTGCAGACCCGGCCGCCCGCGTCAACTCCCTCTCCATGGTGGATGCCGCCGAGCGGGACCGGATCTTGAATGCGTGGAATGATACGGCGACGCCCTATCCCGACGGGCGGACGATCCACAGCCTCTTCCGCGAGCAGGCAAAATTAAATCCCACCGCCGTGGCGCTGGAAGAGGGTCTCACGGAGGTCACCTACGGCGAGCTCGACCGGCAATCCGACGCAATTGCCGCGGGTCTCATCCACCATGGCGTCCAGCCGGGCGACATGGTTGGCATCGGCCTGCCGCGCTCCGCACGGCTCATTGCCGGGATCCTGGGAATCCTCAAGTGCGGCTGCGCTTACGTCCCGCTCGATGTCACCTATCCGCCCGCGCGGCTGGACACGATGCTGCGGCAGTCCGGCGCGCGATTTGTAATTGGCGATGGGACGGAGCCGGGCGGCTCGATCGTCAATCTCCTGCCTGTTGCGTCGCTGCTTTCCACCTCCGTGGTTGCGCCTGTGGAGAGGGGCGCACCGGCGGACGCCGCTTACATCATGTTTACCTCCGGCTCGACCGGCACACCCAAGGGGGTTCGCGTGTTGCATCGCGGCATTAGCCGGCTGGTGATCAATACGAACTACATCCAGTTCAATCCCTCGGACGTCGTTGCTCATGCTTCGAACACCTCCTTCGACGCGTCGACTTTTGAAATCTGGGGCGCGCTGCTGAATGGCGCGCGGCTGGTCATCGTCCCGCGCGCGACGATGCTATCGCCTCAGGAAATGGCCGCGTTCATCCGCGAGCGGAAGCTCTCGGTCCTCTTCCTCACCACACCGCTCTTCCATCATTTCGCGCGCGAGATCCCGGGCGCATTCGGCTCGCTGCGCTACCTGGTCGCAGGCGGCGATGCGCTGCAACCGGACGCCGCGCGCGCCGTGCTCCAGGCGGCGCCACCCGGGCACCTCGTCAATGGCTACGGCCCCACGGAGGCGACGACCTTTGCGATTTGCCACGAGGTGACGGACATCCCGCCGGACGCGACCAGCATCCCGATCGGCCGGCCTATTTCCAATGCCCGCGCCTACATCCTGGACGCGGCCATGCAGCCGGTGCCGGTAGGCATCGCCGGCGAGCTCTACCTCGGCGGCCCGGGCATCGCCGGCGGCTATCTGCATAATGAAGCGGCCACCGCAGCCAGCTTCCTCCCCGACCCGTTCTCATCCGATCCCGCTTCACGCCTTTACAAGACCGGCGACCTCGCCCGCTGGCGCGAGGATGGGCTCATCGACTTCCTGGGCCGCGCGGATAACCAGGTGAAAATCCGCGGCTTCCGCGTGGAGCCGGGCGAGATCGAGGCGGTGCTGCTGCGTCATCCGCGCGTGCGGCAGGCGGTGGTTGCGCCGCGTGCCCATTCAGCCGGGCAGAAGCAACTCGTCGCCTACCTGGTGCTCCATCCCGGCCCGGCGCTGGAGTCGCAGGTGCTGCGCGAGCATATCCTCGCTTCGCTCCCGGATTACATGGTGCCCGCGGCATTCGCTTTCCTCGAGACCCTGCCGCTCAATGCCAATGGCAAGGTGGATATGGCCACGCTTGCCGCCCAGCCGATTGCAGAATCCAAACACGCTCACGAAGGTCCCGGCACATGGATGGAGGCAACGCTGGTGGACATCTGGAAGGAAGTCCTCGGCCCGCGCGAGATCGGCGTGACGGACGATTTCTTCGAGCTCGGCGGCCACTCGCTGCTCGCCATCCGCATGCTGGCCGAGGTCCAGTCCCGCACCGGCATCAAGATCGCCCCGCGGGTCCTCTTCGAGGGGGCGACCATCCGCCACCTTGCGGCCGCCGCGCGGCGGCCGGAGGCGATCACCCGCACGGCCATCGTGCAGGTGCAGACAGGCGGCGACCTCGCGCCGTTTTTCTTCCTCCATGGCGATTTCGTCGAAGGCGGGCTTTATTGCGTAAAAATGGCGCGGATGATCGGGCAGGATCGTCCCTTCTACGCCATCGATCCGCACGGCGTTCACGATAAGCCGCCGCACAGCATCGAGGAGATGGCGGCGGCACGATTGGAGTTGGTCCGCAAAGTCCGTCCGCATGGCCCCTATGTGCTGGGCGGCTTCTGCAATGGCGGGCTCATTGCCTTCGAGATGGCCCGCCAGCTCGAGGCCGCGGGCGAGAAAATCTCCAGCCTGATTCTCCTTTCCGCAGATGGATCGAACGCTGAGTTCTCATGGCTCGACCGGCTCATCCGCATGCTGCCGGGCCGGGGCGATCGCAAGTTCCGCAGTTTCCTGGAATGGCGCGAGCGCATCCTCTTTGCGCGCGCGGCGTGGAAGCTCCAGTTCGGCTCGCTCTCCGCGCCAGTGCCCCTCTCCGAGCAGCCGCGGCGCATCGCGCGCAAGCTGGGCCGCATCGTGCGCAAGGCGCTGGCCCTGATGCTGCCCCGGCCAGTCACTGTCGCGCCCGGCACGGATACCACCCAGCCGGAGGCCGCCGGCGTCGATATCGGCCTCATCTATCACCAGGCCTGCACCGCCTATGTCCCACGCCCATACCGCGGCCCGGCCCACCTCCTCTGGCCGGGCGAGATGACACTGCGTGATCCGCTCGCCAACTGGGGCTCAGTCATGCCTCAAATCAAGGTCATCCAGGTCGAGGGTGGCCACTTCTCATCCCTCCAGGGTGACAACCTGCTGCGCATCTCGGAAAAAATCCGCATCTGCATGGTTGAGGATCAGGCATAACAGTCGCAACGTACGCCGTGAACACCGCACCCGATACCTACTCCTTGCAGGCCGGGGAGGTCCATGTCTGGACGGTTCCGCTGGTTTCCTTCAACCGCGACCTCGGCGATCTTGCCACGCTCCTCTCCTCCGGGGAAAATGAACGCGCCGCACGGTTCTCCTTTGAGAAGGATCAGGCCCGCTTCGTCTCCTGCCGCGCGAATCTGCGCCTGCTTCTCGCGCGCTACGTCGGCATGGCGCCGGAGAAAATTTACTTCCGTTACGAGCCCCACGGGAAGCCGGCCGTTGCCGCCGGCGGCGGCTGGCAGTTCAACGTCTCCCACTCGCGCGACGTTGCGGCCATCGCCATTTCCCGTTTCAACTCGGTCGGCATCGACATCGAGCTGATCGACCCGGAATTCCCAAGGGATGAGGTCGCCGAGGAAACCATGGCAGCCGACGAAAGAAGCGACCTCGCCGCGCTCCCGCCAGTGGCGCAGCCCGGATGGTTCTTCCAGCTCTGGACCATCAAGGAAGCCCTGCTCAAGGCCGCCGGCGCCGGCCTCTCGCTCGAGCCGCGCGACATCCGCATCCGCCTCGACGAGGAGCTCCAGCCCACGATCGTCTCCGCCCCGCAGGAGTTCGTGCATGCGACCCTGCACCAATTTTCACTCAGGCCCCACTACGCCTCCGCACTGGCAGTCCTCGGCAAGACCTCCGCCGTCGGCTTCTACGCGCTTTAGCCGCTCTACAGTCCGGCCTGCGCGATCGGATCAGCCCCCGAGACCGCCGGATGCTGCGCCTCATACGGAAACGCCCCGATATCCTTCGCCCGCGCAGCCGGCCGCAACGCGCCGCTGATAACCGGCGCTTTCCGCGCCGGCGGAACGCCACTCACCACAATCCCCCCCGGCAAAGCGCTTCCAGCCCCGATCAACGGGCTGCCCGCCGCCGGCCGGTAATCGCCACCCGCCACGTTCAAAAAACCTGGGTCTGCCCCGGTGATGATGCCCCACGCCTGCGGGACGTTCGCCGAATTCGCCGGGATCCAATTCCCATTCCCCGACAGCGCCGGCGTGACCGTGGTAATATCCGACCGCACCAGTTTCAGCGGCCCCACCTCGGTGGCGAAAACATTATTCCACACCGCCAGCGAATCGACCTCGCCTTTCAGCCAGAAGAGGCCGAACCCAGCCGCCTCGCCGGATTCCACGACGACGGTGTTATTGATAAACCGATACCGGCCCCGGCTCGACGCCGTCCCGTCGCTGCCGAATCGCGCCAGCGTGCCGGCGGTGTTCGCGCGTTTCACGAATACATTGCCGATGATATCCGCGTCGCAATGAACGCCGCCCGCCGGAGTCTTCTGCGCCTTCGGATCCGGGCCGACGAGATCCAGTTCGTGGAACGCGGCCCCCTCGATCCAATTGTACTCGATCACATTGCGCGTGACGCGGGACTTCACATTATTCCCCCCCGTCCCGTCATGCACATAGCAGTAGCGCATCCGGAAGAGCGCCGTGGGATATTTCGAAAGGCTGGACCCCACATAAATCTGGTGCGCATACAGCCCCGTCCCGCAATGGTAAACCTCCACCCGGTCCAGCGTGAGCGACCCGGATACGTCAGACCCCGCAATGCCAGTGCAGCCGCAATCATGCACCACACTATCGCGCAGCGTCACATCATTCCCAACATTGTAAAAGCAGCGCATCGTGTGCGAATCGCCGCCCGCCGTGATATCGAATCCCTCGATCACATAACGGCTCCCGAATACCCGCATCACAGCCGTACCGCCAGAGATCACCGGCCTGCTCCCGTCAACCCGGCGGCCCATAATGTGAATCGCGGGCCCCGTATGGATGCCGAATGTCACGCCTCCCGGATAAATCACCCCGCCATCGACAGTCACCGTATCGCCCCCCTTCAGCAACCCCGTAACCGCCTGGAGCGTTTTGTACTTCCGCCCCGGTCCCACCTGGTAAACCGCCGCGCGGGCCGTGCCGCCGGCGGATAGTAGCAGCAGGACCACGGATACGAGCAGATGCCGGAAGCGAACTGATAAAGGCTTATTCCGGCGGCAAATCACGGGCGGGAATGTATGGGGATGCGGTCCAGCTGTAAACGAATTGCGGCTAACGAACTTGAGAGCACACCGCCTTGACTAGCGCCGCATAACGCAGACAATAAATATATGCTTTTGACCGCAGTGCTAATCCCCGCAGTGGAAGGCGGCTTCGTAGCGGTTGAACCCGAAACCGGAACAACGACTCAAGGCGAATCGATTTCCGAAGCCATCAGTAACCTGCAAGAAGCAACGGAGGTATATCTTGAAGAGTTCCCGCCCAAACCGAGCTAATGCACCCGTACCAGACTGGAAGCGCGACGAACTGCGCAGACGCAAGAAGGCTCTCTTGGAAAACCCTTCCTCTGCATGCACTTGGGAAGAGGTTGTGCAGCATGCCCGGGCCTCGTGGAATAAGAATCGGACGGGCGGCACCTGAATTTTGAACAGGGCAAAAGTCGTCGTCCTCTGCGTCCTTGCCGCAATCACCTACGGCATCGTCCATGACCAGATCACCGCGCATCTGTGCGTGGAGTATTTCTCAATCGCGCATCCGCCAATCTTTCACACGGACTCGCCCACGATCCTCGCATTCTGCTGGGGTATCGCCGCGACGATTTGGATTGGCATCGCCCTCGGGGTAATGCTCGCGCTGGTTTCTCAATCCAAGGGCGCACCTCCGTATCCCATGGCGAAACTGGTACGCTCTGTTCTGATCCTCCTTGCGGTAATGGCCGCAAGCGCATTCCTTGCGGGCTTGCTCGGTTTCGAGCTATCGAGTCACTCCGTCATCCATCTACCGGAAGACCTGGCCTGGATGATCCCGCTGGCCAGGCACGACCGGTTCATGGCCGTCTGGTTTGCCCAATGCGCCAGTTATCTCTCGGGCCTCACCGGCGGCGCGTACCTCGTTCTCCATGTTTGGAATCAACGGGGGCGCCCGCGCGTCATCGGATTGGTTCCCAAATCGAAGGCGGAGATCATCCGTGCCGTGATCGTGGCCACAGCCGTCGGGGTAATTTTCTACCTGCGCTTCATCCGCCCCTGACCTCAGGCACATTCACCTCGATGGTGACATGCTGCAGCTCCTCGTGGATGGCGAGCGGCTGCTTGTAAAACTCGGGCGGTTTCGGGCTGCCTGTAACAATGGAGATGATGGCCGCGAAGCGGTTCACGCCCACCTGCCAGATGTGCAGGTCGCAAATGCGGGTGTCCGGGAATTGATCGAACGCCTTCGTGATCTCCTCCCGCAGATCGCACGTGGCCGGCTCGAAATCAAGCAGGATGGATTGCGTGCTCGCGATGAGCGACATCGACCATTGCGCAATGACCACGCTGCCGACGATGCCGCACACCGGGTCCAGCCATGTCAGGCCGAAGTACCGGCCGCACGCGAGCGCCGTGATCGCCAGCACGGATGTGAACGCATCCGCAATGACGTGAAGGTAAGCTGCGCGAAGATTAAGATCGTCGTGCCCATGATGGTGATGATGGTCGTCGCCATGCGCATGCTCGTGCCCATGGTGATGGTGATGATGCCCGCCGCCGCTCAGGAGAATGGCGCTGACGATATTGACCGTGAGCCCGAGGCACGCAATCGGGATCGCCTCGCCAAACGCAATCGCCTGCGGATGCACCAGCCGGATCACCGACTCCGCAAACATGTAGATACCAACCAGCCCAAGAATGATCGCACTGGTGTACGCGCCCAGCACCCCCATCTTCCCCGTGCCAAAGGTATACCGCTCATTCGCCGCATGCCGCCGGGCCAGCCAATAGGCCAGCGCGGAGATGGCGAATGCCGCGACATGCGTCCCCATATGCCAGCCATCGGCAAAGAGCGCCATCGATCGCAGCTTCAGCCCGCCCACGATCTCGATGATCATCATCGCCGCCGTCAGCCACAGCACCCGGCGCGTATTCTTCTCAGCCGCCTGGAATTCACCCGCGAAATCGTGCGTGTGCATCCATGGCGAAATGTCCTCCGTGGTCATGGCCGCAATCTACCCCAAAGAAACCCGGCGGGATAGAGCTTTGGTTCGCAAGCAGCGTGCTTGCCGGCATCGCCGAATATGGCTATAATCCCGCTGTGACCACACAGGCCATTCAAGCCTACCTTGAGGCTGTTCCCTTTACCCCGGTCGATCTCGTGACCTCCTCCGGCAAGAGCTACCGCGTCCCCCACCCGGATTTCATCAATTTCTCGCCCACCGGCCGGACTTGCTTTGTATTTCGCGATGACGGTGAAGCTTACAGCACGCTTGATGTTCTGACGATCACGGAGGTGGTCCCAATTAGGCGGCGTCCCGCGACCAGGAAGAAAAAGGGCTGATCACGCCTGCGGCCCCAGCCCATACCCCTCGAGGTAATACACCAATCCCTCGAATACCCCCTCGCTCGCAATCCCCCGGGCCACGTACCCGCCTGCCCCCCGGACCGTCTCCTTGGTGGCATCGGCGGAGTTGCCGGGGCACGAGACCCACCGGGCAAATTTCCCATCCAGCATCGGGATGTCGTTATGATGATCGCCGCAGGCAAATATCTCCTCGCGCGTCACGCCAATGAGCCGTCCCAGTTCCCCCAGCACCGCCCCTTTCGAGTAATCGGCATGGCAGAAGCGGACGTACTTCGTATTCCGCTGGAAGGCGAACAGCGGCTGCGCCTCGCGCGCTGCCTCAATGAAGGCAACGATCCGGTCCATCTGCTCCTCGTTCTCCGCCACAAGGCCGACGGGCCGGCTGTTGTCCCAGATGGCCTGCGCGTTCGTCTCGTGTTCGATGAAATGGAGGATCCGGTCCAGCAACGGCTGGGCCTGCGCGAAGAGATCGTCATGCGCCTCCGCGCAGCGCTCATTCCAATCGCCAAACGGCTGCCAGCCGCCCCCCTTTGGCCTGTGAAAGAGATCGCGTTCGCTGGTGAGCACAAAGTCCGGTTGCACGGGAAACGCGAATTCATCCAGCCCATGGATGATGTGCCCGAGGTCGCGCCCCGTATTGATGGCCCAGTAGACCCCTGCCTTGCGCAGCTTGCGCAGCAGCCCGATCAGCTCGGGGATCACCGGAGGATGCTCGAAGTGATTGACGAGCGTGCCGTCGAAGTCCGTGGAGAGGAGTTTAATCATGGTGCGGGGCGTCAGGGTGCGTTAGATTAGGAGTTGAACGGCGGTTTGCAACGGGCGAAAATCCTTCCATGAAATCGGCCTACGAACTCGCAATGGAACGCCTTGAGCGCCAGGCGCCCACGCGCCAATTGAGCGCGGAGCAGAAGAACGCAATCGCGGAGATCGACTCCAATTACCGGGCCAAACTCGCGGAGCGCGAACTCTTCCTGAAAGGCGAAATCGCCAAGGAAATGGCGGCTGGACGGATTTCCGAGGCCGAATCCCTCCAGAAGCAGCTCGCCATGGACACCCGTCGCTTGAACGAGGAGTGGGAATCCAAAAAAGCCAGAGCCCGCGACGCTGGCTCCGCCTAGGGCCTGTTAAGGTCCCCATGTTATGGCCGCGAATCCCAGAGCCGCTTGTGTCGAGGCGCTGATCCGCTGGGAGAAGGGCACGGAGTTCTCTGACGATGTCCTCCATCAGACGCTGGACCAGAACCGGTTTTCCACACTCGACCGGTCGCTTTTCATGGAGATTTTTTACGGGGTCATTCGCCTGAGGCGAACGCTCGATTTTCTCATCGGCAGGCTTCGCGACGAATCCCCGGATCAGCGGACGCGCCAGGCGGTCCGCATGGGGCTCTACCAGTTACTTCGAACCCGCATCCCGCGCCATGCCGCCGTCAATGAGACGGTCAATACCGCCGGACGCTCCCGCTCTGTGGTCAATGCAATGCTCCGTCGTTACCTGCGGGAAGAAAAGGAACTGCTCAAGAGCCTGGACGAGGCGCCCATGGGCGTCCGGCTCTCCCACCCGGACGTGCTCGTAACGCGATGGACCGGCCAATTCGGCGAAAACGACACAGCCCGCCTCTGCGAGTGGAATAATTCGCCGGCCGATATCCTCGTCCGCGCCAATGAGTTGAAGGTCTCCATGGGTGAATTGATGCGCGCCGGCGGCGGCGAACGCGTCGATGCTCACCCAATGATGCTGCGCATGGAGCGCCTCCCCATCCCATGGATCGTCAGCGGCCTCTGCTACGTCCAGGACCCGAGCACGCTCATGGCGTGCGAACTCCTCGATCCCCAGCCCGGCGAACGCGTGCTGGACGCCTGCGCCGCCCCCGGCGGCAAGACCAGCTATCTCGCGCAGTTGATGAAGAACGAGGGCCAGATCGTCGCCTGCGACGTCTCCGCAGACCGGCTCACCCGGATGCGGGAAAACCTGGAGCGCCTCAGCGCCACCAATGTCGAGGTGCGCCGCGTCGATTGGCTCCAGGCGCCGCCCCCGGCACGGGAACTGGGGCAATTCGACCGCATCCTTCTCGACGCCCCGTGCAGCAACACCGGCGTCATCCGGCGCCGCGTCGATGTCCGCTGGCGGCTCAGCGGAGACGACTTCAAGCGGATGCCCGCCGTCCAGATGGGACTCCTCAAAAATCTCGCCACCCTCCTGAAGCCGGGCGGCGCCCTCGTCTACAGCACATGCAGCATGGAGCCGGAGGAGAATGACCACCTCGTGAACCGCGTAGCAGCCGAGGCGCCCACCCTCAAGCACGTCAGTTCCAGCCGCACCCTCCCCTTCCGCGACAAGGTCGACGGGTCCTTCGCAGCGCTGTTTACCCGTGAATGATTCGGCGCTATCTTCCGTCCAATCCCCCATAACCATATGGACCCATCCATCGTCATCATCATCGGGCTGGTTGTGAGCCTGATTGGATCCTCATTTATCGCCACCAAGGTCTTTAAAGCCCTCTGGAAAACCGAGGCATCGAGCGGAATGATGACGGCATACCTGTCGGCTTTCCTCATCAGTTTCATGTTCATCCTGGTTATCATCTACGCAATTGTGGCAAACAGCATGAGTTTCAGCCGCTAGGCTTTTGGTTTCGCCGCTTTACCTGTTCGGATCATCCACTCGGCCACCATCAAATTCGGTGCAAATCCCATCCATGCGTCGATTTTGTATAATTCGGCGGGATCGATGACAAAGGCATGGGAGAGGATCAGCTTCCAGGTGCGCAGGGTAATTGCGGAGAAAGTGAGTGCGTAACTACGGATCATGAAATCCTTGTGATTGCCAAAGTTACGTTTCCGCGCCGTGGCATAGGCTTGGTAAGTGAACCAAAACCATAGGACATCCAGTAATACAAAAGCGCTCTTCCCAACCATCTCCCCATTCGCATAAACCGCCATGATCATCGCCGCCGGAAAATTGACGGCCAGGATATCCCAGACGTAAATCCGCCCGATCAGCCGGTGAATCTTGCGATACTGCCGTAAAAACTCCGGCGAGAATTGGGTAAATCCAGCGAAGAGCGCAATAATCGCGGAGAAGACATGGATATAGAAGGCGGTCTTCCAGACCTTGTTGTGGATATACGCCTGCTTGAGCAGCAGAAACTGCACGTCATCGCGGAAGGACGAATACCCCACAATCGTCCGCAGCATCAAAAAGCAGCCAATGCTCAGCACCGAGTAAACAAGGAGAACCCGGAGGACCAGCCCGAGGCTCCTCCAAAGAGCCCCCTGGGCGCTGAGCGTTGACGACGGCATCCCACACGCTTCCCCTGTCCATTGCGGCGGTCAAGCCGGGAGTCAGGCCGTTCGGTCGATAGCGGAGTTTTGAAAGACGAAGGTAACCCCAACAATGCCGCGCAGCGCAAATCTTGTAGCGATGGCTCGGTGAGCCATGCGGGGGAACGGCGTGACCTAGCCCTCGACCCTTTTCCAACCATGCCATTTCAAGCCTGGAAAATCTCCTGAAATCAAAGGGCGCCGGGATATCCGGACGCCTCCCCACAAATGCCAAACGGCCACACCCCACTCAGGATGTGACCGTTTGACTGAACCCCCATGCTGCGTTTATGCAATGGGAAAGTAAGAGCGGCTCATACTCTTGGATTGGATAACTTGACTAAGCCGTGGCCGTCGTCTCCACGAACATCGGCTTCTCGCCTTTCTTGCTGCCCAGGACGAAGTGGATCGCACCCCAGATGCCCCAGATAAGGGCAACGGCGAGCGCGTAAAACGGCTCATGCCAGCTCATCCCGGCGACCGAGAACGGGCCGATGATGTAGAAGAGCATGCAACCAAGGTTCGCCAGCAGGCCGAATACGGGCACAACGAAGTGCTTGAACCCATTGAACATGTGGTGCTCCTTGAACGCGATGATCGCCACGATGCAGCTCATCATATAGAGCAGGAAGGTGCCGAAGTTACTGATCAGCGTGATGATCAGCAGCGTGTTCGGCGCCGTCGAATACACGGCAGGATCAAACAGGCCGAAGCTATACCAGAAGGTATGATACTTCGGATCGAGCGCAGTCTGCGTGGTGCCACCCAGGTACATGGTGACGGTGACGATGCCGATGAAGATCGACAGCACCGTCAGGATCCAGATGCCCTTGGTCGGCGCGCCGGACTTGTGGTGAAGATCGCCGAATAAACTGCCGACCTCTTTGTCACGGCCCATCGCGTAGGTCACGCGGGCGCCGGTGTTGATGCAGGCCAGCGTGGTCCCGATGAGCGCAAGGAACACCGTGATACCCTGGATCCACATGTACCATGTGCCGGCAGTCGCGCTGCCAAACAGCCATGAACCGGTCAGCACCATCATATCGCCAATGGGCGCCGCGGAGGCGCCGGCATTGCCGAGCGTGTAGCCGTTGTTCAGGAAGTAATTCGCGGCGAAGTACTCCAGAAGGTAACAGAACGCGCCCTGGATCACCAGGGAGAGAACCACCGCTTTTGGCACATCCTTCGTAGGATTCTTTGCCTCGGCGCCCATCGCCGTCACGGACTCAAATCCGACGAGGATCAGGATCGCGACGCACGCCTGGATGATCATGAAATTCGCTGAGTGTGGCTCGACGACCGATGCCGCCGTCGGATGGAAGTTGAACGTCAGGGGGCCGTCAGCGGCACTATGTGGGGCTCCGCCGCCGCTGTAGGCGTCGGCCGGCAGGTAACTGATCGTGAACGGCACCTCGATCGGCACGCCACTCTTGTCCAGCACCGGCTTGCCCTTGGCATCCACCTGGAGGACCGGGTAGGGATCGCCCACATTTAGCCCAAGCTTTGCGAAGGTCGGGTCCTTCAGATCGCTGGCAGCGACCTGTTGATCCTGCGTGGCGTACACGGGCTGACCCTTGTCATCCACCTGGTTGGTTCCATCCGCCCACTTGGCCTGCACCGGCTTGTTGTTGGCATCCAGCACGTTGGTCTGGGCCACCTGATAGGTGATCGCCGCACCGTTGGAGAGGTGCCACGCAACGTCGCCCTGCTTGTGCTCAATACGATAAGCGAGCGCGATGACCGTGAAGACCAGCAGCGCCGAAATCTGGATGATGTTGATCGCAATCGAGACGCCGGTACTGCCGTTGACTCCCTTGGATGCGATCCAGCCGACCGCCAGCGCGAAGACGATGCAGACCATGACCATCAGCGTCGGGCTGTTGATCGCAGAGCTGAACGTGTTCGGCCAAAACTGGTTGGCCATGTATCCGCAGAAGATCGCCGTCACACCCACCATGCAACCGGGATAAACCCAGTAGTAAAGGTGGCTCGCCCAGCCGACGGCGAACTTGGCGATGCGCGCCCACTTGATCATCTTCGTCTTCGAGAGGAACGCCTGTTCCGCGTAAAGATAAGATGAGCCTGCGCCGGGATAGAGTTTCGACAGTTCCGCGTAGCTGATGGCAGTGGCAAAGCAGAGCATCAGCGCGGCGACGATTCCGAACCACATGGCGCAACCGGCCATGGGGGCTCCGTAGAGCGATTGTTCTTCAAAGGTCAACCATAGGAACGCGCCCGGCGCGATCAGCGCCATGGCGTTCACGGTCAACCCGGTGAGACCGAGGGTACCTGTTGGGTTTTGTTGTGGATTATTGGACATACAGCATGGTTTTTCTGTTTGGGTTTGCTGCCGGTAGTGGCGGGCGCAGCCTTAGCAATGCCCATGCCAGACGGGCGACGAAATGATGCCCGGCGTCCATAGTACAGGGTTTTATAGAGATAATACGGAGTATTACTCATACAAAGTTGTACTGCCGGTCGAGGCTTCGACGCCGCGGATGATGCCTAGAAAGAGACAGCGATGGGCAAAATCGTCCAGTCTCTTCCACTCAATCGTAGTACTTAGTCCTATATTTATAGGACGCTGTACTATGCCATCAATACCCCGGATATCGCCCGCTCCACCGCTTCGCAAGCCTCGCCGATCTGTGCCGCGGTCACACACAACGGCGGCATGAGCACCACCGTATCGAGAATGGGCCGCGTCAGCAGCCCGTGCTCGCGCGCCACCATGCAAACCCGCGCCCCGGTCCGCAGCGCCGGATCCAGCGGCGCGCCATCCGCCCCGCCCAGTTCGATGCCCGCGATGAAGCCGCACCGGCGCACCTCGCGCACATGCGGAATCGCCCGCAGCCGCTCGAGGCAATCCGCGAAAAGCGCAATCTTTGGCTGGAGAGCCGCCAGCACGTTCTCATCCCGAAAGATGCGCAGGCTGGCAATCGCGGCAGCGCAACCCAACTGGTTCCCACAATAGCTATGCCCGTAGTAAAAGGTCTCTCCCCGTAATCCCTCGAAGATCGCCTCGGTCGTCAAGGTTGCCGCCAGTGGCATAAACCCGCCCGTCAGCCCCTTGGCCAGCGCGAGAAAATCCGGAACCGCCTCCTCCTGCTGGAAGGCGAACATCGTCCCGGTGCGCCCAAAGCCGGTCATCACCTCGTCGGCAATCAGAAACACCCCATTGTGGTCACACCATCGGCGGACCCCGGCGAGCAGGCCGCGCGGCCACGGCCGCATCCCCGCAGCCCCCTGGATCCCCGGCTCAATCACAACAGCCACGATCGTCTCCGGCGACGCCAGCGCATCGAGCTCCGCAACGGAGCCAACATGCTCAGCCGGAAAGTGATGCGCCTGGAAGCGCTTCTGGAACAGGCTGATCCCTCCCAGGCTCGCCGCCCCCAGCGTATCGCCATGGTAACCATTCTCAAACGACACAAACCGCACCCGCTCCGGCCGCCCGGATGCCTGAAAGTACTGGAGCGCCATCTTGAGCGCCACTTCGATGGCCGTGGACCCATCGTCCGAGTAAAACACCCGCGTCAGCACCCCCGGCGCGGCGATCTTCACCAGCTCCTCAGCCAGCTCGATGGCCGGCGGATTCGTAAATCCAAGAAACGAAGTATGCGCCACTTTGTCGAGCTGCGCCCGGATCGCCTCATTAATGGCCGGGTGATTATGCCCGTGGATATTGGTCCAGATCGAGGAATTGCCGTCGATGTACTCCCGCCCCGCGCTGTCGCGCAGCAGCGCCCCGTCGCCGCCGGTGAGGATCAGCGGCTCGTGCCCGGGATCGCACCACTCCCGCATGGGGGTGAATGGGTGCCAGAGATGGCGCTTGTCCAGGACGGTGAGCCGCGCGGTCTGCTCCGGGGTCATGTGGTCTCGCGGCGCTTGATCCATGCCTCCACTCCCGCCAGCTCCTCATGGCTCGCCCGGCGGCGCTGGTACTTGCGGAAGAGGACATCGCGCAACTCCCGCAGGTCCTCGATGGTCGGCTCGTCGTAGTACGTCCACACCTCCTCGCCCTTGAGCTTGGATTGAAAGCGCCAGCTCCCGCCAAATTTCGTGGCCCGGACCTCGCGTTTGTCGCCGTCGGGGGTGGTTTCTTTCCAGGTATGTTCGTTGCGCATCGGGGTATCTGTCAGGGGATGCTACTGCCCCAGAGAAGCTTCGACAAGGGGGTGCATTGCCAGTACATCGTCCTCCTGTTTTGAAAGCGCTCGGGCAGATCCTTCTTTATCTTGCGGCTACGGTGCTGATCGGGGCTTTGCTCGCGCCGCCGCTCTACTGGATCGCCCATCTCGCTGCGAATCATTTGAACAGCGCTGCCCTCAACGGCTTCCTGAGCCGCACGGACTTCGAGCGGTTCTTCCACCGGGCGATGACGATCTCCGCCCTCCTCCTGCTCTGGCCGCTCCTGCGGATGTTGCGGATCGAGAATTTCGCATTCGACCTCGGCCTGGTGCGCGACCGGCGGGGATGGAAGCGGCTGCTCGCAGGCTTCCTGATCGCGATCGTGCCGCTCCTGGCGCTCGCCCTCATCCTCGTCCTCACCGACGCCTACCGCCTCCACTCGCATATCGATTACCGCAGGCTGCTCACCATTCCGTTGACGGCGATCGTGGTATCGGTGGTGGAGGAGTTCCTCTTCCGCGGCGCGTTGCAGGGCGCGGTGAGGCGGACGGCGGTGGACAATTTTGCCATCGTCTCGGTGGCCATCCTCTTTGCCGTGGTGCATTTCCTGACGCCGCAAACGGCGGAGCCACCGCAAATCCACTGGTGGTCCGGCCTGGCGCTGCTGCCGGATACACTCTCCCAATTCAGCGATCCAGGGTTGCTGTTGCTGGGATTCACGACGCTCCTGCTGGTGGGGATCATCCTTGGGTATGCCCGCTACCGCACCCGCTCACTCTGGATGCCCGTCGGGCTTCACGCGGGCTGGGTCCTGGGAAAGATGAGCCTCATGGAATGCGTCCGGCATGGCCGCTCCTGGCCGTGGGTGGGGCCGGACATCCTCACCGGTCTGGGGCCGCTGCTGACGCTGGCTGCCACCGGCGGCATCATTTGGTGGCTGCTCAAGGACACGCGATGAACGCTGCGCTCCACTCACGATCCGCCCTACGGGCGTTTCTTTCGCTGATTTATCCACCATCCTGCGAGGCATGCGGGGCGGCCGTGGAGCATCCCAGCTACCTGTGCACCCGGTGCGCCGCGGGCGCGGTCCGGATCGAACCGCCCTTCTGCCAGGTCTGCTCGGAGCCGTTCCATGGAGCGATCACCGGGACATTCACCTGCGCGAATTGCGCGGGACGGCAATTTCACTTCTCCAGCGCGGTCGCCCGGTACAGCAGCGAGGGAGTGGTGCGGGATTTCATCCATCGCTTCAAGTACTTCAGGGAGTACCATTTGCGTCATCCTCTCGCAGCATGGGCCGCGGAGGCGCTGGACGACGCGCGCATCCGGGCGCAGCCGGTGGATGCTCTGGTGCCGGTGCCGCTCTTCCGGGCGCGCGAGCGGGGCCGGGAGTTCAATCAGGCGGAGGTAATTGCCCGCTTGGTCGGACGCAAGGCGGCCCTGCCGGTGTCCGATTGCCTCCTGCGCACCCGCAATACCACCAGCCAGGTCGCCTACGACCGGAAGTTGCGCATGGAAAACTTGCGGAATGCCTTCCGGATGCGGCAGAGTACCTCCGTGCGCGGCCTCCATCTTGTGCTCGTGGACGATGTCCTGACCACCGGGTCCACGCTGGATGAATGCGCCGGCGTCCTGCTGAAGGCCGGCGCCGCGTCCGTACGGGCGATCACGGTGGCCCGCGGGTAGCTTTCCCAGAACCATTTCCGATGCCGATCTTCAAGAAACCCTCCTTCAAGTCCGAGAACAAGAAACGCGATATGCCCGAGGGACTCTGGCAAAAATGCCCGGATTGCGGCGAGGTGATCCACCAGTTGACCCTCGTGGAGAACCTGCGTGTCTGCCCGAAGTGCGATTACCATTTCACGCTCGAGGCGATGGACCGGCTGCAAGCATTCCTGGACGCCGGCACCTTCGAGGAAATGGACGCCGATCTCGAGCCGGCCGATGTCCTCAATTTCCGTGGCCCGAAGACCTACCGCGAGAGCCTTCTGAAATACCAGAAACTGACCGGCATGCCGGACGCCGTCGTCTCCGGCACCGGCAGGATCGATGGCCGGGAGATCGCCGTGGCCGCGATGGATTTCCGGTTCATCACCGGCAGCATGGGCTCGGTGGTGGGCGAGAAAATAACGCGGATGATCGAGCACGGCACGGAGCATCGGCTGCCAGTGGTCATTTTCACCGCCGCGGGCGGGGCGCGGATGCACGAAGGATTGTTCGCCCTGATGCAGATGGCAAAGACCAGCGGCGCGCTGGCCCTCCATGCTCAGGCCGGCCTGCCGTACATCGCGGTACTCACCAATCCAACGACCGGCGGCGTCTCCGCGAGTTTTGCAACGCTCGGCGATCTTATCCTCGCGGAGCCGAAATGCATGGTCGGCTTTGCCGGCCCTCGCGTGATCCGCGAGACAACCCAGCAGGACCTTCCGCCCGGATTTCAGACCGCCGAATTCCTCGATGACCATGGCCTCGTGGACATGATCGTTCACCGGAAGAGAATGCGGAGCACCATCGCGGAGATCCTGAATTACTTCTCGGCCGCGGCCTGATGAGCCCGGCCGATCCGGCGCCGCCTCCGTCTTACGAGGCGGAATTGGCGTGGCTCTACGGCGTGCAGGGACTGGGGATCAAGCTCGGGCTTGAGCGGACGCAGGCATTTCTCAAAATGCTTGGCTGGGAACAAGGGGCGCAACGCGCGATCCACGTAGCCGGGACCAATGGCAAGGGATCGGTCTGCGCGATGCTGGAGTCGATCTGCCGCGCGGGCGGAATGTCGACCGGTATGTTCACATCGCCCCACCTCGTGACCTTCCGCGAGCGCATCCGTATCAATGGCGCCATGGCCGGTCGCGAGGAGATCGCGGAGCAACTGGCGCGCATCCACCGGGTATGCAATGGGATGGAAACGCCGCCGACTTTTTTCGAGATCACCACCGCCCTGGCGTTCCTGATTTTCCAGCGCGCAAAACCCGATGTGATCATTCTGGAGACAGGCCTCGGCGGGCGGCTGGACTCGACAAACGTCATCCACCCGCTGGTCTCGGTCATCGCGTCGGTAGGCATGGATCACACCCATATCCTTGGCGGCACGCTGGCCGCGATCGCGTGGGAGAAAGCCGGCATCATCAAGCAACGCGTGCCCGTCATCACCGGCCCGCTCCCGGAGGAAGCCGCGCAGGTCATCGCTCGCGTAGCCGCGGAACGCGAGGCGCCCCTCATCCGCGTAACGGAGCCGCTCGCCAATCGCCAAATCGGGTTAAGAGGCCCCCACCAGCAGATCAATGCCGCCGTCGCCGTGCGCGCATTGGACGCCGCCAGGCTCGACTTCACGCCCGCGCAAATATCCCGGGGCCTGCAATCCGTGCAATGGCCCGGGCGCTTCCAGCAAGTGCATCACCGCGATCAACTCTTCATCCTCGACGGCGCGCACAATCCCGACGCCGCCCGCACCCTTGCCGCCACATGGCGCGAGAGCTATGGCGCCGCCCGCCCCCGCGTGATCCTCGGCATCGTCCGCGACAAGGACGCCGCCGCCATCTGCCGCGAACTCTCCGCGATAGCCGGCGAATTTGTCCTGGTACCCGTCAGCAACCCCCGCAGCGCGTCTCCTGCCGACCTCCAGCGCATCGCCTCAGCATGGGCGCCCGCCACCACATGCTCATCCCTCGAGGAAGCCATCACCAACGCCCCTTCCGGCCCAATCCCCACCCTCATCACCGGCTCCCTATTCTTAATCGGCGAAGCCCTCGTCGCCCTCGGCCTCGCTGAACCCTCCGGAGAAGTCAGCGTCCAATAGATCAATTCATCTGCACCCGCCCGTCCTCGATACCTTCCCCTTTGCGATCTTTGCGCTCTTTGTGGTTAAATCATGATTTTGACCCGCAAAGAACTCAAAGTCTGTCGTCAAGGTAATGACTTGATTTGGTATTACTGCTGATCTCGATAAGCCTGCCCCGCCTCGTACAGTTTGATTTCCCGGCGCAGCGCATTTGCAACAATTTCGTTCGACTGCGCACCCGCCAACTGAATCGCCTTGTTCGCAGTCTGCACAGCATCGGAGAACTGTCCATCCTGCGCATAGGCAGCGGCCAGTGTGCGAAGGAGCAGAGGATCTACCTCACCCGTGGATTCACAAGCTTGTGTGGCCAGTTTGACTGCCCTGTCCCCATCGCGGAAGGCCGTCTGCGGAGCCGCCGCCAGAATCCACGCCAGTTTCGCCTGCGCAGCAAGGTTGGCCGGTTCGAGCTGGAGCGCCTTCTCGATGTTCACAATAGCCTTGGGCACCTCCCCCATTTGGTAATGCACCACCCCAAGATTGTAGTAAGCATTCGCAAATTCCGGATTAAGTCTAATCGCCTCCCGCAATTGCGCGATCGCCTCATTCGGCTGCTCATTCTGAAACAGAGCATTGCCAAGATTATAGTAGGCCTCCGCCAGATCCGGACTAATCCGCACCGCTTCGCGAAATTCGACAATTGCTTCCTCGACTCGTCCCTGCACGAGCAGGGCATTCCCAAGATCGGCATGCACCTCCGTAATGTCCGGCTCAAGCCGCACCGCTTCGCGCGCCTCGGTGACTGCCTCGTCCACCCGTCCCTGCTGAAGCAGGAGAATACTGAGGTTGCCGTGAGCCATCGAAGACTCCGGATTCCTGGCAATCGTCGTGCGCCACAGTGTTTCCATATCGCGATAAGTTCCACTTTGCCGCCACGTCAATACCCCGAGGCTGACAAGTAAAACTGCGCAGAGCCCTGGGATCACCAGCGGGATCGATCTCACATACCGCCTCTGCAATCCTTCGATTCCCGCAGAAAACAAAGCGATCGGACCAATGCACGCCAGGTACTGGTAATGGTCCGCAACATACGAGTACCGGAACGTGTAAAGCATGATAAACCCCAGCACCGGACTCAGGGTCGCCACGAAAAAAATCAGCGCCGCCCACGCGCCACGCCCAACAAAACGCCCTGCAAAAACCATGACTCCGGCGAGAATGATCAATGCCAGCGGCCATCCGTAAGCAAGCGGGTCGGCCCGTGAGACAGCCCAGTGCGGATAGCTGAATATCAGATTGTCGGGCCAGACCAACTTGCCCAGGTAAAACCAGACAGCCCGGCTGGCCACCAGCACCCGTTCAACCAGACCCAGCGAAAACATTTTCCCTTGCGTCCCCTGGTGATACCGCTCCCAGAAAACCGTGATCGTCCCCATCCCGATCCCCATCGCCACAAACGGCGCCACCTCCAGCAACCGCCGTCCGCCGATGCGTTCTCCGCGCAGCCACACGATCAGCAGCAGTGCCGCCGGCAGCGTGCACGCTGTGGTCTTGCTGCAAAGCGCCAGCGCATAGAAAACCAGCGACACCGCATAAAACCGCCACGCGCGCTCGTTTCCCGGACCGGTAAATCGAGTCCACGCCAGCACCGAGAGCAGAAAGAAAAATCCCATCTGCACATTCTTCAACTCCGTCACCCATGCCACCGACTCCACCTGCACCGGATGCAGCGCAAAGATCGCCGCCGCGAGCGCCGCTCCCGGGATCTCCAGGCGCAACAGCAGCCGCCAGAGCAGCAGCGCGTTGGCGCAATGAAAGAGAACGTTCACGCAATGGTATCCCAGTGGCGACAGCCCCCAGAGCGCGCGCTCCACGCGAAACGTCGTGTAAATCAGCGGAAAATATTGCGAAGGCGAATCGTAAGAGAACCAGATCCGCCAGAGCCCGTCCGGTGCGGTCAAGAGCGGATTATTGACCACATAATGGTCATCATCCCAAATAAACCCGGCGTGCCAAACCGGTTGGTATGCAATGACCACCGCCGCGACAAGGAACAGTGCAAAAACCCAATCCCTGCGCGACCAAAATCCCGGCGCCCATTCAGGCGCGCCCTGTCCCAATCCCGCTGCCAGCTCCAGATCCCGCGTCTTCGCATTCCCCCGTTGGACCCGGTGCTGCTTTTTTGACCTCCGGCTCATCGGGTTCGCTCGCAGGCGTTTTGGTGGCTCACTCCGCCGGGCGCCTGCACGCCGCGTGCAACTCCGCGACCGCCTCCTCCATGCTCTCCGCCTTAAAGACCGACGTCCCCGCCACCAGCGTATCCGCGCCCCGCGCCACCGTCTGCGGCGCCGTCTCCGCATTGATCCCACCATCGACCTCGATCCGGAAACGCAGCAACTGCGCGCTCCGGTAACGCGCCGCGGCCTCGATCTTCTCCAGCATCTCCGGCATAAACTCCTGCCCCCCAAATCCCGGCTCGACCGTCATCACCAGCAATAAATCGATCTGGTCCAGAAACGGCAGCGCCTTCTCCAGCGGCGTCGCCGGGCGGATCGCCAGCCCAGCCGTGCATCCCGCTGCGCGAATCCCCGCGAGCGTCCGCGAGACATCGTGCTCCGCCTCCACGTGGACGGTGATGTTGCGCGCGTTCTCCACGAACCGCGGATAAAAGTGATCCGGCCGCGATACCATCAAATGCACATCCAGCGGACGGGTCGCGCACTTGCGCGCGGCGGCGACGAACGCCGGCCCGAAGGAAATGTTATCCACGAAATGCCCGTCCATGATGTCCATGTGCAGCCATTCCGCACCGGCTTTCTCCGCGCGAACGATCTCCTCGCCCAGCCGCGAAAAATCGCTGGCGAGGATCGACGGAGCAACGATGAGCGGATTTTGACTCATGGGAACCTGCCATTTCGACGGGATGATCCCGCGAAGGTCAAGTGAGCAGTTCTGGATAATGTTCGCGCGCGACCGCCTCGCAACGCTCAAGAATTTGCGCCGCGCTGTCGAGATCGCGGGTCTGCTCGACCAGCCTCAGGCAATCTCCCACGTCGAGACTCTGCACGGCTTTCTTCACGCGCGGCACCAGCGCGGCGCTGGTGGAGAGCTCATCCACGCCCAGGCCGATAAGCAGCGGTGTGAGCGCAATCTCGCCCGCCATCTCGCCGCAAATGCCGACCCAGAGATTGTGCGCGTGCCCGGCATCGATGACGTTCTTGATCAGCCGGATGATCGCCGGGTGCGTCGGCTCGTACAGGTGCGCGATCCGCTCATTCAGCCGGTCGACGGCGATGGAATACTGGATGAGATCGTTCGTGCCGATGGAAAAGAAATCGACCTCGCGCGCCAGCAAATCCGCGGTCACGGCCGCGCTCGGGATTTCGATCATCGCCCCCACCTCCATCTCTTCGTCGAATGGCTTCCCCTCCGCGCGCAGCTCGGCTTTGCACTCCTCCAGCACTACATTCGCGCGGCGCAGCTCCTCCAGCCCGGAGATCATCGGGTACATCATCCGGACATTGCCGCCGATGCTCGCCCGCAGGATTGCCCGCAGTTGCACCTTGAAGATTTCCGGCCGCTCCAGGCAAAACCGGATCGCGCGCCAGCCGAGAAATGGGTTGAGCTCCTCCGGCAGGTCGAGCGCGCTCATGAACTTGTCGCCGCCCAGGTCCAGCGTGCGGATGATGACGCTGAACGGCAGCACATCGTCGGCGACGCGCTTGTAATTGACGTACTGCTCCTCCTCGTCCGGCAGCTCGGTTTTGTTGATGTAAAAAAATTCCGTCCGGTAAAGGCCGATCCCTTCCGCGCCGTTTTTCTTCACCCCGGCAACTTCGTCGTGCTGCTCGATATTCGCGGAGAGCACCACATGCCGCCCGTCGAGCGTGGTCGACGTGGTCTCACGCAATTGGGTGAGCTTCTCCTCCACCTGCGTCTTCTTGATCTCCAGCTCCCCGTACTCCCACAGGGTTTGGTCGTTGGGGTTGAGGATCAGCAGGCCGTTGTAGCCATCCAGCAGCACATGCTGGCCGCTCTCCAGCGTCTCGCACACATTATGCAGGCCCACCACCGCCGGGATGCCCATCGATCGCGCCATGATGGCCGTGTGAGAGGTCCGGCTGCCCACATCGGTGGCAAAGCCGAGCACCAGCTCGCGATTGAGCTGGGCGGTATCCGACGGCGTCAAGTTGTGCGCCACCAGCACGTGCGGCGTATCGATGGAGGCAAGCGGGCGCGTCTGCTTCCCCATCAGGTTGTGCAGGACTCGCCGGGCCACATCGTGGATGTCCAGCGCCCGCTCGCGCAGATAGGGATCGTCGATCTCGCTCAGGGTCTTCGAGTACCGGTTGGCGACCTGCTGGAAGACGTGCTCGATGTTGTTGTGATCCCGCGTCAGCGTCCGCAGCACTTCGTCGATCAGCGTCCGGTCTTCGACCACCAGCAGATGCGCGTCGAAGATGCCCGCATCCTTCGCCCCTATCGCCTCGGCGATCTTCTCCTGCATCTCCAGAATCTGCGCCCGCGTGAGGATCAGCGCCGACTCAAACCGGGCGATCTCCGCCGGGATCTCCGTCTCCGGGATCCGCCGCACCGGCGGCGCCTCGTCGTCATCGGTGCGATGGACAAAGACGGTCCCGCGCGCAATACCCGGCGAGACACCTACTCCATGGAAGCGTTTCTCGGCGCCGCTCTGCGATTCTTCCTCGCTCATCTGGACGCTGGCCAGCGGTTTGCTAAATTGGCACGGTTACCCCGGAGCCACCTTCCGTTCATGAAAGGGGACCCAGGCTCAATCCTCATCGAAACGCCGCTGGATGAGTTCCTCGATTTCCTGGAGGGCCTTTTCGCAATCAGCGCCTTCGCATGTGATGCGGAGCTTCGATCCCTGCCCTGCCGCCAGCATCATCAGTCCCATGATGCTCTTCCCGTTCACCTGCTCCCCATCCCGCTCCACCCAAATATCGCATTTGTGACGGTTGCAGACCTTCACGAACATCGCCGAGGGCCGGGCATGCAATCCGAGCCGGTTCAGGATTGTTACCTCCTTCGACACTTTGTGCGAAGAAGCGGAGGAGGGTTTGCGGCTCAGGATGCTCATTTAGTCGGTACTTTGTTTCTGCATTTTTCTCAGCAGGCGCTCATTAAATTCGAGCGCGCTGTTCTGCCCCATGCTCTTCAGCTTCTGATCCAGCGCCGCCACTTCGATCAGGCGGGCCAGGTCGCGGCCGGTTCGCACGGGAATTGTCACATGGGGAACAAGAATCCCAAGGATTTCATAAAACTCCTGCTCCAGCCCTATCCTATCCACCTCTTCCAGCTCCTGCCAATCCTTTAATGTCACCACCAGATCAAGCCGCTTTTCCAGCCGCGTGGAGGATATGCCGAAGATGGACGCCACGTTGATGATACCGATGCCCCTCACCTCCATGTGGTGCCGTGTCAGGTCCGGCGCCGTGCCGATCAAATCCCGACCCTCCAGCGCCCGGAGGCGGGTCATATCGTCACTCACCAAACTATAGCCCCGCTCAATAAGCCCAAGCACGCACTCACTCTTCCCGATCCCGCTTGCCCCACGGATCATGACGCCGATCCCCAGAATATCGACCATGCTCCCGTACTCGCTGATGACCGGGGCAAAATCCGACTCCAGAAGAATGGTGGCCGAGTTGATGAAGCGCATGGTGATCATCGGCGTCCGGAAGACCGCCACACCCGCCTTGGCGGCCTCGTCCAGCAACGCCGCGGGGGGCTTGGACGCCCGCGAGATGACCAGGCACGGGATCGCCCGCGAGAATAGCTCCCGGGCCCGGCTCCGGACTTCCTCCTTCGTGAGGCTCTTGAGGTAGGAGAGCTCCGCGCTGCCGAGCACCTGGATGCGCTTGACGGCGAAGTACGCGAAGAAACCCGACAGCGCGAGCCCCGGCCGGTTGATGGTCGGCTCGCGGATCACCCGCTCAAACCCCACCGCGGGGCCGAGGAGGCGCAATTGAAGCGCCTCCGAGTGGCGCGTATACCACTCACCTACGGTCAGTGCCGCCGGCGTGACCTTGGGGTTCAAGCGCGGTCCTCCGCGCCAATCTTGTAGCGATGGCTCGGTGAGCCATGCGGGGGGCAGCCCCGCTTCTCGTCAATCGCTGGTATCTCCCCCTGCATCGCTCGGGTTGCCCACGCCTCAGGCGAAGGCCGGCTCGATGACGCCAAAGTTGCCCTGCTTGCGACGGTAGAGCACGTTGACTTTCTCGGATTTCGCGTTGAGGAACACCACGAATTGCTGCGCCGTGTTCATCTGCAATTGCAGCACCGCTTCGTCCACGAACATCGGTTTCACCGGGTATTTCTCGGTGCGCACCACCAGCGGCTCCGCCTCGTTGTCCGGCTCGTCATCGACCTCATCGGCGATGATCTGCTCCTCGAGGTGGCGGATTTGCGCCCGCCGCGGACGATGCTGCCGGAGGATCCGGGTCTTGTGCTTGCGCATCTGCTGCGCAATCTTCCCCACGGCTTCGTCGATGGAAGCGTAGAGGTCGCTGGTCTCTGCGCTCGCGTCGATGGTGATATGGTTGGTGCATCGCAGCACGACCTCGGCGATGTGCCGGTATTTCTCCACGTCCAGGATGATCTGGGCCTCAATGATCCGCGGGTAATCAAGGTGGAGGCTGTCCACCTTCTTCCTCGCGTATTCGACGATGGCATCGGTGACGGCCACATGGCGGCCGGTGACTTTGATTTCGGGATTTGCGTTTGCGACTTGCATGGTTTCTTGGGTTTACATTTTGAATCTTTCGCCAAGGTAGAGCTGCCGGCTGATCGGATCGTTGACGAGAAATTCCTTGGTCCCCTGGCTTTCGACGCGGCCCTCGAAGATGAGGTAGGCGCGGTCGACGATGGCGAGCGTCTCGCGCACATTATGGTCGGTAATGAGGATGGCGAGCCCGGTGTCGCGCAGGTTCGCGATGATCTGCTGGACGTCGTACACGGCGATCGGGTCGACGCCGCTGAAGGGCTCGTCAAGCATCAGCATGCTCGGCTTGGTCACCAGCGAGCGCGCAATCGTGAGCCGTCGCTTCTCTCCGCCGGAAAGCGTCAGCGCCTGTTGCCTGGCCACGTGCTCGATGCCGAACTGCGTCAGCAGCTCGTCACAGCGCTCCTTGCGCTCCTTCTTGGTCAAATTGATGGTCTCCAGGATCGCCAGCAGGTTTTCCTCGACGGTCAGCTTGCGGAAGATCGATTCCTCCTGCGGCAGATATCCCATCCCCATCCGCGCACGCCGGAACATCGGGTAATCGGTGACGTCGTTCCCATTAAAGATCACCCGTCCGCCATTGGGCCGGACGAGGCCGACGATCATGTAAAAGCTGGTGGTCTTGCCTGCCCCGTTCGGGCCCAGCAGGCCGACGATCTCCCCCTTCTTGAGGCCGATATCGACTCCGTTTACCACGGCGCGGCCGCCGTATATTTTGACGAGCTTCTCTGTCTGGAGAATGCGCCCGGAGGTATCCGGGGCGGGGGGCTTGGGGGTGGGAGATTCCAGGGTCACTGTGGCGTGGAATTTGAAGATGAATCCGTTGCTCCGGGTGTCTTCGGTTGATCCTGCTCCTGGATCACCGTCCGGCTCGGCCCGTATGTTTTCATGGTGTGGCCGTCTTTGTTCATGATCATGTACGTCTCCGCCGAGGTGGCAATCTGGGTATTGATCCCTTGGGATACCCTAGGCCAGCCCGTCAGTTTAACGTCACCTGTGTCTGCATTGTAGTCGGCTTTTTGCGCAATGCCAACATTGTGCACGGCCTGTTCGGTTCCGGAAGCCGGTTTATCCTGGACGATCACCACCGGGTGATTGACCGTTCCCTCCGCGAGCGCGCTCTGGAGGCCGTTCGCCTTCTGCGTCGCAGCCGCCCCCTTGGAGCCCGGGGCGGGTGTCGGCGAGGCGGCCTTGACGGCTCCCGGCACACCGGGCGCGGCAGCGCCGCTCCCCTTGCGCATGTGGGCGGTGAGTTTATCGCAATAGATGATGAACGAGGGGTCCTTGACGTACACCCCGTAGTCCTCGCCGGTAAAGATGGCCAGCCGCGTCAGTTCGTTATAATCCATCGCCTCCGAGTCGATGATGGTCGGCCCCTGCGGGGCGGCAGGCGCCCCCGGTTTTTTGGCCGGCGACGGCGACGCGCTGGGCACACTCAGCAGGCCCGCGCCGGTGGAATCGCCGCCGGAGATCGTCTGCCCCATGAGGGCGGAGCCGGATAGGGTGATGACGAGCAGAACGGATGGAAGGATCTTCATGGTTTGGCGCTGGGCTTGGGGGCAGGGCGGGTGGGAGGGGTGGGCGAGGGCGTTGCAGTGCCGGTCGCGCTTTGCAGATTATAGATAATCATGCGCACATGGCCAGTTAGTCGGCCAACATGCGTGCGCGTATTGAATACCATCTGCTGCCCGGTGATTTCAAAATCCGCCCGGCGGACGGTGACCGGGACCTGGCTGGTGATGATCCGGGTGTTCAGGTCGAGGAGACAGCGGTTCATGTAGATGGCGATGTCCGGCGTCTCCTTGTCGTCGTACGTTTGCAGGAAGGCATGGAACATGTCGAGGTGCCCCGTATCCAGTCGGTACGCCCTGCGGATCACGAAATACATCTGCAGCTTCCCATTGTCGAAAAACGGCAGGTCGACGCCCTTGGCGTTATGGTCCACCGGGATCGGGACGTTAAACTGGGGAGCCGACGGGGAAGCGCCGGGGCTCGGGCTCGCTTTCGGCTTGTTGCTGTGCGCCTGCGCAAGCCCGCCCGCCAGGAGGAACGCCGTAAGCGCCCAGATGCCAAGGCGGGTGTTACTCCTTAAATTCCTATCGAACAGCTTCATGCAATACACGCAAGGTTCTCAAAAGCGCCGGTAGTTTTGCCAACGGAATCTGATTGGGACCATCGGAAAGTGCCTTTGCCGGGTTCTCATGGGTCTCGATAAAGACGCCGTCGCAGCCGGCCGCGACCGCCGCGCGCGCGAGCACCGGCGCAAGGATGCCGTCCCCGGAGGTGCTGCTGCCCGCGCCGCCGGGACGTTGCACGGAGTGCGTGGCATCGAACACCACATGGTAACCCGCCTCCCGGATCCAATAGAGTGAGCGCATATCGGCGACCAGATTGTTGTACCCAAAGGAGACTCCTCGCTCGGTAAAAAAGTAACGGCTGTTCCCCGCCGCCTCGATTTTATCCGCGATATTCGACACATCCCATGGGGCGAGGAACTGGCCTTTCTTGACGTTGACCACCCGCCCGGTTTTCGCCGCCGCGACGATGAGGTCCGTCTGGCGGCAAAGGAACGCGGGAATTTGCAGGATATCGATGTACTTGCCGGCGACCTCCGCATCGGCGGGGGAATGCACATCCGTGGTGACCGGTACACCGAGCTCCGCTCCGACTGCCGCCAGCAGCGCGCAGCCGGCCTCGACACCGGGGCCGCGGAAGGACTTGCCCGATGTCCGGTTCGCCTTGTCGTACGACGCCTTGAAGACGAACTGGATGCCGGTTTCCTCCGCGATCGCATGGATCTTCCGGCCGATGCGCCAGAGAAACTTCTCGGACTCGATGACGCACGGCCCAAGTATGAACAAAGGCTCCCGCCCCCCGAGGGTGCAGGATTGGATTTTAAGCGGCTTGCGCTTCACGGAAGAGGAGGAAATCCCGGGCGTGAAGGATATTAGGAACCGTAGCTCTTGGAGAATTTCTTCTTCGATTCCTCAGCGGCCGGGGCCGGTGCGGGCGCAGGCTCCGGCGCTGGTGCCGGAGCGGCGGACTCGGCCACCGGTTCCTCTGCCTCTACGGGTGCAGGTGCGGCTTCGGGAGCGGGTGCCGCTCCGCCCACCGCGGCCTGGGACACCTCGAGAAAAACCATCTGCAGGTTCGAGATGGCATTGTTCAGGACGCCGATTTCGTCCTGGGCAAGATTGCCACGCGTCTTGGTCCTCAGGACAATGAGTTGATCGATGAACAGTCGCGCGAGCTCAAGGTTCACAGGCGCCTCGCCGGTCTCCGGGTGCGGGATCTGGCCCATGGCGTAGGCGGCATTCTGCGCCTGCATCATGACCAATTCGATGAATCGCTGGGCCATCTCGCCCGACGCGTCTGAAGTTTGAAGTTCTGCCATAATCTCTGGGTCCTTGGGTTCTACTGATTGGGTGTGGGTGTGGCTGAAATGGATGTGGTGGCCGGCGGCGGGACCTCGTTCATCGGCGCCGCGGCGGCCTGGGCCTCCGGCGTGACGATCGCGATGATCCGCGGCTTGTCCGCAAAGTACTTCTGGCAGGCCGCCCGCGCATGGTCCAGCGTGACCGCCTCCAGCCCGGCGCGCTCGGTCAGGTAATAATTGTAACCGATTCCGTACATCTCATCGAGCGCGCAGGAGTAGGCAAGGGCGTCCTCGCTCTGGTTGCGGATATCCTGCTGGCCGATGGCCTTCTGTTTCGCGCGCGCAAGCTCCTCCTCGGTAAGCCCGTTCTTTGCAAGATTGTCGATCTCATCGAGCAACTCCGCCTGCACCGCGTCGAGCTTGGCGGGCGACGTGCCGAGGTAAAAGAGGAATGGCCCGGGTACGATCCCCAGCATCTGTCTGGTCCCGACAAAATACGCGAGCCCCATCTTCTCCCGGATGCGGACGAAGAACCGCGAGCCGAGATCGCTGCAGGCGTCGTCGATCAATTCCAGCTCCGGCCGGTCCGGACTGAACAGATCCGCGCCGCGGTAGGCCACGATGAGAATCGCCTGCGCCTTCGGCATATGCTCGATGACGGTCCTGGAGGCGGCAAGAGGCGGCGGCTCCGGCGGCGCGGTAAGCGCCTCCTGCCCGGCTGGCATCGCGCCGAGCAATTGCTCGACCTGCTCCCTGACCTCCGCCGCGTTCACGTCGCCGAAGATGGCGACGACACCATTCTTCGCAACGGCATACTGGCGGTAAAATTCGGCGACCGTCTCGCGCGTCAATTTCTCGACCGTCTCAGGGCTCCCGTTGAGCCGCAGGCTGTAGGGATGGCCGGGATAAAGCGCCGTCCGCATGAGGTTGCGTGCGGTGGTCGTGACCTCCTCGTCCTCGGCCTTGATGGAGGCGAGCTGAAATTGCTTCTCGGTGCCAAGCTCCTTGTCCGGGAAGGTGGGATTCAGCAGCACGTCGGAGAGCAGCGCGATCCCCTCCCTCACATCCGGTTTCATGACACGAACGGAAACCGCCAGGGAGTTGTTGCCGGAGTCCGAGGAGATGCTGCCGCCCAGCGACTCGATCTCATCGACGATCTGCTCGGCGCTCCGCGTTTTCGTCCCCTTGATCAACACCCGCGAGCAGAGCTTGGTGACGCCGTTGTTCTCCGGCGTCTCGGCAAGGATGCCCGCCTTGAAGGTGGCGACCATCGAAACCAGCGGCAGGCTGGAATCTTCGCGCACGAGCAGCCGCAGGCCGTTTGGCAGGATGAATTTCTGGATGGGGCCGGCCGCGGGCGCGGGCTTTTCCACGGCGGCTTTCTTGAGGGAACCGGGCGGGTTCAGCGAGGAGACGGTGAGGTTATCGTCGGTGAAGTAGCTGTTGAGCACCCGCTGGATATCGGCGGCGGTGACGCGCCGGAGCGCGTCGAGGAACTCGTTGGAGAAATTCAGGTTGCGCGTGAGCAGCCAGCTCGAGCCGAGGTCGCTGGCCTTGCCGCGCATGGTCGTGAGCGAGTTCAGGTGCTGCGCCAGCGCCCGTCGTTTCGCTTTCACGATCTCCTCGGCCGACACGCCGTTTTCCTTCGCACCGACGATGACTTCGGCGATGGCTTCCTCCGCGGCTTCGCGATTGGCCGGATCAAGATTCACATCGATCCCGAACAGTCCCGGATCCCCCGGCGTATAGCAATAGGCGGAGATGCTATTGACCAGGCCCAGCTTCTCCCGGAGCTGCTGGTTGAGCCGCGAGCTGGCCCCGTCGCCTAGGATCGTGGCGAGGATATCCAGCGCCGGAACATCCGGGCTCGTCACCGACGGGATGTGCCACGCGAGATTGAGCCGCGTCAGCTCGGTCGGGAATTCCGTGTCGTTGCGCCGCCCGCCCAGTTGCACGGGCTCCTGCGGGATGTAAAGCGGCGGCAGGCTCTTGCGCGGGTGATCGGCGAAAAACTGTTCAAGCTGCTCACGCACCTGCTCCGCATCGACATCGCCGACGATGACGAAGAACATGTTGTTCGGCACATACCGGAGCTTGTAATACGCCATCACGTCGTCGCGCGTGAGCTCGTTGAAAATATCGATGTGCCCGATGACCGGGTTGCGGTAGGGATGCGCCTGGTAGGCGGTCGACATCAATTGCAGCCCTGCCATGCGGTCGGGGTCATCGTACCCCATCGCGAATTCGCGCCGGATGACCTCCTGTTCCTTCCGGTACTCCGTGTCCGGCAGCGTGGAGTTCATCATCGCGTCGGCGATCAGCTCGATGGCGGTGGATGCCCCCTTCGACGGGATATCGACCCAGTACACCGTGCGGTCGTAGGAGGTGTAGGCGTTGATGTAGCCGCCCTGTTCCTGGATTTTCAGGACGAACTGGCCGTCGGGCGTTTTCTCCGTCCCCTTGAAGAGCAGGTGTTCGAGGATGTGCGAAAGGCCGGCGCCGGAATGCTTGTCCTCGTCGATGCTGCCGGTCTCGCACCATGCCTGCACGCTGGCCACCGGCGCGGAATGATCTTCCTGGATGATGATCGTCAGCCCGTTCTGCAAGGTCCAGACCTTCGCGGTCACCGGCGGGATCGGGATATCCGGCCCCGCGGCACTGCCATGCGCATCCGCAGCGTCCACTGGATGATGATGGGACGCTTGGGCAGGCGAACTCGAGATGAGCATGGATGAAAGGGCGACTGGAGCGGGAAAAGCGAACGCACGCCTGTTCAGGAACCGGTCTCGGCTGGCAGAGACTCGGATTTCGACGGCTTGGGACCGGCGCCGGACCGCGCGGGCAGGAAGGGCGCCACGAATGCCTCGTGGAAGTCGTATCCCTGCCGGAACTGATCCAGGGTGTCAGTGTCGTTTTTCCCGAGGATTTTCTTCCGGATCATGTTGAAAACAATGTGCCCCAGGTCCTCGCACGACTGGACATTCCAGTAGCCGAAGACAGTGGACACCATGGGACCGTATTCCTTGATGGCAAAAAGTCGGATCCCGTCGAGCAACTGCGTGGGCGTGACGTGATGGGACACCCCCTCCTTGTTTTTCTTCTGGTGCTTGACGGTGAAGTCCAGGGCATCGCGAACGAAAGCGTAAACATCGCGATGAAAGCGGGGGTCCTCCGCGATGATCCGGTCCACTGCCTCTGCGAAGCCTATTTTTTGCATGCTGTAATGGTTCTAAAAAAGCCTAAGCCTGCAAACCTAGGCGGGTCCCGCCGGAGCGTCAACTGCGCTGAGGGGCAGCTTTCAGCGCCATTCCTGTAGCGATGGGCCGGTGGCCCATGCGGGGGAACAGCCACCATCTCCCCTGGCGCCGCCCCCAGTAACCATCCCTCTCCCCATCCGTAATCCGCGTCATCCGTTCAAATCCGTGGTTAAGAAAACTGGAACCTGCGTAGAGGCCCTATTGTCCGCACCCCCTCCCCCTCCGTGTAATCCGTGGTAAAAAAATCGCGGAACCCAGCCTCGGCGCCCCATGCCCTAAGCGCCCCCAAGCTGGCTCAAGTACCACTCATAAGTATCCCGGATCCCATCCCCGAGTGGTATCTCCGCATGCCACCCCAGCCCGTGAATCCGGCTGACATCCATCAATTTCCGCGGTGTCCCGTCCGGCTTGGTGGAATCAAACACCAGCGCCCCGTGATACCCGACGATATCACAAATCAACTCCGCAAGCTCCCGGATGGAAATATCTTCCCCCACCCCAATATTCACAATCTCCGGCGAATCATAATTCTCCAGCAGGAACCGGCACCCCCGTGCCAGGTCGTGGACATGGAGAAACTCCCGTCGCGGCGTCCCCGTCCCCCAAATAACAACCTCGGCCGCCCCCGCGAGTTTAGCCTCGTGAACCTTGCGAATGAGCGCCGGCAGCACATGCGACGTCTGCAAATCAAAGTTATCCCCCGGCCCATACAAATTCGTCGGCATCGCGGAGATAAACCGCGCCCCATACTCGCGCGCATACGCCTGGCAAAGCTTGATCCCGGCGATCTTCGCAATGGCATACGGCTCATTGGTCGGCTCGAGCTCCCCCGTCAGCAACGCCGACTCCGGGATCGGCTGCGGAGCGAATTTCGGATAAATGCACGAGCTCCCCAGAAAGAGCAGCTTCTCGACCCCAAACGCGTGCGCCGCCTCGATGACGTTGTTCTGGATCTTCAGGTTCTCCAGCAGGAACTCCACCGGCCGGTCGGCGTTCGCCTTGATCCCCCCCACCCGCGCCGCCGCGAGCACCACGCTTCCCGGACGCTCAGTTTCAAAAAAATTCCGCACCGCGCCCGTGTCCATCAAATCCAGCTCCGTACGCGTCCGGGTGATAACCCGCTCGTACCCAGCCCCTCGCAACTCCCGCACCACGGCCCCCCCGACCAGCCCGCGATGGCCTGCTACGAATACCGGTGTTGATGTCATCGTCCCGCGGAAACTAGCACGGACAATGCCGGGGATGCACGGGAAGAAAAATGAAGCCGCTTTTGGCTTCCAATTCCACCGGAGCCGCGTACAGCAGAGCCCGGCCTTTTCGCGGATTTTCCTGAATTCACCGCATGCGCTCCATTCTCATCGTCCTCGATTCCCTGGGCATCGGCGCAGCGCCCGACGCCGACCGCTACGGTGATTGGGGCGCCGACACGCTCGGGCACGTTTTCGCGCAGCAGCCGGAGCTCGCTCTGCCTGCACTCTTCTCGCTCGGCCTCGGCGAGGTCTTGGCCGGCAATCGCAACGCGCACGGCATTCGTGCCGCATACGGACGGGTCCGGCCCGCATCCGCGGGCAAGGACTCGATGAGCGGCCACTGGGAGATGGCCGGGGTGATCTCAAAGCACCTCTTCGCCATCCACGAAAAATTGCCCGTCCAAATGCTGGAAGCCATCGAGACCGCCGCGAGGGTCCGTTTCCTGGTCAGCGACGGCGCGGCCGACAACGGTACGGATCTCTGGGCAACGCACGCAAGTAGCGCTGATCCGGTGGTCCGCGTCCTGCCCGGGGAATCGGCCTTTGAAATTCTCGCCCACGAGACAGTCATGCCCCGCTGGCGGCTCTACGAGATCGCCCGGACCGCCCGCCGCCACGCGGACGCGCACGGCATCGCCCGCGTGATCGCCCAGCCGCTCACCGGCAAGTCGCCCGCATTTCGCAACGCCCCGGGCCGGCATGAATACCCTGTGGTCCCGCCCCGCACAGTCCTCAATGAGATCGCCGAGACCGGCCTCCTGGTGGAGGGCATCGGCAAGGTGCCGGACCTTTTCGCCCGCAGCGGCGTCACCCATCCCCATCCCGCCGCCGACAACGCCGGCGCCCTCGCCCTGATCGATCACACCTGGGAGAATCTCCACGACGGCCTGGTCTTCGCAAACCTCCCCGATTTCGACCGCATGGGCCACGCCCGCAATGTCCCCGGTTACGCAGCCGCGCTGACGGACTTCGACCTCTGGCTCGCCAACTTCCTGCCGAAGGTAAACCGCGACGATCTCCTCATCATCACCGCCGATCACGGCAACGACCCCGCCTTCCGCGGCAACGATCACACCCGCGAAGAGGTCCCCCTCCTCGCCCACTACGACGGCGTCACCGGCCCCCTGGGCACCCGCGACACCCTCGCCGACATCGCCGCAACGCTCTCCGGATTTTTCAATCTCAAAACCCCCTGGACCCCCGGCCACCCCTTCCTAAACTTCAAATCCGCCAAACCCAGACGGCCGCGCTAAGTCTCCGGTTCCTCACCCCCACCCTCAGCCATCTTCCGCAAAATGTCCGACATATCCTCCACCTCATCCCAAACATCTCGGCTCACATAGAGCGGCGATTTCTGCGCCGTGGCCAGCGCAATGCAATCGCTCGGCCGCGCATCCAGCTCGATGATCTTCCGCTGCTGCAGCTCATTCTCCGCGATAATGATAAGCCGGGCAAAATAAGTGGAACTCTTCAGGTCATTAATGATCACCCGCTCCACTCGCGCCCCCAGGGCCGTCATGAGATGCCCCATCAGATCGTGCGTCAGCGGCCGCTCCTTGGGCGTGTTGCTCATGAACATCCCAATCGCCGCGCCGACGCTCTCGTCCACATAGATCACGAAAATTTTCTCCTCGTTCCCAATGAACACCGCCCGCCCTGCGCTGGTTGGCAGAACGGCCTTCACCTGGACTTCCACGACGGGTTTGCTCATTACCGGCTAACTTGGATCGAAATTGTCTGGGAAGGAATCAGCATTTACAGGCTGCGAAAATTCAAGACTGGGGCGCGGTGGTCTCGGGCAGCGCGCTCCGTTCCTCCCGCTGAGCGGGAAAAAGCCGCGCGAAAACCCGTTTCGGAAGGCTCTGGCCGGCTTCCTCCGCCTGGAGTTCCGTGAGCGCATCGTGCTTCGCGTTCTCCCATGGACCGGCGAAACCGGGCACGCCAACCAGCATCCGCTTCTCCGCGCGCGCATAAATCTCAAGGTCCCGCTCCAGTCGGCGCTCGGGCGACTCATTGAGACTGGCCACTTTCACCCGCAGGTTCTCGTTTTCCTTCTTCAGCCGCTCCAGCTCGGAACCCTTCTTTTGGACGGCGTCCGCATGGATCTCCAGGTGGTCGCTCAGGTGGCGCTTGTAGCGCGTGATGTCCATCTTGAGGCGGACGATGCGGTACATGCACAGCGCGACGAATACGAGGCCCAGGAAAAGGCCCCAGACGAACTGGCTGGTGAGGATGGCGTGGATGGTGGGGTTCACAATTTCTTTTTCACAATTTCTTAGCCCACCACCCGGAGCTCGGGGGCGGAAGCGCCGGCTTCGGACCGGACAACGTGGTTTTGTTCGTCCAGCACGACGACCCGCGGCTTGTGCGCCACGGCCTCGATGGCGGTATAGGAGGCGAAATTCATGATCGTCAGCCGGTCGCCGATCTTCCCGAGGTGCGCCGTCGCCCCATTGAGCTGGATCTGCCCGGTGCCGGCCTCCCCATAGATGACATAAGTCTCAAAGCGCTCCCCATTTCCCATATTCCCCACGAGGATTTTCTCATACGGCAGCAGCCCCGCCATCTCGGCCAGATCCTGGGAGATGGTCATGCTCCCCTCATAATGAAGGCTCGCCCCCGTAACGGTGGCACGGTGAAGTTTGGATTTAAGAAGCGTAAGTTCCATGAGACGGCTCCATAAGAATGTTCCCTCTGGAGCGGAAAAAGCAAGGCAGGAGGGAGCCGGGTCCAGAATGGCGCCTACAAGACGTAATCTGCCGCCCACACGTGAGCGCATCGCCCGCGGCATGGACCCTGGTCCGCCATTACCCCCCTCCTGCCAATCATAGGTCCCATCCCTTCACAGCGTCGGCCGATACGTCCGCCCCTTCCACCGCACCCCCGACGTCCCCGTGTAAATCCAGCTCCGTATCGCAATCGCCATCGCCAAAAACTGCCCCACCGGGTGCAACAAAAACCCCACCCACGACGTCCGCATCCGGAACGCAAGAATGAACCGGATTAGGTAAATCATCCCGATCTCCACCAGCGCAAACCGCATCTGCGACCTGAAAAACACCAAAATGAACGGCAAAAAAAACGCCGCAAACTGCATCGACCCAACTGCGTACCATGTCACCAGATTCCCCTCAAAAGCCGCCCGCGCATTCTTCGTAAACCCATCGCACGTCTCCCGAAACGAGTGGTACATCCGGCAATCGATCATCCGGGACCCGTCGCAATTCACCAGCCGCATCCCCTCCCCGATCCGCCGCGCCACCTCGCGCCCCAGCGCGACATCCTCGACAATGTGATCCCGGATGGCCGCATGCCCGCCGATCCGTTGATACGCCGAGCGCCGAAAGAGGACGAACTGCCCATTCGCCCCGCCCCACGACCGCAAAAACCGCGGCGGCAGCATCGCCGCAACCCGCGGCATCGCCTGCAGCACCCGGACTCCCGTGAGCGGAAACCAGCCCAGCGCGATCACATGCAGCACCGGAATAATGAGCCGCTCTCCCAGCGTCAAAGTGATGAGCCGCGGCCACGCCGAGAAGAGATCAGCCCGCGTAGCCGTCGCCATCGCGATGGCAGCCGAGAGCGCCCCCGGCGAGTGGACAGTATCGGCGTCCGTAAACAGCAGCCAGTCCCCCATCGCCGCCTGCGAAAGCTGGTGGCACGCCCAGTTTTTCCCCGTCCATCCCTCCGGCAACGGGGCGCCGGAGATCAACCGGTGCCGCGTGTCATCGCCGATCAGCGCGCGGACCATCGCCCCAGTGCGGTCCGCGGAAGAGTCGTCCAGCACCAGCAACTCGAAGTTCGGATAATCCTGCGTGAGCAGCGACGAGACGCACCCCGCAATCGAGCGCTCCTCATCCCGCGCCGGCACGAGAATGGAGACCCGCCCATGCGCCACCGGCGCGGCAGGAACCAGGGATCGAAAAAAGAGCAGATTGACGCAGAGACCCAGGAGCGTAACGCAAAGGATGGCCAGGATAATGGCGTGCAGGATCAGCATGGGCGGGGCGGCAGCCTACTTGAACTTACACCTGAACTTGAACATGAACTTTCCGGCGAAGGCAACCGGTCGAATCAAGGAGAGGTTCAAGCCGCAACCCTTGGGCCTGCCGAATCGGCCGAAGGCCCTGAGCCTGTCGAAGGGGTCTTGCTGCAATGGACCACTCGCGTCTATCTTCCCGGAATGCAATTGCCGGACCCGCTCTCGATGCTGGAAGGATCGCCCATACAACGGCGGTTCGCCGCGCTCATTGCGCCAAAGTCCGGCCCGGAGCTGGAGGCAATGGCCGCGGAGTCCCGCGCGCTGACCCTCCGCCATTTCGGCCGCACCATCCGGATGTTCGCCCCCCTTTACCTTTCCAATGAGTGCATCAACTCCTGCAAATACTGCGGTTTCGCCCGCGAGAACCCAATCCTGCGCGTAACCCTGGAGGTCGAGGAGGTGGCCCGCGAGGCGCGCCACCTCGCCCTCGAGGGCTTCCGCAATATCCTGCTCGTCGCCGGCGAGCATCCAAAATTCGTCTCAAACGGTTACCTCGAGCAATGCATCGCCCGGTTGCGCCCGGAGTTCCCCGGCATCTCGCTCGAGGTCGGCCCCATGGAAACAGCCGATTACGCGCCGCTCGTCCGCGCCGGGGCGGAGGGCCTCGTCGTTTACCAGGAGACCTATCACCGGGAAACCTACGCGGAGCTCCACACCTTCGGCCCGAAGAAGGATTTCGACTGGCGCCTGGCCTGCCCCGTTCGGGCCTATGACGCCGGATTCCGCCGGATCGGGATCGGCGCGCTCTTCGGCCTCTGGCACTGGCAGGAGGAGGCGCAGGCGATGGCCGCGCACCTCGAATATTTGCAAAAGCGCTGCTGGAAGGCCCAGATCACCGTCTCAATGCCGCGCCTCCGTCCGGCCGCCGGCGATTTCGAGCCCCGCCATCCGCTCGGCGACCGCGATTTCGTGCAATTGCTCTGCGCGCTCCGCATTTGCTTCCCGCAGACAGGCATCGTCGTCAGCACCCGGGAATCCTCGGCATTCCGCGACGCCATCATCCCGCTCGGCGTGACGATGATCAGCGCCGGCAGCCATACCGAGCCCGGCGGCTACACCGGCGCCGGCCGCGAGGCCCTCCACCAGACCGTTCGCGGCCGTGCCGTCGCCCTGGCCGAGGGAGAGACCGGCTGCGCAACCGAGCAATTCGCCATCTCCGACGCCCGCCCCGCCGCCGAAATGGCAAGCGCCCTCCGCCGCCAGGGCTACGAAGCCGTATGGAAGGACTGGGACCAGGGAATCGCCGGGACGTGAAAATCCGCCTCAACGGCGCCGATTGCGAAACTGCCTCCGGGAATATCGGCGCTCTGCTGGAGGAACTGGCCCTGCCAAAGCAAACCGCCCTGGTTGAGCACAACGGCCAACCCCTCCACCGCACCGACTGGGATCGGACGCAATTACACGAAGGAGACAAGGTGGAAGTATTGCGCGTGGCCGCCGGCGGTTAGGTTTTTGCTCGCAGCGCAAACCCATTCCAGTTAACAACTTATCCCGCCATGAACTTCACAGCTCCTACCCTCGCACTACCTTTGGCCTTCATCGGGGGCGGTCTCTTCGGCATCCTCGCCCTGGCCTTTTGGATTTGGATGATCGTCGATTGCGCGACGAATGAAACCGCTGCCGGCAACACCAAGCTAATCTGGATCCTCGTCATCATTTTCGTCCCCCTCGGCGCACTGGTCTATTTCTTCGTAAGAAAGATGGGCCGCGGCAGGTAACCCCCGCGGATGGTCCTATTTCTGGCAATCCGAAATCCGCAATCCGAAATCCGCAATAGCCGCCTCACCCCCGCGCCACCACCACCCGCGACCCTTCAATCGCCAGCACCCGCACCGGCGAAGCAGGCTCAATAAACTCCCCCCGCGTAATCACATCCACGATCGCATCGCCGAACCGCGCATTCCCGCTCGGCCGCAGGATCGAAAGCGCCACCCCGCTCTCCCCCACCGACAAACTGGTCGGCGAATCCACCGACCTCGGTGAGAACGACGGCCCCCGCGGCTGCGCCCGCGCAAGCGAGATAAACCGGAACAGCGGTGTATTCGGCAAAAACCGCGTGATCATCGGTATCGCGATGGCCGCCAGCAGAATCGTGATGCAGAGATTGATCAGCGGCCGCTCGATCATGCTCCCAGTCGGGATCAGCGGCTCGTGCGGATAGTGATCGACCATCGCCCAGATGATCGACGCGGCGACCAGGCAGAGCCCGACCAAACCCGGGATCACCGTCCCCGGATGAATGGCGATCTCACTGATGATGAGGCTCAACCCAATGGCGAACACAATAACCACCTCCCATCCCGCAAGCCCGGCCACATAACTGCCAAAGAAAAACAGCATGAAACAAAGCGCCGCGATAAATCCCGCCACCCCAAACCCGCCCACCTTCAACTCAATATAAACCCCCACAATCCCACCAAGCAGCAGCAGCGGCGCGAACGTATTGAGCCAGAACGCCAGCGTCTCAAAGCCCGTCGGCTCGACATGATGAATGGCCCCGGTGAGCCCCGCCTTGCCAAGCAGATCAGGCAGATCATTCGCAATCCCGGAGGCCAGCACCGGCTTCCCGTCGATCACCTTCGTCGCCTCCTGCGCGGAGAGCGTCAGCAGCGTCCCCTTCGGATGGATCACCGTCTTGCCGATTCTCACCTCGGCATCCTTCGAGATAAAAGCCTCCGCAAGGTCGGGGTTATACCCATTTTTCGCCGCGACGCTGCGGTAATAGCCGGAGAAATAGGAGACAACCTTATCCTGCATCGTGGAGGGAAGATCCGCCCCACTGGAGTCCACCGGCGCCGCCGCACCGATCGCGCTCACAGGCGCCATGTAAATCCGGTGCGTGGAGAGCGAGACCAGCGCCCCCGCCGATCCGGCATTGGTATCGATATAGGCAATCGTCGGAACGCTCGTCCCGGCGAGGGCATCGCTCATATCCGTGGCCGAACTCAGCTCGCCCCCATAGGTATCCATGTCCAGGACGATCGCATCCGCCTTTGCCGCCTCAGCCTCCTTGATCCCGCGCCGGATAAAGAAAAATTGCGCCTTCGAGATTTCCCCTTTGACAGGAATCACATAAACCTCGCCGGCGTTCGCAGTCGAGAGAAGGGAGACGCAGGCGACCAACAGGAGTATAAGCCTCTGCATGAGCCAATAATCGCCGCAAACCCAGGTCAATTCAAGCACCGTTGAACCACGGATCTTGTTGGAGGCGAACGAACATCGTCATCCGCGAAATCCCCACGCCATCGCGGCTCAGGGATTTTTTAACCACGGATTCGAACGATCCTGATTGGGCCTACGGAATGACGCCTGTCAGCTCCACCCGCTTAAAAGCGCACAGCAACTTATGCCCCATGGCCCGAATCTTCTCCGACCCCCCCTCCTCGCGATCCACCAGCACCGCCACGAACGCCACTTTTCCACCCGCCTGCTCCACAGACTCAATCGCCTTGAGCGTCGAATCCCCGCGTGTCACCACATCATCCAGCACCACAACGCTATCCCCGGCAGTAAAGTTCCCCTCGATCAATTTCGTCTGCCCATGCGCCTTCGGCGCCTTGCGCACGGAGAAAGCCGGCAGCAGCACCGGCGATTTCTCGCAAAACGAAGCAATGGCAATCGCCAGCGCCACCGGATCGGCCCCCATCGTAAGCCCTCCCACCGCTTTCACCCGCTGTCCGGAAACCGCCAGCTCCTCCTGGATCATCGCATTCAGCACCCGCCCGACAAGGCACGCCCCCTCCGGATCCAGCGTCGTCAGGCGGCAATCAATATAAAACGGACTGCGCCCACCGGACGAGAGGAGAAAGTCGCCGAAGAAAACGGACTTTTCCTTCAACTTCGCAAGGAGCTGCTGCCGGGCTAAATCGAATTCCTGAGGAGACATACCCGCAATAAAACGGAACCACCGCCCGCAGCGCAAGCTCCGCGCGAAGCCCCATATTTGTAGCGATGGCTCGCCGAGCCATGCGGGGGTTGCTCCCCCTGCTCACCCGCTCGTTCCCCGCTCTACCCCTCCAAATACTTCCGCAAATTCTCCCGCAACTCAGCCCGCGCCCGGAACAGCACACTCTTCACCGCCGGAACAGAAATCCCCAGCACCTCCGCAATCTCCTCATACGGCATCTCCTCGTACCGCCGCAGGACAATCGCCATCCGCTGCGTCTCCGGCAATGCATCGATCGCCAGTTGCACCGCATCGTTCAATTCGCTGTCCAGCAACGCCGTATCCGGCGACATCGCCACCGTATCCACAGGCTGGAAGAAATGCTCATCCTCCTCCTGCTGCAACGGCGTCACCGGATGGCGCTTGCGCCGGCGCAGCTCGTTAAAAACAAGGTTCCGCGTGATCTTGAAAAGCCATGTCGTGAACTTCGCCGTCGGCTGATACCGCCCCGCCGATTTCCACACCCGGATGAAAACCTGCTGCGCGATATCCTCGGAGTCCACATCGTCGCCCAGCATCTTTGCCACCGTCCCCACCACCCGCGCCTGGTGCGCCTCGATCAGCGATTGGAAGGCATCCATGTTTCCCTTCGCCACCTGCCTCATCCACTCCACATCCTGCGCCGCCGGACTCAGCGGCTGATGCGCCGCAACATTTTCTCCAATCGCCCCGGCAAGATAACCAGGAGCGGCCCGATGACTCTGACGCGAAAAAAGCATATTGGGGAAGACACCGCCCCGTACGGAGCGTTCAACTTCAATGAAACCACACCCCGCATATTTTGTCCAACCCTCTCTCCGGGGGGGAGTCGTCATTTCAATGAGCTACCGCGTTGGATTCCGGCACGCCGAAGGCGTGAAGCATGGAAGCCTGGGGCAAGTCCGCTCCAGGCGGACGCCGCCCCAGGTGTGATTTTGACACGATGAACCGCCCCGAAGGTGGCGGAAGCAATCGACCGATCCCGCCAGAGTCGCCCCCCCCCATAAAATGAGAAACCCCGCCGCGTTGGATTCCGGCACGCCGAAGG
>Ga0302319_10000225_pt1 | contig 121946 bp, 118 predicted proteins | sample Bog_T0_2_FD_203319 | JGI IMG/M metagenome (GOLD analysis project Ga0302319, IMG submission 203319) | Peat permafrost microbial communities from Stordalen Mire near Abisko, Sweden - Bog_T0_2 | ecosystem: Environmental > Terrestrial > Soil > Wetlands > Peat | place: Sweden: Abisko, Stordalen...
ACGGGGGACGGGGTGGTGTTTGTTTTCATAGGCAGTCAAGTTACACCCAGCACAACCTACGCGCCAGGCGACTGCCTTCTCATCTAATCTTGTTAGGCGGCATGGCTGCGAGTTGACACCGTGGCATTTTCATGGTGCATCTGTTTTCGGTGGTAATAAAATCCGTGAAATCTGGCTGGCACGCGCTGGGTCGAAATCTGACAAGGCGCGAAGCAAACCCTCCAACGCTTTCTGCTGTGCTTGCATGGTATAAGTGTCTGCTGGAATTTGGCCAATATGGACACCATTCGTTTGAAAGTATCGGAGAACAGTCTCTCGAAGCCCGATTATCTGACACTGCATCTGTAAAACCTTCGCCTCAAGTTGGAGAATCCGAATCTGGTCATCAGTCATGCCGTGATAGTCATTCATATAATGGTGATGGTGTAACGCCGCCTAACGTAGAAAGCTGAGCCACCGCCGGCTCGCGGCGTGGATTGCAACCGCAGCGGCCACGGCGGTTGGCTCCGGCGACTGGTTAGGCGGCATGGATGTTGACACAAATGATTCCTTTCTCGCTAATCTTGTAATGGTTGTTTCCTTCGCCGTGCATGGCTGGCCCGGTGCGCTCAATATATCCATAATCCAACAAATCTTTGAGGGCTGGTCTTGCTTTCGTAACTCGCCCCTCGTAAAAAAGACAAGCGGCTCCCTGCGCATCAATGGAGCCGTCGCGTGGATTGTGTGACAATCTTTTTAGCATCTCAAACTGGATTACATCCGGCTTTGGAAATTGACTCAAATACTCCATCTGCTCGTTGATTTTCTGCTGCCGAATCTGCTGCGGTGTGGGTGCTGGTTGACGTGCCGCCATTGGTGGAACAACAACTTTGTGCGATGAACGATACCGAAAAACCAGACCACATACTAACGCGAGCAACGATATGGCTGCTAAACATAGGAGCAGCACTCGTGCTGTGTGCTTATCTAAATCAAGGCGAAATGCCGCCACTGAAAATATCACTGTCAATGCTGCTGCTATTGCTTGTGCTGATACCTTGCCTAGCTCTTTTTGAAACGATTCGGAAAATGCGCTCATATAAATCTAAAAGCGTAATGCCGCCTAACGACCAAAGCTGAGCCACCGCCGAGTGATGGCTCCCGAAAAACAAAAGCAGCGGGCGACGGCGGTTGGCTCCGGCGACTGGTTAGGCGGATGGGTCATGTATCACTCCAAGCGCGAAAGTCTGGATGCTATCGAACCAAGCTGCGATTGTATCTGTGCCTGTTGCTGTTGAAGGGTGAAAATCTGGCGCTTAAACTCAAGATTCGCCTCCTCAAGTTCAGAAATCGTCTGGCTCAAATCCGCATTGTCTGTTTGCACTTCCGCAATTGCTTCTTCCAACTCCGCTATGGTTTTCGGGATTTTGCTCATGGTTTGAATATGCTTGTGAATTATTACTGCGATGTCAGTCCGCCTAACGAAAAAAGCTGAGCCACCGCCGACTCGCGGCGGGGATTGCCACCGCAGCGGCAACGGCGGTTGGCTCCGGCGACTGGTTAGGCGTAATCATTTTGGTTTCTGTGGATTCTTTTTATTAAGCACGATCAAGCGGAGCAAATACGTGGTTAACAAGGCGGATGGAATAGAGATAAATCCAAAATAGGAAGCACAACTGGCAACGATGGCCATATACGCATAAAAGACGCCGAAGTATAACGGAGCAACCAGAGCATTACCGACCGAAGTGACGCTAGTGTCAGAATAGCCGACTAATAAACTAACGACACCAAAAGACATACCGAAACAGAATGCGCCGAGGGGAAGCGCAAGAATACCAAGAAAAAATGTGCCCCTACGATTAAACCTAGACAGCGGCTTGCATAATGCGAAGGAGACTAATAGGCCTGCAATGATTCCTGCTATCGCGGAAATGACAAAGACCTCGCGGGAGCGGTTGCTAAAATAAATCGGAGCTGACGACCATAGCAGGCCGCTGGATACTCCAAAAAGTATGATGCGGGTTGGGATGCTCATTACGCCTAACGAAAAAAGCTGAGCCACCGCCGACTCGCGGCGTGGATTGCAACCGCAGCGGCCACGGCGGTTGGCTCCGGCGACTGGTTAGGCATCATGGTCATACTCACTCTGTCAGCTTCTCATAAACCCTGACCTTCTGGCCAATCTTAAGCCGAGTCGGATTCAAACTCGGATTGATGGCCTCAAAATCCGCTATAGAAATCCCAAACTTGCGTGCAATCTTGGCGACCGTATCGCCTGCCGCGATGACATAAACACGAACCTCGTAAGTCGAGCCGGGAACCGAATTAGTCACCGACAATAAAGATGCGTCAGCACGGATGCTCTGGGTCTGTGCCTCGCGGTCAGTGGCACAACCAGCCATAAACAGAACTGAAAGCAAAACGGAAATAATAACCAATGGATGTCGCATTTTCATAAAAGTGTAATGATGCCTAACGTAGAAAGCTGAGCCACCGCCGACTCGCGGCGTGGATCGCAACCGCAGCGCCAACGGCGGTTGGCCCCGGCGACTGGTTAGGCGGCTCAATCATCAATCCTCTGGACTCTTTCATTGTCTGGCAACTCCGATTTAAAGACTTTCAGTGCCTCTCGTGGCTCTCGGCACTCAAACATGGTGCGATGCAACTGGCGGAAATCCACCTCATTTGCGGCTTTTACATCCACAACAAATAAATTGCCTTTGGTAAGCTGGTAGTGCCGCTCTCCGATACCGACGGCGTGTTCCGTTGGATAATAGAAAACCATCAACTTAATGGTTACATTCTTTACAAAATGCCACTCATACCAAAGTGTGTTTGGATTTATCGGGCTTCCTTCATCACTACGACTGCTTGAAGTCACCAGCGGAGCATTAGTAGGTGGCAAAATCAAAATGTGCAGTAAGCCAATCTCCTGTTCACCGGCGCGCATCACCTGCTTGGCACCCAAACTTGTGTGAACAATCCCGTCTGGCCACCCGCCAATTTCCGAGCTGCCAGTAATGACGATTGGCTCATTCGGAAGCTGGTGAACGCATGAAGTGCAGATGAACGCAAAACCAAATGCGATGGCACTCTGCAAAATGATGTGGCGTAGTATAACGAGACGCATAAGCTGCCTAACGAAAAAAGCTGAGCCACCGCCGACTCGCGGCGGGGATTGCAACCGCAGCGGCAACGGCGGTTGGCTCCGGCGACTGGTTAGGCCACTGGTCAATCTTCATACTCATAATCTCGGTAATAAAGCCCAAACTGTCCATAACAAGCATGAATAAACTCCGATACGAGCCAGCCAATGACTCCATCGTCGGACAAAAAGTGATGCAACAAAAACGACTGGCATGAGAATCTCGCCGGGCTGGGCAAATAACCGATCCCAAAACCAATAGCCAAATGCTCCTGGGAAAAATGAATCACAAATCCAGCAAGCCGCCGTGAACACCGCGAAATAACAAATCAGCGTGGCAAGTGCGACCCTGCTAACTCGATGTAATGTCAAAGTCATGGTGCGCGAAGTGGCCTAACGAAAAAAGCTGAGCCACCGCCGACTCGCGGCGTGGATTGCAACCGCAGCGGCAACGGCGGTTGGCTCCGGCGACTGGTTAGGCTTTCGTTTTATACTTTTTGTCCACATAAAACGTCACAATCAAGGAAACAATCGAAACACACAGCGCACCGACAACTGCCGGAGCAATCATCTGAACGCCGGTCAAAACGTCTGGGCTGTGCTGAATGCACCAAATGTAATAAACGCCCAAACCGATGGAGACAATGCCAAATAAAATCGCCACGATGCGAGCCTGCCGACTACGCGCCAAAAGAATCGGAACCAGTCCGAGCAAGTAAGGCAATAAAGGTAATGGGTTCATGTCGCTGCGCAACGAAGCCTAACGAAAAAAGCTGAGCCACCGCCGACTCGCGGCGTGAACCGCGACAGCGGAACGGCCAACGCCAACGGCGGTTGGCTCCGGCGACTGGTTAGGCATCAATAAATCACTCATCGTTCTTAAACATCCATGCTGCAATCTTGCGGCTCATAGCAATCAAACTGACGCTGCACACTGCGATGAGACCAATGCCAATCGAGGAAGAAAAAATCTGCATGTTTGAAACGCCCTCATTCAAACCTCTCGCCGACAATCCAAAAAGAATGCTACCGATGAAATTCGGAATGGAATAAAGACACCCTAAAAGTCCGATCATCTTGATAAGCACGTTTGCTTGTTGTCTCGATTTCATAATGGTGTGCTCTGATGCCTAACGAAAAAAGCTGAGCCACGGCGGACTCAAGGCGTCCGAAAAACAAAAGCAGGGAACAGCCGCCGTTGGCTCCGGCGACTGGTTAGGCCACCGGGTATATGTTGGTGAAATCAAAGAGAAAATCCCGCATACAAACTTCGGCATCACCTTCACAAAAACCGGCTGCACAATCCACCTATCCACCAAGCGGCAACCGATTGATTGGGTTTTGGATAAAAAATGCTCGCGCATACTTGGTGAAACGCTTCTTAAATATCAACGCTGAAATATAGAGTGAACCGTCATCACCTTCTTTTTTGGCGGCATCAATCTCTCAATCTCGGCTTCTACTTTCATCATCGCAGTTCCCTCACCATCTGTCAGCTTGGAACATCCCTTCAAAAGTTCTGCGAAGGTTAGGATTTCTATTTTTATGTCTTTGGGTGGTTTTTCGTTCATAAATTTGTGTGATGCTAGGTGGCCTAACGTAGAAAGCTGAGCCACCGCCGACTCGCGGCGTGAACCGCGATAGCGGAACTGCCAGCGCCAACGGCGGTTGGCTCCGGCGACTGGTTAGGCGGCATGGCTCGGCAATTACCAAAGCCATCTGATGATGTGTTTTTGTGCTCATGTAATTTATTGGTTTATGGTCAATCGCGGAATGTGAATCCGCCTAACGATGAAAGCTGAGCCACCCGCGACCTATGACTACCGAACCACATAAACCTTCTCGGCAAAAAAAATAAAGGCGTAACGCGGGTTGGCTCCGGCGACTGGTTAGGTGTCATAAACCCGCCTTCTTCTTAAACCAATCAATCAAAATGCTCCAAATAGCTCCTAAAATAAAAGTGGCGATGGGAATGCCATACCGCATGAACTTCGCTTGCGTCGTATCTTTTGCCTCTTGTGCTTCTAACTCCATCAAAAACAACCTGCCCTTTACGGTCGGCCCCATGATTGAAAAATCATACGGAATATCCATCGCATCTTTAATAACGTGACCATTTACAAAACCACCCTCTATGAGTTCATCCCACAAAATAGCCTCTAGCTGCTTTGGCTCCGCCGAATCAACTCCCGCACAACGATGCTGCAACATCATAATATATTTCTGCCGTGTGCTTTTGCTTTTCATACTGTTTACTGCTGGGTCTTTTTTTGGAATACTGCTCATAAAATTGTGGCGTGTGGTGATGACACCTAACAGGGATTCGGCCTCCAAAAGGGCGTGTAACACTGGCTGGCTGCCGACGGGTTTTGGTTGCGTTTGCCCCGGTATTTGCTGCATTTTGTATGATTATGACTCCGAAAGCGTTCCCGGCAAAGGCGGCGTTGGTGATCGCGAACCCAAAGTCCAAATTGCTGGACCAGTTGCGCGAAGTTTTGCGGGTGAAACACTATTCGCTGCGCACGGAGGAGGCGTATGGGCAGTGGGTGCGGCGGTTCTTGAAATTTCATCGGGATCAGGCGGGGGCGTGGAGACATCCCCGTGAACTTGGCACCGCCGAAGTTGTGGCGTTCCTCAATCATCTGGCCAGCACGGATTCTGTGGCGGCGGGGACGCAAAATCAAGCCTTAAATGCAATTTCGTTTCTTTATACACAGGTGTTGCGGGTGGAGCTGGGTGACTTGGGGGAGTTTTTGCGGGCGGGCAAGCCACGCCGGGTGCCGGTGGTGTTAAGCAAGGAGGAGGTGCAGCGGTTGCTGGTATCGTTGGAGGGGACGTGGCGGTTGATGGCGCAGGTGTTGTATGGGACGGGAATGCGGTTAATGGAGTGTCTGCGGTTGCGAATTCAGGACATTGATTTTGCGCGGAATCAAATCGTGGTGCGCGGTGGTAAAGGCGATAAAGACCGGATGACGGTGTTGCCGGAGTCGTTGCGGACGGCGTTGATGGAGCATTTGAAAAGGGTGCGTTTGCTGTGGGAGGCGGATGTGCGGGAGGGTTTCGGCGAAGTTTATCTGCCGGAAGCCTTGGCGCGGAAGTATCCCAAGGCGGCAAAGGAATGGGGCTGGCAATGGGTGTTTCCCTCGCGTTCGCGTTCGCGGGACCCGCGTTCGGGCAGGGAGCGGCGGCATCATGTGCAAGAAACGGGCTTGCAAAAGGCGGTGAAGGCGGGCTTGCAATTGAGCGGCATCACGAAGCGGGCGAGCTGCCATACGCTGCGGCATTCGTTCGCGACGCATTTGCTGGAGAATGGTTATGACATCCGCACCGTCCAAGACCTGCTCGGCCACAAGGATGTTTCCACGACGCAGATTTATACGCATGTGATGCAGAAGCCGGGGATTGGGGTAAGAAGTCCGCTGGATAACTGACCCTTACCTCACCTCCGCCTACATCGGATTTCGGCGCGACCGGCCATCCCTCTCCCTGCCCTCGGTGGAAACGGTGAGGGCGAAGAAAAGGCCGGCCCTCTCCGCTCCGGTCGGGAGCGGAGGGCGTTGAGGGGGCAAAATGCCTCCTTTTGGCCAAAATGATGGGTTTTGCCCGTTTTTACCCTGTTCCATGCCCGTGGACATCAAGCTCTCAACCGGTGGACATCAAGCTCCCAACCGGTGGACATCAAGCTCCCAACCGGTGGACATCAAGCTCCCAACCGGTGGACATCAAGCTCTCAACCGGTGGACATCAAGCTCCCAACCCGTGGACATCAAGCTCCCAACCCGTGGACATCAAGCTCCCAACCGGTGGACATCAAGCTCCCAAGGTGTATGTCACTTTGAACTTTCGGTGGGGCGAGCGTCCCCGCGAGCCGCGAGAACGGTTTGATGCACGTCGGCTCGCGAGGACGCTCGCCCCACCCACGGTTCAAACCAACCCGTTGCCTCTGCGCCGTGCCGCTACATTCTGCTTTTGCGCGGCCAGATAATTTGCCACCCTCCGCGCATGTCAGTTCCGGTCATCAACATCGCCCAGATGCGCGAGTGGGAAAACGCCACCTGGGCCACCGGCCAGACGGAGGCGGAGGTCATCCGCCGCGTCGGCAAGAAAATCGCCCGCCGCGCCCGCCGCCTCACGGAGGCGGACGACCTGATCGTGGTGCTGGCCGGCCCGGGCAACAACGGCGCGGACGCCCGCGCCGCCACCGAGCATCTCGAAAACCGCCGCGTGGAATTGCTGGACGTGCTCGCGCCGGAAAATGTGCTGACGCGCCTGGAGATTTTGTTCCAGCAGAAACCGGCGCTGGTCATTGACGGGCTGTTCGGCATCGGCCTCGACCGTCCGCTGGATGAGGCGTGGAAAAATTTCATCAATGCCGTCAACGCCGCGCGCGTGCCGGTGCTGGCCGTGGATGTGCCGTCCGGCCTGAACGCGGACACGGGCGAGTCGCAGGGCGCGGTCATTCACGCGGCGGTCACGCTGACCATCGGCGCGCCGAAGTTCGGCCTGCTCCTGCAAAGCGCGGTGCAATCCGTCGGGCGGCTGGAAGTGCTGGACAACGTCGGCCTGGTTCCCTGTCCGTTCACGAGCGAGCTGAACTGGACGTTGCCGGAGGATTTCGCGGATTTTCCCCCGCGCCGGAACGTGATCGCGCACAAAGGCATGTTCGGCCATCTCGCGGTGGTCGCGGGCAGCTTCGGTTATCACGGCGCGGCGGTGCTGACGGCGCATGGGGCGCAACGCGCGCAGCCGGGGCTGGTCACGCTGTTCACGCAGGAGGATGTGTATCATCCGGTCGCGTCGCAATTGCAGTCGGCGATGGTGCGGTTGTGGAAGACGGATGAGAAATTGCCGGACGGCACCAGCGCCGTGCTGGCCGGGCCGGGCCTGGCCGCGCCCATCGCGCCCGATGAAATTCGCAACCTGGTCCGCCGTTTCTGGCGCGACCTGTCGGCACCGATGATCGTGGATGCCAGCGCGCTGGACATGCTCACGATGCAAGGCAACGCGAAGGACAGTCTGCGCGTGGTCACGCCGCACGCGGGCGAAGCGGCGCGGATGTTGAACCTGCCGCCGAACAGCGTGCAATCCAGCCGCGTGCGGACGTTGCGCGAGATTTCCCGCCGTTTCGGCAACTGCTGGGTCGTTCTCAAGGGCCATCAGACCCTCGTCGGCCAGCACGAGGGCGCGGTGTTTGTGAACCCGTCCGGCAACCCGCATCTTGCGCAGGGCGGCAGCGGCGATGTGTTGTCCGGCTTCATCGCCGGATTGCTCGCGCAGCCGGCGTTGCAATCGGACGCGGGGAAAACCATCCGTTACGCCGTCTGGCAGCACGGCGCGGCGGCGGATGAATTGCAGGCCACGCGCGCCAACTGGACGGTGGAAGACCTCGTCGCCGAACTCGGCAACGTGCGGTAAGCATCAAACGCGGCGGATCACGCCGTCCGCGCCCATGCGCGCGACCAGCGGGAACACGTCCGCTTGCAGGCAAAAGGAAACGTCATCGCGCAATTCAGGAATGGCCAGCAGCCGCCGCGCATTGACCGAGCCGCTCAACACCGCCGCCAGTTCCGGTTTCGCCTGCGCGTAAGTGCGCCGCGCAACCTCGGCGGCGTCGGAGAATTCAAAGACTTCTTGGTGGGGCGAGCGTCCCCGCGAGCCGTCGTCATTCGCAAAGCCCGGCTCGCCGGGAGTCTCGCCCCACCGCGCCAATAATTCACACAGCGCGCCCGCCGCCAGCACGTCTTCCAGCGCCTCGTTCTCGCCCGTGCCGGCGCAGACGAGCAGAATGTCTTCGCAGTTTTCCCGCCGCAGAAATTCCGCCGTCGCTGTGAGGTTCAAGAATGAGGCGGCCAGGATTGTTTTCGCGCCGACGCAGGCGCGCAATGCCCGCGTGCCGTTCGTCGTCGTGCTGACGATGGTTTTGCCGCGCACTTTTTCCGGCGTGTATTCGCGCGGCGAATTGCCGAGGTCGAAATCAATGCCGTCGGCGGAAATGCGGACGCCGTTGCGTTCGCCACCGAGCAAGATGCTTTCTGCTTTCTGCTTTCTGCTTTCTGCTTTCTTGATTTCGACCGCCTCGGCGATTTCGCTGACGGGTATGATTTCCTTCGCACCATTTTGCAGCGCGGTCACGAACGTGCTGGTCGCGCGCAGCACATCGAACACGACGCACGCGGTCGCGCGCAGATCGCGTTGGGCGAGCGCGGGCAATTCCGCCGGCGTCAGGATGGTTTCAATTTTCATTTTGCGTCGCGCGAAGGACGCGAAGGCGGCGAAGAAAATTTGCAGTCTAACTATACATTAGGCCACAGCCTCAAGGTTTAGTTATTAACTCCAGAATGTTTGTGTCAATCGTGGGAACGTCAATCAATGGCTCATCTTTGTGAACCGATTTTGAGATGAAATCCAGAAAACAATTTGTGCCAGCCAACTTCCCATCCAAAATCTTGGCGTTTATCGAAATCGAAGGGCCGGTATCAAAACTATAGTGGTAATGAATCTCAACGATTTTCAGAATTGTGCCTTTTGGCACGAGGTCAACATCCCATGCTGACGGGTTCTTTTGGAACTGCTCTAATGTGTCAGGAACAGCCCCAGAACCGCCTTTGCCAATTCTTCTAAGAAAGTTATCTTGGAATTTTTTATCGTTTGAGAAAAAAACCGGCTGCTTGAGAATGTAACTTTGAGAGACAACATAATCTGTATAATAATTATTTTTTGCAGACGGTCTGTTGGCACTGCAACCGCACCCGGCCAAAAAACAGCATAAGGTTAGAGCAAGGAGCGATTTTGATAAAAAAGTTTTCATAGTGCCTGATTGGTTTTTACAACTGCGGTTTTCATCAGGGCTTATGAAAGTTGACCGGCAAATTTTTATCAAGGAAAAGCTATTTTAATTTCGTCCGCATGTAATGAAAAAGATATTGCTGGGCGTAACCGGCGTGCGGGCCGAAATGCGTGGCGGCAAAGCGGCGCAGGCGTGGCCCGCTGGCGCGGCGGCGCGGGAAATAAAGCCGTTGCAGCGCGCGTTCAATCCAGACATCCACGGGAAACGCGGAATCAAATCCGTAGGCGAAGAGCAAAACGCAGTCGGCAATCTTCCCGCCCACGCCGCGCAGTTTCATCAGCTCCGCGCGGGCTTCGGAATAATTTAGCGCGCGGATTTTTTCCAAATCAAACGTGCCGTCGGCAATCCGTCGCGCGGTGGCGTGCAGGTTGGGCGCGCGAAAACCCATTTTGCAGGCGCGCAGTTCGGCTTCGGTCAGCCGTGCAATTTTTTCCGGCGGTGGGAATGAAAATGCCGTAGGACAGGCGTCGCGCCTGTCTCCATTTGAAAAAGAAAAATCAGAGACAGGCGCGACGCCTGTCCTACACTCCAACGGCTTGCCAAACCTTTCACACAGCAGCGCGACGATTTGCCGGATTTGGACAATCTGTTTCGTGGAGGACAAAATGAACGACGCGAGACATTCCCACGGGTCTTGCCGCAACACGCGGAGTCCGTGGCAGGCGGTGACGGCGCGGCGCATCGGTTCGTCGTCAGGAAATGTTTTGAGGATCGTTGCCAGCTCGATTTCCATTTGCAGAAATTCGCGCAGCCAGTTCCAATCTTTTTGTGGCGCGTCGGTCTCGGCAAAAATTCCTCCGGGCGTTTGCGTGAGGCGGACAGAATTTTTTCCGATGACGCCGAGCCACGACTCATTTTCGTTTCGCCAGCGGAAGACCTGGCCGGAATCCAGCGTGGCCGCCAGATCGTAATCGCGGACGGGCAGGAGAATTTCAAACTGGTGGGGCGAGCGTTCCCGCGAGCCGCCGTGGTCACTTGCAAAATCCGGCTCGCGAGGACGCTCGCCCCACCGTGTAGAGTTTCCGGCCATTTACTTCAGGTTGTAGCACGCCCACAGATGCACGCGGCGGAAAACGCGTCCGCCGCCGGAGAGGATTTCGCGTTCGCCCAGGTCGGTGACGGCGGTGAATTCAGCGGCGACGCGCGGCGGGATTTGCAGCGGCGGCGGCGGCGCGGCGTAATTCACCGGCTGGTGCGCGAGCCATTTCGCCACCCAGTCGCGCTGGAGCGGGTAGGGGTCGAGTTCGGTGACGAAGATGGCGTTCTGCCCGTGGCGATGCGCGCGGTAATCGTAATCCGGCCAGAAAAAAAACTGGTTCATCGGCGCGTCGGAATCGAGGCAATAGACGAGCGGCCCGGTCTTGAGCGCGGCGCGGGCCTGCGGAATGTAAAACGAAAACAGCCCGGTGATGCCGTAGTGATCGGTGAGAATGAAGGCGGGCTGGCCCTCGGCCTCCAGTTTTTCGCGCGCGGTTTCCACGAGCGCGGCGGTCGGCGGCCACGCGCGCACGCGGCGGAGCGGGTCTTTTTCGCCGGGCAACGGCGCGCCGGCGATTTTCCCGATGAGGTTGCTTTGCAGCATGAGTGCGACGGCAAAAAATCCGAGCGCAAGGCCGATGGTGGAAAATGGTCTGGCCCAGCGCGCGCCGGCGAGAATTTTTTCATGCCAATAAGCCGTCATCAGGCAAAACATCGGCAGCACGGCGGCGACCGGCCAGTTCGGCAAAATGCGCGAGTGCAGCGAATAAAGCCAGTAGCCGAAGAACAGCGGCGCGCTCATGCAAAAAAGGAAAAGCCACAGCGGGCGTTCGCGCCGGAATTTCCAAAAGCCAAACATCGCCCACAGCGCGCCGATGAAAAAAATCGGATTGAGCAGTCCGGCCTGCGTCCAAAGAAAATCCCAGAAGAACCGCAGCGTCGGGTGCCATGGCGATTGAATTCCCGCGTCGCCCGCGACGTGCGTGACGGTGATCCAGCCATGCTGCGCGTTCCAAACCAGGACGGGCGTGGTGCAAATCAGAAAAATCAAAAGCGCGAGCCACGGGCCGCGTTTGCGCAGATGAATTCTCGCCGCCGGCGCGAGCGCGAAGAAAAGCACCCAGCAGACGAGCTGGACGGAGGCGGTGTATTTGCACAGGAAGCCGAGGCCGAGCGCGAGGCCGGCGACGAGCCAGTCGCGGGTTTTTCCGTCCGGTTGCGCCGCGCGCCAGCCGGCGATGAGCGCCCACATCCAGCACAGCACGAGCGGCGGGTCAACTGTCATCAAAATCGTGCCGACGCCGAGCAGCGGCGTGGCGGTGACGATGAGCAGCAGCCAGAACGCCGGACGCGCGCCGATTTCGCGCGCGAGAAACCGCAGCGTCATCCAGCCCAGCATCGCGGCGAACAGCGGCGAGAAAAACCGGACGCCAAACACCGTGTCGCCAAAAATCGCGGTGCTGATGAATTGAATGAACGCGATGCCCGGCGATTTGCTGTAATACGACAGCGCGAGATGTTTTGACCAGAGCCATTGGTAGGCTTCGTCCTTTTCCAAATCAATCGTGCCGCTCGCGAGGTAAAGCCAGCGGCCAATGAGCGTGGCGACGATCAAAAGGCAGCCGAGGCGGAACCAGTGGGAGTCGGTGTTTGAGGGTTGAGGGCTGAGGGTTGAGGGTTTTGGATTCAGCAACAATGGCAATTGTTCGTGCCAGAGCGGAAACCATTTTTTGCCGATGAAATTCCAGGATGCTTGCAGCAGAAAAATTGCGGCGACACCGTAGCCCGCGCCCAGAATCGCGCCGGCCAGCACGTCGCTCGGATAATGCACGCCGTTGTAGAGACGCGAAAAGGAAACGCCCAGCGCCAGCGGCAGCATGAACCGCCAGCTTCGCCGGTAAAACAAAAACATCACCATCGTCATCGTGAACCAGTTGGCCGCGTGCGACGACGGCATGCTGTTGCGGCTGCCGGTGCTGGCGGCCAAGACCAGTCCGCTGCTGTTTGTGACCGGCGGGACGTAGCCCTGGCCGACGTTGCCGAAGAGCCGCGCTTCCGGCACCGTGACGAACGGGCGCGGGCGCGCGGCGACATGTTTGATGGTGTTGGTCACGAGCGAATCACCCAGCCCGACGGCGAGGATGAGCGTGAGCGCACAAAGCCGGGCGCGGGCGCTGCCGCAGCAAAACGCGCCGATGCCCAGTGCCACGGCCACAGGGATGAACCACGGGTTCCAGCTCAAAACCGGCATGAGCCAGTCAAAAACCGGATTGACGAGCGACCGGTTGACGAACAAGAACAGGTTGGTGTCGAGTGTTTGCAGCCAGAGCATCGGCGGCAGTGTAACGAGGGGCGGTATGAAACAAAATCATTTCCGCCGGCGGCCTGATCCCATTTACGGATTCTGTTTTTTGGCTATCAGGCCATACCAGAATCCCGACGCGATGAAGACGAGGCCGCAGCCGGCGGTGAACCAGATCAGGAACGGCGAGGGCAGGTAAAATTTCGCGCCCACCGCCGCCGCCAGCGACAGGCCGCCGCAAAGGTAGGCATAAAACGAACTGGCCCGCGCGCTTTGCAGGCTCTTCTGCAAGATCAGCGCCATCGCGCGGTCGTCGCGCGCGAGGGCGGCGGCGCAATTCTCGGAGCAGACCATGCGTTGCGTGGCGTTCGGCTTGGCGCAGTCGGGGCACAGCGCGCGTCCGCAATAGGCGCAGACGGCGACGGCCCCGGCGTGATGGGCGGTGCATTTCATTCGGGCATCAAAGTTTTTTCCACCCGGATTTTCCCCGGATCGCCGACGCCAAGTTCGAGCAGGACGGCGTTGGTGTAAATCTCAAAGTTCGGCTTGAAGGCGGGCATGTTGACGGCGAGGCGTTCGCGCTGGAGTTCGCGCAACGCGAGCAGGTCGAGCGCAACGGGGTCACGGCTGAACCAGATTTGGTTCGGCGTGGTCGAATACTGCAAAAATCCGCGCGGGCCGCCGGAGTATTGGCCGAGCAGCGCGTCGGTGATGTTCAACACCACGCGGTCGCCGAGCGCGGGCAGCGCGTAAATTTCCGGCAACGCGACGGCAAGCCGGCCGGGATCGTCCTCAAAGCGCCGGATGTTGTCCACGCTGCCGAGGGCGAGGCTGTAAAGATGGCCGCAGAGGCCGGCGGAATTTTCATCCAGCAGCGGCGCGATGCTGATGATTTTGGTCATCTGCCGGCTGACGAGCATGGAGATGAAAGATTTTCGCCCGATGCCGGCGCCTTTTTTGCCGAAATCCAGGTCGCCCCAGACGAGGTTGCCGATGACGGCGCTATCGGGGTTGTAAAAATTTGTCGGGTCGTAGCCGGCCTCCGCCGCGCCCGCGGCGCGCACGTTCAACTGGTCGGCGAGCTGGAAAAATCCCGCGTCATCCAAATCCTCCTCGTAGCGGTCCCAAATGACGATGTTCCCGTGCGGCACGCCGGCGGCGAGCAAGCCGCGCACGACCGCCGCGACCACCGCCGGGCGCGTGCCGCAGATTTCCCCGGCCTCGGAAAAAACCTTGATGCCGACGACGTCGTTGGTGGAAACCAGGCTGCGCCACGCGGCGGCGGGCGTCGCCTTGCCGGTGAGGTTCGTGAGGCCGCGCTCCACCATCAATTGCACGCGGTCACCGTCCGGCTGAAAAGCGACGGTGGCCTTTGCGTCCTGAACCACGATGACGCGCGCGGTCGCGTTGGTGGCGGCGATTGGAAAAACATCGGCGGCGTGGACGCAAAAGTTGCCAAGGCAGATTGCCAGCCAGAAAAAGCAATGAATCATTTTGGTTGGGGCGAGGCTACTGGCGAGCCGGCTCGCGGGGACGCTCGCCCCACCAAAATTGCAAACTGACGTGCCAATCCGATAAACGGCGCGCATCAGCCACGGCTTCGCCATCCTGACCCGCGCGCGCGCGCGAATGCGCCGGTGGGCGGGATTCAGGTTGCGGCCTGACCCAATTTGTTGTGCGTTTCTTGACACTTCGGGGCGCGGATGTTACCACCATCGCCGATGTTGGCCAAAAAAAATCGAGTAGGCGGCGGAGTCGCGTTGGCGCTCGCGCTGGCGGTTTTCGTTTCCGGCTGTTCGCCGACGGGAACGAGCGCGTTTTTCAAGGGTAAAAAATGCCTGGATCGCGGCGATTACGCCGGCGCGGTGGCGCAATTTCAGACCGCCACGGAACTGCTCGTCACCAATGCGTCCGCGTGGAATTATCTCGGCGTCGCGTGCCAGCGCGCCGGCCAGCCCGCCGACGCCGTGAAGGCCTACGAACGCGCGCTGGTGCTGGACCGTGATTTGATGGAGGCGCACTACAATCTCGGCTGCCTGCGGCTGGAGCAAAACGAACCGGACGCGGCGAAGACCGAGTTCACCGCCTATACCTTGCGCCGGCCCAACGCGCCGGAAGGCTGGCTCAAGCTCGGCCTCGCGCAGCTTCACGCGGGCGAAACCGTGCCGGCGGAAAAAAGTTTCAGCACCGCGCTCGCGCTCAGCACGAACAACCCCGAGGCCTACAACGGCCTGGGCCTGGCCCGCATCACGCGCGACCGCCCGCGCGAGGCCGCCGAGTTTTTTGCCGCCGCCATCCAGTTTCATCCCGACTTCGCGCCCGCGTATCTGAACCTCGCCGCGCTCAACCAGGAGTATTTGCACGACCGCCGGGCGGCGCTGCAAAATTACCGCGCGTATCTGGCGCTCGACCCGCGCCCGGCCAACTGGGATGAAGTCAACGCCACCGCCAACGCGCTCGAACGCAACCTCGCCCTCGCCGCCGTGTCCCCGCCGCCGGTCAGCGAAACCAAAACGCAGGTCGCTGCCCCGCATCCGGTCGCGCCGCCGAAACCGCCGGTGGTCGCGCACGCTTATTCCAACCCGCCGCCCGCGCAGGTCGTGCGCGTCCAGCCGGAACCGGCCATTGTGACCACGCCGTCCGCGCCGGTCATTCCGCCGGTGCAGACCGCCACGCCGCCCGCCGAACTGCCGGTGGAACTGCCGCCCGCGCCGGAGCAAAAAACCGGCTTCTTCCACCGGCTCAATCCGGCGACTTGGTTCAGTTCTTCCCAGCCGGAAAAAACCTATGAAGAGAATGGCGTGACGCCACTGCCGGATTTGCACAACGGTGGTGCAAAAAATTATTCCAGCGGTGCGAACACCGTCAGCGTGAAAAACTACGCCAGCGGCGCGAACACCGTAAGCGCGAAAAACTACACCAGCAGCGTGGACAACGGCGGCTCAAAAAATTATACCGCCACTCCCGATTATGACGAAGCGCCCGCCGCCGCGCCCGCGTTCACCTCGCCGCATCAAGGTTCGCCCCGGCCCGCCGCGCCGCCGGTGACAGTGACCGCGCCCGCGCCGTTGACCTTTCCGCGCTATCCCTATTCAACGCCGCACTTTCCCCAGACCGGCAACCGCCGGGCGGCGGTGGGCGCGTTCACGCAGGCGGAGGAGTTTGAGCAGGATTCCCGCTGGCTGGAGGCCATGCAATCATATCAGCAGGCGGCGGATTACGACCCCGGCTGGTTCGAGGCGCAATACAACTACGGCCTCCTGTCCTACCGGCTGCGGGATTACCGGCAATCGCTCGCCGCCTATGAATTCGCCCTCGCCATCCAGCCGGAGTCGGTGGATGCCCGCTACAACTTCGCGCAGTCGCTCACCGCCCAGGGCTATGTGCCCGACGCCGTCAACGAACTGAAAAAAGTCCTCGCCGCGCAGCCCGACGCCGTCCGCCAGGCCCGCGCGCACCTCGCGCTGGGAAACATCTACGCCCAGCAATTGCGCGACCCGGCGCTCGCGCGGGAACATTATTTGAAAGTGCTCGCGCTCGACCCGCAAAACCCGCAGGCCACCGCCATCCGCTTCTGGCTCGCCGGAACTCCGAAGTGAACCCGCGCAAAAAAAACCGCCGGAACGATCACTCCTTCCGGCGGTATTAACCTTCAACTCTCAACCCTCGTCGCTTCACCAAGACGCGGCGGTGCTGGTTTTGGTTTATGGAATAAGGAAGGCAGGAATCAAGGAACAGATTTTTCCTAATTTCATGGTTTCCTTATTAACTCAAAGCCAGCGGTGCTGGTTTTAAAGTGGGTCCCAGACGGGCTTGACCCGGTTTTGCGGGCGACTGCGGAGCGCATGAGAAACGGTCTTGGCCGGGCCAGAGAAAATTTCATTCACACGCCGGTGGTTCGCGGTTAATTTTTACGGACAGGTAAGCCGCCAACGTTTCATTGCCTAAATTATAGGGTCTGGATTACACTCAAATTCAGTCACTCGATTCATTCAAAACATGCAAATACGGATGGCATTGATTGTCTTCGGCAGTCTTGGTGTCTGGCTGCTGGCGGGTTGTGCGTCGCCGCGTTCCCCGGTCGGCGGCGTCGGGCGGGATGGTTCCAGCCAGTCTAGGCTTCCGCCGGAGGTGGCCTTCAATCGTGATGCCGGTCGCGGCCGTCTGCTGATGGTGACGTTGCGGCTGGCAAGCGGGGAGGAACTGCCCTTTGTCATTGATACCGGTTCGGGCGGCAGTTGTCTGGATGCTTCAATGGAGCCTAAACTGGGCCAGGCCGTCGGCACGGAGATGATGCAGATGTGGGGGAAAATTTCCAAAAAGAATGTCTATGCCATGCCGCCGCTTTACCTGGGCGATGTGCGGTTGCTGACCGGTGACCGGGTGTTGACGATGGATCTGAAGCCTTTGGCGGGGTCAGGGCGCGTTCACCTCGCGGGCATTCTCGGCATGGATGTGTGGGAACATTATTGCATCCAACTGGATTTTACCGCGCACAAGCTGCGCTTTTTGGATGATGCCCACGCGGATAACAAGTCGTGGGGCCGGGCTTTCCCGATTGTGGCGTTGAACGACAAGGATAACCGGCCGGCGGTGGCCGAAAATCTTCTCGGCAAGCAAGGCCCGCATTCGCTGATTGATTCCGGCTACGACACCACCGGTTGGCTGATGCCAGTCTATTATGAGCAGTGGACGAATCAGGCGTCGCTGCCGGCGGCGGGCGAAGCGCGCGCGCCCGATGTCCGGTTTGGCGGGGAAACGTATCCGCACACGACGTTGGTGGAGGAGAAGGTGGAGGCGGATGGCATCGGGCTGCCGTTTCTGGCGCGGCATCTGGTCACGCTGGATTTTCCCAGACACATGCTGTATCTCAAGCGGACGAGCCGTTGAAGGCTGGTTCTGGAAATGGTTTTGGCCGGGCGGGAGAAAATTTCATTCACATTGCGGTTTTTTGAACGCAAACGGTTCGTAACCCAAAGACAGCATTGCCGGGCGTGAGGAATTGGAGAATCATCTGGCAGTGTGGCGGGCGCAAGCGGACAGCGGGGAGTTGAAGAAAATCCGGCGCGGCTGGTGTCTCGCGGTGAAACCTTCCGGCAGGAATTGCTGGCGCAGGCGCACCAGCGGACGGGAGACAGCCGGGTCTCGAAGTTGAAAATTGAAACCGAGTAGCAAAATGAATTTAATCTTGAGTGAAACCAGGACTCACCTCTTTACGGCAAAACTATGGAGATAAAGTTCAATGCTTTTGAATCCGTCCCGCGTTTGACATTGCTGGCTACCTTCGCCGCATTGATCGCCTTGGTTTTGTGGTTGACCGGCATCTCACTAGCCGTTGTTTCATTCAACCACAGCAATGCAGCGCCTTATTCCTGCTGCAATCATGTGATTTCTGAACTAGGTTTTCCCTTTGCCTCGCCGTTGACGTGGCTGTTCAACGGAACATTGGCAATCGCTGGTCTGATGTTGCTGCCCATCAGCTATGCGTTGGGTGCGCATCTGCGCACGCGCCTGGGATATGTGGCTGCTGGCTTTGGTATTTTGACCTGTTTGGCCATCAGTGGTATCGGGATGCTGGGTTTGAAGCAGGATTTTTTGCACTCGTCGTATGTTTTCATGAGCTTCCTCAAGATACATCTGGCCGTTGCCGATGTGTTTTTTTTGGGTTGGTTTTTGACGGTGACGCTGTTCACGATCAATTTCTGCCGCCGCTGGAGCGATTCGGTATCAAGGCTGATGGCGTTCGCGGGGTTTATTAACTGGCCGTTTTATCCCGCTCTTTTTGCCGTGGCGATATACGCAAATCCTATGCAAACACCCCTGCTAAAAGACTTGAAAGACCCGGCATTGAGGGCGATGTTTTTTATTCCAACTTCGTCTCCCATTTTAAGTCCGTGGCTAGATTCCCATCGTCCGCATATTTGGTGGCCTGCGGCTTTAGAGTGGGGTCTGGCCTGGTCGGTGTTACTTTGGCATGGCATCGCTTTGATATTTCTTTGGAAGAAGACGAAGGGAGCTGCCAAGCATTCTGCGACATTATGAAATTGCCGTTTGGTTTTACATTTGAAGTGCGACTGCGACGCGTAAGAAATGGTTTTGGCCGGGCCGGAGATAATTTCATTCACACGCCCGTTCTTCGCGGTTAAAGTCGCGGGGCAAATGAAGAAATACTGGCACGTCATCGGCGTGGGGTTGCAGAACAGCCTGACCTACCGCGTCAATTTCGTGGCGCGGACGCTGTTCAGTTTCATCCCGCTCTTCGCCATGCTGTCGCTCTGGCGCACGATTTACGCCGGCAAAGGGCAGGGGAGCGCGCTGGGCGGCTATTCGCAGGCGGAGATGATTTTTTATTACATGCTCGTGGCGGTGGTGGATGTGTTCACGGCAGTGAACGAGGATGACTGGCAGATCGCCGCCGACATCCGCGAGGGCAACATCAACCAGTTCCTGCTCAAGCCGGTGGATTATCTCTGGTATCGGCTGTCGCTGTTTTTCGCGGGGCGGGTGGCGTTCATCACGATGGCGTGCGTGCCGCTGGCGGTTTTCATATTCTGCTTCCGCAGTTATTTTCAGTTGCCGGCGGGCGGGCTGGCGTTGGCGGCGTTTCCGGTATCGCTGCTGCTGACGGCGTTGCTGCAATTTTTCCTGGCCTACACGATGGCGCTGCTGGCGTTCTGGCTGCTGGAAATTTCCACGCTGATCTTCATCCTGTTCGCGGTGGAATACCTGGCGAGCGGGCATCTGTTCCCGCTGGATTTGCTGCCGCCGCTGCTGGGGCACGCGCTGTTTTTCACGCCGTTTCCGTCCATGCTTTACACGCCCATCGCGATTTATCTGGGCAAATTCGCGGGCGCGGAGCTGGCGCGGGCGCTGCTGATGCAATTGTTCTGGGTGGTGGCGACCTACGGCCTCGCGCGGTTCACGTGGCGGCGGGGCATCAAAAAATACGCGGCGTTCGGCGGCTGACGGGCGGGAACGGTCGGAAACGGGCAGGACAACGTGAAATTTTTCACAAACTTTTCTTGCGGGGCGGACGGACAGTTGCTAAAACACGCGCTCGACGTGGCGGTTGAGCCGCCGGCAGTTTCCGGTTCGCCGGCTTTTAATTTTTTTTGCAGCCGTGATTTTTCCTAAATGGACAAACAGTTTGCCGCTGGTGCTGGCCGCAGTGGCCGCGCTGGCGGGCGTCGGCGTGGCGGCGGGCGTGACAATTTATCTCACGCCCAAATACACGCGCGCGGGCTATCAGCCGGTGCAGCCGGTGCCGTTCTCGCACGCGATTCACGCGGGGCAACTGGGCATTGACTGCCGCTACTGCCACAACGGCGTGGAAAAATCCTGGTTCTCCAACCTGCCCGGCGCTTCCACCTGCATGAACTGCCACAACCAGGTTTTGAAGGACGACCCGCGCCTGGCCATCGTCCGCAACAGCGCGTCGAACAACATCCCGATTCCGTGGGTGCAGGTGCACAAGACGCCGGACTATGTTTATTTCAACCACTCCGTCCACGTCACGCGCGGCATCAGTTGCGTCGAATGCCACGGGCGCATTGACCAGATGGACGAAGTGCGCCACGACAAATCTTTGAGCATGAGCTTCTGCCTCGACTGCCATCGCAATCCGGCGGCGCACATCCGCCCGACGGACAAGGTCACGAGCCTCGGCTGGCAGTGGAGCACCAACGCCGCCGAAGCCGAGCGTTTGCAGGAAGTGAACGGCAAGAAATTTGTCCACGATTGGAAAGTTGAATCGCTGCAAAGCTGCTCGGCGTGTCACCGATGAGTCAAAAATTTTCAAATATGAATGACGGCATCGCAAATAAAGTAGGACAGGCTTCCAGCCTGTCTGCGAGCGCGTCAGCGCGAGCATTTCCCGCCTCGCTGCGCGAGGCTGACAGGCAAGATGCCTGTCCTACTTTGACCGGCCGCCGCTACTGGCGCAGCCTGGACGAACTGGCCGACCAGCCGGAGTTCAAGGACTGGCTGCACCGCGAATTTCCCGTCGGCGCGAGCGAGCTGGTGCAAGAGGGCACGAGCCGCCGCAATTTTCTCAAGATCATGTCCGCGTCCTTCGCGTTCGCGGGCTTGGCGATGGCCGGTGCGGGTTGCCGTCGGCCAGAGGAAAAACTCGAACCGTTTGGCAAGCAGCCGGAGAATTACACTTTTGGCGACGCACAGTATTTTGCGACCGCCATGCCCACGCGCACCGGCGCGATTCCGCTCGTCGTCAAATCTTACGAAGGCCGTCCGGTAAAAATCGAAGGCAACGCGCTGTTCCCCGGCAGCAACGGCAGCACCGACCGTTACGCGCAGGCTTCGATTTTGGATCTTTACGATCCCGACCGCGCGCGGCATTTCAAGCACGATGGCAAAGAAGTTTCGCGCGACGAGGCGTTGAAATTTCTCGACGACTTGTCCGCAAAGTTTTCTGCGAATCAAGGCGCAGGTCTGGCGTTTCTCGCGGAGAGCAGCACGTCGCCGTCGCGCGCGCGGCTGCAAAAAATCATCGCGCAGAAATTTCCGCAGTCAAAATGGTTCACTTACGACGCGATTGACTCCGGCATCCACCAACGCGCGGCGACGCAGGCGTTCGGCCAGCCGGTGAAGCCGGTTTTCAATTTCGACAAGGCGAAAGTCATTTTGTCGCTGGATTGCGATTTTCTCGGCGGCGAAGACGACGCGCACAATCATATCCGCAAATTTGCCGCTGGCCGCAAAGCAGGCGACGGCATGAGCCGGCTTTACGCGATAGAATCACTTTTCACGTTGACCGGCGCGAATGCGGATCATCGGTTGCGGATTTCAGCGAGCAATATCATTCAATTTGCCACTGCTGTTTTATCGGCAGTTGATGGCAACTTGGCGGCGGGACTTAAATCTTCTAACGCGTTAGCAGATGCTGATGCAAAGTGGATTTCTGAATGCGCTAAAGATTTAATTACGGCTGGAAAAGACGCTTTGGTTGTTGCAGGACAACGTCAGCAACCACTTGTCCATTGGATTGCCAATGCAATTAATTTTGCGCTTGGCGCAATTGGCAACACAGTGACTTTAATTCCAGCGAGCGAAAATCTCTCTGCCGATTTAAAAGATTTTGATGCGGCGACAACGGACACGTTGATCATTCTTGGCGGCAATCCAGTTTATGATTTGAATTGGTCGTCAAAGTCAAAAACGGTTGTTCGACTTGGCTATTACGAAGATGAGACGGCAGAAAAGTCCGACTGGAATTTTCCGGCGACGCATTATCTCGAATCATGGGGCGATGCCGTTGCAAATGATTCTGCTTACGGAAGTCATGTGCCAGTTCAACCGTTAATTCAACCGCTATTTGGTGGATTGATGGAATTGGAATTTTTGGCGCGACTAGCCGGTGAATCGCAAACGAGTGCTTACGAAATTGTCCGCGCAACTTTTGGTGGCGACGAAGAAAGTTGGAAGAAATTTTTGTTCAATGGCTATCAGCCTTATGCCATTTTGATGCCTGAAATTAGGCCAAAGATTAGTGGGAATTTTCCAGGCGGGGATTTTGGTGGAACACTTTCAAAAGATCATCTCGAAGTCATTTTCTACCGCGATGCAAAAGTGGACGACGGTCGTTACGCGAACAACGGCTGGATGCAGGAATTGCCCGATCCCATCACAAAGATGACGTGGGACAACGCGGTTTTAATCAGCCGCAAGACGGCGCGCGAACTTGGCGTGGCGAACGGCGACGTGGTTGAAATTTCGTTGAACGGAAAAACAGTTTCCGGCCCGATCTGGACGCAGCCGGGCATGGCGGATTATTCGCTCGGCCTCGCGCTGGGTTACGGACGCGAGCGGGCAGGGCGCGTCGGCACGGGCGTTGGCTTCAACGCGTATAAAATTTTCAGCGGAAAATACATCGAGACCGGCGCGACGATAAAAAAGACCGGCGCGACATACACGCTGGCCTGCACGCAGCATCATTGGTCAATGGAAGGCCGGCCGGCGGTGCGCGAGGCGAACCTGGAAAAATTTCTCAAGGAGCCGGAGTTCGCGCAGGAAAAATTTCACGGCGTCGAGCCGCCCATCGTCCAGTCGCTGTATCCGAACCCGCTCGACGAGGCGAAGAAAACGGCGCTGCACCAGTGGGGCATGACCGTGGATTTGAATGCGTGCGTCGGCTGTGGCACTTGCGTCGTCGCGTGCCAGAGCGAGAACAACATTCCGATTGTCGGCAAGGATCAGGTGTTGCGCGGTCGCGAGATGCACTGGATGCGCATTGACCGTTATTTCACGAGCGATCCGAAAAAGAAAAATAATCCGAGCCGCTTTGATTTCAATGCGGACATGAACCAGACGGATGAAAACCAGCAGTTCGCCGAGTGGATTGACGAAGTGCAGGCGGTGAACCAGCCGATGCTCTGCCAGCAGTGCGAAGCCGCGCCGTGCGAAAGCGTCTGTCCCGTGGCCGCGACCGTTCACGATCAGGAAGGTTTGAACGTGATGGCGTATAACCGTTGCATCGGCACGCGCTATTGCTCGAACAATTGTCCTTACAAAGTCCGCCGCTTCAATTTCCTTGATTTCAACAAGCGTCCGCTGACCGAGCTTAAAGGAACCATTTATTCCACGACGCTCACGCACAAGACGGATGGCGAATGGGATTTGCTGCGCTGGTGGAAAGACCCGAACAGCGGGATGCGCACGGAAGACGAATGGGACTTGATCAAGCTCTCGAAAAATCCCGACGTGACGGTGCGTATGCGCGGCGTCATGGAAAAATGCACTTACTGCACGCAGCGCATCGAGCACGCAAAAATTTCGCAGAAGGCCAAGGCTGGCGCGAGTGACAACGTGCGCCTGTCCGAAGCGGCGGGGACGATTCCGAAAACCGCGTGCCAGCAGGCGTGTCCGGCGGGCGCGATCACGTTCGGCGATGTCAGCGACCCGAACAGCTCGGTGTCGAAATCGAAATTGTCGCCGCTGAATTATTCCGTCCTCGGCGAATTGCTCACGAAGCCGCGCACGACATATCTCGCGCGCGTCCGCAACCCGAATCCCGCGATGCCGGACTACCATGACCCGTTCAGCACGGAAGAATACGACAGCCAAAGTCTCACGCCGAAAGGAAACAGCTGATGGCTGACTCGCTGAACATCGAAGAATTGAAACGGCTCGCGCCGCCGGCGGAACTGCGCCGCGCGCCGGTCGTCGAGGGCAACCAGGGCCTCGGCTGGCTGACGGATAAATTGTCCGCCTTTGCCGAAGCCAAGACCCCGGTGTGGTGGTGGATTTTTTTCATCCCGGCGGCGTTTGCGGCGACGGTGATTTTTCCGACGTGTTTGTTTTATCAGGTGTTCACCGGCGTCGGCGTCTGGGGCAACAACCATCCGGTGATGTGGGGCCTGGACATCGTGAATTTCATCTGGTGGGTCGGCGTCGCGCACGCCGGCACGCTGATTTCCGCGCTGCTGTTTTTGACGAAGCAGCATTGGCGCACGACGATTGGCCGCATGGCCGAGGCGATGACGGTTTTCTCCGTGATGATGGCGGGGCTTTATCCGGCGATCCACGTCGGTCGCGCGTGGTTCGACTGGTTCATGTTTCCCGTGCCGAACTCGAACGGCAACTGGCCGCAGTTCAAATCGCCGCTGATGTGGGACGTGTTCGCGGTGAACACCTATCTCGTCGTGTCCTCGCTGTTCTGGTTCATGGGGATGATTCCCGATTTTGGCGCGTTGCGCGACCGTTCGACGACGCGCATCCGCAAAACCATTTTCAGTTTCCTCGCGATGGGCTGGACCGGTTCGGCGAGGCAATGGCACAATTACGAAAAAGCCTATGTCGTTCTCTGCGGCCTCTGCACGCTGCTCGTGTTCACGGTGAGTTCCATTGTCGGTCTCGACTTTTGCACCGCGCAAATCGCGGGCTGGCACGCGACGATTTTCCCGCTCTACTTCGTCATCGGCGCGGTGTTCTGCGGCTTCGGCATGATGCTGGTGCTGTTGATTCCGCTGCGCAAATGGTGCGGCCTCGAAAACATCATCACCAGGAGCCACATTGACAAGGTCGCGAAGCTCGCGCTGGTCAGCGGCCTGATCATTGACTACATCTACCTGATGGAATTTTTCATCGCGTGGTATAGCGGCGACCCGTATGAACGCTGGGTGTTCGGCCATCGTTTGTTTGGTCACACCTACATGGTGCTCGGCTGGATGCTCATCGGCATCAACGTCTGCGTGACGCAACTCCTCTGGTTCAAAAAAATCCGCTCGAACCTCCTCGCGCTCTTTATCATCGGCGTGTTGATCAACATCGGCATGTGGTCTGAACGTTTCGTCATCGTCGTCGGCTCGCTGTATCAGGATTTTCTGCCGGCGAACTGGGGCAAGTATATGCCGACGATCTGGGACATCGGTCTTTACATCGGCACCCTCGGCACGTTTTTCATGCTATATCTGCTGTTCGTGAAATTTCTGCCGATGATCGCCATCTCCGAAGTCAAAGGCGCGATGCCCGAAGCCGACCCGCATCATCCGCTCGGCGGCGCGAAGAAGGAGGCCGGCCATGAGTGAAAAAATTTACGGCCTGATGGCGGAATTTGATTCGCCGGCGGCGATTTTGCACGCGGCGGAAAAAATTCGTGACGCCGGTTATCGTCGCTGGGATGCGTTCACGCCGTTCCCGATTCACGGCATGGACAAGGTCATGAAGCTGGGCAATTCGCTGGTCGGCTGGGTGGCGCTAGCGGGCGGCGCATTTATGTTTGCGAACGTCGCCGGCCTCATCTGGTTCACCAACGCGTTCGACTATCCGCTCATCGTCGGCGGCAAGCCGATGTTCAGCGCGCCCATGACCTTTGTGCCGTCCTACATCATGCTCATCATGGGCGGCGCGGTCGGCGCGCTCATCGGAATGCTCGGCCTCAACCAGCTTCCGCGCCTGCACCATCCGCTGTTCGCGAAAAAACGTTTTGAACTCGTCTCGCGTGACAAATTTATCATCGTCATCGGCGCGCTCGACGAAAAATTCTGCCCGGTCGAAACCCGCAAGCTGCTTGAATCCATCGGCGGCGCGCATGTGGACATTGTGGAGGACGTTGACTGATGCGCATCATCATTTCCATTTTATTGATCGGCGCGGCCATCGGCGCGGCGGTTTTCGGGATGCTCGGTTTGCAGGGCGGCCTGATGCGCAAGCCGCCGTTTGAATTGTTTCCCGACATGGATCGCCAGGCAAAATTGCGGCCGCAGGAACCGAACCACTTTTTCGCTAACGGCGTCAGCTCACAAATGCCGCCTGCCGGAACGATTGCGCGCAGCCAGCCGATTCAAACGGCGGACGGCGCGGTTTATCGCTTTGAAGATTCGCCCGTGAACACCGGTCGCATCACCGGCACGACGAATTTTATCGAAACCAATCCCCTGATTGTGAACGCGCAATTGATCCAGCGCGGGCGCGAGCGCTTTGACATTTATTGCGCGCCGTGTCATGGCAGGCTTGGTGATGGAAACGGCATCACGAAAAAAATCGGCGTCATGCCCGCCGTCGCGAATCTGCATGACAAGCGCATCGTCGAAATGGCCGACGGTGAAATTTTTAACACCGTCAGCAACGGCAAAGGTTTGATGGGCGCGTATGGCCCGCTGATTCCGACGGAAGACCGCTGGGCGGTCGTCGCTTATCTGCGCGCGCTGCAATTGAGCTGGTTGGGAACGCCGAACGATTTGCCGCCGGCGCAGGCCGCCGCGCTGAAATAAAATATGAGCAGCAAACACACAACTCATTTGCCGCCGCTGGACTTGTCCGGCTGGAGCAAGCTGCCGACCGTGCTGATGTTCATCGGCGGATTGCTCTCGCTGATTGCCTTGATTAAAAGCCCGGCGGAATTCGGCTTCTCGTGGCTGCTGGCGTTCATGTTTTATTACAGCATCGCGCTCGGCGCGCTGTTTCTCGTGATCGTGCATCACCTGACCAACGCCGGCTGGTCGGTCGGCATCCGCCGTTTTTGCGAACACCTCGCGTCGCTGCTGTTCCCGTGGCTGGCGATTCTGTTCCTGCCGGTTTTGATTCTGTCCAAAAAAATTTATTCCTGGCTGACGTTCGACCCGGCCACGAACAATCTGGTCGCGGCAAAATTGCCGGTGTTCACCTGCACGGGCTTCGTCGTCACGTCGGCGATTTTCTTCGGCGTCTGGTGGCTGCTCACGTCGCAGTTGAGCCGCTGGTCGCTCAAGCAGGACGAGACCGGCGCGGCGGAATGCACGCACAAGATGCGGTTTTACGCCGGCTGGGGCATCGTCGCGTTCGCGTTGACGCTGACGTTCTCCGGCGTGCTGTGGATGAAGTCGCTGCAATACCAGTGGTTCTCCGCGATGCACGGCGTTTATTTCTTTTCCGGCTGCGCGTGGGTTGGTCTGGCGACGGTTTATGTCATCGCGGCGGTTTTGCTGCGTCAGGGAACGCTCAAGCCGGTGCTGCAGAAAAATTATTTTTATTTCATCGGCGTCCTGCTGCTCGGCTTCACGCTGTTTTCGGCCTACACCGAGTTCGCGCAATACTTCGTCGTCTGGAACGCCAACGTGCCCGAGGAAACTTTCTGGTATCTCATCCGCGAGCGCGGCAACTGGTGGACGTTGAGCCTGGTTTTGATTTTCGGAAAATGCTTCATCCCGTTCTTCATCCTGCTGCCGGAAAAATTGAAGATGAATTTCAAAGTCATCATCCCCGTCTGCCTGTGGATCTGGCTGATGCAGGCGTGCGACCTGTCGTTCAACATTTTCCCGGCGCATTTCGCCTACGGTTTTCCGCTGCATCTGGTATGGGAGCCGCTCGGCACGCTGATGTTCGCGGGCGGATTCCTGGCAACCGTCTTTCTGAAAAAATTCAACGCCCACCCGCCGTATCCGCAGCGCGACCCGAACCTGCTCGAAGCGATGGGCGTCAGTCAAAACGCCGTCAGCGATCTCGTTGACGCGCAAATCGCCGGAGGTGGCCGATGACCCTTGAAAATTCCAACCGCGCTTCGGGCGCAGCCGTCGTGTTTGTCATTGCGATTGTGCTGTTCGTCGCGCTCACGCTGGTCGTGAAACTGGCCGTGAAAGTTCCCGCGATTGACGCCGACCGCGCCGCCGAACGCAGCCAGGCGCTCGCAGAAATCCGCGCCACCGAGGAAAAATCATTGACCACCGCCGGCTGGGCCGACCAGTCGCGCGGCATCGTGCGGCTGCCGATTGCGACCGCCATGCAGCAGGCCGCGCAGGCGGGGCAAAATCCCGCCGCCGCCCGCGCCGATCTGATTTCGCGCGCCGAAAAAGCCGCCGCGCCCGCGCCCGTTGCGCCCGCAAAACCCAGCGCCTTTGAATGAACTCCGCTGAAAACAATTTTGACTGCACCGCGAAGATTGACGCTTCGTGCCGCGTGCCGTTGCTCGCGCTGTTCGGCGGCGCGGCGCTCTGGCTCGTCCTCGGACTCGCGCTTGCGCTTGTCGCGTCGCTCACATTTCATGCGCCGGAAATGTTCGCCGGACATTCGTTCCTGACTTACGGCCGCGTTTCCGCCGCCGCGAACGATTTGCTCGTCTATGGTTTCGCAATCCCCGCCGCGCTCGGCGTGATCCTCTGGATTTTTGCGCGCTTGAGCCAGGCCGAATTGGTTTTGCCGCTCGTGCCGGTCGCCGCCGCGAACCTCTGGCATCTCGGCGTGTTCGTCGGCCTCGCCACGGTTCTGGGCGGCGGCAGTTCCGGTTTCGCGTGGCTTGAATTTCCGCGCGCGTCGGCGATGCTGCTCGGCGTTGCGTTTGTCCTGATCGCGATTTCCGCCGTCGCCACTTTTGGCCAGCGCAGGGAACGCGAACTTTATCCGTCGCACTGGTTCCTGCTCGCGGCGCTGCTTTGGTTCCCGTGGATTTATTCGACGGCGAATCTTTTGCTCGTGACGGCGCATCCGGTTCGCGGAGTGGCGCAGGCGGTCATCAACTGGTGGTTCGCGAACAATCTGATTTTCGTCTGGCTCGCGCTCGTCGGCGTCGGCGTCGCGTTTTATTTTCTCCCGAAAATTTCCGGCCGGCCGTTGAAAAGCCGTTTCTACGCGCTGTTTGCGTTCTGGACTTTGATCCTCTTCGGAACGTGGGCCGGCATTCCGCAAGGCGCGCCGGTGCCCGCGTGGTTGCCGGCGTTGAGTTCGGTGGCGTCCCTGCTCTTGATCGTGTCGCTCATCGCCGTCGCCGTGACCACGGTGAAAACGGTTCGCGGCGCGGATGTCGTCTGCCGGGGCGGGCCGTTCTGCCACATTCGGTTTGGCATGGCCGCCTTCATCCTGTCCGGCCTGATGCTCGTTGCCGGGGCGTGTCCGCAATACACCCGCGTGCTGGAACTCACCTGGTTCGGCCAGGCACAGGCGCAACTGCAAATCCTCGGCTTCTTCGCCATCGTCATCTGCGGCGCGATTTATGAAATCCTCCCGCGCGTCATGGGTTTTGAACTGCCGTTCAAAAAATTTGTGCGCGGGCAGCATTGGTGCTTCATGGCCGGCACGGTTCTGCTGGCCGGGTCGCTGGGCGTCGGCGGCGTGCTGCAAGGCTTGAAACATTTCAGCCCGGACGCGGCGTTGCCGGTGCTGCGCATCAGCACGCTGGGCTGGATGTTTTTCCTGCTCGGCAGCCTGCTGTTCGCCGCGAACATTTTTGTGATGACGATCAAGTGGAAGCTCGCGCTGGTCAGGCTGGTGATTGCCTACGTCAAGTCACCGCTGGAAATCTCGGAGGTGAAGCCATGAAAAACGGTTTCGCGGTTTTCTTCGCGGTGTGCGTCGCGCTCGGCGGCTCGTGGACCGGGTTCGTGCTGGCGCCGGCGTTGCAGCTCGGCACGGCCAAGCAGACGACCATCCTCAATTCTTCCGACAACTGGCCGTTGCAGCGCACCGGCGAGGCGACGCTCGGCCTGCAGGTTTATCGCGCGAACGGCTGCGCCGCCTGCCACACGGAACAAGTCCGGCAGGATGGCGTCGCGTTTGAAGTCGTGCTGACCGGCGCGGGCAAAATCAATCCGGTCGCGGTGAGCAACCTGGTTTCAACCTTGAAACTGTCGGGTTTGACCAAGGACGAGGCGGATGCGGCTACTGTTAAAATCACCGCCATCGGCGGCAAGGTCGAAACGCACCTTGCCGCCACCGGCGCGGACATTGCGCGCGGCTGGGGCGTGCGGCGCAGTGTCGCGGCGGATTTTCTATACGATGTGCCCGTGCAGCTTGGCGGCGTTCGCGTCGGGCCGGATTTGTCTAACATCGGCGTCCGCGCGCCGGATGCGAACTGGCAGTTGGTTCACCTTTACGCACCCAGGGCCATCGCAAAAAATTCCGCGATGCCGCCGTTCAAGTTTTTGTTTCAAGTCCGCAAAATCGGCGCGTCGCCGTCGCCGGACGCCCTGAACCTGCCGCAGGAATTTGCGCCCGCCGACGGCTATGAAGTCGTGCCGAAGCCGGCGGCGAAGGAACTCGCGGCGTATCTCTTGAGCCTGCGCGCCGACGCGCCGCTGTATGAAGCGCCGTTCACGCCCATCACCGCCAAACCATGAGCGAAGAAAACAAATCATCCCCGGCCAGCACCGAACCGACCGCGACCCGCTCGACGGTGCCGATGTGGATTCTCGTGGTGACGCTCGTGCTGCTGTTCCTCGGCTTTGTTTTCTTTGACCGGCACAGCGGCTGGTTTGACGCCAGGGTTTATTCGCCCTACGCCTCGGCGGAACAGCTCGACGCCTACCAGCCCAAGACCGGCGCGGCGGCGGCGCGCGCGCAGGGCAAAAAAGTTTATGAATCCGTCTGCGGCATCTGTCACGGCGTGGACGGCCTGGGTAAACCCGGTCAGGCTCCGCCGCTCGCCGGCTCCGAATGGGTCAACGCCAAGGGCGTCAGCCGGCTGGCGCACATCCCGCTCGCCGGCGCCAACGGCCTGATCAGCGTCGAGGGCAAGGACTGGAACATGAACATGGCGGCGATGGGCGCGGCGTTGCCCGACGCCGACCTGGCCGCCGTGCTGACCTACATCCGCAGTTCGTGGGGCAACAAGGCCGGTGAAGTCACGGCGGACGATGTGAAGTCCGTTCGCGCGTCAATGGGCGGTCATCCGCAGCCGATGAACGGCGAACAGATGATGAAGATGCCGGAGTAAAACTGTTTCCGCCGACCCGTGATGGGAACCGCAACAACGAAACTGCAAGCGTCATCAGTCTTCACTTCAAAACTACGGCCCGACAACGGCAGTTCGCTGCGCCGATTTTCAAGTCCGCCTCATCCGCCAGCAAACGGACAAAATGCCAACGCCGAGCAAACTGAAAACATTCGGTTCGGGAACCGACTCGATGGTGAAGAAGGCCGCCTGACCCACGCCTAAAGTGGGGACGTTGTCCCAATCGCCGTTGCCGAGATAAGTGCTGGTGCCCGACAAGGTCGTGACCTGTTCGCCGGCATTGGGAAGGCGACCAAATATGTTAAGAAATATATTTGTGCCCGTGTCAACTGTGGGTGCCATGTCACCAAGAAGGTAAGTCCCGTTTGGACCGGAAAATACGGGCGGAGGAGTAAGGCCGGATTGTCCTGTTAAATATGTCCCATCGTGGTTTAGCACAACACCGACAAATGTGTTTGTAAATGCGGACGGGGTGTTCAGTAGGGCGCCGGTTCCCGGATCAAGGATCAGGTCGAGCGTCCAGGAGCCGTCAAGGTATTCTGAGGTTGTGTCAAAAGCAGACTGGGTCGCGTTCCACAATGAGATGGTGGTTCCATTGGGAACGCCCTGGTTAAAAAGGTTGGTGAGATTATCCGGACCGCTCGCCAATGGATTTTCAAACAGATTGTTTCCGGGGTTAAAGGTTGTGTTGACATAACCAACAATATTCTGGCTATAAACTGGCATCTGCGCCGAAGCGGCTGAAGCCACTAATGACAAGGAAACCATAATTGCCAGCTTGCAAAGTTTTGTTTTCATAATTTGCTCAATTTTAATCATTCGCCTTTATGTGTGCCTAACGTGGCAAGCTGCGCCACCGCTGACTCGCGACTTGTCAGGCATCGTCATCATGATTTGGAATTAATGTGGTAAATCAGCCCTACCCAAACAACAAACATCAAAAGGCCACAAACACAAATATATGGCCAAACATTATACGGCTCTCCAATTCCGCCTTCATCCTGTGGTGGATGACCATAACACAGCGGAGTGAGAATCATAAATACAACTCCGATGAATCCACGGCCTAAAATGTTCCATCAAGCACAATGTGTGGCATAAACGAAACCAAATACGAATCCACCAACAGGCACGGAAAAAAGAATACTAAAAACTGCCGGCTTGAATAATTGCTTGAAGCTCATAGATGCCCAACAGGTATTAGGCCTCAAGGCTTGATTGCCGATGGCTCTGAATCCGCTGATTCTGAAACTGCAACTGCCGCAATGACAAATATACAATCACGGCAGCCACGCAAGCTATGATGGACACATCTACCGTAAACCCAAAAAGAGGAATGCCAAAAAACAGCAGGTAGAATGGCAGCATCAGGCACGACAGACAAACGATGGTGATAAGAAATGCAGTGTGACGCTTCCGATACGGTGCTTCCTCGCAAAGCAACTGCTTATGGACGGCTTGCCTTCTGGCGAGGCGTTTGGATTTCGGGGTGCTGGTTTGTGGTTTCATGTTTGTGTGTGGTGTATAATGCCGCCTGATGTAACTGGTTAGGAGGCCGCTGGGTCATAAAACTCTCTTGGTTGCGTCCACCCGCAAAACGGGCAATATTTTGTTCTGTCGGCGATGCGCTTGCCACAAGCAACACACGGCGCACCGCCTTCCATTTCCTCCAAAATCTCTTTTTTGCCGGTTGCTGGTGCTGGCTGCTCGCGTGGCATCCATTTCACTGGGATATGGTCTGCTCTAAGAGCACCACAATTCCAACACGAGGTGAACTGCGGCTCGGATACCTCGCCACACTTCTGGCATTGCCAATCTTCTCCAACTGCCGTCACAGAAGATTGGAAATCGGCCTTAATTTGCAATGCCTCCGCCAGTCTGTCATCATCCTGAATCCAAAGTTCCGGTGTGCTTTCAGCCATCGGCACCTCAGGCGAAAGCCCTGCAGATACTTCATTGCGTAATATGCAAGCAATCCCGGCACTCTCCAGCATGTTTCTGAGTTGTGGAATCTCGCCAACAATCGGAGAGCTAAATATTTTTTTCATGGTGTGCGAACGTGAGGTAACGCTTAAAGCTGAAGTCACCGCCGGCTCGCGGCGTGAACCCTCTAAAGGGGCGTGGCCTCACGGGGCTTTACGCCCGCGACAGCGGAACCCCGTAAAACGGGGCAGGCTTCAGCGCAAGCGGCGGCTGGCTCCGGCGGGTTAGGCGACGGTTGCATTTCGTGGCTTTGGCAAGCGGGTCAAATCTGGCTCCACAAACTCACGCTTGGCTTCGGGCGACATGAATAACTCCGGTGAATAAAACAGGCGCAAAATCTTCTTTTGGCCAAGTTGCGGATGAAAGTCAAAAAACTCATCGGCGGTCGCCCGCTTGCCATACACCTGCATGGTGGCGTGGATGACGTGAAGCCAGGCCATCGTCATCGTCTCGTGGTAGCCGCTGGTCGGCATGTCCTGAACATGGTTGGCGGCGTTGTAGGCCCGGATGCCGGCACGAAGCTTCCCGGCGGCAATGTCATGGCCAAAGCGCACCGCATAAAGATAGGCCAGCTTCACATGCGCGCGATGATGCCATTGGTCGAATGGAAAAGTGCAACTCTCGAACTGCTGGATGAAAATATCGTCGTCGCTCATAGGTGGTCTGGTTGCCTATCAACCTGGAAAGCTAAGCCACCGCCGGCGCGCGGCGTGAACCCCGTAATGGGGCGTGGCCCCACGGGGCTTTGCGCCCGCGACAGCGGAACCCCGTAAAACGGGGCAGGCTTCAGCGCCAACGGCGGCTGGCTCCGGCTTAGGCATCATCATGTGATTTGAAACCAGATTTTTGAATGAAAGCCTTGCTCACAGCCAATGTCAGCGTCGAGCCTGTAAATAAGACCGCCACAGTGCCCAAACCTTTCCACATAACCTCGTCGTCATGCGAACCCCAAATAAGTGCAAGACCAAGCACGATGCCGACCACGATGCACACAATGCAAATCGTGAAACAAATTTTGTTAAGTGTTTTTAGGTTCATAAACTTTATGTGCGCTCATGATGCCTGACAATTATTGCACTGAACTTTTGCGGCTATCTAATCACGACGGCGCTTAAAGGCAAGGGCAAAGGCGGTTTTCGCGGAAATTAATGGGCTGCGCGGAAAATTTAACGGTTGAGGGTTGAGGGTCTGGTTGAGGGTTTCGGACCGGGCCGTCCAGCTTTAGATTTTCAGATAACGAATGCAGAGAGTCGGCATGATAAATTTGAAATTATTTTGAAGAATTCCTCTTGACACGGTTTTTTAAGAATTTTGGCCGGTTTTTCCTTAAACCCCCTTTAAAGACCCCTTAACGACCCTTAAATAGATTTGGGCTTAAACGAAAGACAACCTGAATTTTTATATTTCATTGAAAATAAGCGTTTTAAAAAACACCCGTCTCCGTCAAAATGGGCAAAAATCATTCTGATATGGTTGTGAGTGATGAAAACGAAATTCATCCATATGGCGGCAGACTGTGTTGAAGAAACAACGCAGGCTGGCGGTGTATGCAAACCTCAACCCAAATCAAAGACTATGACCTTGACCCAGGTTAATTCCTCTGCGATCCGCGCCGTCGGCCACGACGGTTACACGCTCACCGTTGAGATCCACACCCGCCGCACTTACGACCATCCCGGCGTGCCGTATCCGGTCTATCAAGAATTTATGAACGCGTCATCTTTGGGCGAATGCTATAACCGCCACATCCGTGGCCGCTACAATTGAGGTTGCCATGAGAAAACCCATGGCGGTGACACCGTTAAAAATGGAGGCCAACCGGTGCAACGCCCAAAAATCCACCGGGCCAAAGACGGCGGCCGGCCGCGCCATTTCAAAAATGAACGCGCTCAAGCACGGCGTGCTGGCGCAATCCGTCGTGGTGCGCGGCCACAAGCTGAAAGAATCCAGGAATGAATTCAAAAAACTGTGCCGGGAATTTTACACCAGCCTGGCTCCGGCCGGCCCGCTGGAGGAAATGCTTGTGGGGCAGATCGTGACCGCGACCTGGCGGCTGCGCCGCGCCCGCACGGCGGAGGCCGGCGAGATCGCCTTGAGCGTGGATGGGGGACATTGGGAGCGAAAACGCAACGGTCTCACGCAGACCGCCATGTTTTGGGGCATTAATGGCGATCCGATGATTGAGATGGGAGATTCAGCCCTTGGAAACCGCTTTCTGGAAACCCAGTTGAAAGCTGTTCGCGACTCGGTGCAACAGGAGGGCAGACTGACCGAGGCTGCCATCCAATCAGTGATCTTTCACGGCAAACCTTTTAGCCTGACGAAGCAATTGGAGGAACTGCGTTTGCGATTGCAGCAAAACCCCGGCGGGCTGGACGAAGCGGCCCTGCTTGCCAGCCAGAAGGAACAAGCCCTGGCCTACCTGGACAAAGAGTTGCGTCACATTTCATGGCGCAAAGCTGATTGTGAAGAGCGTGAAGAAATGGAGGAAGAAACCCGGCAGACGGCGGCGGTGCTGCCATCGGCGGAGGTCTTGGAAAAGATTCTGCGTTACGAGGCGGCGCTGGAACGGCAGTTGTTCCGCGCCATGAACGAGCTCGAACGCTGGCAACGCCGGCGGCATGGCGAGAACATTGCAGCCCCGCTGACCATGGAAATTTCCGCCAGGGTATGAACCATGAAAATTACGAAACGAACCCAAATCAAAAACCGGCGGCAAGCCGCAAACACAGGAGATTTTCCGCCCAAAGCGGGAAACAAAAAATAAATCGAACCCAAATCAATCATCATGCAACGCCATACGGCACATTTTCAATCCCTTGCACGCCGTTGCCTGCCAACGGATGTGTTCTGGTTCAACGGGACGGCGCACCCTACCGGGAAATGTCCTTTGACAAGAATTTCACGAATTTGCGCCAATTCAATCCGTGTTAATTCGTGCAATTCGCGTCTAAAATTTTCTCGACTCGGTTTGGAATTGGGCGTGTTCCCCGGATTGAAAGCGCATGGATCCAATCCTTGAAATCCTGATTATCGCGACCGTGGTGCTGGCTATTTTTTGGGCGGCCGGTTGCCGGCGTTGCTCGCGCAAAAAAGATGCGTCGTCCGCTGGCGGCGGCTTCGGGTTTTTGGGCGGCAACGATGCCAACGCCGGCCAGTCGCAGCCACCCCATCACGGCCAGCATCACGATTCCGGTTCCGTCGGTCAACATATGGCGGATTTGACGGTGGCGGACATCACGGCGGCGGTTTTGATGGCGGTGCCGGTGGTGGACACGGCGGGCATTAAATCGCGAACCGTGTAAAAGGCGCAAAGACGGTGGACAGGATTAACAAAATTATCAGAATTCTTTTTTCCGATCCGGTTAATTCTGTAAATCCTGTCAAAAAACCGTTGTGCCTTGGTGACTCCCGCCGTGTTCGCGCCCGTCACGGCAGGCGAATTAACGCGGATTAGATGGCAGGCCGAGCTTCGGCTACGCTGAAGGCGTAACGGAAATTAGCCCGGTGTTGGCCGATGCAATCGGACTACGCCGGGAAAACGTCACACAAAATAATTCTTCCTCTCCTCGCCGAACGAGGAGAGGGTCGGGGTGAGGAGTTTTTCAAACTGATTGTTGCCGACACAGTTTGGTCAGCGTAGCCTCGTAACGGTTTTTATGGATGCCCCAAACAATTTTAATGCCGACAGACCAATTGAATCTGCTGAACAAGATAAATTGGGGCGCGATATTTTTGCAAACCAGTTAGCCGAACGCATCGCAGCATGGAAAGGACAGGAAAGTTTGGTTGTTGGCCTTTACGGGAGTTGGAGCAGTGGCAAATCATCGGTTAAAAATCTTATTGTCGAGCGATTGCGAAAAGACAAAGAGTTGTCGCCAGTAATCGTCGAGTTCAATCCGTGGCTCGTCTCTGGTGAAGAAAAAATCACTAAATCATTTTTTGATGAAGTTGGCAGCAAGCTCGAAGGATTCCAAAAAGACCAGTCGGCAGAAGCGCGAGCAACCTCTTGGAAAAAATATGCCCAAGTTTTAGAAGTAGCATCACAGGCGGCAAGTGCATTTGATTTTGTTTCACCGGCTTTTGGAATTGTTTCGCCGGGCGCAGGCGCGTGGGCAGCAAAGCGTTTGAAGAAAGCTAAAGAATTGGCGGATGGTGCGGCAAGTTCGCTTGAAAAAAAATCCGTGTCGTTGCACGACCTAAAACAAGAATTACGGGAGCATTTTCGCGAACTCACGAAGCCGTTGTTGGTGATAATTGATGATATTGACCGATTGACGACGGAAGAGATTTGCCTGGTGTTCCGCCTCGTTAAAGCGAACGCTGACTTCCCCAACATTATTTATCTCTTGTTGTTTCAGCGCAAAACGGCAGAAGCCGCGCTTGATAAAATCTCAAACGACGATGGAAAAGAGTATCTACAAAAAATTGTTCAAGTCGGCTTTGATTTGCCCACGCCTTCCCCAAGCAGCCTGCATCAAAACTTGTTCAAGACTATTGACAAAATTTTTGAAACGGCAGTTCAAGAAAAAGACTGGGAAAAAGAACGGTGGGCAAATGTTTGGCTTGGTGGATTGTCGAATTACTTTTCCAACATTCGAGAAATATATCGTTTTCTAAATTCGTTTTCCTTCATGGTTTCTGTTTTCCGGCACGAGAACACGCTTGAGGTGAACGCCGTGGATTTGATTGCTATGGAATGCTTCCGTGTTTTTGAACCAGACCTTTTTGCTGCGTTGCGAAACAACAAGTCATTGCTGACCGAACATCACGTTGATTACGGGCGCGGGAATTACTTGAAAGACAAGCTCGCAGCTTCCGCCGAAGAATTGCTCAAAACCATCAAGGGCGATCAGACAAACAGCAAGCGCATACTCAAATTGCTGTTTCCAAACTTGGAAAGTATTTGGGGAAATATGTTTTATGGAGGGGAGTTTCGCGGAAAGTGGACGCAACGGCGAAGAATCTGTTCGCCGGATTTTTTTGAACGCTTTTTTGCACTTCGACTTGCTGCCGGTCAGGTTAGCGAATCCGTCATTCAGAAAGTTTTAGCGGCCTGCGAAAATCGAGAAGCTCTGAATTCACTTTTTGCAGACCTTGAAAGTGAAAATCTACTGATGCCGGCGATTGAGCGGCTTGACGCCGAAGAATCGCTTTACAAACTCAAAAACCCATTGCCATATCTTCTTTCATTGGCTGATATAAGCGACCGCTTGCCGGAATCGCAAAAGATTTCAATGGTATCACTTTCAGGAAGCACTATTGTTCGCTGGGCTGTGGGTCGTGTTTTGAAAAGGTCAAAATCTGTCGAAGCGAAAATTGAAATCATGCAAACATTAATTTATGATTCTAACTCAATCGGCCTAGCTGCGGAGTGGATAAATGATGTCACCGAACCAAAGGAAGATAGCATTTATCCAAAAATTGAGGGAGAGGCTTTGGCGAAATTGAAAAAACGCTGGTTTGAAAAAATTCGGGCAGCGGCAAAAAATAATTTGTTGTTAAATATAGCCAATCTTCGTTGGGCATTAGATTATTGGATGGGTTGGACTGAATCTTCAGAAGCCAAAGATTGGGTCTTGTCCTTATTTTCAGATTCAAAAATATCTCTCAAATTTCTTAAGATTTGCGTGAACGGAGCTCGGTCACAAATAATTGGGAGTTACTATGCACAAGATAACGGTTGGCTGTCTTGGAAAACGTTGGAGAAATTTCAGCCGCGTGAAAAATGGGAAAATTTGGATATTGAATTATCGAAAACAACAAGCCTTTCAGACGATGAAAAAAGAACTCTGCGATTATTTCAAGCTGCGTTAAAAAGATGGCAATCGGGCATTCAAGATGAGAACCCGCGAACTTTTGAAGATTTGGAAACAGAAGATTGACTCCTCACCCCGGCCCTCTCCTCGTTCGGCGAGGAGAGGGAGAATTATTTTGCGGTACGTTTTCCTAGGGTAGTTCGGTCCGAGCCGGACGGGCCACCTCACAACCCTAGGCTAATTTCCGTTACGCCTTCAGCGTAGCCGACGCCCGGCTTGCCATCTAATTCGTGTCAGAAAAATCCGTGTTTATCCGAGTCCATCCGTGGTTAAATTCGTTTCAACATTTAACGGAAAGAAAGGTTTCAATTATGCAAAAGTGCAAACTCGGTAATCTGGAAGTCTCGGCTCTCGGGCTGGGCTGCATGAGCATGAGCTACGGTTACGGCCCGGCGGCTGACCGGCAGGAGATGATTTCCTTGATCCGGTCGGCGGTTGAACTGTTCCTGAATGGCGATTTGCGTCAATTCGTGCCGCGCGGCCGACCTTACGGCGCGGGTTCGGCCAGCAATTTCTGGACGACGGTTTCAACGTGTTGCGGTTGCAGGCCAATGGCGCGGAGGATGCCTTTGCGGTCAATAATGGCGTAGGTGGGATAATAATGCACCGCCCACGCCGCCTGCGATTTCAGTTCGGCATCGCGTGCGGCCGGATATGCTATGCCGTGTTCCTTGGCGTTGTCGGCAAAGACTTCCTGTCCGCGTTTGCTGGTGCAAACGCCGATGACGACAAGTCCCTGGCCGGCATATTTTTTGAGCATCTCGTTGTTGTGCGGAATGGCCGCCATGCAAGGCCCGCACCACGTCGCGTAAAAATCCACAACCACGACCTTGCCTTTCATACCAGCGGACGTGATGCCGCCGTTGATCCAGTCGGTGACGCTAAACGGCGGCATGAGTTTGCCTTCCAGCGCGGCATGGGCGGCGCGGACTTCAGGCTGGTCGTCCCAGGTCCATTCGTCGGGAAATTCGCCGGCGCGAATGGCGAGCGTGGCAAATAGGATGGAACACAGAAGGAAATAAAATGTCTTGTCGGTTTTCATGGGAACCAGACTAATCAAAGGGAACGGCAGTAGTCAATATTCATGCAACAGGGTGTTGGCGACTTTTCCCGATGATGGCCATCGGCAATGACCGTTCCTTAGCTTAATGCGAACCAGCGGTATCAAAGTCGGGCTGGGTGGCAGGAGCCTGGGCTTCGGTTACGATCCGGCGGGTGAAACCCGGATTGAACTGGAATCAAATCCAAGCCCGGATGAACCAGCTTTTCTGCAATTGCAATCGGCTCCTTAAAACGCCCACGGCCACTTGACAAATCACATCCTTTTGGCAACTTTTATACGATGAATAACAATTTTTCACTCCGTTATCCGATGCTGTTTGCCGTCTTGGTTCTGGCTTTTGGCCTCGTGACCAGCACCCACGCCCAAGCCACCGGCTCCGAAGCATTGCTGGACGATGCCTACGCGACCCTGGCACAGGCCAAGCATGATTATGGCGGCCACCGCGTCCGTGCCATGAAGCAGATAGACGCCGCCCTGGGCGAGATCGGTGCCAAAGTCACCGGCCACGGAAAGAACCATGAATCGCAGGGCACTTCCGACGCCCAAATGCGCGCCGCCGAAATCCTGCTCCAGCAGGCCGGCACCGGACTTTCCACCAAGGCTCTTAAGCATGTCAACCGGGCCATCGCCCAAATCAACGACGGGCTGGCGATAAAATAAATCTTCCGCCCAAAGTTGTGGTTTGTGCGCCGGGCACAAGCCACGCCGGGTTTACAGTTCCGTATATTGAAACGGCGTTTTTGCCGAAGCCGAAAAATTTCGCGGATCAATCAAGGCAGTTGTAAAGGTGTCAGTCCTCGGCATTGAAACCAATCCGTTCGCGTGGTTCGCGTATTTCGCGGTTCACCGCATCAAAACAATTCCCGTTCCAGCGGCACGGGGCGGATGAGGTCGGCGTTTTCACGGCGAACGGAGGCGGTAAAAACGGTTGGGATAATTCGTCCACTGCGGGTCGCTGAAATACGCCATGCCTCCCATCAGCGTGTTGGTTTGCACCGGCTGCCACACCGGATTGAAAAAATTCGTGCAGGCTTCCACGACGACAACAATGTTTGCGCTGCCGTTGAGGTTGAAGCCAAACCGATTTGTTCTCACGCCGAAGCCACCGTCGCCGGTTTGCGCCTGCGGGTTCCACAGCACGGGAGCCTGACCCGTGGCGGTGGCGAAAGTTCCCCAGCCCGCAGTGCCCGGCAAATAGTAAATCTTCACGTTATCACCGGAAAACACCGTCGAATCAGCAACCGGGGCGTTTCCCTTAAAATAAACGCTGGTCAAGCCGGGGCAGGTCAGGAAGGCATAACTCCCGATATTGGTCACGCTGTCGGGAACCGTCAAACTGGTCAATGAGGAGCAGGAAAAAAACATGTCGCTACCAAGGCTGGTAACGCTGCCGGGCAGCGTGACACTGGCAAGGAGGGAGCAGTATTCAAACACACCGCTGCCAAGGCTGGTGACGCTGGTTGGAATCATCACGTTGGTCAGGCGGGCGCAGTAAAAAAACGCATAATCGCCGATGCCGGTGACGCTGCCGGGAATCGTTTAACTTCCGCCCAATCCCTCCGGATATTGAATGAGCACGGTTCCACTCTTGTTGAACAAAGCCCCGTTGGTAGCGGAGTAAAGGGGATTGCTTCCGTTCACCGAGATGGACGACAGGCTGCTGCACTGGGCGAACGCAAAAGCCCCGATGCTGGTGACGCTGTAGGGGATTGACACGTTCGTCAGGGTGGAGCAGCCGTTAAAGGCATGATCTCGGATGGCGATGACAGGGTCGCTACCAATGGCGGTGGGTATGTTTATGGTGGTTGGATTGCCGACATAACCGGTGATAGTAACGTATCCCGAACTGATGCTGTAGGAATATTGTGCCTGCACGGCGACAGGCAACGCCAGCAACAGCGTTCCCAGTCGCCAGACTTGAATCAGCTTGCACAAGACCTTCATGGCCTAACCGAAAGTATTGGCGGCTACGGCGACTGTCCAGAAATTTCTGACGGTGCCATTTCATAAAGGTGTCAGTTCCGATGATGGTCACAATTATTTGCCATGCGGCGAGTGGGCGCCGGAAATTTGCCAGTGTCAATTCTGCGTTTGCATGGTTCGTGTATGCGCGAAAAGCTGAAAGTTGAAATTTGAAATGAGAGGCTGGTGTCTAAATTTGCTTGCCTCGGTCTGGAAATCGTCGTATTAACCGGCGAAACCCGTCCCCTTATGAACGAACAAAATCCGGTCATTCCACCCGTTGTCGCCGACGCGTTGCCCGCTTACAAAGACCGTTCCGCCGGCCTGATGATCTTCGGCATCCTGACCCTGTTGCTGGGCGGTGTCGTGGGACTTTTTGTGCCGCTGATGTTGTTCGGCCAGATGATGGCGGCCAAGGCCCCGAATGCGCCGCCGGCAAACACAACGGTCATCTTGCAGGCGGTGGTCATCTATGGTTGCCTGGCGGTGGTATTGATCGGGCTGGGCATCGGCTCCATCAGGGCGCGGCGTTGGGCGCGGGCGTTGTTGCTCATCTTTTCGTGGAGTTGGCTTGTCATTGGCATTTTCATGACGGTGATCATGCCGTTTTTCATGGCCAAAGTATTTGCGCACCTGCCCGCTAACCCCAAAACCGGTCAGCCAGCGATGCAACCGGCGGCCATCGCCGGAGTCATTGTTTTCATGGTCGTCTTCTTTGGCGTGTTCTTCGTTCTGGTGCCGGCGGTCTGGACGTTTTTTTACAACAGCCGCCATGTGAAGGCCACCTGCGAGACGCGCGATCCGGTGCCGCGCTGGACAGATGCCTGTCCGTTGCCGGTGCTGGCCTACTGTCTGTGGACGTGGCTGGCCGTGCCGATGATGGTTTTCTGGCCGCTGACCGGCCACGCGGTGTTGCCATTTTTTGGGATGTTTGTTTCCGGCCTGCCGGGGGCGCTTTTTTGCGTGGTGGTCGCCGCCGTCTGGGGCGTGGCGGGCTGGTGGTTATACCGGCTGGACGTGCGCGGCTGGTGGCTCATCCTGCTGGCAATGGTGGTGTTCGTGGTATCCGCACTGCTGACGTATGCGCACCATGACGTTAGTGAGATGTATCAATTGCAGGGCCTGCCGCCGGAGCAGATTGACCAGCTAAAAAATATGGGCCTCTTCACGGGCGACCGCATGGGCTGGTTCACGATGCTGTTCACGCTGCCGTTTGTGGGCTACCTGCTGTTCATCAAAAAGTATTTGCGCAAAGCCTGACGGTCTTTGCCGACGGCCTGTGATGCCGCCGCCGCGACCGCCAGTGCGGCGCGAACCGTCCCGCGCGGTGCTGCGAGAATCAATTTTTAATCCCGCCCAGAGATTAAAATTATTCCGCGTGGAATGAAGGAAGATCAAACGTGGCTTTGACACGAATTTGAAAAATCTTCGCCAATTCAAACCGTGCCAATGTGAATAATTCGTGTCTGAAAATTCTCGACAGGGTTTGGAAAGGGGCCAATGCTGCCGTCAGATTGCATGAGATTTTTCATTGCCATTGTTATCCTCTTGGTGCTGGCTGGCCCGGCTGGCGCGGTGACCGTGACCATAGACGGCTCAAAGACAAATCAAACGATAGACGGCTTTGGTGTGAATGCCAACGGCCTGAGTTGGACCAACAATGAACTCAAGCCCGTGCTCGATGCCTTGATTGACCAGGCGGGCATGACGGTGTTTCTGCCGGAGTATGGCAATTGCAACTGGGAAACCACCAACTGCAACAGTGCTCCCTACGTCCTGAATTGGACCTACTACAACAGCATTTACAGCGGGCCGGACTTCCAAAAACTCTGGGGCATGATGGCGTATCTCAACCTGCGGGGCATCAGCAATGGTTTGATACCCAAACTCGCAGGGCCCGGCCCGTTGTGGATGGGTGGCTTGACGCTCAATTCTGGCCATGAGCTCGACTATGCGGAGATGGTGGGGTCTTTCTATATTTATGCGTGCCAGACCCAACACCTCCAATTGGCGGCGGCGTATGCAGCCAATGAGCCGGACAACAGTGGTACGGGAGTGGAGATGTCGGGGCCGGCCCAATACGTCACCACGATGCACGACCTTGCGAAGCTATTCGACACCAATGGCATGACCAACGTGGACATTTCCGGGCCCAATACGGCCTATATCACCACGAGCTGGATGACCGCGATGATGGGTGATGCCTATCTCATGACTAAGGTGCAACATTTCGACCTGCACAGTTATGTGGGGGTATCTGACAATTCAACCGGGGTTCAGAACTTCATCCAGCAATCGGCCTATCCAAACCGCCATTTTTGGATGACAGAGTTCAACGTGTGGTGCACGAGCTGCAACAACGGCGTGAGTGGCAACGGTTCCTGGACCAATGCCCAGGCCATCGCCAGTGATCTGCTGAACCATCTGACCAACGGTGCCTCGGGCGGCATGGTCTATGAGGCCTACGACAGCCAGATCCCCGGCTACAATTCCTCAACTGGCAAGAGCACGCCGTCCACGTGGAGCGACTGGGGAATTTTCGCGGTGGACAATATAAATGCCACGCCCCGGACCTACACCGCGCGCAAACAGTTTTACACCCTGGCACAGATCACCAAATTCGTCCGGCCTGGGGCCCAGCGCATCAACGTCAGCGGCTCGACCTCAACCTTGACGTTGCTCGCCTTTTACCAGGCCGCGACCGGGCAACTCACCCTGCCCGGCGTCAACACCGCCGGCAGCTCGACGGTTCTCTCGGGCACGCTGAGTTCGTTGCCGGTCGTGAGCAGCTTGGAACTGTATTATACCGACAGCACCACCAATCTCTGCGACAAGGGCGCTGTTTCTGTCACGAACCACAGCTTTACAGTTACGGTGCCGGCCAATTGCGTTTTTACGCTCGTCGGCTCTGTGGTTCCACCCTATTTCCTCGCTCCAGTGGCATTGAGCAATAACTTTTCCTTCACGCTGATGGGCCAAACCGGGCAAGTCTGCAGCATCGAGGCTTCCACCAATTTGCTGAATTGGATCGCAGTCACAAATCTTACTCTCACCAACGGCACCACCAAGGTCAACCAGCCGATGTCCGGGGTTGGTCAGTTCTTCCGGGCGAATGTTCTGCAGTAACCCAGCCATCGGACTGGGTTGCATGAGCATTTGGGCGAAATGCCGAAAACTGAAATTTGAAATGTGTGGCTATCCGAGCAATCTGCGATTGAATTGTCGTTTCTTTGCGCCCTGAACGTCTGGCTGGCATCATTTCTCGGACGCCGCGCTCAAGATTCCCTCATCCGGCACCAACGTCCATTCGCTGTCGGGATTGTATTCCTTCATCGCTCCCACAATCCGCGAAGTCTTTTCACCCAAATCCTGCTGATACACTTTGCCATCCTGATTGACGATAAAAGTCATGATGCCCGATTGATCCCAATGTTCCGGCCAGGCCATCAGGGCAAAGCCGCTGGTCAACATTCCCTGGCTCATATAATCCATTTTGCCGCCGGGCGCAGCCTCGCCTTGCCGGGTCAAAATCTTGAAATAGTATCCGTGAAAGGGATGCGGCCCGTTGCCTTTATGCGCGACATAACCCTCGGCATGGGCTTCCGCCACCAAAGGTCCGAAGGGACTGGCCGCTTCGCCTTCCACCGCCGGCCAGTAGAGGCCGTCCTTGTGGCCGGGCGTGCTCTTGAATTTCTGCGCGTAATTTACGACCCCGCCGTGAGCCGGATTCGCGCCGGCATACTGCCGTTGCGCGATGACATAAGTCCGGCAGACGCCAATGGCGCAGAGTTCGTCCTTGCCGATGTGCCGGTTGATGATCTCTTCCTTGCCGGCCGCCGTGTCGAAATGCCACTGGCCATCCGCCTTCACCAGCGGAATGGGATACGGCCAATGGTTCGTGCCCACTTCCAAGGTGATGGTGTCATCGCCGGATTTCACCTGATTGCAGCCCTGCGCCATCGCGGCGGCGAAGCGCTGCGCATTGTTCGCATCCTGCACCTTGTCACCGGTCAAAAGCTCGGAAAACTCCGGGCTAAAAATTGACTGCAAGGCCGAGTGATCTTTGCCTTCGGTGGCGGTTTGCAGGGCCTTTACGGCCTCATCCGGCGAGGCGAACAATTGTTCCGTGATGACTGGCTGCGCTGGCGTTGCGTCCGGGTCCGCCGCCTGGAGTTTTACGGGCAAAAGACCTGCGGCCGCAGTCAATAGTGCGAAGGAAAACAATTTTGAAATTTTCATGGAGATTAATTTGTAATTTATTGTGCGATCAGTTTTGCGGTTCAACGCCTGCCTCCGCCGCCACCATGCCCGCCGCCGCCCGCGTGTCCACCGCCACCATGCGCCGCTCCGCGACTGGCCGCTCCGCGCGCACTGTAACCATGCACATCATGTCCGCGATCATCGCCACGACCACCGCCGCCCCACCACCCACCGTCATCCCACCACCAGCCACCGACATAACCGCCGCCGTCATAATAACCGTCACCGCCCACGACACCGATGCATCCCGTCAAGGCGGTCAGCAACGCCATGGCCAGCCCGATCTTGATGCGGTTGGCCAGAACCATCAGAGTGTTCCGGCGGGGGAAAAAATTAAAGGCGCGCATTGTTACGGGGCGAGCCTTGGTTCCAATGCGAACCGGCTTTCGCGCACGACGTGCCAGCCAGTCCGGAAATGCCGCCACCGTGAGGCTGCCAAACGTGAAGCCGCCTTTCTGTTTGATTTTCATGTTTGATAAAATACGCGCAGAAACCTTCCCCTGGCTATGGGGTGAACACCTAATTCAGATGCAAGCAGTCCGCGTATGGACATAAAAAATCGCCGGGCAGCTTGCCATCGCGCAGGGTGTGGAGTATTGGTTGCGGAAGGTTGATTTTGAACCGTTGCTTGAACCCACTGATATGAAAAATTTATCCTTGGTCGCGGTTGCCATCGGCAGCCTGTCTTTTTTCATCAGCACCGCCGGCGCGCAGATTTGGACGCAGACGGGTGCGCCGTTGACCGGTTGGACGTCCATCGCCGGCTCGGCGGACGGAACCAAGCTGGTGGTGGCCGGAAGCGACACCTTTGTATCCACGAATTCGGGGCTGACTTGGACGAACTCGCTGTCGAACTGGCATGGGCAGTTGTTTTCATCCACGAACGGCAACAAGCTGGTGCTGACGGCGGAGTTCATGTTCACCTCGACGAACGGTGGCGGTTCATGGCAGATGCCCGCGACGCCCCAGAATAATTTGCAGGCCACGGCGGGTTCTTGGGACGGCAGCAAACTGGTGACGGTGGCGAAAACGGATACCAACGGCAATGCCGGTCACATCTTCCGCTCAACGGATTCCGGCACGACCTGGACGCAGTTGAGCGCGCCGACGAATGCCTGGTGGACAATCACCTCGTCGTCGGACGGCACCAAGCTGGTGGCCGCTGCCAACACCAACCCACAGTTTAATCCGGGTGGCTCAATTTATTACTCTGCGGATTCGGGCACGACGTGGCATTTGTCGGATGCGCCGGCCTACACGTGGGTTTCGGTGGCGGCTTCCGGCGACGGCACGCGGCTCGTGGCGTTGGCCAGCGATGACGGCGCTTTCAATCCTGTGAACATTTATGTTTCCAAAAATTCGGGGACGAATTGGACGGCGGTAAACGGAACGAGCAACATGTGGATTGCGGCGGCCTGCTCGTCGGACGGTTCCAAGCTGTATGCGCTGGGGACGCCGGAATCGTATGACGAAGTCTACGAGGTGATTTACGCGAGCACCAACTTCGGGACGAACTGGAGCGTCGCCACCACGCTGCCGCCAAACACTTTTGTGTCGCTGGCATCCTCGGCGGACGGCAGCAAGCTGGTGGCGCCGGACAAGGCCGGCGGGATTTACACGACGGCTTTTGCCACGCCGTGGACGTTGACCAGCGCGCCGAACACAAATTACTGGAACTCGCTGGCGGCTTCGACCGACGGCACGAAATGGGTGGTGGGGACGGGAAATTCCATAACAAACGGGCCGATTTACCGCTCGACGACTTCGGCGACGAACTGGTTTGTGGCCGGGCCGACATCCGCATGGATTTCAGTGGCCAGTTCGGCGGACGGGACGAAATTGCTGGCGGTGGGTCCGCCCATCATCAGTTCGGGAGTTTACACCTCGACAAATTCGGGCACGACGTGGCAGACGAACAACCTGCCGTATCAGAACTGGTTTGCGGGGGCCGCTTCCAGCGACGGAACGAAACTGGTGGTGGCGGCGGACGGTTTCGGCGTGGACAGTCCTGGCCTGATCTACACTTCAACCAATTCCGGCGCGAGCTGGAATCAATCCGTCAACGCACCCAGCCTGGGATGGGTTTCGGTGGCTTCCTCGGCGGACGGAACCAGGCTCGTGGCGGCTGTCAACGGGAACAACGTCTACACCGGTGCGCCTTACGGTTATATTTATACCTCGCCCGATTCCGGCGTCACCTGGAACCTGACCTCCGCGCCGCAAATTTATTGGTCGGCAGTGGCCTGCTCGTCGGATGGAACCAAGCTGGTCGCGGCACCCTATGAAGACATTTACCTCCGGCCGGTGCCCGTTTATACCTCCACCAATTCGGGAACGACCTGGACGACCAACAACACGCCGGCGGAACATTGGATCACGGTCAGTTCGTCGGCGGACGGCACGCGGCTCGCGGCGGCGACGGCCGCCGGGCTGCTCTATTACTCCACCAATTCCGGCGCGGTCTGGACCTCAACCAACACGCCGTTTCAACAATGGCAATCGGTCGCGTGGTCGGGCGGCGGAAACCTGCTCGTGGCCGCGAGTTATTATGGTGGAATCTACCTGCTGCCGCTGGCCGTGGCCGTTCCGCCGCCCACGCTAAAAATCAGCGTGTCGGCCCGGCAGGCGTTCCTCACCTGGCTGACGAACAATACGACGGGATTCAATCTGCAACAAAACACCAACCTGGCTTCGACCAACTGGCTGGCGGTGACCAACCTGCCCGTGGTCACAAACCAGTCATTTCAAGTCACTCTGCCGTCCACCAACCGGCAGGATTTCTTCCGGCTGCAATCGCCGTGAAGAGTGGCGCGTTTTTTCGGGTTTAGAGTTTGGGGAATTATCGCAGGCCGCTTGCTTTGACCTAAGGCGAACCTGCGGTATCAAAGTGAATTTGATGATGGGGGTTCCGAAATCATCGTCTGACTGGCACGCTGCATGGCACTGGGAATGGCCCGTTGACGGCATTTAGATTGTATTTCATCGCCGCGCCGTGTATGATAGCTCCCAGCCGGAGCAATTCACAGGCAAACAAGTCAAACTTAATCCCAATTAATCCCAAATCCTTCGTGAACACCAACCAAGCGCAAAAACCAGCCACCGGCCGCGGTGCGGCTTCAATGCGCAGCCGGGTTCTGCCTGCACTGCTCGTCGTGCTGGGATTCCTCCTGACCGGTCCGGCAATGGCGCAGACCTTTAAGACCCTGCATGCTTTTAAGAACAGCGACGGAGCCACTCCCTATTCTGAATTGGTTTTATCAGGCAACACCCTCTACGGGACGGCGAGCGCCGGCGGCAATTCGGGCAACTACGGTGGCAATGGCATGTTGTTCGCTGTCAACACCGATGGCTCGGGCTTTACCAACGAATATGTTTTTACGGCCTATCCCCCCGGTTATTATTATACCAACACCGACGGAAGTGTGCCCTATGCCGGATTGATTTTATCTAGCAACACCCTGTATGGAGCGGCCTATGACGGCGGCGCTTTTGGCGCCGGCACCGTGTTCGCCGTCAACACCAATGGCTCCGGTTTTACCAACCTATACTCGTTCACGGGCGGCAGTGACGGCGGCGGCCCGGATGCCGCCTTGGTTTTATCCAGCAACATCCTTTATGGGACGACCGCCTATGGCGGCGGCGCGAACTATGGGACGGTCTTCGCGATCAACATTAATGGCTCCGGATTTACGAACCTGTTTACTTTCACCAACGCCATCAGCGGCGACGATCCGGCCGGCGTTTTGGTTTTGTCGGGCCGGACATTGTATGGGACCACCTCCGGCGGCAAAGGCGGCTATGGCACGGTGTTTGCCATCAACACCGACGGCTCGAGTTTTACCAACCTCCATGTTTTCACCGCCAACTCCGGTCTCCCGGCTTACACCAACAGCGACGGGAGCAATCCCAACGCCGGATTGGTTTTGTCGGGCAAAACCTTGTATGGCGCGACGGCTCAAGGCGGCAAGTTTGGCTCCGGCACGCTCTTCGCCGTCAACACCAACGGAACGGGCTTTAAGAATCTTTATACGTTCACGGCCACCGCCGGTTCCCCGCCGACCAACAGCGACGGGTCCAATCCGCGCGGCAGCTTGATTGTATCCGGCGGCACCTTGTATGGGACGGCCTACAATGGCGGCAAGTTTGGCTCCGGCACGCTGTTCGCCGTCAACACCAATGGCGGCTTTACCAACTTATACACGTTCACCGCCAACAGCACCGCTCCTTATACCAACAGCGACGGGGCGCAAACGCATCGTTCCAAAGCATCGCATTCATTGTGACGAATCTTATGCAGAGCAATCCGGGCCGGCTTCAAAGGCGCGTGCTTATACCATCGAGAAAAATGGCGAAGCACTTGATTTGTATAAATACCACTTCGGCAAAACATGGGATCAATTTGAACGCTGGGCGAAGTTGAAAGGTTTTGCCAAACATCCGCCGCAAGAAATCTACATCGCTTCCGTGATGTCCTACTGGTGGGAAAGCACGCGAGACCTCATTGTCCGTTTGCGCCGGTTAATGGGAAAGAAACCAAAAATTATTATTGGCGGGATTTATCCGTCCATCGCTCCTGAACACGCTGCTCGCTATACAGGGGCAGATATTATTGAGGCGGGGGAAGTTCACGAAGCAAATGATCTCTGGACTGATTTAACTGTTTACAAAAAAAACAAACCGACTTATGCCATTATCACGCCAAGTCGCGGCTGTCCTTACAACTGCCGTTACTGCGCGGCGAAAACCATCAACGCAGGCATCCAACAAGTTCGCTTTCGTCCCGTGGATGACATCTTTGCCGAGATGTGCAACAAGTATGAAAAATTTGGCATCCGCGACTTCGCGCTTTACGCCGATTTCCTGCTCATCCGCTTTCAAGACAACCTGATTCCTCTGTTAAAGAAGATTGTAGCCGCGAAGATGCCATGGCGACTTTACGCACCGGAAGGTTTGGACACGCGCTTTCTTGCAAGTTCACAAGAACTTTGCGACTTACTCAAAGCATCGCATTTCCAAAAAATCTATCTGCCAGTCGAAAACGTGGATGATGATATTTTGGTGAGCCTAAATCGGAAGCATGTAAAACTGAAACACGTTGTCGAGGCCGCAAAAAATGTTGAGAAAGCTGGCTTCAAACTCCGTCATTTGGAAGTGAACGGTTATTGTCTTTATGGGTTGCCGGGTGAAACAATCGGCAACGTCGTCCAGACCGCGCTTTTTGTGTCAGATGTTATCGGCTCTGTGATTCCGATGCTTTTTGCGCCCGTGCCGTCAACGCAACTCTTTGAGAAATACCGCGACTATTTCAAGCAACGTGGCTGGTGCGATGAAACTGGAATGGTGCGTGACCTGCATTTGCTGAATGGAAAACTTTTTCCATTCCTTCAAATGAACGACGGTTCGGTGAAAGATTACATAGACCTCCAACGAATGATGTTCATGTTGAATCAAAATTATCGCAGCGAGTCATTCAGTGTATTCGGTGAAGGTTCAGTTGCTAAATCGTTCAGACAGGTAATCAATAACTTTAAGAGCGCGGAAACAGAACGCGGTTTAATCAATGGTCATCGCTCGGAATCCATCGCCCGCGCACCGTCAAATTTGGAACTCGCAGGCTTGCCGTCTTTGCAATGACCGCGAATCGGGGACACCTCATCCGGCCTCCGGCCACCTTCTCCCCATCCGATGCGGAGAAGGAATTATTTTGTGGGACGATTTCCTAGGGTAGTTCGGTCCGAGCCGGACGGGCCACCTCCCAACCCTAGGCTAATTTCCATAGCGCCTTCAGCGCAGCCGAAGCCCGGCCTGCCATCTAATTCGCGGCAATTCGTGCAATTCGTGTCAAACTTTGCGGCTTTGCGCCGTGGCAAATTTATTTATTTTCCGCCGCCAGTTTCACCGGCTTATAGCCGCCGCGCGATTTGAAGTAGGCAAACAACGCCAGATAACACGCGAAGGTGAAGGCCGGAAACATCGCCATCTTGCCCAGCGCGCTGAACTTGCCGGCGGTCGTGGCCGCCTGCAGATCGGCCTGCGCCTTCGGGTCGGTCACGGCGGCGCTTTTCACGGGGTCAATCGCCTGATAGGTGCCGAGCAGATATTTTGGACTCGGATCCATTTTCACCGATTCGTAGAGCGCGGGGTTCGCGGCGCGCAATTGCTGCGTGGTGGTGCTTTCCTGCATGTAGCCGAGAAACGGCGCGCCGAGGATGCCGACCGCGAGCATCCCGATGCCGCCCATCGCGTTCAACGTGAGCGCGCCGCCGCGCGGGCATTGCTCGGAGGTCAGGCCGAGGATGGTCGGCCAGAAAAACGTGATGCCGACGCCGAACAGCGTCGCCGCCGCGAAAATGGTTCCCGTGCCCGCGTGCGCGGTCTGTGACAGCGCGAGGATGCCCAGCCCGGCGAGCGCCGAGCACGTCGCCAGCAGACCGACGGGCGAAAATTTATGGATGAGCGGCCCGGCCACAAAGCGCAGGACGAGCATGATGGCCGAGGTGTAGACGAGCACCCAGGCGGAATTGTAGCCGGCGGCTTTCATCGGGTCTTCCATGAGCGCGGTGATCCAGCCGTTGGTGCCGAGTTCGGTCGTCGCCTGCGGCATCATGATGATGATAAGAAACGCGAGGATGAAACGGCCAAAGGATTTGGTGATGACGGCAAACGCCACCACGACCGCGCCGGTGAGTCCCCAGACCACGCCGCTGCTCCAGCCGAAAACCTGTCCGAGTTGCGCGAACACGAGTCCAAATCCGACGAACGCGCCGAACGCGCCGAGTTCCTTCAACATGGCGAGATAGCTGACGCCCGCCTGCTCGCGTTCGCTCTTGGGAAATTTCAGCGTGGCGAGGATGAAAAAGAAAATGAACGCGGGAATCAAAATCAGTCCGAGCGTGATGCGCCAGTCGGTGTTGTGCGCCAGCGCGATGGTGCAAAGTCCGCCCAGCACGAGACCGCCCGGCCAGCCGGCGTGCAGGCGGTTGAGCCACTTCGCCTTGTCCGTGCTGAACATCGTGGTGACGATGGGATTGGCATATGCCTCGACGCTGCCGTTGCCGAGGCCGAGGATGATGCTGCCCCAGTAAAGCAGTTGGTGGCCGTGCTGTTGCGCGGCCAGCAAATTTTCCGCGCTCGCGCCATGGATCGCCTGATACGCCGCAAACGCCATCGCCGTGTAGATGAGGTAGCTGACGAAGGAAAAAACCATCGCCACCTTGTAGCCGATGCGGTCAATGAAGAGGCTGAACACGATGATGCTCACGCCGAACGGCCAGATGCCCGCGCCCTGGAGTTCGCCGACGGAAACTTTGTCGAGGCCGAAGTCGGTGACGAACTGGCCGCCGCACAGAATCATGCGGCTGATGAAGGCGTAGCTGGTGGTGATGAGGGCGATGAAACAGCCCCAGAATAGGATTTTGTCGTGCCGGTTGCTCATGGATGCGTTGAATAGTCCCGACCGCCGCAAAACTGTCAACGGTAAAAATTCAAAGGCGTGTCGTGAATTTTTTAAAGGGTCAGCAACTTCGTTTTGAAACCAATCCTTTCGAGTGTTTCGTTTATTTCGCGGTTCAAGCCCACACCTCATCCGGCCTCCGGCCAGCCGAAGCTCGGCGTGCCATTTCTCCCCGTCGGATACGGCGAAGGAATTAATTTGTGGGACGATTTCCCGGCGTAGGTGCTTGCGCACGGCCACCAGCGGCCAACACCGGGCTGATTGATTTAATCCCTTTGGGATTTTCAGCGTATTTGAATTCGCGTCAGAAAAATCCGTGCCCATCCGTGGTTAAATTCGTTTCAACATTTCCATGAGCGCATTGACAACGTCCTTAAAAGCAGCTTGAATGCCTCATAAGATAGGGATTTTATGAAACTTTCAGTCTTGGAACAATCATCGCTTTCAGAAGGCAGCTCCGCCACCGAGGCCATTTCCAATACGGTCGCTTTAGCCAAAGAGCTGGATCGCTTGGGTTACAGCCGCATCTGGGTTTCTGAACATCACAACCTGAACATCCTTCAGGGATCAACTCCCGAAGTCTTGCTGGCGGCGATTGGCGCCCAGACCACCCGTATTCGCCTGGGCTCTGGTGGCGTCATGCTTCCCAATCATAGCGCCTATCACATTGCCGAGACCTTCCGCACGCTCGAGGCGCTTTATCCGGGGCGCGTGGACTGTGGCATCGGACGCGCCAGCGGTGGCGATAGTTACTCACGGTCATTGCTGATGCCCACGCCGGATGCCTGGGGAGATTTTGGCGATCAGGCGGATCAGTTGGCGGCCTTTTTTCACGACACCTGCAAGCGTGCTTTTGCCATGCCGTTGATCGCGAGTGCTCCACCCATCTGGCTGCTTTCCGCCGGCAGCAACGCCGCTAGTGGAAAGCTTGCGGCGGAAAAGGGAATGGGGCTGGCCGTTGCGCTCTTCATCAATCCAGACGCGAGCGCCGAGGCGGTTCAACACTATAAGCAGAACTTCAGGCCCTCCAAGGAGTTCCCGGAGCCAAGGGTGATGATCGCCGTCAATGCGGTTGTGGCGGCGACTCCTGAAAAACTTCAGGAGAACAAGAAAACATCGGACTGGCTTCGCTTGATGCGTGATTCAGGCAGATACCCGACTTCCGTTCCGGCACCAGAGGCGGTGAAGGATGCTCATTTTGGCGTCAACGAAAAGGCGCACTTGGAGCGTATTGCCAATCGGGAAGTCGTCGGGCTTCCGGGTGAGGCAAAGAAACAAATCTTGGAGCGTGCCAAAAAATACGATGCCGATGAAGTCATGCTCACGATGGTCACCCACAAGCTTTCCGACAAAATCGAAGGCTATCGTCTGCTGGCGGAGGCTTTTGGTCTCTCACTGCAAGAAAGGATTCAATTATGCAAAAGCGCAAACTAGGCAATCTGGAAGTCTCGGCCATCGGGCTGGGCTGCATGAGCATGAGCTTCGGTTACGGCCCAGCGGCTGACAAACAGGAGATGATTTCCCTGATCCGGTCGGCGGTCGAGCAGGGCGTCACGTTCTTCGACACCGCCGAGGTCTATGGCCCGTTCACGAACGAGGAACTCGTGGGCGAGGCGCTGGCTCCGTTCCGCCCGCAGGTGGTCATCGCCACCAAGTTCGGCTTCGATTGCGACAGCGGCAAGCAGGGCGGCTTGAACAGCCAGCCGGCGCACATCCGGCAGGTCGTGGAGGCCTCGCTCAAGCGGCTCCGGGTCGAGACGATTGATCTGCTCTACCAGCATCGCGTTGACCCGAACGTGCCCATCGAAGATGTGGCCGGAACGGTGAAGGAGCTGATCCGTGCGGGCAAGGTGAAGCATTTCGGGTTGTCGGAAGCCGGGGCGCAGACCATCCGCCGCGCGCACGCCGTCCAGCCGGTGACGGCGTTGCAAAGCGAATACTCGCTGTGGTGGCGCGAGCCGGAAGTGGAAATTCTGCATGTGCTGGAGGAATTGGGCATCGGCTTCGTGCCGTTCAGTCCGTTGGGCAAAGGTTTCCTCACGGGCCAAATCAAGGCGGACACGAAATTCAGCACTGATGATTTTCGCAACAAGGTTCCGCGTTTCAGCGAGGAGAACCGGCAGGCAAATCAGGCGCTGGTGGATTTGATCGGCCGGTTTGCAGCCGAGAAGAAGGTGACGCCCGCGCAGGTGGCGCTGGCGTGGTTGCTGGCGCAGAAGCCGTGGATTGTGCCGATTCCCGGCACGACGAAGCGGCATCGCCTGACGGAAAATTGCGGGGCGGCGGCGGTCGAGATCAGGCCGGAAGAATTGCGCACGCTGGAAATCATGGCGGCCAAGATTCCGGTGCAAGGCGCGCGTTACCCGGAACATTTGCAGAAGCAGGTCGGGCGTTAAAATTTTACTTCGCATGAAAAGGAATCAGTCATGACCTCACTGGATCGTTGGGAAAATTTCTACATCATTGTCGGGTCGTCGGCCGGCGCGTTGATCGGTTTGCAGTTCGTCGTCATCACGCTGCTGGCCGACCGGCCGATCGCGGGTGCAGACGCGCAAGCCACAAATGCCTTTTCCACGCCGGGCATCATCCATTTTGGAGCGGTGTTATTCTTGTCGGCAATCGTCTGTGCGCCTTGGGATGGAATCGGAGTGGTTTCAATCGTTTGGGGATTGATGGGTTTGTTCGGAATGATTTACACGGTCGTCATCGGTCGGCGGATGCGGGCGCAAACGGCCTACCAGCCGGTGTTCGAGGATTGGCTGTTCCATGTGCTGCTGCCATTGGCGGCTTACGCGGCGATGGGTGTGTCGGCGTGTCTGGCTGGTTTGCATGGGCGGGCGGTGCTGTTCATCGTGGCCGCCGCATCACTGCTGTTGTTGTTCATCGGCATCCACAATGCGTGGGACATCGCGACCTATCACGCGTTTGTTGCGGGACGGAAAAACCGGAAATCGAACCAAACCAAACCGGAATAAAATGATGACAATCAAACAAAGCGGCTCGCAGCCTTCCGGCAAAGGTCCAGCGGTTATGCTTTGCGGAATGGTTTTATTCCTTTATTTTTGTGCCGGCCAGTGATGACTGGCCAAAATGCGGGACACGACATTGACCAAAAAAAATGCGGATACGCCGTGGTTCCGGCAATTTCCCCGGTTCGCCGGTGTGGCGGTGGCGTTGTTTGGCCTGTTGATCATCGTGAGCTGGCACGCGCGCTGGCGATCCATCTTGCAGGTGCTGCCCGACACGGCGCCGATGCAATACAACACGGCGCTGTGCTTCATCCTGTCGGGCGCGGGACTGTTTCTGCTGACGACGCGCCGGGCGCATTATGCGGCGTGGCTGGGCGGGGCGGTGTTGCTGTTCACGCAACTGACGCTGCTGGAATATGCGACGGGACTGAATTTCAACATAGACCAGATTTTTTTCACGCCGTATTTCCAGGCAGACACGGTTTATCCGGGCCGGATGTCGCCACTGGCGGCGGTGTGCTTCATCTTCATGGGCGCCGGGATTTTGCTGGTGAACCTGAACCGCGAGTGGCCGCAGCGGTTGACGGGCGCGGGGATTTTCGGGTGCATCGTGGGGGTGATCGCGCTGGTGGCGCTGTTTGGTTTTGTGTTTGGCATCCAGTCGGCCTACGGCTGGGGTTCGTATTCGCGGATGGCGCTGAACACGGCGGTGGCGTTTTTCGCCCTTGGCGGCGGGCTGCTGGTCTGGTCCTGGCGGACGGCGCAGCGGGAGAATTTTAATTTTCTGCGCTGGCTGCCGGTGACGGGGTCGGTGACGTTGATGGTGATGGTCGCCTTTGTCTCCGCCGTGAACATGGCGGAACTGAAGAACGCGACGTTCTGGCGGAAGCACACGTTTGAAGTGATCCTCGACGCACAGGCATTTCAGGACAACCTGACGGCGCTCCAACTGGGCCTGCGCGGTTATGCAACTATGGGCGACACGAACGCACTTGCATCCTATCAGGGCAGCCTCAAGCAGGAACCGGTGCAGTTTAACCAGCTCGTCACGCTGACGAGCGACAACCGCACGCAACAGAAATGTTTGAAAGACCTGGCGGCGGCGATGGAAGAGGTTTTTTCCTACGACCGGCGGACGATTGCGCTTTACGGTGAACAGGGATTTGCGGGCGTCTCGAAAACGGATGCGACCGGCGAAGGCAGGCGGGTCTTCAGGAACGCCATCGGCGTGATAAACCGGTTCGCGCTGGAGGAGCAAAAATTGCTGGGTGTGCGCGACAATTCGGAACAGGCGGATTATCACAACGCGGCGCGGCTGCTGGTGACCGGCAGCGTGCTGGCGGCCCTGTTGCTGGTGATCGCGAACAAGATGGCCACGCGTGAATTGCATCATCGCCACCGCATCGAGGCAAAGTTGAAACAAGCCTTGTTGCTGCAAAACTCCATTCTCAACTCGGCCGATTACGGAATCGTCAGCACCGACCCAAAGGGCATCGTGCAAACGTTCAATCCCGCCGCCGAGCAACTGCTCGGTTATCCGGCAAGGGAAATCGTCGGCAAAGAGACGCCGCTGCGCTGGCGCGATCCCAAGGAGATTGCGGAGCGTGCGGATAAATTGTCCAAAAAGCTGGGACTGCCCGTGAAACCAAACTTTGAAGCCGTCGCGCTGAAAGTCCAGTTCGACGAGATTGACGAAGGTGAATGGACTTTCATCCGCAAGGACGGGAGCCGTTTCACGAGCCTGCTGGTCGTCACGGCCTTGTCCAATGAGACGGGCAATTTCACGGGCTTTTTGGGGATTTTTCGCGACATCAGCAAGCATAAACAGCATGAAGCCGAGCGCGAAAAAATCATCGCCGAATTGCAGGCCGCCCTCGCGCAAGTGAAAACCCTGTCCGGCATGATTCCAATTTGCGGCTGGTGCAAAAGTGTCCGTTCGGATCAAGGTTACTGGCAGACTGTCGAACAATATGTCCATTCACATACCGATGTGACCTTCTCACACGGCATGTGTCCCAGTTGTTCCGAAAGATTCAAGTCTGACATTGTAAAAGCCAATCCCGATAATTCCGCCTAACTGGTTCCTTAAACCCAGATTCGCCATGAAAAAATTGAAACCGTTCGCCGGCGTTTTACTTGGCATCGGCCTGCTGGCCGGGAATGCCCACGCCCAAACCGACTCGCCTTACAAAATTCTCGACACGACGCGGCTGGTGGGCAGCGGCGGCACGGATTATGTTTTCAGCCATTCGTCGCCGAGCATCACGGTGATTGAGCCGAAGGACGGGACGGTTGCAATGCAGATTGTGCCGGAAGAATTGCGCACGCAGGAAATAATGGCGGCCAAGATTCCGGTGCAAGGCGCGCGTTACCCGGAACATTTGCAGAAGCTGGTCGGGCGGTGAGCGATTCTCTTTTGAAAAGAAATTAAATATGACGATCAAACGAAGCGGTTCACAGCCTTACCGCAAAGGTTCCACCGTTTTGTGAGTTGCCACGTCAAACTCATCCGGCTGGCCGTCTGCCTGAATTTACTGCTGGCGTCGCGCAGCTTCGCCGGCCCGCCGTATTTGACGGATGATCCCGACCCGACGGATTATCAGCATTTCGAAACGTATTTTTTCACCACCGGCGATTATCGTTCCGGCAACAATTACGCCCTTATTGGCCCGGCGGCGGAACTGGATTACGGCGCATTTCCTGACACGCAACTTACCGTGGCCATCGGCATGACGAGTGTTGGCGGCGACGGGATGGAGCCGGCTTCCGGTTTTGGCGATGTGGCGTTGAGTGTCAAATACCGGTTCCGGCATGAGACGAACGGCTGGCCGGAACTGGCGTTTTTTCCGGGGCTGACGCTGCCCACGGGCGACGCAAACCGGGGATTGGGCAACGGTCGGGCGACGTATCATCTGCCGCTGTGGGCGCAAAAAAGTTTCGGCGCGTGGACGCTGGACGCGGGCGGCGGCGTGTTCCTGAATTCCGTGGCGGGCGAGCGCGATTATCCTTATGGCGGAATCTTGTTGCAGCGGGACTTGGGAAAACATCTCTCGCTGGGCGGCGAAATGTTTGCGCAAGGACAGGATGCGGACGGCGACCACGGGTTCGCGGCGCTGAATTTCGGCGGCTCGTATCATTTCAACGACCATTTCAGCGTGCAGGCCACCGCCGGACACAGCGTCATCGGGGATGAACACACGCTCTGGTATTTCGGGCTTTACTGGACTTGGTGAAACAAATTCGGCACTCTCGCCACCGGATTCTTTGATTCCGTTTTTAAGACCAATTATTTATGAAAAAATTGAAATCGTTCGCCGGCGTTTTGCTTGGCGTCGGCCTGCTGGCCGGCAATGTCCGCGCCCAAACGGACGCGCCCTACAAAATTCTCGCCACAACACGGCTGATGGGCAGCGGTGGCACGGATTACGTCTTTGCGGATAACGACGGACGTCGCGTGTATGTGCCGCGCGGCATGAACACATTGGTTTTCGATCTGGACAGCCATCAATACATCGGCGCGATCACAAACATCAGCGGACACGGCGTGGCGGTGGACACCCAGACGCATCACGGCTTCAGCAGCAGCCCGCAGGTCGGGATGTTCGACACCGAGACGATGCAAAAGATCAAAAGCATCACGGTGGAAGGCCGGCCGGACGGGATTCTTTTGGAGCCGTTCACGGACAAGATTTATATTTTCAGCCACGCCTCGCCGAGCATCACGGTGATTGAACCAAAGGACGGCTCGGTGGTCGGGACGATTGAGGTTGGCGGCGCGATGGAGCAGGCGCAAAGCGACGGGCAGGGGAAATTATTTGTGGATGTCGAGGACGAGAAAAAAATCGCGGTGATTGATGTCAAGGCGATGAAGGTCGTCACAAAATTTGACCTCGGCGACAGCGCGGGCGAGCCGGGCGGATTGGGATTGGACGCGAAGAATCACATTTTGTTTGCAATGTGCGCGCGTCCGAACGTCTGCGTCGTGGTCAACGCCGACGATGGAAAAATTTTGACGACGTTGCCCATTGGCAACGGCACGGACGGCGGCGGCTTTAATCCGAACACGATGGAGGCGTTCAGTTCGCAGCGCGACGGCACGCTGACCATCATCAAGGAAAACGGCCCCACGGATTTTGCCGTGGAACAAACGGTGCCAACCAAATCCGGCTGCCGGACTTCGACCTTGGACACAAAAAACAATCGCATCGTTTTGATTTGCACCGAACGCCCGCCGCAAACGGCGACCAATGCGCCGCCCGCGCAAATCGCTTCAACGACGTCAACCAACCAAACGGGCGCGGCTCCGCGTTATCGCCGTTACACCGGCCCGGCCTGGCTGGACGTTCTGTTTGTCGGCAGATAAAATTGGAAGCCCGCATCATTCGCAGCCAAAACAATCGGCATGGAGCAGAACCGAGAAAAACTTTTCAGCAAGGTTCCCGAAGTCACCTTCATTTTCTGGCTCATCAAAATCGCCGCGACGACTTTGGGCGAGACCGGCGGCGACGCCGTTTCAATGTCTATGAACCTGGGTTATCTCTTGAGCACGGGAATTTTTGCGATTCTGTTTCTGGCTTTTGTTTTTGCGCAGATCAAAGCAAAACAGTTCCATCCATTTTTATATTGGGCGACCATCATCGCCACCACGACGGTCGGAACCACGCTGGCGGATTTTTGCGACCGCTCGTTGCACATCGGTTACGCCGGCGGCTCGTCGCTCTTGCTGGTTTTGCTCGTCACATCGTTGGGCGTCTGGCATTGGACGACGGGTTCGGTTTCGATCAACACGGTGAGTTCGCCCAAAACGGAAATGTTTTACTGGGTCACCATCATGTTTTCGCAAACGCTGGGAACCGCGCTCGGCGACTGGACGGCGGACACCGAAGGCTTCGGCTATCTGAATTCAACGGCGCTTTTCGGCGGATTGCTGGCCGTCATCGCCGCGCTTTATTTTTTCACAAAAATTTCGCGGACAGCGTTGTTCTGGTCGGCGTTTGTGTTGACCCGGCCATTGGGCGCGGTGCTGGGGGATTTTTTTGACAAGCCGGTCGCGCAGGGCGGACTGAACTTGAGCCGTTATTCCGCCTCGCTCGCGCTGGTGATTTTCATCGTTGCCTGCATCCTGATTTTTCGGCAACGCCCGGCAAAAAAAGCGGAACATTGAAGTTTAATTTTTACGGGCAAAACTTCGCATCCGTTCACGAAGCCTGAACTGGCACTTGAAAAATCGGAACATTGGCGGATGTTGCCTGGCGTCTGATAAACAAAAAAAAATTTTCCATGAAATCTCTGCTGATTGTCTGCTTGTTGTTCAACACGATTTTGTCAACCCTGTGGGCTTGTGGCAGCGGGCCAAAGCCGGCGCATTACAGGATTTATCAGGCCGCCAAAACCGCCAGCCCGGCCGCCAGCGTCACGAACTCCGTCGCTGTCACGACCAACAAAGTTTCGGGCATCAAATAAAAAATCAAACTATGGAAATCAAACGAAGCGGTTCGCAGCCTTCCGGCAAAGGGCCGGCGGATTGGTTCACCGGCACGGTGCGGATTGGCCCGCTGTTTCAGCCAATCCCACCGGCGCGCGCAGTCGGCGCGAGCGTCACGTTCGAGCCGGGCGCGCGCACGGCCTGGCACACGCACCCGCTTGGGCAGACGCTCATCGTGACGGCGGGCGGCGGTCTGGTGCGACGTGACGGCGGGCCGATTGAGCCAATCCGGCCGGGCGACGTGATCCAGTTCGCGCCGGGCGAAAAGCATTGGCACGGTGCATCGCCGACGACAGCCATGACGCACATCGCCATTCAGGAACAGCTCGACGGCAAGTTGGTGGACTGGATGGAAAAAGTCAGTGACGAGCAGTATCAGGGCTGATCTAGCCACAACAGAACACAAAGGCCGCAAAGAAATCATTTTAGTGTTCTGTGCGTTCTTTTGCGGCAATTGACACCTCGTCATCAGTTTGCAGGCCAGGAAAAACCTTCGTCAGTTTAAGCCAGCTTTGGCTTGGCCCGCGCTTCAATTTCGGAAATCGCCCAGCGCGCGTGTTCGGCGATCAAGGGTTCGGCATCGTGCGCCGATTTTTCCAGGGCGGGCAGGGCGGAGGCATCGCCGGTGTTTCCGAGGGCGACGCAGACGTTCCGCAAAAATCCGCGCCGCTTCGTCCGCAGAATGGGCGAGCCGGCGAAACGTGATTTGAAATTTTTCTCATCGAGCGAGAGCAGTTCGATCAAATCCGGCTGCGCCAAATCTTCGCGCGCGTGCGCCTTCATCAATTTCCCTTCTCGCGCAAAACGGTTCCACGGGCACGCGGCGAGGCAGTCGTCGCAACCGTAAATGCGGTTGCCGATGGCCGCGCGCAACTCGACGGGAATCGCGCCTTTCAATTCAATCGTGAGATACGAGATGCACTTGCGTGCGTCGAGTTGAAACGGCGCGGTGATGGCGTTCGTCGGGCAGGCTGAAATGCAGCGCGAACATTTGCCGCAATGATTTTTTTCCGGCGCGTCGGGTTCGAGTTCCAGCGTCGTGATGATTTCGGAAAGAAAAATCCAGTTGCCGAGGCGGCGGCTGATGAGGTTGGTGTGCTTGCCGACAAAGCCGAGGCCCGCGCGCTGTGCAAAATCGCGTTCGAGCAGCGGCCCGGTGTCCACATACCAGAGCGAGCGGGTTTGGGCGTCGCCGAGCGTGTTCAAAAATTCTGCCAGCAACTTAAGTTTTTCGCCGAGCACGTTATGGTAATCGTCAAAGCGGGCGTAGCGGGCGACCAGGCCGGTTGAGGGTTGAGGGTTGAGGGTCGAAACATTTTGTGCGGGTTTCTGGCTCTCGACTTTCGACCCTCGACTTTCGACCGCCTGCGCATAGCTGGCCGCAAGGACGACAATGGTTTTTGCGCCGGCCAAAACTTTTAGCGGCGCGAGGCGTTTTTCCGCGTTGCGTTCGAGCCAGCCCATTTCGCCGTGGCTTTTTTGCGCGAGCCAGTCCTGAAACTGGCCCGCGCTGGCCGGCGGCGCGGCGGAACTGAAACGGCAGTCGTCAAAACCGAGTTCCCGCGCGCGCTGTCGGATGGCGGCTTTCATCGCCGGTCGGGGGCTGCGGAACGGAACTGGTGGATGACCTGATGGACGACTTCGCGCACGGTGCGGATGTCCGTGTTGACCAGCACGTCGGCCTGTTTGTAGAACGGCTCGCGCACGGCCAGCAGGTCGCGGATTTTTTGCTGCGGGTCGGTGTCGTGGAGCAGGGGACGGTGCGTCTGGTTTTTGACGCGTTCCCAGATTTTTTCCGGCGACGACCAGAGGCAGACGACGAGCGAATGATTTTTCAGGCTGGCCAGGTTCGCCGGGTCTGCCGGCAGTCCGCCGCCGGTGGAGATCACCGTCTTGGCGCGCGTGGTGAGTTCCGCGACAACTTTTTGTTCCAGTGCGCGGAACGCCGGCTCGCCGTCCTTGGCAAAAATGTCCGCAATGCTCCGTCCCGTGCTGGCCAGGATGATTTCGTCCGTGTCGATAAAATCAAAATTCAACTGCTCGGCGATCAGCCGGCCCACGGAAGTCTTGCCCGTGCCCATGAAACCGATGAGCGCGAGATTGACGATGTGGCGGTCGCTTTGCACGGCAGCAGCGTAGCGCAGGCGTCCCGCCGGCGAAATTCAAATCGGGCATTGTATCAATTGGGTGGGGCGAGCGTCCTCGCGAGCCGAAGTGCGTCAAACAGTTCTCGCGGCTCGCGGGGGACGCTCACCCCCACCGCTTTGGTTTCAAATTAGGAAACCGCCGCAACACCCCGCCGCTCGACACCTTCGGGCAATGCGGTTACAGTCGGATGGTGAACCTGCCGCCGGTCATCCTGGCCTCCGCTTCGCCACGCCGCGCGGAACTGCTCCGGCAGTTGAAATTAAATTTCAAAATCCTGCCCGGCGACGCCGTGGAGGTGGCGCACGAGTTTTTGACGCCGCAGGAAATCTGCCAGCTCAACGCCCATCGCAAGGCCCGCGCCGTCGCCAAGAAAATTCCCGACGCGCTCGTGCTGGGCGCGGACACGCTGGTTTTTCTGGGGCAGGAAGTTTTCGGCAAGCCGCGCGATCTTGGCGAGGCGAAACAAATGCTCGCGCGTTTGCAGGGCCGCACGCATCAGGTCGTCACCGGCGTGAGCCTGACGCACTTGCGCGCACATCGCGAACGGCTTTTTGCCGTCAGCACCGACGTGACGTTTCATCCGCTCACGGCGGCGCAAATCCGCGATTATCTCGACCGGATAAACCCGCTCGACAAGGCCGGCGCTTATGCGATCCAGGAACACGGCGATAAAATCGTCGCGGCCATCGCCGGCTCCTACAGCAACGTCGTCGGCCTGCCGGTGGAAAAATTGGGCGAGGAACTGGCGGCGTGGGCAAGTTGGTGACGCAGCGGCTGCGCGGCTGATTCCATCAACAATCCAATCCTGGCAAATGATGATTTTTTTGGTTGCATTTCAATCAGACGAGGCGTAGAAAAGCCAAAAGTTAGAATTAATCATCACCCAATCAAGGCAAACTGATATGGGAAAATCGTAGAAAGGAAACCGCATGAAAACCAAGATGCAATGTTTATTCATGGCGCAGGCGTTCTTCGCGCATGCAACCCTCAATCTTCAACTCTCAACCGGAATTGCCCATGGGCAAAATCTGATTGTCAACGGCGATTTCAGCGCCGGGAACACGGGATTCACCTCCGGCTACACTTTTTCGCCGTCGGGCCAAAGCGCGGTGGCGGACACTTATGGCATCCGCACTTCTTCCACGGACTTCAATTCGGGCTATAACTACTTTGGGGATCACACCACCGGCAGCGGCAACATGATGTTGGTGGACGGCTCGACCACCGGCAGCGCAGTAGTCTGGCAGGAAACTGTTTCGGTCGCGCCCAACACCATTTACGCTTTCTCCGGCTGGGCCACGGCATCGGACAACGAGAACGTGCCGACGCTGCGATTTTATATCAACGGCGTGCAGGCCGGTTCCGATTTTACGCTGTCCACGTCGCCCGGCCTGTGGCAGCAGTTTGATGCGGTGTGGAATTCCGGCGCGGGCGGCACCGCGACAATCGCGCTGGTGGACCTGACGACGCCTTCCCTCGGCAATGACTTTGCGCTGGACGATTTTTCTTTTGCCCCTTTGGGCGTGGCCTTGACTTCAACGGCCTTCACTTATCAAGGCTGGCTGTACAACGGAAACAGTGCTGCCAATGGTAGCTACGACATGGCGTTCACTCTGTTTGCCACCAACACCAGCGGTGTCGCCATCGCCGGACCGGTGACGAATACCGCCGTGGCAGTGACCAACGGCCTGTTCACCACGCAGTTGGATTTTGGGAACGCCTTCAGCGGAGCAAACACGTGGTTGGAAATCGCGGTCAGTCCCAATGGCGCAAACACGTTCACCACCCTGACGCCGCGCCAGCAGATCACACCCACGCCCTATGCGCTTTTTGCAGCCACTGCGGCCAACGCAGTCACTGCAGTCACCGCAAACACCGCCGTGGACTTAAGCGGCACGGGTGGGAATAGCACGATTGCGAGCCCCGGTTCGCTAAACTTCGGCGCTCAAGTCCGGCAGATGATCAACTTGTTTGATGCGGACTACGGTATCGGGGTGCAAACCTCGACGCTTTACTTCCGCACTCATGGCGGCCCCGTCAACGGGTTTGGCTGGTATGCCGGCGGCGTCCATAGTGACACACGGGGTGACAGCGGCGGCGGCGCCACGCTGATGTTTCTCGATAACACGGGGTTGACCGTCGGCGGGACGGTCACGGCCACCAACTTTGTCGGCAACGGCGCAGGATTGACGGGACTGAATCCGGCGAACTTGGGCGCGGGCACCGCCGGCATCAATATCACCGGCACAGCGAACAGCGCGAACACCGCAACGAGTTTCTCCGGCTCGCTTTCGGGTGACGTGACGGGAACGCAGGGCGCAACGGTGGTGAATCAAGTGGGCGGGCAGACCGCCGCCAACGTTGCTGGTGCAGTGGGTGCGGTGAACTCTTCGACCAGCGCGAACACGCCAGCCACGCTTGTTCAGCGCGATGGCAGTGGCAATTTCTCCGCCGGCACCATCACCGCGAACCTTACCGGCACCGCCACCACGGCCATGACCGCTAACAATTTCTCCGGCAGCGTTCTGGATTCCCAGCTCTCGGCTAACGTTCCGATGCTCAACGGCACGAATGTCTTCACTGGCACGAACAACTTTGCAGGCGTGGTCATCGCCACCAATGTGAACAATCAATTCACCGGCAATGGCGCTGGCTTGACCAACGTTCCTGCCAGCGCCATCAGTGGTGGAATCAACACCAACGTCCTTATTGGCGGACATACGTTTTACATCACCAACGGCATCATAATGAACATTCAATGAAAACTCTTTTACTCATCACGTTACTGCTGGTTGCGGTGGCGATTCACGCGCAGCAATACTCGATTAACTGGTATAAGATCGCCGGCGGCGGCGGCACGAGCACGGGCGGGGTTTATTCCGTGAGCGGCACCATCGGCCAGCCGGACGCGAGCATGGCGATGACCGGCGGCAGCTATTCTTTGACCGGCGGTTATTGGAGTCTGGTTTCCGTGGTGCAAACGCCCGGCGCGCCGTTGCTGACCATCACTTATGCCGGCAACCAAGCCATTGTCTCGTGGCCGGCATCGGTGACGGGTTTCACGCTGCAAACCAACACCGATCTCGCCAACGGCACTTGGGGAAATTATCTCGGCACAGTGGTGAACAACAGCACGACCAATTCACCGCCGAAGGGAAATCTCTTTTTCCGGCTGAAACAGTAGCGCGGACAAATTAACGGGTTGAAACATTTTTTTTCGCGCTGTGAAAAGCAAAATGAATCCTGAGTCTATGAAGATACAAAAAAACCTGATTCAAACCTGTCCGCTCATGTTGGCTCTGTTGTGCGCGTTGACCGCCGGCGCACAGCCGGTCGTGACCCAGATTGCCGCCGGAGGAAACCACAGCCTGTTTCTCAAGACCGACGGCAGCCTGTGGGTCATGGGCGACAACACTTATGGCCAGTTGGGCGACAAATCCACCGACTCCGGCAACTTCTTCACCAACCGGCCCGAACAGATCCTGCCCAGCGGGGTCATCGCCATTGCCGCCGGAGGGAATCACAGCCTGTTTGTCAAGAGCGACGGCAGTCTCTGGGTCATGGGCGACGACACTTATGGCCAATTGGGCGACGGCCATGTCTATGGCGTCAACGGCTACCTCGGAACCAACACGCCCGAGCAGATTACGGTGGCCAGCAACGTCACGGCGGTCGCCGCCGGGAGTTCCCACAGCCTGTTCCGTGAAAGTGACGGCAGTCTCTGGGCCATGGGTTTGAACAGTTCCGGCCAGTTGGGCGATGGAACCACCAACAACAGCCTGGTGCCGGAAAAAATCGTGCCCAGCGGCGTATTGAAGATTGCCGCCGGGGATGCCTTCAGCCTTTTCACAGCGAGGCACAACACCGGCATCCTTACTACGACAGAACTTTGGACGATGGGCGACAACACTTACGGCCAGTTGGGCAACGGCAACGGTTACAGCGACTACACCAACGTGCCCGTGAAGATTTTGTCCTCAATGCTCCTTCTCGACGCCGTGATCACGATAGCCGGAGGAAGCACACACAGCCTGCTTATCAAGGGCGATGGCAGCCTGTGGGCCATGGGCTACAACCACTATGGCCAGTTGGGCGACGGCACGGTTGACCCCGGCCTGTACAACAGCACCAACCTGCCGGAGTTGATTGTCTCCAGCAATGTCACGGCGATTGCAGGCGGATCCACCGTCAGCTTCTTGGTCAAGGGGGACGGCAGTCTATGGGGCATGGGCAGCACCTACGTCGGCCAGTTGGGCAACGGCTCTTATACAGAGGGTGGTGACACCAATCGCCCCGAACTAATTGTATCCAACAACGTCACGGCCGTAGCGAGCCGGGGTGGCCACACCTTGTTTATCGAGGGCGGCAGCCTGTGGGGCATGGGTTTGAACACCTCCGGCCAGTTGGGCGATGGCAATCCCAATGACTTTGAAACCAATCGTCCCATATTGATTGTGACCGGGACTCCGGGCTACAATCTAATCTCCGCCCAGCTTGTGAATGACGGCAGTGGCCGGTTGAGTTTGCCCTTTGTGGGCATCCCTGGAACAAACTACGCGCTGGAGCGTTCCTTCAGCCTAATATCGCCCAGTTGGGTGGCACAGACCACCAATACCGCCGGTGCGGGCGGCGTGCTGACGTTCACGAACGCGCCTAATGCAGCCACGAATAATTACTGGCGCATTCGTTCCGTGCCGTAGCGAGGGTTCTTCTTTTAGGCAGACTGCAACCCGGCCTGACTTGGAAAAGTTTCAAGTCCCGCGCATAGAGAACATGATTTTTCCGCGCCGGTTCGGTCTCAAGCCTGTGCGCGCGCGTTGGCGGATGTCGGGGGCATTGATGCCAGCATGGGATTGGTGACATCAACAATTTCGCCGGCTTGGACGACGCTTGGCCGGTAAATGTTCGCATAGTCAAGCCCGCCGTTTTCGAACCGGATTTCCAGCGCCTCCAGTCCGCAGTGGATATTGAAGTTGTGCTCTTCGGTCGTGATCGGGATGAGCCACAAAATTTTCACCCAAACGCCCCCGGCATCCAGCAATTCCAATTCCGGTTTGTCGAGATAAGGAGTGGAAAGCAAGCCGTAGTTGCACCTTGATTTCGGCAGCCACGGGCGGCCAAAGTTGATCGTGTCGCCCCGGCCCAGCCGGTTGATGGTCCGGTTATACCAGGCAATGATGGTAAGCAGTTCGCAAATGGATTCATCCGCCATCGGCGAAAGAATGAAGCACTCGGGTCGTTCAACGTCCCCGGCCTGGGACATCCCGCAGGTGGCGTAAGTGAAAAATGGCCGTTGCGGAGTCCGCTGGAATTTGAGGACGCTGAAACCTTCCGGTAGCTGCTCAACCGGCCCTTTCGGCCAGCGCAACTCCTCAAAGCCGCCCCACTGCTGGTGGTAGTGCTGCTGGATGGCTCTTAAATATTCCGCGCGCGAAATCATTTGAGTCGTTCTGGAGCGAAATTATTTCAAACTCCCATTTTCGTCAAGAGGAGTTCGGCGGCATCGCTCCAATGTTATTCGCGGTCATTGCCGTTCCCGCCGCCTAGACCCGGCTTAATTCCCGCCACAAATACGCGCTCATCGCCTGGCCCTTCGCAAAACAGTCGAGGCTGAATTTTTCGTCCGGCGAATGGGCGTTGTCATCGGGCAGGCCCAGGCCGAGCAGCAGCGAATCCGTGCCGAGAATTTTTTTGAACTGGTTCAAGATTGGAATCGAGCCGCCTTCGCGCATCAGGACCGGCTGGCAGCCGAACGCCAGTTCGAGCGCGCGCAACGCCGCCTGCGCCTGCGGGCCGGTGGGCGAAACAAAATACGCCTCCGCGCCGTGACCGGCCTCGATTTCCAGCCGCACGGTCGGCGGGCAAATCTTTTTGAGATGCGCGAGGACGATTTTGCGGACGTGTTCGGGCTTTTGGTCCGGCACGAGGCGGCAGGTGATTTTCGCGCGCGCCCAAGACGGGATGATGGTCTTGCTGCCTTCGCCCTGATAACCGCTGGTGAGGCCGTTGATTTCAAAAGTAGGCCGCGCGCTGCGCTGTTCATTCGCGGTGAAGCCGCGTTCGCCGAAAAGTTTTTTTACGCCGATCAATTTTTGCAGCGCGGCGTCGGTCACGGGCAGGCGCGAATACTCTTTCCGTTCGTAAGCGGTGAGCGGCGCGACGCCGTCGTAAAATCCGGGAATCGTGATGCGCCCGTTTTTGTCGCGGAGCTGCGCGAGCAACTGGCTCAAGGCCATCGCGGGATTGTCCACCGCGCCGCCGAAGCCGCCGGAATGCAAATCGCGCGCCGGCCCGTGCAAGGTGATTTCAAACGCGATGATGCCGCGCAACGAATAGCCGAGCGCGGGATGTTTCGGGCTGGGCATGCCCGTGTCGGAAACGACGATGGCTTCGCACATCAGCTCGCGGCGGTTTTTTTTGAGAAAGTCCGACAAACTTTTGCTGCCGACTTCTTCCTCGCCTTCGATGACGAACGTGAGGTCGCAGGGCAGCGGCGTGTCCGTTTTCAGATAAGCCTCGACGGCTTTTAGATGCGCAAAGTGCTGGCCCTTGTTGTCGGTGCTGCCGCGCGCGTAAAGATTATTGTCCGCGATGCGCGGCGCGAACGGCGGCGAATGCCAGAGTTCCAGCGGTTCCGGCGGCTGCACGTCGTAATGGCCATAGACCATGAAGTGCGGGCGCGTGTTTTTGGATTTTGTGCGCGGCGTTTTGGCGATGACGACGGGATAACCTCTGGTCGGGCAAAGCTGCGCGTCGAGGCCGATTTTTTGGCAATGCGCGACGAGCCATTCGGCGCAGGCGTGCAAATCTTTTTTGTGTTGCGGCTGCGCGGAGACGCTGGGCAGCCGCAGATAGTCGCACAATTCGGCGACGAACCGGCTTTGGTGCTGTTTCAGATAATCTAGAACCCGTTGCATCCGTCCAGCTAACCTGTGAACGGAGTTTTTGCCAAGCAGAACCGGAGAAAATTTAACGGCCGTTTCCGGCGACCGCCTCTTTCAAGGAATGGAAACCGGCCCGTTGACGACGCGGTAAACGCGGTCGAACTGGGTCGCGCGCTGCGGGTCATACCAGACATTTGTCGGCGTGGTGAGCGTCAGGTTGGTGAGTCCCTGCCAGATGTTCGTGCTGGCGATGCTGGTGGTGGCCTGGATGCCGTAAATTTTCCCCACCTGGCCGGTGAACGTCACGCCCGCATCCGGGCCGGCAAACAGGGCGAGGCGGACGTTGGTCGCCGTCTTGCATTTGCCCGCGCTGCCGGCCTGATAAATCGCGGCGACTTCGTTGGAGGACAACACCCGGTTGTAGAGCGAGACTTCATCCAGCGAACCGGCCAGCTTGCAATCCCAGTAAGACTGCCCGGACGAAGCGAAGTATAACGGCAAATTCCCGTAATCCTGCGGCTGGTTGACCGGCATCTGGGCGTCGAGTTTTCCGTTCACATACAACCGGAGAAAATTCGTGCCGCGCATCGCGGCGACATGATACCAAACCCCGGTCTGAATCGTCGTCACGCCGGTCACTTCGACGACATTGGTTTTGTAAGTCACTTCCAGCAGGAAGATGTCCCCGTTGGCCGTGGTCGTGGCACCGCCGCCGGCGCTGATGGAACGGTCTTTGATCAGGCCGAAGCCTTCAAAATTGGAGTATTGCGAGTTCTGCTTGAAAACCATGTATTGCTGGCCGGGCGTGGGGCCGGTGGACGGCGTGTTCAGCTTGTCAAACTTCACCCATGTCTCGATGGTGAAATTCGTCAGGTGAAAATTCGGCGAATCGGGAACCCGCACATAGTCATTCGTCCCGTTGAAATGAAAGCCGGTGCCGACGACGCCGGGGGCGGTGTCGGTCGCGCCTGCCACCAAAGCGCCGTTGTTTGTTCCGGCAATGTCGTTCGTGCTGCCATCGCCCGGCCACCAATCAAGCAGGCCGGGCGGCGGCGCATCACAACTGATCGTCACCGCCCGCAAACCCGACAGACAAGCCAGGCATAGAATGGCCGCCAACCAATGACCGCGCCTGCGCCAGCAAAAATTCCAGCAAAAACCCGGCTTAAATGCATTCATTTCTATTTCCTGACCCATTGACTGGGAGCAGGAATGCGGCCATCCAGCGTCGAATGTATGACTTCCAGCAATTCTTCCTTGTCCACCGGCTTTTGCAAAGTGGCCGCGATGCCCGCAGTCCGCGCGCGATGCTGGTATTCCTCCGGGTCGGTGCTGGAAATGATGATGATGGGCGTCCGCGCGGCCCGGCTCATGCCGCGCAACCATGACATGATGGCAAAACCATCTTCCATGGTGCTCTGGAAATTTTCCGAATCCGGCGGAAACATCAGGTCAAGCAGGATCAAGTCCGGCGGCGACTCGTTGACGCGCCGGATGGTTTCCGCGCCGCTGGCCGCCGTGGCCACTTCGTAGCCGCCCGACATCAACGCCAGCGACAAGCTGCGCAGGACGACGGGATTGTCGTCCGTCACCAAAATTTTTTTGGTCGCCGGGATGGTTGTGCGGGATGCCATGGTTCTCTTCTACAGGGATTGAACAGTGTTCCCGGCCCGTCCGCAACCAGACAGTGCAAAAACATATTCACCGCGCGCTGAAAATTCCCGTTATCCGCCTTTTTGCTTCAGCGAGACGCGGACGAATTCCAGCAATTCATCCTTCTTCAGCGGTTTTTGCAGCGCGGTGACCACGCCGGCGGCCTGCGCGCGTTCCTTGAGTTCTTCCGGTGCCGCCGAGGAAATGATGATGACCGGAACGCTCCCGGCCCCGCCCATGCGCCGCAGCCATTCCAAAATCTGAAACCCGTCCTGCAACCCCATGCCCACATCCGCCGCGTCTGGGTTGAAAAAAATGTCGAGCAGGATCAAGTCCGGCCGCGCGTGGCTCAAGACCGCGAGCGTTTCCGCGCCGTCCTGCGCCGTGTCCGCGAGATAGCCCGCGCGTTTTAGGATATAGGCCAGCGTCCGCAGGACGACCGGATTGTCATCTATGATCAAAATCCGTTTCCCGTTCGTTTTTTGCAGCTGGCTTTCCATCGCTTTGTTCGACCAGAAAAGATTTTACAAAAATTTCCGCCTGATATGCAACAAACATTGCGAAAATAAGGGATTATGGCCGCCGGCGGGCCGGATCGCGGGGACGCTCGCCCCCCGAATATTCCATTTTATACAATAAATACCCAAAAGATTGCACCGTCTGTTCCATGGGGTGAACACCCCATGGAGGCCGGCCGGCGTTGTGTTACCGTTTCCCTGTGAATCTGATATTGATCCTGCTTGTCCTTCTACTTTTGTTGGGGGGCGGCGGATTTTATCTGGGTGGCCCTGCCATCGGCGGCGGCGGGGTGGGCCTGATACTGCTGATTTTCCTAGCCGTCTGGGTCATGGACGGATTCAAACAGAAAAATTGACCGGACATTCCGGTGCGCGGAGTTTCAAGCGGACGCCGGGTGCCGCTTCCTTTTCGGATTCGGTTGATGCAGGTGGCTGGGCGGCGGTGGTTTGAAAAATGATTTTCCTTTGTTCACTTGCCGGATTGCGCGGCAGAGGTTGTTGACGGCGGTATGTTTGACCAGATAGCCCATCGCGCCGGATTTGTTCGCCTCTTCGACATACACCTGATCCTCATGGATCGAAAGCATGAGCACTTTGGTGGTGGGGACGGCCTTGAGAATCTGGCGCGTGGCCTGCAAACCGTTGAGCAGCGGCATGGCCACGTCCATCAGCACCAGGGCGGGGTGAAGTTTTTTGACCTGGGCAACCGTCTCGCGGCCGTTGCTGGCTTCGCCAACCACTTCAAGATCCTTTTCGCGTTCCAGCATTTCTCGAATATCCCGGCGCACGAGCTGGTTGTCGTCCGCCACTAAAACAGTGATTCGCTTCATGCGGGTCTCAAACTGCGCTCCTTAATAATCATGCCAAGAATATGTGCCAGCCGCCGCGTCCCGTCCATGGGGTGAAAACCCCATGATGGCCAGTCCCGGCGCGCGGATTTCCAAGCGGACGGCGGATGATGCACCTGTGAAAACCGGGCGGAGATGTATCAGGGTTACACCCCATGGCGAAGGATGGCGTCCGGTCATAGCTTGGTTGAACTGATTATGACAAAATTATCCAAAACCCTGCTGGCGGTCACCGTGACTGGAGTCGTGTCGGGCATCATCCTTGATCTCGGCAGATTCAAACTTAATTCGGCGTGGACAATGGTGCTGCCCCTCGGCGCGATTGCCTACGGGCTCTTTCTGATCTCGTTCATGCTGGAAAAGGAAATGGCAAAGTTTGACGCGGATGCCGTCAAAGAACTGCAATTGATCAAGGCCATCCCGGTGCCGCCTGTGCCCAAGGCATGACAGATGGCGGATGGCGGATGGCAGACCTCCGTCCTCCGACTTCTGTTTTCCGATTCAGCCGCCTTCACTTCGGGTTACACCCCATGGCAACGGCGCGCATTCCGAAATATCTTCAGCTCATGAATAACAAAATACTTTTCCTAAAAACTAACAAGGCTGGATTCGTGCTGGGTGCCGTGCTGCTGGCGGCACTGACCGAAAGCGCGGGTTACGCTGACGGGTTGCGCATCGGGATAAATCTGGCGCCGGTCGTGGTTGCGCCTCCCGTCATTGTGGCACCGGCAGTCGTGGTGCAAGACGACTACGATTATTATCCCAGCTATGGCGTCTATTACAACCTTGGCCGGCACCAATACTATTATTTGAGAGACGGCGCGTGGGTTTGGGCACCGGCACCGGAAGGTGTCACGGCTGAGGTGCTGCTGGCTTCACCATCGGTGCATATGGACTGGCATGACTCACCGGCCAACCACCACAAAGAGATGCTCCAGAAGTATCCAAAAAACTGGAAGCCGGCCAGTGTGCATCAAGATCAAAAGGAAGGCGATAAGCAAGACCGTGACGTCAACCGGCCAGACCACGATAAAAAACCGCCGGGACAATAAGTTACCACAACGGGGTTTCATCAAATAGATGGTAAAATAATTCAACTCCTTCAGAGTTGATGGACTTGTTTGCGACGTTCACCCAGTGTAGTGCTGGCGCACAGCACTGGGCTGAATGATTCAATTCCTTTTGGATTGTCTGGCAAATGGTGGACGACGAGGCCGCGTCCGGCGCGCCAGAGCATTCGCTTTCCGGCAGGCCGCAAACGTCGCGCATCGGCTGGGCGAGTGACAACGCCTTAATCACCGGAAGTTTTCGCGCCGGAAATTTTTTTTGCCATACGCGGAGATTATTAAAAGGGTTCCTCGACGTTTGTAGTGGGTAAAAGGGTTGAAATTGGTTTTTCTGGTGGGGCGTATGATACCGGAAAAGATGTTTCAACGGATATTGTCGCTGGGTGAAGCCTGGCGGGTGGTGCGTATGGATTATCAGGAAAAAGAGAGCAAGGCTCTGATCCGGGTGGAAGAAACGCCCGCCCTGTGGCCGCAGGAAAGCTGTCCGCAGTACCAGCACAAAGAGGTGCGCGGATATGATCATGCGCCCGAACGGCGGTGGCGGCATCTCAACGTGTGCCAGTTGCAGTCGGAGATTGCGTGCGCGCTGCCGCGCGGTGAGTGTCAAAGCTGCCGGAAGATTTACACGGTGCGCGCGCCTTGGGAGGGACGTTCGCGCGGGCTGACCCAGGAGTTTGAAGCCTTTGCGCTGATGCACCTGTGAAAACCGGGCGGAGATGTATCAGGGTTACACCCCATGGCGAAGGATGGCGTCCGGTCATAGCTTGGTTGAACTGATTATGACAAAATTATCCAAAACCCTGCTGGCGGTCACCGTGACTGGAGTCGTGTCGGGCATCATCCTTGACCTCGGCAGATTCAAACTTAATTCGGCGTGGACAATGGTGCTGCCCCTCGGCGCGATTGCCTACGGGCTCTTTCTGATCTCGTTCATGCTGGAAAAGGAAATGGCAAAGTTTGACAGGGATGCCGCCAAAGAATTGCAATTGATCAAAGCCATCCAGGTGACGCCTGCGCCCAGGCCGCGTTGATTTTAACATTCGGTCTTCTGCATTCGTCTTGGCAGGTCGTGTTCTGATTTGGCGGCGGCGGTGCTACAGCACCGCCGTGCGTCGCCGCAGCGATTCACCCACCAAATTCAAATCAGGGGATCATCACCGGCCTTGCTTGGATGGGTGGTGATGGTAATTTGAGGCCGGACGATGAACCTGAAACGTTACTTCACCATTTATGCCGCGCTGTGGCGGAATTCTGTCACGCGCGAGATGTCGTTCAAGGGGAATTTTCTATTGTGGATTTTCGTGGAGCTGCTCTGGTTCGGTCTGCAATTGAGTTTTGTCGGCGTGATTTTCAGCCAGACAAAATCCATCGGCACCTGGACGGCGTGGCAGGTGGTGCTGCTGACGGGCGCGAGCAGTTTTATCCAGCAAATTTACCAGGCGTTCTTTCTGGTGAACTGCACGAATCTTTCGGAACTCGTCCGCACAGGCAAGATGGATTTCCTGCTGCTGCTGCCGATCAACACGCGCTTCATCGTCTCCACGCGGCAGGTGGACATCCCGTCGTTCTTCAACGCTGCGTTCGGCGCGTGCGTGGTGATTTTTTCGGCGCACAAGCTGCATCTGCATCCGGGCGCGGGGCAGTTGCTCGGTTTTCTGGCGCTTTGCGTGGTGGGCTTGCTGGTGCATTATTCACTGATGTTCATCCTGGCCTCGATTTGTTTCTGGACGGTGCGGGCGCAGGGGATTGTTTATGGCTATTACAACCTGTTCAACATCGCGCGGATGCCGGACGAGGCGTTTCACGGCGTGTTCAAGGCGGTGTTCACGTTCGCGCTGCCGGTGCTGCTGGTGAGCAATGTGCCGGTGCGCGTGCTGATAGACACGCTGTCGTCGCCGGGGTCGCTGCTGCTGCTGTGCGGATTGGGCACCGGTTGGGCGCTGGTGTCGGAATGGTTCTGGCGCAAATCGCTGCGCCGTTACACGAGCGCGAGTTCGTGATTTTGCCGCGTGGCGAAAAATAAATTTGTGTTCGCCCGCTTCCGTTTCTATTTTCATTCCATGCAAAAAGTTTTCCGACTGGCGGTGGCCATCGCGTCGCTGGTTTTTTTGACCGCCGGCAGATCCTTCGCGGCGGACGCCGGCGGCATCAGCGACGCGGAAATCCGCGACATCGTGACGCGCGTGGCGAAACACCAGCTTCACCCGCTGGCCGACGGCGACTACGCCATCGTGAAATCCGTGGAAGCGGCGAAGGCGGCGAAAGCGCCGGAAGGCATCGCGTGGAATTATCCGTGGGGCGTGACGCTTTACGGCTTGAGCCGTTCCACCGACGTGACCGGCGACGCGCTCGCGGGCCAATTCGTCGCGCAGCACAATTCGATCTGCGCGCTTTATTTTGACTGGCTGACGGCCTTGAACATCAGCGTCACGAACCAGGACGAACTGCCCGGTTTCACGCGCGATTCAAAAATCAAAAACCTGCTCGTGCTCGGCAGCCTCGACAGTTGCGGCGCAATGGGCACGGAATTCATTGAAAACATCAACCGTCATCCCGCGCAAGCCAGCGTGCAGGAAATGGCCGTCGTCGCGCGCATCGCCAACTGGGTGGTGAACCGGCAGGATCGCCTGCCCGATGGCACGCTCTGGCGGTCCAAGGCCATGGGCGGCACCGTCTGGCCGGACGACCTTTACATGGGCGGCGTTTTTCTCGCGCGCTGGGGCCAATACACCCACGACCCGAAGTCAATTGATGACGCGGCCAATCAAATCATCCATCAGGCCGCGCTTGAACAGGACGCCGACGGACTCTGGTTCCACGGCTATTTTGTGAACGAGAAAAAACACGCGCCGTTCAAGTGGGGCCGCGGCAACGGCTGGGTGGCCGTCGCCCTCGTCGAAACCCTTTCCGTGATGCCGGACAACGATCCGTTGAAACCGAAGCTGGTTGAAATTTTGAGCCGCCAGATTGACGGCCTGAAAAAAGTCCAGGCACCCGACGGCATGTGGCGGCAAATCTTGGACAAGCCGGAATTGTGGGAGGAAACCAGTTGCACCGCCATGTTCGCCTACGCCATCGCCCGCGCGGCCGGTCGCGGCTGGATTGACGCCGCGAACCTGCAGGTCGCGCGGCGGGCGTTCGCCGGCATCGCCAAAAACGTGACCGCCGACGGCGTGGTCAAGGGCACTTGCGAAGGCACGAACATCGGGATGGACCTGGATTTTTATATCAACCGCCAACGGCCTGACGACGATTTTCACGGACGCGGCCCCGTGATGCTCGCGGGAGCGGAAATTTTGCTGGGTGGCAAATAAAATTTGAAACCTTTGCCGGACGAACCGGCGTGAACGAAATTTTTTAGCGGCGCAATTTAAACTCCGGGAAGCGAATCACAACTTTCGGAAAAAATCCTGCGCCGTTTTGCACGTGGCCGCGCTTAATTCTTCCAGCGGGCAGCCTTTGACCTGCGCGACGGTTTCGGAAATTTCCTTCACATAAGCCGGTTCGCAGCGCTGGCCGCGATACGGCACGGGCGCGAGATACGGGCAGTCGGTTTCCAGCATGAATTTGTCCAGCGGCGTCGCTGCCACGGTGTCGCGGACGTTTTGGCCGTTCTTGAACGTGACGATGCCGGTGAAACTCACGAGCGAGCCGATGGCCAGAACCTGTTTCATCCGCTCCACGGATTCGCCGAAGCAATGAAACACGCCGCGCACCTTGTCCGCGAACGGCGCGAGTTGCGCCAGCGTGTCGTCGAACGCGCCGCCGCGCTGATGGATAATGCAGTTCAAATCGAATTCGGCGGCGACTTCAAGCTGCTGCTGGAAAATTTCCGCCTGCCGTTTTTTGTAATTCGCGTCGTCCGCCGCGCTGCCGCCGTTCGCGCTGGGCAGCCGGTAATAATCGAGGCCGGTCTCGCCGATGGCGACGACTTTCGGGTGCTTCGCCAGTTCGCGCAGGGCCGGGCGCAAATCGGGCGGCGCAGTCAACGCCTCGCCCGGATGCCAGCCGACGGCGGCGTAAAGGGCGGGAAACTTTTCCGCGAGGCGGACGGCGCGTTCGTTGCTTTCCAGACTTGTGCCGATGGAAATCATCTTCGCGATGCCGGCGGCATGCGCGCGGGCGATGACTTCCGGCAAATCCGGCGCGTAGTCGGGATAATCCAGGTGCGCGTGCGTGTCGAAGAAAATGGTCATGGGCCGGTTAAAAATAAAAAAATCAAAAATTATTTGGCGGCCGCGTTCGTCTCTGCGGGCTTGAGTTCGAGCATTTTTAATTTTTCGTCAATGCCGGGCCGGCCGGGATAATCCGGTGCTTCGGCGATGAGTTTTTGGTAGTTGTCAATCGTATCCGCCGGGCGGTTTAGTACCTGTAATTTTTCGCCGAGCGTGAGCCGGATGCGGATGCGCTGTTGCGGCGAAGGGTTGAGCGTGAGCGCGTGTTGCCAGGTGTCAATGGCCGAGGACGGCTTGCCTTGCAGGTCGTAAAGTTCGGCGAGTTTTTCGGTGAGGATCGCGCCTTTCGCGGAGTCGGGAAGATTTTCGATGAAGCCGGAGAGTTGCGCCGTCGGCAGGCCGCGCGCGAGGTCGAGCATCACGATGCGCAGGTAAGACCATTCGAGCAGCGGGCTGTGGCGGCGCGCGAGTTCCGCGTGCAATTGCGGCGGCGATTTTCCGAACGGCCGGTAAAGCGGATCGCCGATGACGGTGGTCTGCCAGGAGAGCGCGGGTTGCGATGCCCACGCGGCCTCGCCGAACGTGTAGCCGTTGCCGAACGCCTGGAGAAAAAACGCGACGTTGGGCGTGGCGGCAAGATACGGTTCATACACGCAGCCCATCGTGCAGGTCGCGCCCTTGGCCAGCAGCGGGCCGCACCAGTTGGAATTGGTCGTCCGCAAAACGCCGGCGCTGAACGAATGCAGATGATACGCGAACGCGCCGGGCATGAATTCCACCTTCGGCAACGCGAACGGGCCGTCCACGCTGCCGACATACCAGCCGGCATAGATCGCGATCTGGCTCATCGGAAAACTCGCGGGAAACGTCGTGCTGTTGGTGTCCACGGTGACTTCAAAACCAAATTGCCGGCAGACTTCCGCGCTGGTCAGAATCCAGCGGTCGCCCAGATAATAGGCGTCGCCCGGTTGCAAACCGCGCGCGTCGAAATAGGCGCGCCCCCACAAACCGTCGCGCTCGGCGGCCAGCGCCTTGTCCACGAGGCCGCTGGCGATTTCCGCCGACGGCCCGTCGAGCCGCGCGACGAGCAGGATGCCGTTGGTCGGGTTCAAAACCATTTTATTCGTCGCGGTATAAAACGGATTGCCCATCGGCCCGGAGATCTGCACATCGTTTTTGATCAGCGGCAGCCAGGCGAGTTCCGAGTCCACGGCGGCCTCGTTGCGCAGCAGTTCCGTGCGGATGGCCGGGTTGACGGTTTCGTGCAGGTTGACATCCGGCGCGATCTTCACCGGCACGCCGTAGCACAGGACGAGGTAACGGATTTTGGACGCGACGACGCGATGCCCGACGCGTTCCGGCAGGCCGTTCGTTGCGGGAAAAGTCACGTCGCCAAATTTCCAGATGCCGTCGTCCTCCAGTTTTTTGGCGAGCGGTATTTGCAGTGCGTCGTGAAATTCGTCCCGCGAAATCTCCTCGCTCGTGGACAGCTCGAAGCCGTAGACTTGGCTTTTCGGCACATGGCGCATCGCGGCGTAATGTTCCGCGACGGCCTTGGATTCCGGCATCAGCGAATTATACACCACCACCACCTCGTCGCCGCCCGCATGGACGAACAGCGGCGCAAATGTGAAAATCAACAGCGCGAATTGAATCAATTTTTTCATCTGCTTGGGCCTTTGACCTCCGGCGTGGCAAAACGTTCTGTCGTCTGAAATATACCGTCATCCGTCACTCGTTACCCGTCACCTTCAACCCATCATACGCGAACGCCACGCCGGGTGGCAATTCCGCCTGCGCCTTGTCATGGTCGTAATCGTGCGTCAGGTGCGTGAAAAATGTCCGGCCCGCGCCGATGCGCCGCGCCGCCGTCAGCGCCTCGTCGAGGCACATGTGCGTCGGATGCGGCTGGGGTCGCAGCGCGTCGAGCACGGCGATTTCCACGCCACGGACTTTTTCCATCGCCGCGTCGGGAACTTCCTTGCAGTCGCTCAAATACGCCAGCCGTTTGCGCCCATTTTGTTCAAACAAAAATCCCGTCGTCGTCATGCGCCCGTGCGGCAAATCCAGCGGCGTGATTTTCAAATCGCCGATTTCAAACGGCCCGGTGATGACGTGTTCTTCGGGAATAAAATAACCTTTCGGCCACGGGCCGGAGTGAAACGCATAAATGAAAACGCGCCGCAGATGTTTCATCGTCTCCTCGCTCGCGTAAATCGGCAGCGCCGCGTTGCCGCGCAGATCGCAGAACCGCCGGCAGTCGTCCATGCCGAGGATGTGGTCCGCGTGCGGATGCGTCACCAGCACGGCGTCGAGCCACTTGATTTTTTCGCGGAGGCATTGCGCGCGGAAATCCGGCGGCGTGTCCACGACCAGCTTCACTGTGTCCGTCGCGACGTAAATCGCGGGGCGCGTGCGCCAGTTTTTTGGATTGGCCAGAAACTCCGGCGGATAGTCCACGCCAATGAGCGGCACGCCCTGCGACGTGCCGCTGCCGAGAAATGTAAATTCAAACGCCATGCCGGTTTGAAATTAGCAGACCCGCCAAATTCGGCGAATGAAAATGAAATGCTGTGTTCATTTGTGTTTCAGTGTCAGGCGATAGAATTGCCCGTTCACCACGAAACCAATGGTTTTTGGAGAAGCATAGCTGCCAAGTCTTTTGGTTTGACCATCGGAGTTCCCGGAGTCCAAATACAAGTTCGCACTGAAGTAATCATTGGTTGCTGCTTGCGGAACCATCTTCAGATATTCAGGCGAATAAGTAAGGGGCTGAATTTGGATTACGCATGTTTTGTCACCGCCGAGAATAATCCGGTTTCCGCCGCCATGAGAAATGGCACCGGGCGGCGTATTCGTCACTTCGACCGTTCCCAGATCTTTCACTACAGGCAAATGTTTGTTCAGCCATTTTTTCAGCGAAGCGAACTTGGCCGCTTCCCATTCCAAACGCTTGGGAAGGTCATTGGTGGATTGAAACGGAACGAATTTGTTATCAATGCGAAGGTAGATGACGCCGTCGCCAATGCTTTCGCCATCCGTATTGTAAAGCAATTCAACATAGCCAATGGCACCGATGGCGTGAAAATCAGTATGACGTTTGTCCGGCGTCATCGTGAGGCCGGAAATGACCGTCGCGCTTTCGGCAAACAAAGGCAGCACACGGTCGCCGGGTTGCTGGGCAAGTTTTTGGCCGAAAAGAACGCTGGCTTCATTGTTTTTTAGGAGACAAATCCGAGTTTCAAGAATGTCATCATATTCAGCCCGCAAAGATTTCAATTCTGCACAGTCCCGCACGATCAGGCGTGCATCGCGATTGTCGTGGGGTGCTTCGATCTCGGTGAGAATGGTCGCGAATGTTTGTGCATGTATTGCCAAGAGAAAAATGGTTATTGCGACAAATGTTTTCATAAGTTCATTGGAATTGTCGTGATGCGCCTGATTGAACCCGGCGATCGCTGAATTTCCATAAGCAGTCTGCAAATGTTTTGTATCTTGGCAATTGTAATTTTTCTTTTTTGCATCTGTGCCCATCTGTGTTTATCTGTGGCTCGAAATTTGGCCATGTTGACGACGTTGCGCATCAAAAACCTCGCCCTCGTGAGCGACCTCACGCTGGAACTCCAGCCCGGCTGCAATGTCATCACCGGCGAAACCGGCGCGGGCAAGTCCATCATCATTGGCGCGCTGAACCTCGTTCTCGGCGAGCGCGCCGACCGCTCGCTCATCCGCAGCGGCGAGGAAAGCTGCTCCGTCGAGGCCGTGTTCGACGTGAAAAAACTCCGCGCGCCGCTGAAAAAATTTCTCGAAGAAAATGGCCTCGAACCGTGCGAGGAAAATCAACTTGTCCTCAAGCGCACTTTCACGAGCGCCGGCACCAACCGGCAGTTCGTCAACGGCTCGCCCACGACGTTGAACACGCTGGCCGCCATCGGCGAGTGGCTCGTGGACATGCACGGCCCGCACGATCACCAGTCGCTGCTGCATCCGGCGAAACAGCTTTTAATTCTTGATGCGTTTGGCGGCTTGGAAAAGGAGCGTGAATTGTTTGGCGGACTGGTGCAACGTCGCGCCGCTTTGGAAAATGAAAAATCCGCGCTGGTCGTGGACGAAAAAACTTACGCGCAGCAACTGGATTTGCTCCGCTTTCAAGTCCAGGAAATTTCCACGGCGCAGTTGCAGCCGGACGAGGACAAATCCGTCGAGGAAGAATTTAACCGTTCGAGCAACGCGGCAAAATTATTGGAGTTAAGTCAGGCCGCACTGGATGCGTTGGGCGAAAATGAAAATTCCCTGCTCACGCAGTCCGGCTCGATTGGCCGCGTGCTCGGGGAACTTCAGCGCGTGGATTCTGGTGCGGCGAACCTGATCGCGCTGCACGCGCAAGCCGGCGAGACGCTGCGCGAATTGCAAGCAGAACTTTCGCGTTACGCCGACAAGGTGGACGTGGACCCCGCCCGGCTCGCGGAAGTCGAGGAGCGGTTGAATTTAATCCATTCGCTCAAGCGCAAATACGGTTCGTCGCTCGCGGAAGTAATCGCATTCGGCGACGAAGCGAAAAATAAATTAAGTTTGCTCGAAAGCCGCGACGCCGAACTTGCGCGGCTCAACGCCGCGCTGGAAAAACTTGACGCGGAAATTGCGGCCGCCGGCAAAAAACTTTCCGCCGCGCGCAAAAAAGTGATTCCACCGCTCGCCAAGGCCGTCGGCAAACAACTGGAAGAATTGGGCTTCAAGCAAAGCAAATTTGACGTGGCGATTTCGACCGCAGAAATTTCTTCATCAGGATTTGACACAATTGAATTCCAATTCGCGCCGAATCCGGGCGAGCCGGCCAAGCCGCTGCGTGCCATTGCGTCGTCCGGCGAAATGGCGCGCGTGATGCTCGCGCTCAAAACCGTGCTCGCCGCCGAGGACGAAATTCTAGTGCTTATTTTTGATGAAGTGGATGCAAATGTCGGCGGTGAGACAGCCAATGCGGTCGGCGAAAAAATGAAGCAGATCGCCGCCAAGCGCCAGGTTTTGTGCATCACGCATCTGCCGCAGGTCGCCGCGCCGGCGGATGCGCATTACGTCGTGACCAAGCAAATTAAAAATGGCCGGACAATTTCCGAGATAACGTTGCTCGGCAAAAAAGAACGCGTGACCGAAATCGCCCGGATGCTCGGCGGCCAGACCGCCGCCGCGCGCCAGCACGCCGAGGCGCTGCTGAAATAAATGCCGGGCGGATTTTTTTCGGCCGGTTTTTTTACGAATTGCCGATCAAAATTCCCGCCAGAAAAACCAGCGCGCCGCCGAGCGCAATCTGCAGAATGGCCGACACCAGCGGCGTGTCCATGAAACGATGGCGGATCCACGAGATGACGCCGAGTTCCACGATCACCACGCAGACCGCGATGCTCGTGGCGGTTTTGTAGTTGGGAATCAGATACGGCAGCGTGTGGCCGAGGCCACCAAGCGAGGTCATCGCGCCGCAGACAAATCCACGCGCCCAAGGATGGCCGCGACCGGTGAGCGAGCCGTCGTCCGACAACGCCTCGGCGAAACCCATGCTGATGCCCGCGCCGACGCTCGCGGCCATGCCGATGAGAAACGTCGCCCAACTGTTGTGCGTCGCGAATGCGGCGGCGAACAGCGGTGCGAGCGTCGAGACTGATCCGTCCATCAAACCGGCGAGGCCGGGTTGCACGACTTGCAGGAGAAACAAACGCTTCGCCTGCGATTTCTCGTCCTCGCTTAATTTTGTCAGCGAAATTTCCTCGGCGGTGTGCGCGTGGTTGCGTTCTTCTTCGGTCAGGTCGCCGAGCAGTTGCCGGATGCCGGCGTCCGTGGTGCGGCGCGCGGCGGCGGAATAAAAGCGCATGGTTTCCACCTCCATCGTCTCGGCGGTTTTTTGCACTGCCTTCAAGCCGAGCGGGCGCACGAGCCAGACGGGTTTGCGGTTCACGAAACCGCGCACGTCCTGCCGGCGGATGAGCGGGACGTGGTCACCGAAATTTTTTTTGTAAAGTTCCAGCAGCCGGTGGCGATGGCCGTCCTCCTCGCGCCGCAGCTCGCGGAATTTCGCGGCCTGTTCGGGATAATTTTCCTGCAGTCCGTCGGCGAAATTCTCGTAGATGCGCGCGTCCTCTTCTTCGAGCGAAATGGCGAGGGCGAGGACTTCGCGCTCGGTCAGGCTGTCGAACGTTCTCATAAATACGGGGAAAATAACCGCGCAATCGCATCGCGCAATTTTTTTGGCAGCGAACGCGCGTCCATCTCGGCCAAAGTCACCTCGTGCGCACCGAGAATTTTTTTCGCGATGACCTTTTCCATTTCCTGCGCGAACGTGCGGCCGTAGCATTCGACGTTCAATTCAAAATTCAGCCGCAAACTGCGCGCGTCCCAATTCGCCGAGCCGAGCAAAACCCAGTGGCCGTCCACGATCATCAGCTTGGAATGGTCAAACGGCGGCGGCGTGAGCCAGATTTTGCAGCCGCGTTCCAAGACTTGCCACCACAACGCGCGCGACGCCCATTGCACGGGCGGCAGGTTGTTTTTAGCGGGCAGGATGATGTCCACGAGCACGCCGCGCAGTGAGGCGAGATTGAGCGCGAAGATGAGCGCGTTGTCCGGCAGAAAATACGGCGTGAGGATTTTCACGGAAGTCTGCGCCTCGGCGAGCGCGGCGAGCAGCGTCAGGCGCGCGTTCTCAAAATCGGCGTCTGGCCCGTCGGTGATGACGCGGGCGATGACGTTGCCGCGTTCCGGCAAATCGGGAAACCAGACCAGACCGGCGAGCACTTCGCGCGTGGTGAACGCCCAGTCGTTCGTGAAGGCTTCCTGCAATTGCGCGACGACCGGGCCGGCGAGGCGGAAGTGCAAATCCTGCACGGGACTTTTCGGCTGGTCGGCGAGGACGTTGCCGTGCCGGATGTTCATGCCGCCGGTGAAGGCGGTTTCACCGTCCACGATGAGCGACTTGCGGTGGTTGCGGAGGTTGATGGTGGCCACGCGCCACGGCGTGAAAACGGACGCGGGCAGGAATTTGGCGAAGGGAACTTTCGCGTGCCGCAATTTGTGCGTGATGGCCGGCCAGGAATACCGCGCGCCGGCGGAGTCAATCAGCACGCGCACCTCGACGTCGCGTTTCACGGCGCGTTCGAGCGCGGCGACGAATTGGCCGCCGCTCGCGTCATTGTCAAAAATGTAAGTGCAGAGCGCAACGGATTTTTTTGCGGATTCGATGGCGGCGAGCATCGCGGGAAACGCGGCGTCGCCGTTGACGAGCGGCTCGATTTTACTGCCGGCGGCGAGCGGGCGCGTGACGACGCGGCCCACGACGCGTGCGAGCATTTTCAGATGTTCCGCGCCATCGTGTTCCGGTTCGCCGAGGTCGTCGGGAATCGGACGGGCAAAAGTTTTATGCACGGCCAGCGAGACGGCGCGGCGGCGGATGCGGTTGACGCCGAGCGCGAGGTAGAGCAGCGGGCCGAGCAAGGGCAGCGTCCAAACGATGCCGATCCAGATGGTCGCGGCGCGCGTGTCGCGTTTGTGGAGCAGCGCGTGGGCGGAGGCGAGCAGGGCGGCGACAAAATCAAATCCGGCGGCCAGGTGCGGCCAGAATTGGGAAATTTTTTCGAGCCGGTCCATCGCGGAAAAACTTTACGCAAGTCAGGCGGTCGCTGGCAAGCGTTCTTGGCTCTGGACGAAAGGCAACGCGCCCGATTAACTTATGGGAGCATGAGCGACGAACCGGCCAAATGCCCGGATTGCGGTGGTGAAATTATTTTGCAGGAAAAGAAGTGTCCGCACTGCGGGCGCTGGCCGGGTGCGCGCGGAATTTCCTTTTATGTGTTTTGGGGTGCGCTGACGCTCGTCGTCGTGGCGTTGTTGGCGTTCATGTTTCATACGGTGTTTCAAACGGTGAACCGAATGCTCTAAAAGCGGAAGCTTGTTATTATTTTTTCAACCCGGCAGGCGCACGGTGAACACGGCGCCGCTGCCGGGCTGGCTCGACACTTCAATTGCTCCGCCGTGGGCTTTGACAATGGCTTCGGAAATGGCCAGTCCCAGCCCGGCCCGGCCCTCCTTGCGCGAGCGTGATTTGTCCGCGCGATAAAATCGTTTGAAGATGTGCGGCAAATCTTCGGCGGCGATGCCTTCGCCCGTGTCTGCCACCGTGATGCTGATGCCGTTGTTTTCCGCGCGTGTCGAGACATGAATTTCGCCGCGCGGATGGTTGTGGTGAATGGCATTGGTGAGCAGGTTGGTGACAATCTGGCCGAGCAAGTCGGAGTTGGCGCGCACTTGCGCGGGGGCAAGGTCGCAATGAATCTGCAATTCGCATTCGGTGGCGAGCGGGCGGATGAGGTCAACGCAGCGGTCAACAATTTCCGCCGCGTTGATCAGGTCGCGTCCGGGCTGGCTCCGTCCGGCGTCGAGGCGTGCGAGTTCAAGCAGCGACTCGGTGAGCCGGCGCATTTGCTGGGCTGTTTCAAGGCAGGCCTCCACGGTTTCATGATACTCTTCGCCGCTGCGCGGGCGGGCAAGGGTGGTTTGTGCCTCGGAAATCAGGATTGCGATGGGCGTGCGCAGTTCGTGCGCTGCGTCGGCGGTGAATTGTCTCTGCTGCGCAAAGGCGGTTTCAAGCCGGGCGAACGTGGTGTTCAACACGCCGGCCAGCCGGCCCAGTTCGTTCTCCGTGTTGGCCACGGCGATGCGTTCGGCGAGGTTGCCGGCGGCGATGCGGCTGGCGGCGGCACCGATTTTTTCCACGGGCTGCAGCGCGCGGCCGGCCAGCAGCCAGCCGCCGCCGAGGCTGACGGCGAGAATTGCGCCGCCAATCCCGGCCAGCCAGAAGGCGAATTTTTTTATTTCACTCAAATCGTCGGCGATGGAGCGGCCGACCAATACTTGATTGCCGATGGGCAGTTGCAGACGGGATTCGCGGTAGTCACCGCGCATCCGTGTTTGCGGGCCGGCTTCGGAACTGATTTTGCCGGAATATGTCACAACGGGCGCGTTGCTGGAACACAAGCGCAGTTCGCCCTCACAAGTCCATATGATGAAATAATATCCGCTCGCGTCGAGTTGGTTGAACAGTTTCAGAACATCGGTTGAAATCCAAATTGGCTTGTTCAACATGGAAAAGCCGCCGGCACCGGATGGCTTCGTGCCGGCTTGAGACAGGCCGGGAAAATTCACGCCGCTTCTCGGTGACGGTGGTGGTGGAAAATTCGTGTTGTGTTCAAAACTTGGAAAATCGCCCGGCGGCGGTCCGCCTCCCGGACCAACCACCAGATCGCCGCACAGAGCCGCCAGGCGGCGTTGCAACTCGTCATCAATCTGGTGAATCTGGTTGGTGCGGTGCAGTTGATACGCCGTGATGCCAAAGCTGCCCAACGTGCAGACCAGCAGAAACGCGATCCACAATAGCAGCCGGGCCCGGATGGATTTGAAAATCATTTTATTCGATGCAGTAGCCTTGGCCGCGCCGCGTGGCGATGAGGTCGCGTCCCAGTTTTTTGCGGATGCTGAAGACATGCACGTCGAGGAGGTTCGAGAGCGTGTCGTCGTTTTCATCGAACAGGTGTTCGTAAAGCGCGGTGCGCGTGATGACTTCGCCGCGATGCAGTGCGAGGTATTCGAGGATGCCGTATTCGCGCGCGGTCAGCGCCACGGGCTGGCCTTCGCGGGTGACTAGCCGGGCGCGCGAGTCGAGAACGACATCGCCCAATTCCACCCGGGGTCGCGGCTGACCGGCTGACCGGCGGATCAAAGCGTGCAGCCGGGCCAGCAGTTCGGACAGATCAAACGGTTTGACGAGGTAATCATCCGCACCCGTGTCGAGGCCGCGCACGCGATCCTTGACGGCGTCCCGCGCGGTGAGCATCAGCACCGGCGTTGGTTTGCGTTTGCGCAGGCGGCGCAACACTTCCCAGCCATCCAACTGCGGAAGCATGATGTCGAGCACGATGGCATCGTATTCGCAACCTTCGGCTTTTGCGAGACCGTCCACGCCGTCGGCGGCAGTGTCCACGGCGTAATCCTCCTCCCGCAATGCCTTGGCGACATTGTGCAGCAACCGTGGTTCGTCTTCGACAATCAAAATTCTCATCGCCGGGTCTCGCAGCTTCAATTGTGCCGTTTTCTGTATTAAGATTCAATTAAGGCCGGAGGTTGTGTCGCTTGAAATAATCCCAAATCTTAATGCTTTCTTAATTGGCCTTAAAGTAAGTTGGCGGCATGAAGAGACTTGGGGCAGATTTAATCAACGGCCACAAGACGACCAACGGTCACGACGTGCCCGGCAAAAATGGCCGGACACCGGCGGCCGATCATTTCCGCCATGGCCACGCGATCATCGAGCCGGGCGCAAGCGTCGGCGCGGGCACGCGGATTTGGGCCTTCGCGCATGTTCTGGCCGGGGCGGTGGTCGGCGCGGACTGCAACCTCTGTGACCACACGTTCATCGAGGGCGCTGTGCGCATCGGCGACCGCGTCACCATTAAATGCGGCGTCTCGCTTTGGGATGGCGTGGAAGTCGGGGACGATGTTTTCATCGGGCCGCACGCCGTCTTCACCAACGACCTGCGCCCGCGCAGCCGGGTTTATCCGGCGGTTTTTCCAAGAACGAAATTGTTGCAGGGCTGTTCGCTCGGTGCCAACTGCACCATCCTGCCAGGACTGACAATCGGACGCTGGGCGCTGATTGGTGCCGGCGCAGTGGTGACCCACGACGTGCCGGACTTCGGCCTCGTCTTCGGCGTGCCCGCCCGCTTGCGCGGATGGGTTTGCCAGTGCGGAAACAAACTGAAACATTTCACCGGCTCGCGCTGGAACTGCGCCTGCGGTCGCACATTCAAATTGAAAGCCGCGAACCAACTGTGCGAACTGGAATCTGTGGCCGCCGCGCCGACCCGCTAATTTTATTCCAGCAAAATGAATTTTCACTCCCGACACATTTTTCAGATTGCGCTAGCGCGCGCCGTAAGCGGAAATTTTGCCGGCGAGCCGTTCAAGGAGGCCGCATGTTTTTGATCGCCCTGCTCGGCTGTCTGCTCGCGCTGGCGTTCGTTGGGCTGATGCTTTTTTCCTGCCTGATTACGGCCAGCTTCGCGGATCGTCAGATGCACCGGCACTGGCCGGAATGGCAGCGCCACGAAATTTAAAATACGAGCCTCGGCTTGCAGTTGAAAGCGCAGAAATATTTTACGTCGCCAAAAAAATAACGGTGTTTGCCCAGCCTGCGTGTCATCCGGTTCATTTTTTTCATACTGTGTTTGCGTGGTGTGCTACATTTGCTGTGTGAAGAATGAATTGTCAGTCCAACCCGGCTTGGAACAAACTGGCGCGCGTCAACGCCTGACGGCGGTGCGCGAGGCGTTGCTTTGCCTGCACAAGGCGCTGCTGGATTCCGAACGCGCCAGCTACGAACAAACTTTTGGCAAAATCACGTCGTCCTATCAGTTTTTGCAACTGCTCACCAACGACCCGTGGTTCGCGTGGCTGCAGCCAGTGACGCAACTCATCACCGCGATGGACGAGCTGCTGGATGCGAAAGAGCCATTGACCGCCGGCGGTGCGGCGGCGTTGGTGGGCCGCGCCAAAACGCTGCTGGTTCCGACCATGGACGGCGAAGGTTTTTCCCGCCATTACGACGAGGCATTGCAGCGCGACCCGGACGTCGTGTTCGCCCACGCGGCGGCCGCCAGAGTGTTCCGCGCGCAGGAAAAAAACAGTTAACAAACTGGCGCGCTAAAACCGTTCGCGGCCACGGAACATCGCGCCCGTTTCCATCATCTGATGTAATTCTTCCAGCAACGGAGCGATGGTGGCTTTCTCTTGCGCGGTGGCGGTTGTGAAATAATCGTTAAGTCCCGTTTGCAACAGTTCTTTTTTCAAGTCGTCGCTGACAGGCGCGAGTTCGCGGTTGGTTTGGATGAGCGACTGGTCGGCGCGCAGGCGGCGCAGGGATTCGTCGAGCGCGCGGCGTTGCAAATCGTCGGGCAAATAATCGAAGGCGGTCAGCATGTTCTCAATGTCGTCGGGCAAAGTGGCCTCGATCAATTTTTCCCGCGCGGGCGCGTTCAACGTGGGGAACCAGCGCGTCCACGGACATTCAATCCGCGCGCGGTGCCGTTCGTCCGGCGTGAGGGTGTTGAGTTTTTCGGCGAGCTGATCCACGGCGGCACGGCGGTTGTCGGCGGAAAGCGCGGCGATGTCCACCGAGACAATGTAGCGCCGGAGTTTTTCGACGCTCATCCGGCTGTTGCCCGCGAGCGTGTAACCGCCGATGGCCAGCGTCCAGCCGGCGGCGAGAATAATCGCGCCGGTCAAAATCGCTTTGCGGTGGATGGGAATCATTTTGCGCCTGGTCAGGTTTTGATGTCGCGCAAAAAAAATGCCGTTGCGCCGGTGACGAAAAAAGTGAGGTTAAACCCAGCGAGCAGGCTCAATGACTGAAAAATTTTCCACCACGGCACCGGCTGCGTGAACATCTGCCGCCACAAATCGAGATGATACGTCAGGAACCACGGTGTGAAGTCGGAAAAATACGGGATGTTTTGCAAAATGGAATTCACGAAGACGAACGACAGGGCGAGGATGGTGGCGGTCGCCGGTTTGACATTGAAGCACGAGAACATGAAAGCAAGGCTCATGATCGTGACGGCCTTGAACGACAGCATCAGATGCGCGGCAACGTAATGATGCCAGCCGGCGGTGGGGCCGAAGACACTGAATGGTTCGCCGGGGTTGGCGACAAACAGTCCGCCCCAATGAAATCCCAGCGCGGCCAGCGTCAGGCCGGTCACGCCCAGCGCGAGCGAGAGAAAAAGGGCGAACACCGCCCCGGCCGCCCATTTTACGCCGAGCAGCCGCAGCCGCGTGACGGGCCGCGCAAGGATCATCCGTAACGTGCCGTCCTCGGCTTCCTTCGCCACGAAGTCGCCGCCCACCAGCGAGACGAACAACGGCAGCAGCAGATACGCGATGGGAAACAGCATGAACGTTGCGACCGTCAGGGTGGAAATATATTCCTGCGCCGAAAAACCGTTGAGTTCGAGCAGGCGTGTCATCTGCCGGCCCGGCCCGGCGGCAAACCGGAACAACATTACAATCAAAGTCTGTCCCAGCACGAAAATAAGAAAGCCGATGTAAGTCCGCTTCTTGCCGAAGAGTTTCCAGAGTTCGTTGCGTAGTTGAAAAAGAAACACGGCGGTTTAATTTTTTGGCGGCAAGGGCAGGGGAGCGGCGGCGTTGTCCTGCATCAGCTTGAGATAGAAACTTTCCAGCGTCCGTTCCTCGCGCGCGATTTCAAACACGGGCAATCCCGCTTCAACGAGAATTTTCACCACGCGCTCGGAGCCGACGCCGTCCGCTAGCGTGATGAATTTCCCCTCGCTGCTGCCGGTGATGAGTTTGTTTTGCTGCAAGCGCTGAACGGCGGCATTGAAATCACCGGTGTTGAGCCGGACCCAGTTGCGCGTCTGCGTGGCCTCGGCCAGCGCGCCTTCAAACACTTTCTGCCCCTGATGCAGCACGCAGATGCGCGTGCAAAGCTGCTCCACTTCATTGAGTAGGTGCGACGAAAAAAGAATCGTCATGCCAAATTCGCGGTGCAGGCGGCGGACGGTCTCGCGCATATCGTGAATGCCTTCGGGGTCAAGGCCGTCGCCGGGTTCGTCGAGGATGAGCAGTTCCGGTTGCGGCAGGAGCGCCTGTGCGAGCGCGAGCCGCGTGCGCATTCCGTGCGAATAAGTTTTGACCTTGGATTTTTCCCGGCCGGTGAGACCAACCCATTCAATGACTTCGCGAATGCGCTGCGGTGAAGTGGGCGCGGTATAATGGCTGAAGATTTCCAAGTTCCGCCAGCCGCTCAAATAATCGTAAAACACCGGCGTCTCGAAAATCGCGCCGACCTTTTGCAGCGCGCGCGTGCGGTGCATGGTGATGTCGTGGCCGCCGACGCGGACGCGACCGCGCGAGGGCCAGACCTGGCCGAGCATCATGCCGATGGTGGTGCTTTTGCCCGCACCGTTGTGGCCAAGCAGGCCGAAGATTTCGCCGCGCGGCACGCGGAGGCTCAACTCCGCCACGGCGCAACGCCGGCCAAAAAATTTGTCCACTTTTTCCAGTTCAATCATTTGGAGAAAATGCGGAAAGGAGACGGGAGCGGTGAACCGGTGGCAAGAAGAAAACGGAATTCTTTGAATCCCTGGCAAACCGGTAAAAGTCGCCAACAATCCAGTCGCAGCTAACTGGATGCAAATAAAACAAGTTCAGGCCATGCTTAACGACGCCGACCACCGCCGCCGTGAAAACCGCCGCCGCCATGCCAGCCGCCGTAGTAACCGCCACCCCAGCGACCACCCCACCCAAACGAGAGCGACACCGCCGGCCAGCCATAATAATACGGATAATAAGGATGATAATAGCTGTAATAGTCGTATGTTTGCGTGTCCGGCATCACATAAACAGTCGAGGCGGGAACGTAGGCCGGTGCGGTTTGGACGAAATTCACCGTTGAGGCGGGTGCGGTGTAGCTCGCCTGTGAATCGGTCGCGGTCGAAACCGGCGCACTGGCCACCGGACGGTTACGTTGGTTGATCATGGCGTTGATGACGTTTGCGGAAACGCCTTGTTGCTTCAGATAAACAATCTGATCCGCGTCGAGGCCGTAGCTGTTCCCGGAATTTTGGACGTAGGTGACAATGGTGTCCTCGCCGATGTTCGCCTTGGAGAGCTGCACAACTTGCGAAACGCCGTAGGTCAGTTGCGGCGTGGCCGGGCTGGCGTTGTCTTGCGCCGAAACGGTTCCAGCTGCAATAACCAACGCAACTGCAGCGGCGATGAAGGGCGATGCCCTTTGAAAGTATTTTGTTTTCATAAAATGACGCCTACAGATCTAACACCGCAATTTCGCGCCGGTTGCGGTCGCTGTCAATCATCATTCGACCCGCCGGCCGGCGACGCGTTCAAACTTCGGCACACGGCCACTGGCTGCCTTGCTTTGCCTACTTGGTGAGGTAATACTTGTTGGTGTATTCCTTGACCATACGGTCGGTGGTGAACTGCGGCACGAGCGTCTTCATGGTGTTGCGGACGCGTTGGAGCCACTGGCGCGGAATGCCGTTGGAATCGCGGTTGAAAAACATCGGCACGACCTGCTCGGTGAGCGTGCGGTAAAGATTCGCGCTGTCCACGCGGTCCTGCTCCGCGACGTTGTCCGGGTGCGAGTCGTCGCCGATGGCAAAACCGTTCGTGCCGTCGTAGCCTTCGCGCCACCAGCCGTCGAGGATGCTCAAGTTCATGCAGCCGTGGCAGCTTGCCTTCATGCCGCTCGTGCCGCTGGCTTCGAGCGGGCGGCGCGGGTTGTTGAGCCAGATGTCGCAGCCGGAAACCATCTGTCGCGCGACGTGGACATCATAGTTCTCAATAAATACGAGATGGCCTTGAAGTTCGCTGTGCTTGCTCAGATGAATAATTTGCTGGATGAAACGCTTGCCGTCGTCGTCGCGCGGGTGCGCCTTGCCGGCAAAAATGAATTGGATGGGCCGGGACTTGTCGTTGACGAGTTTCACGATGTTCTCGAATTGCTGGAAGATGAGCGGCGCGCGTTTGTAGGTGGCAAACCGGCGTGCGAAGCCGATGGTCAGCGCGTCCGGGGACAGCAGCCGGTCGAAGCGGACGTAATCACCTTGCGAGGCGCGCTGGCTTTGTTCGAGCAGGCGGCGGCGGGCGTATTCGATGAGTTCGCGGCGCAGCTTGTAACGGAGCGCCCAGAGTTCCTCGTCGGAGACAAACGCCGGGTCGGTCATCTTTTCCCAGAATTCGGTGCTGTTGACCGTCGAAGCCCAGTCGGTGCCGAATTTCTCGCGAAAAAAAATCGTTTCGTTGCTGTCATCCTCGGTGAGTTTTTTGCGCCAGAACTGGCGGGCGGAACCTTTCATCCAGCCCAGGAGGTGAATGCCGTTGGTGATGTGGCCGATGGGGACTTCGGCTTCCTTCTTGCCGGGATAAAGGCTCTGCCACATGTGGCGGCTGACCTGGCCGTGCAGTTCGCTGACGGCGTTGGCGGCGCGCGAAAGTTTCAGCGCCAGCACCGTCATGCAAAACGGCTCCTGCGCGTTTTCGGGCTGCACGCGGCCCAGCGCCAGAATGTCCGCGAAGGGCACGGGCAGCAGCGTGGCGAACTTGGGCAGGATGAAATTCATCAAGTCCGTGGGGAACCGGTCGTGGCCCGCCTCGACCGGCGTGTGCGTGGTGAAGAGGCATTCCTGCTTGGTGAGCGCCTTGGCCTCGGTGAAATTTTTTCCGGCGGCCATTTTTTCGCGGACCAGTTCCAAGGTGAGAAACGCGGCGTGGCCCTCGTTCATGTGGAACGTGGACGGCTCGACCCCGAGCGCGCGGAGCAGACGCGTGCCGCCGACGCCGAGCAAAATTTCCTGCATGATGCGCATCGTGCTGTCGCCGCCGTAGACGCGGGTGGTCAGGTCGCGGATGTGCTGCGGGTTTTCCGGCAGGTTGGTGTCCAGCAAATAAACCGGGTTGCGCCCGACGTTCACGCGCCACGCCTGAAAACCCACAGTGGCCATCCCGATCTCGACCGTGCCGACCAGCCGTTCGCCTTCCGGGTCGAGCACCGGCTCCAGCGAAACGTTTTTCGGGTCAACCGGATTGTAATACTCCGTCTGCCAGTTGTTGGAATCAATCGCCTGTTGAAAATAACCTTCGCGGTAAAACAAACCGACACCGACGAAGCCGAGGCCGAGGTCGCTGGCGGATTTGGCGTGGTCGCCGGCGAGGATGCCGAGGCCGCCCGCCGAAATCGGGAGCGATTCGTGAAAGCCAAACTCCGCCGAGAAATACGCCACCGGATTTTTGTGGAGCTTGGGCGCGTTCAAATGGCCCCAGGTTTTTTTGTCGTTGAGATAGCTGTCAAAATCGCGCAGGACGGTGCGGACGCGGTCGGCGAAACCCGGTTCCTGAAGATGGACGCACAGCTCGTATTCCGAGACCTCGCGCAGGACGGCCACGGCGTTGTGCCAGAGGTTCTGCCAGCCGCGCGGTGAGAGCCGTTGAAACAAATCCTGCGCCTCCTGATTCCAGCACCACCAGATGTTGTGAGCCAGCCGGTTGAGGCCCGCGACCAGTTCGTTCAATTCCGCAGCCGACAGAGGTTTTTTCATAGAGATTTTTGGTTTCCTTTTTTTGCGGTCAGTTCCCGGCCGACCTCCGCCCGAAAATAATTTGCCGCGAAAGATTCGGCAATAAAAAAATTTCCGGCCCTGAATTCTGCGCCGATGCGCACGGGCGGTTTTTTGAAAATGGATGGTGGAGCCAAGGAGGCTCGAACTCCTGACCTTCTGAATGCCATTCAGACGCTCTACCAACTGAGCTATGACCCCATCCAGAAAAACGGGAGGCAAATCTATACGTTTCACTTTCCAAGTCAAACGATTTTGCCGCGCGGCCCCGGTTCCCGTCCGAAATTGATTGAACCGCCGCGCCGAAGTTTCTAGCGTCTGTCCGTGCCGACCAGACTCCGCATCGCCTTTCTCACGCACGAACCGTTTTATCCGCCGTCCAGCGGCGGCTCGGCGGAGGCCGTCTATCTCGTCGCGGAAATGGCGCGGCGCGGCCACGAGGTTCACGTCTTCTGCCCGCAGATCGCGGACGCGGAGCAGGTTGAAAAACAGTTCCACATCCGTTTGCACCAGTTCCAACGCTGGCCGATGGGCCGCTACGCGAAGTTCCGCAACTTCAAATACCTCGCCTATCCGTTTTTTCTCGAACGCCTGGTCGTCGCGGCGGCGCGCACGGCAAAATTCGACCTCGTTTTTTCGCAGCACGCCATCTCCGCCGTCGCCGCCGGGAAATTAAAAAAGAAACTCGGCGTGCCGGTCGTGATGAATTTTCCCGACCTGCTGACCGGCTTCATGGAAACCTGGCCGGCCTATCTCGCGCCGCGCGCGGTGGTCGAACGGCTCAAGCGTTATGAAATTTCCCTGCCGGTGCGCTACGGCGCGGACGGCGTCGGCGCGATTTCCGACAAGCTGGCCGATTATTTTGCCGGGCGCGGTTATCCGCGCGAAAAAATCTGCCCGGTTTATTACGGCTACGCCTCGGCGCATTTCCCGTTCCGCGCGCGGTTGCCCGACCGGAACCGTCCGCCGGTCGTGGTCATGCACGGCTCGTTTGATTTTCATCATCTCGGCGACATCGCGTTTGAGGCGATGGAATTTGTCACGCGCGCGCAGCCGGGGGTCATTTTCCGTTTCGTCGGCCAGCGCACCGCCGCGCTGGAAAAATTCCTGCAACGGACGAAGGCGATTGCCAACTTCAAGTTCGAGGCCACCGGTTTTGTGCCTTACGCGGAAGTGTCCCGGCACCTCGACGATGCGAGCGTCGGCATCGTGCCTTACGAGGAATCCACCGGCACGCACTGCGCTTTCGTGGCCAAGATCGTCGAATACGTCGCCAGCGGGCTGCCGGCGGTGTCCACGCCGCTGAACAGCGTCCAGCGCTATTTTCAAAACGACCCGATGGTGCGTTTCGCGCGGTTCGACGGTTTGGACTTCGGCAGAAAAATCACGAGCTGGCTCGCCGAATCGCCGACCGCCTGGCAACTCAAAGCCAGCCATTCCGCCGCCCGCGTGAAGACCGAACTCGACTGGGACCCGCTCTGCCGCAAGGCGGTGGACTTCATGGAAAAAATTTACGCCGACGCCCAAGCCTGATGCCGCGCGACCGGCGCAAAGCGGTTAAAATTTTTTTGACCGCGAACGGATTTCCAGCGGCTCACTCGTCCTTGATCAGAAAATCGGCGATGTCCCGGCTCAAGGCGATGAAAAGAACTCCGATGATCGCCAGCACCACGCCGGACAACGGATTGAGCCAGAGATAAAGGCCGCCCGCGCCGCCCCGGCTCGCCAGCACGGCAAACAGGTTGAACACGCCGGAAACAATGTGCAGCCCGCTCTGCGCGCACAACGAGAGGCCGAGAACTTTGATGAGGACATTTGCCAGTTGTTTTTGGTTCATGGAATTTGGAGGTTGTGGTTTGAACGCGAACCAGTTTCAGACCGGCGGAAAATTTTGTCCAGAATTTTAGGCACGCCCGCGCTGCCGGTTCGCCTCGTAAAGAAAAACCGCCGCCGCCGCGCCCACGTTCAGCGAATCCACCTCCGCCGGCATCGGGATCGCCACCGCCTCGTCGCAGCTTGCCAGCACCGCCGGCGAAATGCCGTCGCCCTCGTTCCCAAAAACCACGCAGCAATCGCCCGTGAAATCCGCCTGCGACAAAATCTTTTTGTCCGGGCGCGGATGCGCGGCAACGCAGCGGATGCCGCGCGCCCGCAGCTCGCGCAGGGTTTGCGCCAGGTTTTTTGATTCCACCACCGGCAGTTGAAAAATCGCGCCCATCGAATTTCTCACCGCGCGCCGGAGAAACGGGCTGCTGCTCGTCTCGCCCACCAGCAACGCCTGCACGCCGAACGCCACGCAGTTGCGCACCAGCGCGCCCAGGTTTTCCGCCTTGCAGACCGCGTCCACCGCCACCAGGAGTTTCGGCCCCGGACTTTGCGCCAGGATTTCGCCGAGCGCCGCCGGCGGCGGAATTTTCCCGATGGCGAGGATGCCCTGAAACAGCGAGATGCCCGTGAGCGTCTCCAGAAACTTCCGGTCCGCCAGATAAACCACCGGCTCCTCCGTCCGCGCCGCGAGCAGCGGACGAAATTCCTCCAGCCGCTCCGCTGGCAGCACGACCGAGACGACGGTGAAGCGGCTGGCCAGCAGGCGGCGCACGACCTTCTCGCTTTCCGCCACGAAGATGCCGAGCTGCTCATGCTCCGCCGAGCGGCGCATCGTGCGATACGGCGCGAGTTCGGGCTGGTCGAACGAGGAGATTTTTTCGAGGCGGAACATTTCGAGGAGTTTTGCGTGCCGGGGCGGATTCGCAAAGGAGAAAATGAACCGCATCGGCAGAAGATTTCGTCAAATCCCCGCGCTTTTTGAATTGTCCAGGAGTGTTGGCGCAACCTTCGGCAACGACCTCCAGACCTTCGGCAATCGCTGACTAACCTTCGGCAACGACTCCCTAACCTTCGGCAACGGCTGACTAACCTTCGGGAATGACTCCCTAACCTTCGGGAACGACTGCCAAAGGTTAGGGAACGGCTGCCAAAGCCTGTGTTTTGGCTGCTAAAACCTAGTCAATTAGTTCCAAACCAACAACTTGAGAATAAAAAGCTGTTTCCAGGCTGTTTTTGGGGTGCTGCCGCCCCGGCCAAACTTGGGTTTTTGACGACGGCGGGGGAAAAACGGCGGAGAGCCGTCGCAGTTCAAGACGCTCCGCGTTCAAAATGCCGGTTTATGGGCGCGCAGCGTCTTGGAGTGCTCCAGCCCTCTGGAGCTTTGGTTTTGGGTGGCGCGGGAGCTGCAAAGATGTCGCGCCTACGGCGCTGGACGCGGCGTGTTTGGTTTTTTGGTGAGATTATAAATGTTGAAAATCAAGAGCGGAGAAAATTTCCTTTTCCAATTGTGGCCTCAATTCTGTTTTTCAAATCAGCTTTTAATTGCGGCAAATTGTCTGCTTGCCAGCGAATAAAATTATACTGCCGAGTGTCAAAATGAACTTTGTCGAGTTCATCTTTTCTACACAGCCAAATTACTTGCTTCCCCAATCCTTGAGCAAGGCCTGCCTCGAAGTAAACGCCGCCTCTTTGCCCTGTAAAATCAGCCACTATAAATTTACAGGCGCGAATTGCGGCAACTATCTCGTCATCAATTCGGTTATTGTGTTCAACCTTATCAATTCTTATCGGCCTATAACCAGCCTCATCAATTGCTGGACTGATGGCATGAAGCCATGCCGGATGAACGGACTCATCAAACCACATGGCGACGAATGCCGTTGAAGAATTTGAAGATGGCGTTGTGAGATTCTCCAAAAAATTCCAGCCTTTTGGAGTTATTGTATTCCAACCATTCACACGCGCACCGCCTAAAAGCCCAGTTGACTCGTGTAAATATTTTTGAAAAATAAATACGAACTCTTGGTGATTTTTAGCCCACGCAGCCGCGAGCCAATAAAGACTGTCACGACATTGTTTATCAAAAGCGGAGTCAGCGGGAAATTCATTGCCAGCGTTTGCCTCAATCCTTTGCAATACATTTGGCAATGCCCAATAATTTATCATGAACTCTTCGCCGAAGGTTGGAAACTCTCGGGATATTCGCCTCATCAATTTAATTGCTTTTTCTGGGAGATTTGGAGTTCTCAAAGATTCTAAAAACTCCAAATCTTCTTCTTTTATAAAAATGTATTGGTTTTCTGAAACGAATCCCGAAATGTTGGCGCGCTGAACTTCAGTGAGGTTTCGTCCAGGGATAATTTTTGCTGCTCGGCTGGAAATATTATAATTGCCGCAACGAGAACATTCGACGCTGTATCGAGAAATTTGCCCCGAATCTACAAAGCTCGGCGCGTGACAAATGTAACATTTGTTAGTCAGTGGCAATTCGCTTCCATTCATAGCTTTTTTACTTTAATTCCAAAGTTTCACACGGCACGTCCTGCGCGGCGATCTGGAGCCGGACGTGCGTCGCGCCGATGTGATGGAGTTGCTCGGCCATGACGTGTTGCGCGAGTTCGGGCTTGTTGCATTCGCGGCTCAAGTGGGCGAGGTAAAGATATTTCAATTCCGCCGACATGATTTGTGCGGCGGCTTCGGCGGCGGCGACGTTCGAGAGATGGCCGTGGCGGCCGAGGATGCGCTGCTTGAGCGGCCACGCGCGGCGCGGACAATCCTGCAGCATCTTCACGTCGTGGTTGGATTCGAGGACGAGGACGTTCGCGGCGCGGATGCGGTCGAGCACGAGCCGGGTGGTGTGGCCGAGGTCGGTGGCGAAGCCGATGTTGCCGCGCGCGGTGCGGAGCAAAAATCCGACGGGGTCTTGCGCGTCGTGCGGGATGGAAAAGGTTTCGACGAGCACGTCGGCGATCTCAAAACTCGCGCCGGTGGTGAAAAGTTGGCAGTTGAATTTGGTTTCGAGGCTGAATTCAAACTCTTCCTTCGTCGCGCGGTTGCAGTAAATCGGGATGTTCAGTTTTTGCGCGATGCCGGTGAGGCCGGAAATGTGATCCGAATGTTCGTGGGTGATTAAAATGGCGGTCAAACTTTCTGGCGTGCGTCCGATGCTGGCGAGGCGCTGGCGGATTTGGCGGGGGGAAAAGCCGGCGTCAATCAGGATGCGGCAATTTTCAGTCTCGACGTAGGCGCAATTGCCGGACGAGCCGCTGCCGAGGATGGTGAATTTGACGGACACAAAAAGAAATTAAAACGGAAAGTGGAAAGCGGAAAGCGGAAAAGGTGCGGGCGGCTCGCGCGGACGTTCCCAAAAATTAAACTCGTCTCGGTTCAGATTTAATCCAGAATGGTTGGTTGTGGCCAAATTGACTTTGCGAAGTGGTGGAGTAGGTTTCGCTGCGTCTGCCGTTTATTTGGAACGCGACGTGCTTTGAATGTTGGCGGTTTGATTATTTTCAAGAACCACCGGAAAATGCTTAAGAAATCGCATCCAGCAAGATGGCGGCTGTTGCTGGCTGTCGCTTTGTTGTGCATGGTCTGTCCTGTTTTTGGCGCGGGACTGAAGACGCTTCGTGGCCATGTGCCGGGGGCGGTGGCGCGCTTTCATCTGAAATCGGTGGGAACTCTGCCGGCCAATAACGTTTTGCGCCTGGCCATCGGGCTGCCGTTGAGAAATGAAGCGGCGCTGGATGCGCTGCTCAATGAAATGTATGACCCGGCCAGTCCGAATTTTCATCATTACCTCACTCCGGAAGAATTCACGGAACACTTCGGCCCGACGGAACAGGATTATCAGGCGGTGGTCAATTTCGCGCAACAAAATCACCTGACCGTGACCGGCACGAGCGACAGCCGGCTGGTGCTCGACGTGAGCGGCGCGGTGCCGGACATTGAGCGCGCGTTTCAGATGACGTTGCGGACTTACCGGCATCCGACGGAGAACCGCGAGTTTTTTGCGCCGGACGTTGAGCCGTCGGTGGACGCCGGCTTGCCGGTGGCGGACGTGAGCGGTCTGGACAACTATTCGCGCCCGCATCCGAAGATCCATAAAATTTCTCCGTCAAACGTCCGCGCGAACGCAACGCCGAAATCCGGTTCCGGTTCCGGCGGCGCTTACCTCGGCAACGATTTTCGCACGGCCTACGCGACCGGCACGACGCTGACCGGCGCGGGGCAGATCGTCGGGCTGTTCCAGTTCGACGGATTTTATCAGAGCGACATCACGGCTTACGAGACGGCGTCGGGCCGGACGAACATTCCCGTGCAGGCGGTCTTGATTGACGGCGTCAGCGGCACGCCCGGCTACAGTGGCATTTCCGGCGCGAACGACGAAGTGTCGCTGGACATTGAGATGGCGATTGCCATGGCCCCGGGACTGGCCAAGGTGCTGGTGTTTGAAGGAACCGTGCAGAACGATATTTTGAACAGCATGGCCGCCAGCAACACCGTCAAGCAATTCAGTTGCTCCTGGGGCTGGGGCGGTGGTCCCAAGACGACCACGGACAGCATTTTCAAAAAACTGGCCACGCAAGGGCAGTCATTTTTCAACGCCTCGGGCGACAGCGACGCGTTCACCACCGGTTCCAGTTCGTCCAACGGCGTTGACAACACGTCACAGGAAAATGCGCCTTCCAGTTGTCCCTACATCACGCAAGTCGGCGGCACGACGCTGACAATGGCCGGAGCGGGCGCAGCCTATTCTTCGGAAACAGTCTGGAACTGGGGCGGCGGCCAAGGCAGCAGCGGCGGCATCAGTTCCTATTATTCGATTCCCACCTGGCAGACGAACATCAACATGACCATCCGGGGCGGCTCGACAACATTTCGAAACATTCCCGACGTGGCGTTGACCGCCGACAATGTCTACGTTGCCTATGACAACGGCAGCACCGGCAATTTCGGCGGCACGAGTTGCGCTGCGCCGTTATGGGCCGGCTTTATGGCGCTCGTCAACCAGCAGGCGACGGCCAACGGCAACGCGAGCGCGGGCTTCATCAACCCCGCGATTTATGCCATCGCGGCAGGTCCAAGTTATGCCTCATGTTTCCACGACACCACGGCCGGCAACAATTTTTCAAGCAGCAGTCCAAGTTTATTTTACGCCACGAACGGCTTTGACCTTTGCACCGGCCTGGGCACGCCCGCCGGGCAAAATTTAATCAACGCCCTTGCCGGCTCGCCCGACGTTTTGAGCATCACGCCGCTCATGGGTTTAGCGGCGAGCGGCGCGATACACGGGCCATTCGGCGGCGCGTCCCAGAATTTCACGCTCACAAATTCCGGTGCTACATCCGTCAATTGGAGCATCATCAACACCTCTGCCTGGATGAATGTCTCGCCGGCCGGCGGCGTGCTTGGCGGCGGCAAACTGACCAACGTCACGGCGAGCTTGAATGCATCGGCGACCAATCTGGCTGTGGGCGGCTACACCAACAGCCTGTGGTTCACCAACCAGACCACTCACATCGCCCAACTGCGCCAGTTCACCTTGCAGGTAGTGTCGCCGCTGGCGGTTTTGCCCGGCAGCGGATTCAGCTCTGGCGGCCCGCTCGGCGGACCGTTCAGCGTAACCGCGCAAAATTTTACGGTGACGAATCTGGGCGCGGCCTCGTTGGCGTGGGGCGTCGTCAACACATCTTCATGGCTCAATGTCTCGTCCGCTGGCGGCGCGCTCGCCGCCGCCGGAAAAACCAACCTCACCATCAGTCTGACCTCCGCCGCCAGCGGACTGTCGGCGGGAACCTACGCCGCGAATGTGCTGTTCACCAACCTAAGCGGAACGGCGGAGCTGACGTTCGCTTTGCAGTCCGGCCTGCCGCTGATTGAAAACGGCGGTTTTGAAACCGGCGATTTCACCGACTGGACGCTGACCGGCAACACCACTTACAATCTGGTCAGCACTACCAGCGGTTTCGTTCACTCCGGAAGTTACGGCGCGCTGTTGGGCCAGTCCGGCTCGCTCGGCTATTTGTCGCAAAACGTGCCGACGACTGCGGGCGAAAATTATCTGCTCTCACTCTGGCTGGACAACCCGACCAACGCCTCCGGCGCAACGCCCAACCAATTCATGGTGCAGTGGAACGGAACCATTTTATTCAACGCGACCAACCTGCCGTTCACCGCCTGGACCAACTTGCAATTCGTCGTCAGCGCGACGAACGCCAGCTCGGCGTTGCAGCTTGGATTTCGGAACGACCCTTATTATCTCGGCCTCGACGACATCAACGTCACGACCCTGCCGTTGCCGGCGTTCCAAACCACGGTCAAAAGCGCCAGCAGCTTCAAGCTGGCCTGGAACACCGTGTCCGGCCTGGCCTATCAGGTCGAATACAAAACCAATCTCGTCCAGACAGACTGGCTGAACCTCGGCAAACCCCTCATCGCCACCAACAACAGCCTGACCGTGCTGGACACCAACGCCATCAGCTCCTCGCCGCAACGGTTTTATCGCCTTCAAATCGCACAATGATTTGAGTAGCCTGCGCGCGTGACCGATCTGCTCCAGCGCGTCGCTGAAAACATCGCGCGCCGCCAACTGCTCAAACGCGGGCAAAAAATCCTCGTCGCCGTTTCCGGCGGCGCGGACTCGCTGGTCTTGCTGCGCATTTTGCATTCGCTCGCAAAAAAAAATCGCTGGCACATTTCCGTCGCGCATTTCAACCACCGGCTGCGCGGACGCGCCGGCGATGCGGATGAAAAACTCGTCCGCCAGACGGCGGCGGCGTTAAAACTGCCGTTCGTGGTCGAAAGTGCGGACGTAAAAAAATTCGCCGCGCAGTCAAAGCTCTCCGTCGAGATGGCCGCGCGAAAACTGCGGCACGAATTTTTGGCGCGGGCGGCGACGCGGCAAAAAACTTCCGTCGTCGCGCTCGCGCATCACGCGGACGACCAGGTGGAATTATTTTTTCTCCGGCTGCTGCGCGGCGCGGGCGGCGAAGCCCTGGCGGGAATGAAATGGAGCGCGCCGTCGCCGGCCGATAAAAAAATCACGCTCGTCCGACCGCTGCTGAATTTTTCAAAAGCCGGACTGCTCGCGTTTGCCCGCGAAAACAAAATCCGTTTTCGCGATGACGCGACGAATTTCTCCACGGATTTTCTGCGCAGCCGGGTTCGCAACGAGCTTTTGCCGTTGCTGCGGAGAAATTACCAGCCCGGTTTGAACAAAGCCGTTTTGCGGCTGATGGAAATTGTCGGCGCGGAATCTGATTTTGTCGGCACAGCGGCAGTCGCGATGGCAAAAGGTGATTTTGAGAAATTGCCGGTCGCCATTCAGCGGCGCGTTTTGCAAGCGCAACTAGCCGGGCTGGGCGTCGCGGCGGATTTTGACTTGATCGAATCGCTGCGGCAGTCGGTGGATTGTTTTGTGAGCGTCGGTTCGCAAATTTCCGTCTCGCGCGACGCGGGCGGCAAGGTGGTTTTGCGAGCGGAACAGTTTTCCAAATTCGACGAGCGCGAACTGTTTGTAAAATTGGGCCGGGCAGGGGAAGCCGTTTTTGGCGGCAGAAAATTTGACTGGAAATTGACGGCACCGGCGGCAATCCGCGCGCCAAGCCAAAATCAAAGCGAGTTTTTTGACGCGGACAAAGTCGGTGGCGAAATCATTTTGCGCCACTGGCGCGCGGGCGACCGGTTTCAGCCGACGGGATTGAAGTCGCCGGTGAAGCTACAGGATTTGTTTGTGAACGCAAAAATTCCGCGTGCGCGGCGGCGCGGTTTGATTTTGGCGGCGGCGGCGGCGGGTGAAATTTTCTGGGTGGAAGGTTTGCGCATCGGCGAGCATTTCAAACTGACCCCGCAGACGCGGCGTCAACTGGTTTGGCGCCGGTCAAATTTCCCGGTTTAATTCACTTTACAGCGCGGGCCTGAATAATTATTCTTCCGCACTCATTTAATTATGGAAGCGAAGACAAAGACGATTGAACAATTTAAGACGCACGCCAAGGACACGGGTTCGGCGGATGTGCAGATTGCGCTGCTGACGCACCGGATCAACCACCTGACCGAACATTTGCAGACGAACAAGAAGGATCACAGCTCGCGCCGCGGGCTGCTGATGATGGTCAGCCAGCGCCGCCGCCTGCTGGATTATTTGCAGACCTGCGACCTGGGCCGTTATCAGGCCGTCGCCAAAAAACTGAAGCTGCGCCACTAATTTACGAAGGGCGCGGCTTTTTTTCTTTCGCCGGCCCTTCGTTTTCGGATTCGAGCTGGAAACGCGAACAGCCCGGTCCTCAACCAAAACTTCGCGAATAGAATTCCGCTGTCCCAGGGAAATTTCAATCAGCTCCGAAACGGTTCGGAGTTCACTGAAGTTCCTCGGGCGGCAGCGGGCAACCGAATATGCCAGAGAAAATCACCGTCGCCGTCGGCGACAAACAAATCATCATCGAGTCCGGCAAGCTGGCCAAACAGGCCGACGGCGCTGTCACCGTGCAAATGGGCGAAACAATTGTGATTGTCGCCGCCGTCGCCGCGACAAAGGCCAAGGACGGCCAGGACTTTTTTCCGCTCACCGTTGACTATCGCGAAAAAGCGGCGGCGGCGGGAAAATTTCCCGGCGGCTACTTCAAGCGCGAAGGCCGTCCGACGGAAAAGGAAATTCTCACCTGCCGGCTCACCGACCGTCCGATTCGCCCGCTGTTTCCGAAGGGCTGGTATAACGAAGTGCAGGTGCAGACCGTGCTGTTGAGCGCGGATGGCGAGAACGATCCCGATATTTTGAGCATCATCGGCGCGAGCGCGGCGCTGATGGTTTCTGACATTCCGTGGGCCGGGCCGCTTGGCGCGGCGCGCATCGCCCGCGTCGGCGGAAAATTTGTGGCGAACCCGACTCACGCCGAAAAAGCGGAAAGCGACCTCGACCTCGTTTATGTCGGCAACGAAAAAGACATCGTGATGTATGAGGGCGCGGCCAAGGAAATTTCCGAGGCCGATTTCGCCGCCGCGTTGAAATTTGCGCAGGAAGCCATCCAGCCGCAGATCGCCGCGCAAAAGGAACTCGCCGCGAAAATCGGCAAGAAAAAGCGCGAGATCACGCTCAAGATCGTGCCGGACGAAATTCTCGCCGATGCCAAGCAGCTCGCCGGCGACCGTTTTGTGCCCGCGCTGCTCACGCCCGGCAAGCTCGCCCGCGAAGGCGCGTGCAACGCCATCAAAAACGAAGTCGGCGAAAAACTCGTCGCCAAATATGGCGCGGAAAAAGTCACGCCATTCGTCATCAACGACGCCTTTTATTACATCCAAAAAGAAGCCGTCCGCAAATTGATTCTCGAAAGCGGCAAGCGCCTCGACGGTCGCGCGTTTGACGTTGTGCGTCCGATTTCGAGCGAGGTGGGAATTCTCCCGCGCGCGCACGGCTCGGCGATTTTTGCGCGCGGCGAAACGCAGGCCGTCACTCTCGTCACGCTCGGCACCGGCGACGACACGCAGGAATTTGATTCCTACACCGGCGGCTCGAACGAGAAAAAATTTATTTTGCACTACAACTTTCCGAATTTCTCCGTCGGCGAAACCGGAAGAATTTCAGGTCCGGGCCGCCGCGAAATCGGCCACGGCGCGCTGGCCGAACGCTCGATTGAATCCATGATTCCGAGCGAGGGTTATCCTTACACCATCCGCGTCACGAGCGAGATCATGGAATCCAACGGCTCCACCTCGATGGCGTCCGTCTGCGGCGGCACGCTGGCGCTGCTCGACGCGGGCGTCCCGATGATTCGTCCGGTCGCGGGCATCAGCGTCGGCATTTGCACGGAATACAGCGGCGAGAAAATTTCCAAATACGAACTGCTCACCGACATCATCGGCTGGGAAGACGCGTATTGCGACATGGACTGCAAAATCGCCGGCACGGAAAAAGGCATCACCGGCTTCCAACTGGATTTGAAGCTCAAAGGCCTGCCGCATTCCATCATGGAAATCGCGGTGGAAAAAGCGCGCGTTGCCCGCCTTGCGATTCTCGGCGAAATGGCCAAGACCATTTCTGCGCCGCGCAAGGACATCAGCAAATACGCGCCGCGCATCACCACGCTCAAGATCAATCCCGAAAAAATCGGCGCAATCATCGGGCCGGGCGGCAAGAACATCAAACGGCTCGTCGAGGAATCCGGCTGCGAGATTGACATCGAGGACGACGGCACGGTCAACATCTTCTCCGTCTCGGCGGAGGGCATGAAGATCGCCGTGGATGCCATCAGCGGCGTGACCGCCGAAGCGGAGATCGGAAAAATTTATCGCGGCAAGGTTGTGACCGTGAAAGAATTCGGCGCGTTCGTCGAATTTCTACCGGGCAAGGACGGCCTCGTCCACATCAGCGAACTCGCGAACTTCCGCGTGAAAAAAACCGAGGACATCGTGAAAGTCGGCGACGACATCACCGTGAAATGCCTCGGCGTGGATGAAAAAGGCCGCGTCCGCCTCTCGCGCAAAGCCGCGATGGAAGACCGAGACAAGGAAGAAGCAGCGGCTCCGGTGCCGGCGTAATCTGGAAAAAATTCAAAGCGCGGATGGCGAAGGCCGTCCGCGCTTTTTTGTTTTAAGAAAGCCGTGAAGGGAACATGCAGCCTATCCTCTTATTAGGCATCACGGCTTATCCTTCCACTTAAATGCTAACCAAATCAAACCAAAACCGAATCCACCCCAAATGATAATGTTCGCACAAACAACAATGATAACACTTGAACCGGTGAATGGACTCGTCGGGTGGTCGCTGTGCGCATATCGCAACGCTTCTGGAAACCGGATCACATAGTTGACGGCAAATGAACTAAAAAGTAATCCTGCCGCAAGCATCAAATAATTCTTGAGCTTCATATTTAGATGATGCCTAACACATGATGGACGGCGAATTGTTCAACCTATCCTTGAGTTCGTGCCGCCGTTTCATTTCGTCCTGACCCTATTTCCGCCGATTCCGGTTGGCAAGCCAAAATCCGCGCCGCCGTCGCGGGCGTTCTGAAAATGGCCCGGCGTTTTAACGCTGGGTTTCTCCGGCGAAGAATTGCCCGGTTTAATTCTCGCGGCGGAAGGTTGCGCCGGTTTGTCGTCCAATCGTCACGCAAACATGACTAAAGTTTGACTCGACCGCCAAAAAAATCTAGATTGAGCAACGAATGCTGGCTGCTGAATCAAAAATGGCGACCGAGGAAGCTGTTGGTTCGTCCAACGCCAACGCGAATTGTTCCTGGAAGGAAATTGTTGAACCCGTGGAGCCTTTTCTTCGCGCGGTGACGCAACAGCTCGTCCATCAGGCACAGGAATTTGACCCCAAAATTGTTCCTTACGCCCAGCACGCGCTGAATAGCAACGGCAAGCATCTGCGCCCGACGCTGGTGGCGCTGGCCGCCGGCGCGCTCGGCGAGGTATCCGGCGCGCACGTCACGGCCGCGGTCATCATCGAGATGGTTCACCTCGCCACGCTCGTCCACGACGACGTGATGGACGAGGCGGAAATCCGTCGCGGCCAGCTCACGGTCGCGGCAAACTGGGGCAACGAGATCGCGGTGCTGTTCGGTGACTGCCTGTTCGCGCAGGCGTTGAAGCTGGCGGCCAGTTTTCCGACGCCCGAAGTCTGTCGCGCCGTCGCGATGGCGACGAACACGGTGTGTTCCGGCGAAATTTTGCAGACGCAGCAGCGAAGAAATTTCACCGCGTCGCGCCGCGATTATTTTCGCGTGATCGAAATGAAGACCGCCGAACTGTTCACGCTCTCGTGCGACTTGGCGGCATTTTTGAGCGGGGCGCCCGCCGCCCAGCGCGCGGCGTTGCGCGAATTCGGCGCGGCGTTCGGCACGGCGTATCAGATGTTTGACGATTGCGTGGATTTGTTCGGATCCGAATCGGACGCGGGCAAATCGCTCGGCACGGACCTGGCGAAAGGCAAGTTGACCTGGCCGGTGCTGCTGGCCTGGGAAAACGCCGGCGCGGCTGACCGCGTGCGGCTGGAAAATTTAATCCAGCACTGGCAGCCGGCGAATTTGCCGGCCGTGAACGAGTTGTTGGTCAAATATGAAACGTTCGGGCCGACGCTGAAAGTGATCGCCGGTTATCTGGAAAACGCGCGGCACGCCTTGCACGGGCTGCCCAAAACCAGTGGCCGGACCGGGCTTTTGAATTTGGTGGATTTTTTAGCGCAACAAACGGACACTTTGGCGGTTTAATTGGATTATGATTATGGCCGAACCCGCCGCACGTCCCGACTTCAAGCCGTCCCTGCCGCCGGGCGAACCGGATTTGTTGCACCGCGCCCGGCGCGGCGATTTGACGGCTTACGACGAGTTGGTGCGCCTTTATCAGGAGCGCATTTACGCGACAATTTATCACATGACCTCCAATCACGAGGACGCCAACGACCTCGCGCAGGAATCGTTCATCAAGGCGTTTCAGGCGTTAAAATCCTTCAAGGGCGGCTCCAGTTTTTACACGTGGCTTTACCGGATTGCCGTCAACAAGACGATCAATTTCCTGAAGCAGCGGAAAAACCGCACGCACATGAGCCTGAACGATCTGGACTTTAACACCGAGCACGACCCGGATTTGGTGGCGTTGATTTCCGACAAAACCCCGCGCCGCGAGGCCGGTCTGGCCGAATTGCAGGAAAAATTGAACGCGGCATTGCTTAAGCTGTCAGAACCCCATAGAATGGTCGTGGTGTTGCACGATGTGCAGGGGATGTCGCACGAGGAAATTGCGAAGATCGCGGAATGCAACATCGGCACAGTGCGGTCGCGGCTGTTTTACGCGCGGCAGCAGTTGCAGGGTTTTTTGGCCGACTATTTGAAATAAATATGAACCAAAACGAAAATGATTTTGAAGCGTTGACCCGGCTGCTGGCGCTCAAGCGCCATGAGACGCCGCCGCCCGGCTATTTTGAAGGCTTTGCGGATCAAGTCACCGCGCGAATCCGCACGGGTGACGCCGTGGAACACGGCGGTTTTGCCGAACGCCTCGCCGCCGAGGCACCGTGGCTGGTCAATTTTCTTGGACTCTTCCAGGCCAAACCGGCTTTCGTTGGTGCTTTTGCGTCCGCGCTTTGCTTGCTGCTGCTTTTGGGAATTGTTTTGACGGACCGTCCGGACGCCGTGCCAACCGGGTCGCCGTTGATGTCTCAAGTGACCGCCGATGCCTCACAAGCCGAGGCGACAACGACCACGGCCGCCACGACCACGTCGCCGTCCAGCCCGCTGTTGCTGGCGGAAAATACCAACTCCAGCCTGCAACCGGTCGGCTCCCCGCTGTTCGGTTCGCAGAACGCGTTCTTCCAGTCCGCCAGCTACGCGGTGCCGGGCAACTGAAACCCATTTGAAAATGAAACGCGGCGACGCTTGAAACGTCGCCGCGTTTTTCATTTAATTGGCGGAGTGCCAACCAAAGTCATCGCCGTTGCCAACCAAAAAGGCGGAGTCGGAAAAACGACCACCGCCGTCAACCTTGCCGCCTGCCTCGCCGCCGACGGTCAGCGCGTGTTGCTTTTCGACCTCGACCCGCAGGCCAACGCGACCAGCGGCGTCGGTTTGGAAAAAATTGACGGTGCCAGCGCCTATCACGTTTTGCTGGGCGAAGGTTCGCTGCTGGAAAAAATCAAGCCAACGGCTTACGAACGGCTCGAAGCCATTCCGAGCGAAGTGGATTTGTGCGCCGCCGACCTCGAACTCGCCCGGCTGGAAAATCATCTGCAACGCGTCGCCCTCGCACTCCAGCCCGTGCGCGACAGCGGACGTTTCGACGTCGTGCTGCTGGACTGTCCGCCGTCGCTCGGAATTTTGTCGCTGAACGCCTTTGCCGCGTGCGATGGCATTCTCATCCCGCTGCAATGCGAGTATTACGCGCTCGAAGGCATCTCGATGATGAACCGCATCCTCGACCAGTTGCGCGCGGCGGGCGCGAATCCGCGCCTCGACATTTTCGGCGTGGTGATGACGATGTTTGATGGCCGCACGAAATTGTCCAACGAAGTGGTCGAAGAAGTCCGCAAACTTCTCGGCGCAAAAGTTTTTGAAACTTTGGTTCCGCGAACCACGCGCCTGGCCGAAGCACCGAGCCACGGCCAGCCGATCATTTATTACGACAAATACAGCACCGGCTCGGCGGCGTATCAATTGCTCGCGCAGGAAGTCATTGCCCGTTTGCAGCCGATTCAATAAATTCTGCGCGCACGTTAAAATTTTTTATGCCCAAAGAAATTCTCGAAATGCCCATCGAAACGGCGACGATGGAACTGCCCGACACCAAAACCATCCGCCTCAAATGGCCCGACGGCCACAACCCTGATTTCAAGACCGGCCAGTTCATCACGGTCTATTGGCCGGACACGCCGGCTTACAAACGCGCCTACTCGCTCTCGTCCTGCGCGCTGGATCGCGGCTTTTACGAAGTCACCGTCAAGCGCGACGGCAAGATGGGCACGCGCATCGTGGATTGGGCGAAGGCGGGCGACAAACTGTTCGTCATCCCGCCCGTCGGAAAATTCCTGCCGGTCTATGAGCCAAACAAACATCTCGTCTGCATCGCCGGCGGTTCGGGCGTGACGCCGTTCCGCGGCTTCGCGCGCGAGGCCACGCGGCGGAAATTGGAAACGAAAATCACCGTGCTTTACAGCGTCCGCACGCCGGCGGACATCATTTTCCACAACGAATTCCGCGAATTGGAAAAGGAAAATCCGAATTTCAAATTCCACGTCACTTGCACGCGCGTGACGCCGGAGCACAACTGGACTGGCCGCGCCGCGCGCATCACGTCTGACTGGGTGAAGGAAATCACGACCGATTTGCCGAACACGGTTTTTTACGCGTGCGGCCCGAACGCGCTCGTGGAATTTGCCGAGCATCTGGTCGTCCATGAACTCGGCGTGCCGAAAGAGCAGATGAAGACGGAGAAGTGGGGCTAAATAAGAATCGAACTGACTATGAATAATAAACCTATTCTTGCAGTGCTAATTGTAATTAGCGCGCTGAACTTGGTTCTGACAACGTGGCTCGTGATTGATTCTAACAGGCCAAATCATTTAAGCGGTGCAAAACATAATTCTCCGTTGCCTGCGGAACTTTCGGCTTCAAAACGCGATGCGATTTTTGAGCAAGTCAAAAATCTCTACAATGCGCAAGATTATGACGGCTTGTATGCGATTTTTGCGCGCGAAGTCCAAGTTCAAATTCCGAAAGACGAATTTGTTACTTCCATGAACAAATTAAAGGCCACATTTAGTGATATCGACGATGGAGCTTATTCCTATTATGAGTTTGTCGGAAATCAAGGTGGAAAAGCTATCTACAATTTATATTACTCAGTAAGACTTCCAAAGTCTTCAATAAGTCCTAAAGGCTCTTTGAAAATTACTGTGGTTGTTGTTGAAGGAAACGTTGCTGTCTATGGCATTTATCTCAATAGCATAACGCAGTAATTTTTTTTGCGTGATATGTTAAAGAGAACAGCACTTTTTTCCGCGCACCAAAAACTCGGCGCGAAGCTGATTGATTTCGGCGGCTGGGAAATGCCGGTGCAATACACCAGCATCACCGACGAACATCTCGCCGTCCGCAACGCCGTCGGGATTTTCGACATCTCGCACATGGGCGAAGTCACCGTCAGCGGCGCGGCGGCGGCGGAATTTCTCAACCAGCTTCTCACTAACGACATCAAAAAACTGACGCCCGGCCTCGGCCAATACACGCTCATGTGCAATGAGCGCGGAACGGTGATTGACGATCTTTACGCCTACCGGCTTTGCGGCGACGTTTATTTTCTTATCATCAACGCGTCGCGCATCGAGGCCGATGTCGCGTGGATGCAATCGCAGGCGGCGAAATTTCCCCGGCGCAGCGAATTGATTTTGACCGACGCCTCGCACAATTACGCCGCCGTCGCCGTGCAAGGCCCACGCGTGAAAGATTTCATCAACGACGTGATTCCCGGCGCATCCATTTCGGCGATGCGCGTCGCGCGCGCGACCGATTTGATGAAAAATGAAATCGGCGGATTCAAATTTGAAAATCAAAGCGTCCTCGTCTCGCGCACGGGTTACACCGGCGAGGACGGATTTGAAATCGTCGGCAGCGACGAATCCATCCGGCATTTGTGGGATAAATTTTTGACCGTCGGCGCGCCGTTCGGGTTGAAACCCGCCGGACTCGGCGCGCGTGACACGTTGCGCACGGAAGTGTGTTATCCGCTTTACGGCCACGAACTCGACGAAGAAACCACGCCGATTGAAGCCGGCGTCGGATTTTTCGTCTCGCTTGATAAAGGCGAATTCAACGGCCGCGCCGTTCTCGCCGGACAAAAAGCGAACGGCGTGAAAAAGAAATGCGTCGCGTTCAAAATGACCGACAAATCCGCGCCGCCGCGCCCGCATTATAAAATTTTTTCGGGCAAAAACGAAATAGGCGAAATTGTGAGCGGCACGCAAAGTCCGTCGCTGAATCTTGGCGTCGGCATGGGCTACGTCCCGCCAGAATTTGCGAAGCCGGACACGAAGATTGAAATCGAGATTCGCGGCAAACGTTTCGCTGCCATCGTCGTAAAAAAACCCATTTACCAAAAGAAAGATAAATGAGGAAAGCAAGAAGGCAGGAATCCAAAGATTATGTTTTCCTGCCTTCCTGGATTCCTTATTATTAAAAAATTCTTCTTTGCGTCTTTGCGTCTTTGCGGTGAAATAGACACATAATTTATGAGCAGCATTCCTAACGACCTCAAATACGCCAAATCACACGAATGGATCCGCGTCAGCGGTGACACCGCGACCGTCGGCATCAGCGACCACGCGCAGGCCGAGCTGACCGACATCGTGTTTGTGGAACTGCCCGCCGTGGGCCGCCAGGTCAAGGCCGGCGAAGCCTGCGCCGTGGTGGAATCCGTCAAGACCGCGAGCGACATTTATTCGCCCGTCAGCGGCGAGATTGTGGCGTTGAACCAACCCGTCACCGACAATCCCGCGCTGGTGAACACCGAGCCTTACGCGGGCGGCTGGTTTTTCAAAATCAAATTGAGCAATCCCGCCGAACTGAACGCGCTGCTCTCGCCGGAGGATTACAAGAAGCAGATTGGTGGATAATTTTTTGTGTCAGATTTAGAAAAAATTCTTTGGACATCCGGCGTCACTTTGGCGGGAGGCATGATCTTGTTTTGCCTTACTACTTTGCTTCACAAACTTGTTTTTGAACCAGTCTTAACATTGCGAAAAACATTGGGAGATGTTTCATATTGCTTACAATACAATGCGTGGGTTTTTTACATGGGACATACGACAGTTCCAAAAGAGCGATATGAAAAAGTTTTTGAAGATCTTCGCTCATATACAGCCAGACTTCGGGCTGATGCAAATGCAATAGTTGCTTACGGTTTTTTTGCGGAAATGGGATGGATTCCGACACATAAAGATTTGATTGAAGCTTCGGGAAGACTCATTCGCGTTTCAAATAATTTGGGTTCTCAAGAGACGACGCAAACTCACGATGACTTGAAGACGGTTGAATCGTTACTCAAAATTGATATTGGCCGTCCTAGTTTTAAGCGTGAGTCGGCTCAATTATGAAAATCCGTTTATTCATCAAGCCGTATTGCGGTTGGTGTCACAAGGCGATGCGCTGGCTCGACGGACGCTTGCAATTCGAGCATTTGTCGGCTACACGTTAAACATGAAACTTTCTGTTACCATTGACCGCGACGAGGACGGAATTTGGGTGGCCGAGTGTCCCTCTATCCCCGGTTGTGTGAGCCAAGGCAAAACCAAACCGTTGGCGTTGAAAAATATCAAAGAAGCTATCGCGCTCTGTCTCGAAGTGCGGGCGGAACGCGGATTGCCGCTCACGGTGGAAACGCAACAAGTCGAAGTTTTGGTCTGATGCCATCGCTTCCGGTCATCAGCGGACGCAAAACTGTCCGGGCGTTTGAAAATCTCGGCTGGCAGATTGCTCGTCAACGCGGCAGCCACATCATCATGGTCAAAGATGGCGAGATCGCCACGCTTTCAATTCCCGACCACAAGGAAATTGCCAAAGGCACGCTTCGCAGTTTGATTCGCACGGCGGGAATCACGGTGGACGAATTTTGCGAACAGATTTGATTCCATGAAAACCCGTTTATTCATCAAGCCGTATTGCGGTTGGTGTCACAAGGCGATGCGCTGGCTCGACGACCACAACATCGCTTACGAGAAGCTGGACGTGATCGCGGACGACGCGGCGTTCGCCGAGATGGTTCGCCTTTCCGGCCAGGAACTCGCGCCGGTGCTGGATGTTGATGGAAAAATTCTGGCGGATTTCGGCCCGGAAGAATTGCCCGCATTTTTTAAGAATTTGAATGGAAAAATTTGACGCGAATTGCGCGAATTATCACGAATAAAAAATTCAATTGGCGTAAATTAGCGGAATTCGCGTCAAAAGTTTTTATTGAAATGACAACGACTGAATTGAAACCACGTCCGCGTCTGCCGGAATGGCTGCGCATCACGCTACCGACTTCGGACAGTTTCGCGCGCACGCGCGGACTGCTCGACGAGTTGAAGCTGCACACGGTCTGCGAAAGCGCGAAGTGCCCGAACCATTGGGAATGCTGGAGCAAAGGCACGGCGACGTTCATGATCGCGGGCGACCGCTGCACGCGTGCCTGCGGCTTTTGCGCGGTCAGCACGGCCAAGCCGCTCGCGCTCGAAGCGGATGAACCGGCGCGCGTGGCCGAGGCGACGCGGCGGATGAAATTAAAGCACGTCGTCATCACGGCCGTGGCGCGCGACGATTTGAAGGACGGCGGCGCGGAACATTTCTGCCAGACGATTGAAAAAGTGCGCGAACTGAATCCGGGCATCGTCATCGAAGTTTTGGTGCCGGATTTTTTGGACAACGACGTGGCGATTGAAAATGTGCTCGCGGCGAATCCGCACATCTACAATCACAATTTGGAAACGGTGCGTCGCCTGACGCCAAGCGTGCGGCATCGCGCGACTTACGACCGCAGTTTGAGCGTTTTGAAAAAAGTGAAAGAGAAACGCGGCGGCACGATTTACACGAAGTCTGGCGTGATGCTCGGCTTGGGCGAAACGAAAGAAGAATTGCTGCAAGCGCTGCAGGATTTGCGCGCGTCGAACTGCGACATCCTTACGCTCGGCCAGTATTTGCAGCCGTCGCTGAAACATTTGCCGGTGATAGAATTTGTTTCGCCTGAAAAATTCGTGGATTACAAAATTGCTGCCGAAGAAATGGGTTTCGTCCATGTCGCGAGCGGGCCGATGGTGCGGAGTTCGTATCACGCGGATGAGTTCACTTTGCCGGTGGCAAGCTGAAGCTTGGACTCCAACTGGCGGCGCGGCAGCCCGGCCTGCCATTCAGCGGCGGTGCAGGAACAGCCAGAACGCAAGGGCGAGGCAGATGAAGAAAATCCCGAAGCAAGCGATGGTGATGAAGGTCGTCACCTGCTTCACGCGCGCGGAAACTTCCTCGACAGATTTTTTTTCATCGGCCATGAATCCGGCCAATTTGTTTTCGAGCGCGGCGTTGATGGCGGCCTCGTTTTTTAATTCGAGGGTGAACCAGCCGCCTCCGCTTCGCTCCGACGCGCCAAGTTGATCCCCGAATTTTTTCCATTCGTCCGGCAGGCGCGCGAGCGTTTCGGCGTCAGCGGGCAAAAATCCGAGGCGCGACCAGTAGCGCGAGCGTTCCTGCGTCCAGAGGCGAAAGATGCCGTGGGTGGCGGCGAGTTTCTGGATGCGTTCCCAGAATAATTCTCGCGCGGCGTCGGCGTCGGCGAAATTCGGATATTCTTCGCTGTGCAGCAACGCGTGCTGGCGGACGATCTGTAGTCCGAGTGCGCCGGCGAACCGGCCGGTGGCGTCTTCGGCGATTTGAAATTCGGTCAGGCGTTTTTCCATTTCATCCACGGGCAGGCGCATGGAGGCCCAAAGCGATTTGAGCGCGTCGAGGTCGTCCAAAGTGGCGCGGCGTGTGCGCAGCGGATCTTCGGTCACGCGGAAGTTATAGCAACTTGGCGGCCTTCATTGCAACTGGAGCATGTAAAAGAGGTTTGACCGGCCGGGGCCCACGGGGTTCGTGAAATTAAAGTTGCCGCTGGAATTGAACGGGTTGGTGGCGGCGCGCGTCCAGTTGGTCAACGGTGCCGCGAGGTTGGTGCTGGTGAGGATAAAATAATTTCCACTATGCGGGCCATTCGTGCCGGCGACAAGCAAATTGGTTCCCGAAAGTTTGACGGTGTAGAACAGCGGGGCGGAATTGGTCGAGATGATTCGCTGAATGATGGAGTTGTTGCCGGAACGGATCGCAGCGTAAAGCGGGTCGCCGTTGGACGGATCAATTCCGAAGCAGGAAATGGCCGCGCCGCTGTTGGTGAAGAGAATGAAGTTTTGCGTCACGTTCGTGCCGTCGTGCCGGAGTGACCAGACTTCGCCGCTGCCGTAATCGGCGTAAAGATACGAGCCGTTGAGCGCGGGCCAGCGCGTGCCGCGACAGACGATGCCGCCGATGATACAGACGCGGCTGCTGGTATGGCTGTATTCGATGAGCGGATGCGTGAACGTGAACCCGGCGGGCGGCGTGCCGGCATACGGCTGGTCGCCTTCGTAAAAATTCCAGCCGCAATTCGCGCCTTTGGTCACGATGTCCACCCATTCGATCAAACTTTGCCCGACGTGGCCAAGATACAAATCGCCGGTGGCCGGGTCGAAGGAGTAGCGCCAGGGGTTTCTCATGCCGACGGCCCAGAATTCCGTCCGCACGTTGTTGGAATTGACGGTTAGGCCGTTGAAATTGGTCGCGCCGACCCATGGATTGTCGGCGGGCACAAAATAATTGGTCAGCGAGGGCAGGGAAATGTGCGGATTCGGCGGCAGGTTGCCGGGCTTTTTATTCACATCAATCCGCATGATGGCGGAGAAAAAATCTTTGTCTATGTGCTGCGAGTTGCCGTATTGGTCGCCGCCGCCGCCTTCGTCGCCGAGCGAGACGTAAAGATAACCGTCCGGACCGAAGTGCAAATCGCCGGCGTTGTGGTTGTTGGCCTGGTCATATTGCACGATGAATTGCGTTTCAGAATTTGCGTCGCCGACGTTTGCATTGGCCGAAGTGGTTTGGAAGCGCGATAAAATGTCATGCAGGCCGTTGGTTTGGATTGTGGACTGGCCGGTGTAAAAAATATAAAAGATGCGGTTCGTCGCGTAGCCGGGATGAAACGCCAAACCCAGCAAACCCTCCTCGCCGGAAACATCACCAGACTCGCTCGTGTTGTCCACGCTGACGCGGCTGGAAATATCCATGAAAACCGTCCGCGTCGGCGCGGCGAGGTTGGTGATGACGATGATGCGCCCATGTTTTTCGAGGATGAACAAACGATTCGTTTCGCCCGGCGGCGAAGTGATGCAAGTCGGATTGGAAAAGACGAGGCTTGGAAAGGCGTTGGTCGGAACATAGCTCCAGGTCGTCTGGGCATTTGCCGACAAACCGGCGGTTAAAATTCCGACGGCGACGCTGATGTTCAAAAGAGACAGGCAGGCTTTTCTCATGTTATTCACAAACGAGGCACAGTATGGCTTGAATTATTTTTTCCGACAATGGGGTGAACACCCCATGGCTTGCGCTTCCGTTGCCTGGCTAAAGTGACGCTTGCTTGAAGGAAAGTCAAAGCCGCATTGGGCGTTTTTTCCGATAAGAAAAATTTACTTTTTTTTCGCAGTATGTGATTTTAAGCGCACCATTTTTGAATTATGAGCAACATGAATTCGCAGCAACTCCTGAAAGCGCTCGAGTGGCGTTATGCGACGAAAGTTTTTGACGCGACCAAAAAAATTCCCGTCGAGGTCTGGGACGCGCTGGAAAAATCGCTTGTGCTCACTCCAACGAGCTACGGCTTGCAGCCGTATAAATTTTTGATCATCAGCGATCCGGCGAAACGCGCGGAACTTTTGCCGCATTCGTGGGGACAGAAACAAGTTGTGGATGCGTCGCATTTTGTCGTTTTAACCGCGCGCACGGAAATGAAAGAGGCGGATGTGGACAAATTGATCAAGCGCACGGTCGAAATTCGCAAACTGCCCGCCGATGCGTTGAACGCCTATCGCGGCATGATGCTTGGCGACGTGGTGAATGGCCCGCGCGGAAAAATCGCGCACGAGTGGGCGGCGCGGCAGACATACATCGCGCTGGGCAACTTGATGACATGCTCCGCCGTGATGGGCGTGGACGCGTGTCCGATGGAAGGTTTGAATCCGGCGGAATACGACAAAATTTTGGATTTGAACGGCAGCGGCTATGCGACCGTCGTGGCGTGCGCGCTCGGCTTCCGTTCTGTCGCCGACAAATACGCGAGTCTGGCCAAAGTGCGTTACGAAACCACAGACCTTGTGAGAACGGTTTAATTCCCAATTTTCAAAATTATTTTCGGCAAACAATTCGCGTAAAATACCAAGTTTCAAACTGGCGGTAAGGCGTTTGAATTTAATTCAAACCAATGCCGAAATGCCAATGTGCCGGCTATAATTCTTGTGCGGATTACCGCTTCACCAACTTAATAAAATGTTGCATTATATTTGATTGCAGTCAGTTAAGTGTTCAAGCTGTATTTTAGGTCGGCGATTGGATTTCATAATTTTTGAATCACTCCTTGGTCTTTCCGTCCGACTTTTACTCGAGTGTGAACTTGTCTGCACTTCATTCATGGTTTGACTGCAAACAAACTCTGAAATTTTTATAATTTGATTTTTTCAATAACATAGTGTATGATTATTGGACATCGTTAAAGGCGGTCGGTTATTTGGTTAAGATGAAATTCATCTGTTTTTAAGTGTGTTAGTAAAAAATTATGAACGACAGAATAAAACAGCGACCTTTTGAAGATTGGCCAATGGTTTTGCAGAGTTTTTGGAGACAAATTATTGCTTTTCAGACCGATTTTTCCGCAATTTTTTCGGATCAAAGTGAAATTATGAAACCCCAATTGGCATTTTTTGCATTTGGGCGACAAGCTAACTACCCGAACCGGCACATAGAATGCTCACTTGCCGCGAGAATGTTCATGCTCAATAACCGCAAGTAAAATTATACAAATGCAACCTATGACAAAGCGGGTAAAAGTTGGGATTGTGGGCTGCGGCTATTGGGGACCGAATCTGGTGCGTAATTTCCGGTCACTGCCGGACTGCAGCCTGAAGATCATGTGTGATTTGAGCGAGCAACGGCT
>Ga0302319_10000226_pt1 | contig 121870 bp, 123 predicted proteins | sample Bog_T0_2_FD_203319 | JGI IMG/M metagenome (GOLD analysis project Ga0302319, IMG submission 203319) | Peat permafrost microbial communities from Stordalen Mire near Abisko, Sweden - Bog_T0_2 | ecosystem: Environmental > Terrestrial > Soil > Wetlands > Peat | place: Sweden: Abisko, Stordalen...
TCCGTGTTCACCTTCATCCCGGAATCGCGTTCGGAATCATCCCGGAATCCCGTTCACCTTGACCCCGGAACAGCGTTCACATTCGCCCGGAATCCGCACCGGCGTTGTTTAGTATTCAAAGGGACTTATCGACCACAGAATGGCGAACTCCTAACATGGCAAGATCTCACGGGTGCGCTGTACAGCAGTATGGAGTGGTCGCCAACGCGCCAAAATCGAGGACAAAAGGCAAAGACGGCCGTAAATTGATATTACGTGGCGATTTCTCGGCTTACGCAAACAATTTAACTTGGGGTAAGCTGGGCACTTCTGGGGAGCCTGCGATTGCTTCGAGAATTGGCCGTACATTCGGAAGGTCCGTAGCGCGGCTCTTGAACAGTCGCTTCGCGCCTTGCGATAGCAGTTCCTCATTGCCCGTGGCCGACTCAGGCGCACCTTCGTAGACAGCGGCGAATAGCGGCAAGCCCAGCTTGAATGAATCCCGTCCGGCCTGAATGCTTCCGCCCGTCGATCGGGCCTCAATCAGGACCATCGCGCGAGACAATCCGCAAATTGTCTTGTTGCGTTCCATCGCGTGAGAGACGCTCCACGGAAGGTTTGGGCCGAACTCACTTACAACCAGCGTTCTGGTTTCGTCCCATGCGTCGCGGATTTCCTTCTTGACGCGAAAGCGGAGAATGCCTTCCGCGAGTACGACTGTGGTCGTGCCGCCCGACGTCAGTGCAGCACGATGAGCGTTCATGTCAACGCCAGCAGCAAACCCGGACACGATGTTGATCCCGGCGCGAGACAGCAAAGTAGAAGAATCTCGCGCCGTGGCCAGCCCTTTCTCGCTGGCTTCGCGAGACCCGCAGAAACCAACTGAAGGGAGATTTAGAATGTTCAGATTTCCGATGCACAGCAAGAGAACCGGTGCGCCGTCTCCGAGTGTTCGCCGCAAGACATCAGGATACGCCGGATCGATAATCGAAAGGGCGCTGACGTTATTCTTTTGTAGCTCATCCCAGTGCCGCTTCACCCGTTCACGACTCTCGGGAAGGGCCGCCACCTGCGCGGGAGTGAGAGTCTCACTCAAGAGGCGGGCGTCCATTAGGGGATCGGCCGAGGCGTGACTCCATTTTTTGAGGAGTTTTCGAACGCGGCCAGGACCAACACCCGGCGCGTCCAGCAGCGTCATCAAATCGAACGCGTGAGCCGCCATGCCCTATTATCTCCCACTGACGTTATCGTCATTGCGGCAAGTTTTCTCACACGCCAGCCCGAAAATTTTCGTCGCACCGGCATTAAGCAAAAGTAAACCACAGTAATTCATGCTAATGCCAGACTGGTAAAGATCATCCACAAGAAGCACCTTCTTCCCTGCGAACACCCGCTCGTCCACTTCGATTGTTCCAAGGAGTGTATCAAGTTTCTGGGCCATTGGAAGCGCCTTAATCGAACTCCGGGGTCTTATCGTCCTGACGTGCGCTGTCATGTTTTCCCGTCCCCAAAGCTCAGATATTCGCTCTGCGATGTACTGAGGTAAGTTATATCCCTTGGAAGGGTCAGACGGAGGCATTGCCACTACGCAATCCGCCGAGTCGTAGCACGTCATTTCCTCCAGAAACTTGGCACTAACTTCCGCGAGGCTCTCAGCTGCCTCCATGGTCTGGCTTGTGGCACTCGCCGCGCCGTACGGCTTTGCGCTTGATCGAAGTTTTCCCACCAAAGTCTGAGGTTTTTGGGGTTTGCCGCCCTCTCGGTCATAGTCCAGCGCAAAGGATAGTGCGAGAAAGTCTTTCATCACCACGGGCTTGCTGATCGTGTCGACCCACTTCACGACCTCCTCCGGAGCGGCTCCGTCGCCCTCGGTTCCATTAAGAAACAGGCATAGCCGCCCCTCTCTTCCGTGGTGGGCATATGCCCTCGTCGTCTCACACATGACGTGAAACGAGTTTTCATATGTCTCCGCGAACGGGAGGATGGCGCTCCAGTTCTTGTCTGGCGCATCGGGCTTATGGAGCACTTGCTGCCATTCCGTCAAAAGTTGTCGTCGACCTACGTTCATGATGCGCACTGCGTCCTCGTCAAACTCAGGCTGAATTGGCGGGAGGCGTAAAATGAACGACATAGCAGTGAAGAGCTACCCGAAGTGTGCGCAGCTTCACCATTCTGTCGCAGAAGTCGATCATTCTCAAGGCCAGAATACTATTTTCCCCTTTTGTTCGCCATCAGCGTGAGCCCTGAAGCGCTCAGCGATTTAATCGACCTCTACGATTACATCGCCCTGCGGGATGACGGTAATGCGCGATTGGCTACTATAGATCGAATCGAGGATTGCTGCCGTAATCTTTCGTTTTTTCCAGGCCGCTGCATGAGACGCGATGAACTGCGCCCCGGCTTACGGATTCTCGGTTTCCAACGTCGCGCGGTGATTGCGTTTCTGGTCGCCACCGAAGCCGTAACGATTCTGCGCTGCGTCTGTCGGTCGTGTACGGCGGTCGTGATCTTGAGACCGTTTTTCCCTGAATTGGCGGACTGCCGGATGGCGCCGGACTACCAACGGGAAACGGCTTCTGTTGGAGCGAGCTTAGAGATGTGCAGGTATTCGATACCGCAGATGGCCTTTGCGAAATATTTGAGATCATCCCTCTTCGTGAATCCTGCAAGCTGCGAGACGTTGTTCAGACGGACGTCCACCAATCGCTTCACGTCAGCATTTTTCAGCCGGGTAAGGAATGTCTCTGCTGATTTCTTCGTAAAACCAATGGTGAAAATCTTCATCCCGCGGCCCTGCGGAAAACGGGAGCCTCATCAGGGGCGGACGTTCGCTCCCATTCATACGCAATGCGGTTTTCCTGTCGCCGATACGTGTCATCAAGAAGTTCCTCGGGGGAACGATTGAATATGTCCTGATCCGGGACGTCGACCATTTTGGCCAGGCGATGAAGCGCGTCGCTATGGCTTTCCAGATTCCCGTTGGCATGGATATGCTGCACATCGATACCAAGAGCGGCCAGATGTCGCGCTACTAAGATCGTGCGATGGCATTCGAGCGGCTCTCTCTCAGCGCACATCAGAGCAATTCTGAATCCCTTGCTCATTCCGTCCTGTATACGTGTCAAGCCACGCTGAAAAAGCTCCGTGCGCGCCAACCGGTCGTATTGTACTTTTCCGCCTTCGTAGCAGGCCGCATCGTCGCTGCGGGCACCCAGCTCCTTGCCGAGAAAAAGATAACTAACGCCCTGTTCCGGCAGGACCTTCTTTAGCTCGTCAAGGTTGAACTGCGGATTAACGCGGCTAAAGGGGGCAGACCGCACGTCGCACAGGGCGGTAATGCCATGCTGACGCAGCAGAGCGACGAAACGCTCTTGCGAGTGCGTCGAATGGCCAATGGTGAATACAGTGTCCTGCATTGTTATAGCGGCTGCCCGTTGATCACGCTCGCCACAAGCTTGTAACAACACCCGTCGGAATGGACTTCACCCAAGCTTATACAAAGATATGTGTCTTTTGGCGTGTACTCAGCATTAGCTTTCGCCAGCTTTCGCCAGCAGTGTCTTTTCGGCAACCGGATCCGCCACGATCAAACTATAATACGTGCCGAGATGTCTGAAATCCGCCCTGACTCGGCGTTTGGGATTTCCGAATGCGGCGCCTTCTGTCACAACCTTAATGGTCGATCCAGGCAGCTGTGACGAATGAGTCCGGTGTAGAGGTGTGGCAGAATCGAGCTGTTTGCGTAAGCATGTTGTTTTGTGTCACAATTAAATCGGACGGTCCTTTAATGGACAGTCGCAGTTTATCCGCTACGCCCGTGGGCGGGCATTATCCAAGGCTCATTGGGCTTGCCCCTTTGAGCCTTTTTTAAATATATGGCAAACAAAGTCGTGGTGATGCTCGATGGAGGGCCATCTCCGCGTACACGCCAAAAGCGCCGGGAGGCAATACGATCCCGGATACATCGAGAAGATCGGGCTCGCCTGCGCGGTTGCCCCTGAAACGATACACCGCATCATGTACTACGACTGCGCGCCTTTCAACGGATCGGCGATCCTGCCTGTCTCAGGCCAGCGGAAAACATTCACCGGCAGTGATGCATGGCTCAAGGAGCTTTCGTATAAAGACCTGTTTTCAATCCGTCTCGGTGTTCTGAAATTTCGTGGCTACGTCATCAACAACAACAAGATTCCGTACACGCCAGGGCAGCCGTTGACCGACGCTGATTTCCATCCCGAATTCGAGCAGAAGGGCGTCGATATGCGGATCGGTATTGACATGGCAAACGTTTCTCAAAACCGTTCCGTCGATATGATTGCTCTGGCTACTAATGACACAGACTGCATTCCGGCCATGAAACATGCCCGGCGCTCAGGTTTGCAGGTTTCACTCATCACCGTCCCTGGTTACCAGCCTGTTCCCGAGCTTCTTGCCCATTGCGATTTCAGGCGCAACATTGCGTGGCCTCTGTAGATCGCCGCGATTAGTGCAGTTTTTCTGGCTGGATTCGCCGCACTCCTGGTTGACGTGATAGACCATTGCAAGAACGATCCAGGCGGCTGTGACGAATGAGGCCAGTGCAGAGGCGTGGCAGAATCGTTGTATGAAACGTCCATTTTCTGCTACTGTGTGGCGCGAAGGGGAATGGTTCGTGGCACAGTGTCTGGATCTGGATATTGCGAGCCAGGGAAGCACCGAAGAGGAAGCGCTGGTTAATCTTCGCGAGGCGCTGGAGTTGCACTTCGAGCCGCCGGTCGCAACCCGGCCGCCCGCTGTTCGCCAAATTGAGGTAGAGGTTGGGGCGGCTTAGGCCGCTTGGTTTTCGGGAGATTAAGTGCCCCGACGTATGGAATCGAAATGAAAATGATGAGTCCAGCCGGGGTACAGTGCGCTCCTAAACGGCGTACGGCGGGACAGAGGATGATCGAGAGCGCGCGGCAGGCGCTGGCTTTCGTTGAAGGCGTCGAAGGCAAGGGAGAACACGGCTGCGAAGTGCATCTGCCGAATGATGTCGGCGTGAGGGCGAATCGCGAAGGTGAGCCCGGCTGGCTTCCGGAGGCAAAGTAATGCGATCCGGATGGCGGGCACTGCAGGAGCGCGACGCGGCAGTTGAGAAGTGGCTGCGTGAGGGAGTTATTTGGCGTCTGCGATGCCATGCAGTCAGATCCGGGCAGCGCGATTCGCGCACGACATGCCGATCGATTGAAGAAGCGGCGTGAGCTCACGGTTGGCCCGAGTGGGCACAAGCGGGATTGAATTCAGCCCCAGGCGCACGGCGGTTTAATCATTTGTGAACGACCCGAAAGCCGGCGATCAATGCCAGCACTTGCTTGCTGTCGCGCGCCGGGTATGGCACGATGCAGGTATGGACAGGGAGCACATTATCGCCACACTTCGCGATCATGAAGCTGAGCTGAAAAGCGCCGGCATCGTAAGGCTCTCCCTGTTCGGTTCCTATGCGCGCGGGACGGCAATCCGTGATGCTTCAGATATTGATCTCATAGCTGAATTTGACAGCGGGCGAGAATACTCACTGCTGGATCGGGTCAGGCTGGAGAATCGACTGGCCGAGATGTTGGGCACGAAAGTGGATCTGTCACCGGCGCAGATGCTGAGAGACGGCGTTCGGGAACGCGCGGCAGTAGAGGCCGTGCTTGCCTTTTAAGGATGCTCCTGGATCGTTGAAGGATATCGCTGACGCGATCGGGCTGATTGAGCAATTCACCAAGGGAATGGATTTCGACTCATTCCGCGAAGATCCCAAGACGATCGCCGCCGTCGAACGGAAACTACAAGTCATCAGCGAAGCTGCGATTCGATTGGGGGAAGAGGCGGAAAGGCTTTGCCCCGGCATGGCATGGCGCGATATTCGGGGAATCGGCAATTGGCTACGGCATCAATATGAACGCATTGAACTGCCGGTAGTCTGGAAAACGGTACGCGACGATCTGCCGCCGCTGAAGGCGTCAGCACTAAAAGCTCTCCCCTCTCAGACGTAAGCAACCAAACTGGTGCGTGATCATCTTCGCGGCTCGGTAAAATTTTGCGCGAATGTCACTCCCTGATGTCGTGTTTCTTCAGCCATTCCCGAAGGCTGACCAGTAACAGGCCGAACGCCTTTCGCGCGAACAAGGTGAGGACGGGCTGGTCCTGGCCGCTGCATCGGATCGAGAATGTCGAAAAAACCTTCGAATCCTGAGCGCGCTCCGAATTGCGGAAGGCTTCGAGATACGCCTGCGAAGCGCCGTTGACGTGGGGGCTGATCTTTTCCATCCGGTCCCAGAAGCGAACCTCGACGGCATGTCGAACGCCCGGCGAGTCGAGGTGGATGAGGCTGATGACGACGGCTGCCGTCCGCAGGCATACGCGCTCGAAGAGGAATCGGTCCTTGTTAATGCCAATAGCGAATACGGCATTCCAGTCTTCTTCCTTCGTTTCCGGATCAAGCGCCAGAGACAGAAGGAGGTCCGCTGCCTCGGCGCCACAAGCTTGTAACACCACCCGTCGGAATGGACCTCACCCAGGCTTATACAAAGGTAATCCAGCCATCTACCGTATTGACACGAAGCAGGAAAATGATACCTTTGGGGCATGGAAGTTCATTTCACGCCCGAGCAGGAAGCCCAGATTGCCCGTATTGCCAGCCATGCCGGAATGGATACTGAACATTTTGTGAAGGACGCCGCGCTGCGAGTGGTGGATGAAAAGGCCCGGTTCAGCGCCGCCGTTCGTGAAGGCATCGCTCAGGCGGATCGAGGCGAGCTTATCGACGATGATGAAGTGCGTGTTTGGCTGGAGCAGCAAGAACAGCGCTCCTGATGCGCGTCCTCTGGACGCCCGCGGCCTTAAGCGACCTGAAGACCATTTCCAGCTATATCGAGGGGCAGCGCAATCTTGCGACCGCCAATCGGATTTGCCGCATAATCTACGAAACGGTTCAGATTCTGCGCCGCTTTCCGGAGAGTGGCAAGCCGGGAATGGAGGAGGGAACGAGGGAGCTGGTGACGCCGAAGCTGCCGACCTACATCATTGCGTACCGGGTGATGCCCGACAGAGCCGTGGAGGTTCTTCGCATCTGGCACGGGGCGCAGGGCAGACAGCAGTGAGGCGAGAGCCCCCCTTTTCCCGGCGTCTGCGATGCCATGCAGTCGGAGCTCATGCAGTCGGATCTGCGCCGCGCGATTCCCGGAGAGCGAGTGTTTGCCACGATTCGCACGCGACATGCCGATCGGTTGAAGGCGCGGCGTGCGCTCTCCGGTGGCTCAACCGGGCAAAAGCAGGATTGAAGCCTGTTTCAGAATCGCTCGCGGCGCGCTTCGATCAGCTTTCTGGCTACATCGCGGGCGATGTCGAGCGCCTCGGCTACGGTCCGACCCTGGGCGATCAGGCCCGGAACATCATGGGAGGTCGCGAGGAAAACGCGTTCCGCAGTTTTTCGATCTGTCCCTGAATCGCTAACTCCATGCGAGTCGATCGTACCATTCTGAAGGCACAACGATGAGGCCGCCACTAGTGGGCTGTCCCTGCGAGATAGTAAACGAGGCAGAGAGCAAGCACAGACGAGCTACGCTCATCCAAACAGGCTGAAGCCCATTCCACATGGTGCTTCGCAGAGTAACCGAATGACCGGGGCTGCGGAAATGCATCTGGCGGATGACAACAGCTTAAAGGCGATTCCACGGGAGCGCCAGACTGACAGATATGAGGGTAAGGCAAGTCCGATTGAGCCCTGAAGCGGAGCCGATTCTCGATTCGGTTGCGGCTTCGTTTGGCGGCGATGCGGGCCTCGAGATCTCGGAATTGCTGATCGCACATGAGTCGATCGAATCATTCCTGGACGAGATGGAAGGCGCCGATGCCGAGGAACTGAAGATCGACCGTTTCGTGGTCTCAGGTTAAGCGCGACAACGGTTTGTGACCGTTCTTTTTTCGGTGGGAGCGACGGAGATCTTCGCGCGTTTGCCTGAACCGATTCAGCGAAGGGCGTAGAGTTTGAAGCGGCGCGAGGGGGTTTGGAGTGCCGCTCCTTCACAGTCGCGGTTCGGTAAATTCTGGGTCTGGCAGGTCTGACCACAGGCACGGTCGCGCTTCACTCCCTGATGTCGTGTTTCTTCAGCCATTCCCGAAGGCTGACCAGTAGCAGGCCGAACGCCTTTCGCGCGAACAAGGTGAGGACGGGCTGCTCCTGGCCGCTGCATCGGATCGAGAATGCCGGAAAGACAGATTGCTCCGAATTGCGGAAGGCTTCGAAATACGCCTGCGACGCGCCGTTGACGTGGTGGCTGATCTTTTCCATTCGGTCCCAGAAGCGAGCTTCAACGGCATGTCGAACGCCCTCCGAGTCGAGGTGGATGAGACTGATGACGACGGCTGCGGTCCGCAGGCATACGCGCTCGAACAGGAATCTTTCCTTGTTAATCCCCGTAGCGGAAACGGCATTCCAGTCTGCTTCCTGCGATTCCGGATCAAGGGCCAGAGCTAGAAGCAGGTCCGCTGCCTCGGCAATGGTTAAGGGCGGGTCGACTCGGAAGTTGACCTTCGGCCTTATGTCGAGCGTCCCGATCCGCCCGCGGCCGACGTCGGGAAGAGGAAGAGCGGCTTCGATAGCCAGAAGAACGGGTTTCCGCGGTATGACGCGGCGCTCGCCGAGGACGATCTGGCTCGGCGTGATTTCGAATTGGGTGACGGCCTGAGCTGCCAGTCCCGAACTGGCTTCGAGCCAGCAGATGAGCGCGGGGGTGGAGTCGCCGCCTTCGACGGGAGCGAGATCGGCGCCGTAGAGGATTCCGGCCAAAGCAGGCGGCTCTTTATGGGGCTCAACGCGCGAGGCGACGATCATGTCCTGCAGCATTCTGACGAGGGTGTTCGCGGGAAATCCTTTGACCTGCTCTATTGCCTGAAAGGGAGCAAACAGTGTCCTTTTCCGATCGACGCTTTCGGTCATTCCGATCGGGTTCAGCAAGCCGGTCTTGTCGAGCTCGGCTTTGCCGTAGGCTTCCAGACTTTCCCACAAAGTTTGCAAGCCGGGCGGCAGACTATTCTGCATCGGGGGTCTCCCAATGGATTTGCAGCTGATAGGGCCTCGGCGCGGTAACGATCTGCCCGAAGCGCAGGCTCGGCGCCCATTCCTGCAACAACTCCCGGGTCCTGGTCGCAGTCCTCAGGCCGAAGATGACACCGGAAGGTACGAGCAGCCCCGGTGCCAGCAAGGCGTTTGCGCGTGGGTACATTAAGCGCCATTCCCGTTCGTATTCCCAGGCGTCGGACTTGGACCAGAAGACGTGATGGATGCTGTCGTCGAGGGCCTCGACCGATGGGACGGCGTAGCGGTATGACATGGGCTGGCAGTTGCGGCTACATAGCAGGAAAGAATCGGCACGGCGGTATTGGATACAAAAACCCGCATGGTTGGCGGCATAGTGCGCCCACATCTGAACGCATACGGGATCGGATGAGAAGCTCACACAACCCCACCAATTGCTGCGGGCGGCGCTGTTCAGCGCGACAGCCACCTTTGTGTCGAAAATACCAGCGCCGGCTACGAACGCGGCTTCCAGCGGGTCGTTGAACGTGTCGAGCGAGGCGGCCCAGGCGGTCTTCTGTTTGAAGAGCATCTCGGTGCGCTCGGGATGATTCGGATCGAGGGAGCGGTACTTGTACAAGTGGGGGTACTCGGGATAGCGGATTGCGTCGTCAGTGATCTTCGCTTCTGACCAGGCGGGCTGACCGGACTGGAACTGCTGCTCCAACCCCCGGCAGAGCTCTTCACTCCAGGTCGAGTGGATGGGATCACGGAAATCAATGGCAGGGTAATTGATGTCCAGTGCACTCATTATTTCTTAGAGTGTAGACAATCCGAGGATCCCCAAAGGGAGGAAAGTGAATGGCGGCAAGGGCGATAAAATATTTATAAATGTAGCGAGGGGAGCCACTACGTCGTGACGACTGAACTCAGGCAACATCTTTTTTACGAGACATCGCATTCGCCGTCTTTAGCGGAACTGGTGGGTTATGAAGACGCGAAAGACATCATCGATTTTTGTTTTATCGCTAACCCGTACTATCCGACGCCGGGGATGCTGCGCAATATGCAGGAGAATTTCCCGAACCTGATTAAGTCGTATCCGTCGAGCAGTCCGGCGACGAGTCAGCGGGATCTGGCGGCGGTTTTGAAGGTAAATCCGGATCACTTGATTATCGGCAATGGCGCGACTGAACTTATTGTTCTGATCAATACGACGCTGATCGACCGGATCGCGGTCCCGGTGCCGACGTTCGGGGAATACATTGAGAAGCTGAAAGACACGCGAGACGCCGAGTTGTTTGCGCTGAAGCCGGAGGAGAATTACCAGCTTCATCTGCCGCGGTATCTGGCGTGGGCACGGCGGCGCGGGCTGAAGGCGCTCCTGATCATTAATCCGGGCAACCCGACGGGGCAACTGTTCTCACTGGATGAGATGTGCGATTTTCTGAAGCGCGCGAAAGATATGGAGTTGGTGATCGTGGACGAATCGTTCATTGATTTTGCGGATGAGACGATTCCGAGCCTGCTGCCGATCGCGGAACAGTTCTCGAACTTGCTGCTGGTGAGGAGCATGAGCAAGCACTGTGGAGTGCCGGGGCTGCGGCTGGGGTACGGGTACAGCGGGAACCTGTTTGTGCTGAATCGTATGCGGCAATTTATTCCCACGTGGAATGTGAATACGGTGGCGCAGTATTTTCTTTCGCTGCTGCCCGCGACCGATGCGGAATATCACGAGGCGAGGAAGCGGCTGATTGGGGATGTTCGCTGGCTTTACGGCGCGCTCGAAGGCATGCCGGAAATTGAGGTTTATCCGACGGGGGCGAATTTCATTCTGTTCCGGATTAAAGGCGAGATGACGTCGACTGAACTACAGGCGCTGTTGCTGAAGGAACATCGCATGTATGTGCGGGACTGTTCCAATAAGACCGGCATGGACAACTTCCACGTTCGGGTGGCGTCGCAGGGGCGGGACAAAGATGCGCGGTTGGTGGAGGCGCTGCGGACAGTGCTATGTCGAAGCGCGTATTGAAAAGCCACGAAAACAATGAGACATGGCCGCGGGTTGTAGTGGTGACGCGGAGGACGACACGGAAGCACAAGCAGATTGATTACGTTGGTGAATTGCATCTGGAACTGCTGATTCGCCTGGGGATGCTGCCGGTGATGGCGCCGGTGGCGGAGGGCGCGGAGGCGTGTCTGCCCGAGTACATGGCGGGGATGAAGGGTCTTCTGCTGGTGGAGGGGGAGGACATTGAGCCGGACCGGTATGAGGCGCGGCCGGAGAATTTTGAATACGTCGAGAAGACGCATCCGCTGAAGGACAGGATTGAGTTCGCGGCTATACGGCGCGCGCTGAAGTTGAAGCTGCCGATTCTGGGTATATGCCGCGGGGCGCAGTTGCTGAATGTCGCATGCGGGGGTACGTTGTATGGCGATGTCCAGAGGGAGAAACATTCGGAGCTCAAGCATATCGATAACGCGCATTACGACACGTACCGGCATGCGATTTCGATTGTGGCGGGGAGTCCGCTGGAGCAGTGGTATGGGCGGAGCAGATTGCAGGTGAACAGCTACCATCACCAGGGGGTTCGTGATCTGGCAGCTTGCTTTGAGCCGATGGCGTTTGCGGAGGATGGACTGGTGGAGGCGTTTCGGGATCCGAAGGCGGAATTTGCGGTGGGTCTGCAGTTTCATCCTGAGCGGATGAAGGAAGAAGCGGCGGGTAATGGGAAGATCTGGATGGCGTTTGGCGCGGCGGTCCGGGCCTGCGATCGGATTCGATGAAGAGATTTGAGATTACGGTTGAGATTCAGGCGGCGGCGCAGAAGGCGTGGGCGGTGCTGCTGGATGTGGAGCGTTGGCCGGAGTGGACGGCGTCGATGCAGCGCGTCACGTTGTTGGATGGGGGTCCGTTACGCGTGGGGAGCCGGGCGCGGGTTGAGCAGCCGGGGTTGCCTGCGGCGGTGTGGCAGGTGACGGAACTGGATGGAGCGGTGCGGAGTTTCACGTGGACGAGCCGGGGTCCGGGTCTGCAGGTGGCGGGGCTGCATCGGGTGGAAGAGTTTGGACGGCACTGCAAGGTTACGCTGGCGATCGAAATCTCAGGGCTATTGAGTGCGTTGGTGGCGCGGCCGTTGCGCGGGTTGAATCAGAAGTATCTGGGATTCGAGGCTGCGGGGTTGCGCGAGCGGTGTGAAGCGTAAGACAAAACCACCTCAGGGGTGCAGGGATACGGTGGCTTTGCCGGCGGGGCCGGAGTAAATCAATTCGATGGCAGTGGACTTGCCGCTTTTGGGAAAGAAGATGAGTCCGGCAGCGGGCAGGGGGCGTTCGCCTTCGGGCAGAGCGGCGGTGGCTACCTTCTGTTCCATGGCGCGCTCGATGCCGATGGGGATGTGAATGATGGGGGGCAGATTACTAGTGTCACTACCGTTGCCACCACCGCCGCCGCCGGTGCTGAGACCGCCTTTGGATGCTTTCTCCTTATTGAGTGTCTCGGGTGGAATGTAGTTGGGGTCTTTCAGAGAACTGAAAGTGGCGCCGTAGGGTTCAGAAGACACGAGCACTTTTTTGCCGTTGATGCGCATGGAGAAATCCTGCCAGGAGAGGCGAGTGCGCGAATCGGGGGGGCCGAAGAGGGCGACTTCGACGGTGTAGAAATCTTCATTGGAAAAGATGGAATCGGGGGTGGGGACGGAGTGACCCATGAACTCGGCAGCGAGAGTGTAGGGGCCCATCTGAACGTGAGTCTCATAGTCGGCCGGTGTGGCACGCGGGGGCACGCCTTTGGAGGCGGCGCGTTCGACGGCGGCATCACCTCTGAGAACAGGGGAGGGAGGGGCGCTGGGTGCGGGCGCGGTTTGCGCGAAGGCCAGTGTTGCGAAAGCGGCCACACATGCGGCTCGAACGAATGACGAAGGGTTAAGAAACATGCCGGTACGTCTATTATGACTGACCGGAAGGCGTGTCATAATCCTGGCCAGGGACATCACCTGGCTGGGACATGGCACTTGCTGAGCTGTGGCGCTGGAGCCGGGTAAGACGGTCAGCCGGTAATCGTCAGGACGCGATGGTCTCGGCGCCTTCGCGTTCATCGGATGCGGTGAAGTAAGCGCAATCGGGATGGTGGAAGACGAGGGCGCTGACGCTGGCTTCGGGTTCCATCATCATGCCTTCGGTGAGGTCGACGCCAATTTCTTCGGGGCGCAGGAGCTGGAACAGGCCTTGCTGATCGTCAAGGTTGGGGCAAGCGGGATAGCCGAAGCTGTAGCGCTTGCCGCGATAGCGCGAAGTGAAGCGCTCCTGCATGGTCATGGTCTCGGCGTCGGGAAAGCCCCAGTCTTCGCGGATGCGGCGGTGCAGCCATTCGGCGCACCCTTCGGCGGTTTCGATGGCAAGAGCCTGAAGTCCGTGAGCGATGAAATAATCGCCGCGCTCTTTCATGGCTTCGGAACGTTCGCGGATGCCGGCGCCGGCGGTGACGACGAATAAAGCAAGGTGATCGCGTTCGCCGTTAGCGGGCGGGAGGATGTAATCGCTCAGGCAGAGTCCATTGGCGCGCGGCTGGCGGCCGAAGGTGAAGGTGTGGAGCGGCGATGAGGCGCCGGGCGTGAAGAGGTGAATGCGATTGCCGTCGCGCTCGGCTTCGAAGAACTGCCAGACGGCTTTAGCTTTCATGTAGCGCACGGCTTCGCACTTGAGCGATTCGACCATGCCGTTGAGTTCGAGAGCTTTGGCATCGCCGCGGGCGAGGTCGCGATCGAAATTGCCTTTGTAGCCGAGGTGGCGGCCGAAGAGCATGAACGGGTTGATGTAACTCCACAGCTCGAGAAGCTGCGGCACGTCGCGGACTTTGCGCTCGAGGTAAGGCGCGGGCGGAATGGGAATGTCGATGCGGACTTTGGTGCTGCGCTCTTCGGAGACAGGGAACTTTTCTTCCGCGACTTTTTCCGCGAAGGCGCCGGGTTCGAGATTGCGATGCGATTCCAGCAAGGCGCCGCGTTCGGCGGGATCCATCAACTGGTTCATGAGGCGGAGACCCGTCATGGCGTCTTTCGCGTAGCAGACAGCATCGCCGTAAGCGGGGGCAATTTTGTTGACGGTGAAGCGCTCGGAGAGAGCCGCCCCGCCGACGAGAACGGGGACCTGTATACCGGCGTCTTTGAGATCGCCCGCGGTGATGACCATTTGCTGGGCGCTTTTTACGAGGAGACCGGAGAGGCCGATAACGTCCGGCTGATGCTCGCGGAAGGCCTGAATCAATTGGTCGGAAGGCACCTTGATGCCGAGATTGATGACGCGATAGCCGTTGTTGCTAAGGATGATCTCGACCAGGTTTTTGCCGATGTCGTGAACATCGCCTTTGACGGTGGCGAGGACGATTTTGCCGCGCTGGCTGGAATCGGTCTTCTCCATGAAGCCTTCGAGATAGTTGACGGCAGCCTTCATGGCTTCGGCGGATTGCAGGACTTCGGCGACGATTAACTCATTGGCATTGAAGAGGCGGCCGACTTCCGACATGCCGGCCATGAGCGCGCCATTAATGATGTCCATAGGCGCGACGCCTTCTTTGAGCTTGAGTTCGAGATCGGGGATGAGGCCTTCTTTGGTGCCTTCCACGATGTAGGCAGCGAGGCGTTCATCGAGAGGTTTGGCGGCGGCACTCTCTTTGGTGGCTTTGACGCGATGGCGAAAGAACTCGGCGATCTGCGCGATGTGGTGCTGATTGATGGCGACCTTTTGCTCGGGCGATTGTTCGCGCCAGTCTTCCGGGCCTTCGAGTTCGATTGCTTCACCACTTACGGGTGTGTTGAAGAGTAGTTTTTCGGCGAGTTTACGTTCGGTCTCCGGGATAGAAGCGAAGCGCTCCAGCTTTTCGGCGTTAACGATGGCGAGGTCGAGACCGGCTTTGGTGCAGTAGTAAAGGAAGACGGAGTTGACGACTTCGCGGGCCGCGGCGGGCAAACCGAACGAGATGTTAGAGACGCCGAGAGTAGTCTTGACGTGGGGGATTTCGCGCTTGATGAGTCGCAGAGCCTCGATGGTTTCGACGGCGCCGCCGATGTAATTCGCATCGCCTGTAGCGCAGGGGAACACGAGCGGATCGATGATGATGTCTTCGGGGGCGATACCGTACTTCGAAGTGAGCAGATCGACCGAACGGCGCGCGACGGCTAACTTGCGTTCGCGGGAGAAGGCCTGGGCCTGCTGTTTATCTTCGTCGATAGTTCCGACGACGAGAGAGGCGCCGTAAGCGCGGGCGAGCGGGCAGACACGTTCGAACTTTTCTTCACCGTCTTCGAGGTTGACTGAATTGATGATGCTCTTGCCCTGACAGAAAGTGAGGGAGAGTTCGATGGCGCGCGGATCGGTGGTATCGATCATGACGGGCGCCTGAACGAGACGGATGAGTTTCTCGTAAAAGAGCGGGATGTCGTTCATCTCATCGCGGTCTGTACTTTGCAGGCAGACATCGATGACGTGGGCGCCGTTGCGGACCTGACGGCGAGCGATCTCAGCGGCTTCTTCCCATTTTTCGGCGGCGATGAGATTTTTGAAGGCACGGGACCCGATGACGTTCGTGCGCTCACCGACGATGAGCGGACGGTTGCTGTCTTCGGCTTCGACTAACTCGATGCCGGAGTAGTAAGAGCGATGAACGCGCGGTTTGATCTCGCGCGGGGAGCGGCCGTCCACCATCTGGGCGATGGCGGCGATGTGTTTCTCTGTGGTGCCGCAACAGCCGCCGACTAAGTTGAGCCAGCCGTTTTTGGCAAAGCGCTCGAGCTGGCCGGCGAGAGATGTAGGGGTCTCAAGATACTTGCCTTCGTCGTTGGGCAGCCCGGCATTGGGGTAGCAGGAGATGCGTGTGGAAGCCATGGCGGAGAGGCTGCGGATATGGTCCGTCATGAACTCGGGGCCGGTGGCGCAGTTGAGACCGATGGAGAGCAGATCGGCATGCGAGACCGAGGCAAGGAAAGCCTCGGCATTCTGACCCGCCAGCATGGTGCCCATAGGTTCGATTGTGCCGGAGACCATGATCGGAAGCTTGCGGCCGTACTCTTCGAACACCTGCTGGGCGCCGAGCAGAGCGGCCTTGACGTTGCGGGTATCCTGAGCGGTTTCGATGAGGAGGATATCGACGCCGCCCTCGACGAGCGCGCGGGCCTGATCGTAAAAATTCCGGATGAGTTGAGGGAAGGTGACGCCGCCGGTTACGGTGATGGCTTTGGTGGTGGGGCCGATAGCTCCGGCGACAAAACGGGGACGCGCGGTGGTGGAGACGGCGTCGGCGGCCTGGCGGGCGATGCGGGCGGCGCGGAGGTTGAGATCCCAGGCTTCCGACTCGACAGCATACTCGGCGAGCACGAGGGCGGTTCCGCCGAAGGTATTGGTCTCGATGATGTCGGAGCCGGCATTCAGGTAGGCGCGGTGGATGTCTTCGATGATGTCGGGACGGGTTTTAACCAGATACTCATTGCAGCCTTCCAGCTCGACGCCACCGAAATCCGCAGCGGTGATGTTGCGAACCTGGAGCATGGTTCCCATGGCCCCGTCGAGGACAAGGATGCGGGTGGCGAGAGCGTCGGCAAGAGCTTGCTGGCGTAGTTGGAAACTGTTCACGTTAATTCTTTATGTTAACGTCTTTACCCCACAGATCGTGGGTCCGATCACCTTCGGTTCATTCTCTGATCACCTTCGGTTCATTCTCCGATCACCTTCGGTTCATTCTCCGATCACCTTCGGTTCACGAGACGGAAGATATAGGCAAGGATCTCGGCAACGGCGCGGTAGAGGTGGGCCGGAATCTCCTGGCCGACATCGACCGACTTGTAGAGAGCCTGGGCGAGGGGCGGATTCTCAATGATGGGAACCTGATTCTCAATGGCGCGCTGACGGATGCGGGCGGCGAGGTAGTTCTTGCCTTTGGCGACCACCAGAGGAGCAGCCATTACGCCTTGTTCGTACTTGATGGCCACGGCGTAGTGTGTGGGATTGACGATGATCGCGGTGGCTGTCGAGACATCGCGCATCATATTGCGGCGACGCATGTCGCGCTGAAGACGGCGGACTCGGGCCTTGGTCTGCGGGTTACCGTCGGTCTCCTTCGACTCGTCTTTCATTTCCTGCTTCGACATCTTGAGGTGGCCGCTATAACGGCCGCGCTCGCGGAGGAGCATGACGATACCGAGGAGCACCAGAGCGAAAGATGCTTTACGCAAGGCTTCGCGAACCAGCGTTCCGGCCATTACGGCGGCAGCGGTGGCGGAGAGCATCGGCAGGCGCATGATGTCTTCGATGCGGCTGTGAATGAGAGACCAGGTGACCCAGAACATCACGGGAATCATGACCACGGCCTGGAGCAGATGCGCAAGGTTGGTGCCTGGGAGATCGCGAAGTTTCGCAATGGGGTTCAGGCGTTTGAAGTTGGGCTGAAGGCGCGTGAAGCTGAAGCTGAGATTAGCGGACAGCATCTGGAACAGGACGGTGATCGCCATTAATCCGAGGCCGAGGAGAGCCAGGGGGCGAAAAACTCCCGAGGAAAGGCGGTTAAAAAGTCCGAGCAGATCGGTTGGGGTCAGAGATGGGGCGAAGGCTGCGCGGAGGCCGGTGCGCAGAGTAGTGCGCATGGTATCGAACCATTGGGAAAAGTAAGTGCCGGCAAGATAAACGAACGCGCAGAACTGAACGGCGGATACGAACTCGCGAGCCGATGGGAAGTCGCCTTCGTCGCGGGCTTTTTTGAGACGCCGCGGAGTGGCTTTTTCGGTCTTTTGAAAATCGGCCATAGGGGCGCGAGTCTAGTGCGAGAGCAGACCCGAGATGAATTGGGTCCACAGAGTCATCTGGTTTTCGAAAAAGCCCGGCTGCATGACAATGGTGGCGGACAGAAGGAGCATGACCGCGCCAAGTTTGACCGGCATGGTGAGTCCAACGAGATGGAGTTGAGATTGGACGCGGCCGAGGACGGCGAGAGATACATCGGCAAGAAGCAGGAGGGCCACGACGGGCGCTGCGAGACGCAAACCGGCGGTGAAGATGGTGCTGGAGAACTGAATCATCGCGGGAGCCCAGGTTTTATGAATCGAGAACGATTCCGGCGGTGCCACGCGAAGGCTTTCGGCGAGCGCTCTGACGAGGAGGCGATCGGCTCCGGAGGCGAAGAAGAGGAGGCCGGTGGTGAGTTCGGCAAGAGAGAGCAGGACGGTGGAATCGGCTCCGCTGGTGGGATCGACGGTGGATGCGAAACCGAGGCCGGCCGGCACGGTGACTGCCTGCGCCGCTAGCTGAAACACTTCGAGAACAATGGCGAGGGACAGCCCGATGGCAACTCCGAGAGCCGCTTCAGAGGCTAATCCAACAAGAATGCGGCCGAGCGTGATGGCTCCCGTATTCTGAATTTTCCATTGAGGCCACAGCATCAGCGTGAAGGCGAGGGCGAGGACGATGCGGGCGGCTTCGGGCGCGGCTCGAAAGACCGCGAGGGGGAGAAACGCCAGAACGCCAGAGAGCCGCGCAAAAGTGAATAAGAAGCCGAAGAGTAAGACCGAATCAGCGGGCATAGCGGCTCAGATTGCCGAGGATGTCCGTGCAGTAAGACATGGCGCGATGCACCATCCATGGCATGAGCATGAGGCTGCCGCCGAGGAATGCAATGAGACGCGGAATGGAATTGAATCCGCTGTCCTGAATCGACGTAAGGACCTGGATGAGACTGATCACAATGCCGGTGACGAAACCGATAGCGAGCAAGGGCGCGGCAATCCAGAAGGCAGCGATGAACATCTGTCCAACGATGTGGGCTACGGCATCAGGGGTCATGCGAAGAAACCTTTCATAAGCGAGCCGATGGTCAGGTTCCAACCATCGACGAGAACGAAGAGCAGCAACTTGAACGGCGCGGAGACCATAGCCGGGGGCAACTGGACCATGCCGATGGAAAGCGTTACGGACGCGACGACGATATCGATCAAGAGGAAAGGGAGGAAGATGACAGCGCCGATCTGAAAGCCGGCCCGCATTTCGGAAAGGATGTAAGCGGGGGCGAGAATCTGCAGATCGAGGTCGGCGACAGAGTGGGGGGGTGGAGCGTGAGTGAGATCAAGAAACAACTTCACGTCCTTCTCACGGACGAACTTACTGAGGAAGGATTTGAGCGGGATACTGGCGGCGTCGAAGGCCTGAGTTGCAGTCATCTGGCCGGCTTCCGCGGGCACCCAGGCGTCCTTATAGATCTGAGTGGCAACAGGCTGAAAGGTTACCAGGGTGAGGAACAGGGCGAGTCCCGTCAGGACCTGATTGGAAGGCGTGCTTTGTGTGCCGAGAGCCTGGCGAAGAAAGTGGAGGACGATGGAGATCCGCAGAAAGGGCGTGATCGACATGACGATGGCGGGCAGGACAGTGAGGGCGGTCAGAAGCAGCACGATCTGCATCGGACTACTGAGCGCACCCGGCAAAGGAAGCAGATTGGGTTTCATGAGGGGTCTTTTAAATCCGTGGTAGCGAGCATCTGGCAGGAATTGGGGCTGGTGGCGATAAGGAGAGTTCTGTCTCCGGAGCGGACGAGATGCAGAGCGTGCTGCGGACCGAGGGGTATCCGCTCGATCATTTCGAGGTGCTTCGAAGGCGTTCGAAAGGAGACGGCGCCGCGCTTACGCAGGGCGATGAGAACTCCGCTGAGGAGAGCGAGGACGGCCAGGATCGCTATGACGGGCTGGATGAAATCCATGGGGGGCGCAAATCACCGATCGATATTGAAATCGGTGATGCGGACCCCCATGGTGTTTTCGATGATTACGATTTCCCCAAAGGCTACCAACCTGGCACCGATGTAGATATCGAGGTTCTCGCCGGCGGAGCGGTGCATTTCGATAATGCTGCCTTCTTCGAAGTCGAGAACCTCGGACATTTTGATCCAGCGGCGATCAAGCTGAACTTCGACTTCGATGGGCACGGTAGCGATGTGAGAGACCTGCTCCTGGGCGGTCTTTGCCGGCTGGGCTGTCATGGGTACCTGTTATTGCTGTATGAGTGCGACGGTTTGTTGCAGGATGTCGTCTTCGGTGGTGATGACTTTAGAGTTGGCCTGGTAACCACGCTCGAAGGTGAGCAGGTTAGTGAACTCGGTGGCGATATCCACTGTGGAAGATTCGAGTGCGCCGCCGGTAATCGTACCGCGTGCGCCGGTGCTGGGCAGACCGATGGCCGGAAGCGCAGTGGCTGCAGTGAGGGCGAAGGAGTTGCCGGCGCTGGGTGACATCGATTCGGGATTCAGGATGGAGGCGAGCGCGAGTTGCCCGACTTCGACTGAATTGCCGTTGGAATACTGCGCATTAATGGCACCGCCGGTACCGATGCTCACACTGGTTAGTTGTCCGGCCTGAGCGCCGTCCTGCGTGGCAGCCAGATTGGCGGATGCCTCGGTGTACGAAGTAAGAGTAGGGGCGCCCGTGGAACTGTAGAGATTCCAGTTGAGATTCATGTCGGCGGCTCCGTCGGCCAGGCCTGTTACGGCAATCTGGACGGGGCTTGCGGCGGCGGCGGGAGTCGTCAAAACGCCGGAAGGACTGAAGGCAAGAGTGCCGTTAGCGACGCTGGTGGTGGTGCCGACACCAGGAGCGGCGAGATCGGTGGAGGGTATGTTCACGTTGTAAGTCCACTGGCCGGCAGCAGTTTCTGTGTAGGTGACAGTGAGGGCGTGAGTCTGACCGAGTGAATCGACCACTTGAATGGGTGACGTGAAGCTGGCGTCGGTTGATCCGACTGCGGCCCCAGCATCGAGGTTGGCGCTCAAGGAGAAATTCTGGGTGGCGACCGGGGGCTGCAATCCGGTTTCGGGGAGGGTGATGTCACTCACAGCGCCGCTGGTGTTCACCGTGCCGTTAACAGCGCTCCAGCCCTCGACGTTATCGCCGTTGGCGGAGAGTAAGTTGCCGGCGGAATCGAGCGTGAAGTTTCCGGCACGAGAATAGACCTGTTCACCGGCAGGCGTTTGCAGAACGAAGAAGCCACTACCCTGGATGGCCGCATCGAAGGGCTGACTGGTGGAAGTGATGGCGCCCTGCGTAAACTCACTGGTGGATTTCATGATTACGGAACCGCCGGTAAGCGTGGCGTCTGTAGCGCCACCGAGGCTCTGATTCACGAGATCCTGGAAGGACACGGCGTTGTCCTTATAACCGGTTGTGTTCAGGTTGGCGAGGTTGCCGCTGACGACATCGATCGCAAGAGCGTTGGCGTTCAATCCGGCCAGTGCATTGGAGAAGGCTGTTGACATGTATTTAGACTCCTGGGGTTCCTGTATTTTGAGATCCGGTGGTGGTACTGGGCGTGGTTGCAGCGGCCGCGGCGGGAGCCGTGTTCTGGTCAATATTGATTAGCTGTTCCAACTGGCTATACGAAGTGAGCTGGGAAACAAACTGATTGCTGTCAGTAGGGTTAGTTGGATCCTGGTTCTGCAGCTGAGAGACAAGCAGCGTAAGGAAAGTGGATTCGCTGGCCAACGGATCGGTGGAACCGGTGAGGCTGGTTGTGCCGGACGTGGCTGACGAAGCTGCGGTCGGAGTGGTGCCCGAAACAAGATCGGAGACGGGATCCGAAGCGCTGGTGTTCAATCGGTTCAGTGCCGAGTTGATGGCGGAGCCGGATGAAGTCAAACGACTGTCCAGTGCGGAAATGGGACTCATGAGCCCTCCTGTGGGTTTTGATTTAGTACGTCGGTGAAGTCGTCAGGCTGCGGACCCGAAGAAGCGCCGGGCCGGGATTTCGGCTGCGGCTGCTCTTGCTGACCGCGTTGCCGCTGACTGTTGGGATCGGGCGTCCACGCTTGGGCATCATACCCGGCACTGGCCAGAGATCCGGCCAGCTCGTGGACTCCTTCACTCAGCTTTTGGGTGAGAGAAGAATCGGTTGTGTGGAGCGAAATGTGAACGTCACCGGCATGTTCGGAAAGCCGCACGCGAACGTCGCCCGCGCCATCCGGAGTGAATTCCAGGGATAGAGACTTAAGCGGTGGCTGGGCTGCGGTTTTGGGGAGTTCAGGCTCGGCGGCAGCGGGCAGCGAAGGACTCTTATCCGGAATTTTGTTGGAAGGCAGAGCGACCGGACCTTGCTGAGAAGCGGGCACGGACTGGAATGGCGCAACTGTATGCAGGGGCGGCGCGACAGAGACCGAGGTCACGGCATTCCCATCTACCGGCCCGGTGAGAAGCAGCGCGGCGACAGGCACAATCTGAATCGGCGAAGCCACTTCGGTGCGAAGCGTATCTGTAGCATCCGGGCTTACGGGTTGTTGAGTGTTTGCCGACTGATCACCGAATTTCAGGTTCACTTCGAGCGCGGCAGGCGGAGTGAGATTCATTCGCTCGGTTGGAGCCGGCGTGTCTATGGGACCGGCGGGATCTGCCTCGGCTGAGGGGTCGACTGCATTAGCCACACTGTCGCTGCCCGTAAGATTAACCGCGAGCCGCAGACGCTGCGGAGGAGTAGTGGGCGTGGACGTATTCGGTTCGGTGGTGACCGGGAGTTTGTCCGTTTTGTTGAGAGCAGATGCGGTACGGGGACGCCCAGAGGCGGACGCGAATGCGATCAACGGAATGGTCTGTGTAAGGTTCTGTGCCTGTTGAGTGGTGACAGGCGCGGCCAGCGCGGCGGAGTCGATCGCCGATGGCGGGGCCGAGGGTTTGCTCTGTCCTTGTGTTGACTGAGTATTGATTGGAGCGGTAGATGGCTGGCCTTCACCCGTGTAATCATTCAGTACCTTTGCGAACGCCGGCGACTCATCCGCACTGTTGTCCTCAGAGTGCGTCGAGGTCTCAGAGCGCGAAGATGCCGAACTGCGCGAGGGCGAAGATTTCGAACTGTCCGAAGCAGAGGCCGACCTTGTTATCTGTGCTGCACTCGGCGCACTCGATTTCCCGGAAAACGCAGAGATCGGGACGGGCGCCGTGAATTGTGCAGCGGAGGAAGGTGGGACATTCACGCAGAAGCGAAAGGCACGATCAGCGCCAACTGGCGGAATCGATATTTCAATCGGTTAGCGCTTGCCCGTACGCCAGGAACTTGCCGGATTCACGCGGATCGCCAAAAAGATGGCGCACAGACAAGGTTCGGGTTACTCGACTTATCGGCAGTCCAGCGCGAGTTTTGAGTCATTTACATTGCAGCGCCGCATTCGGCACGGCGCCTGCAATGAAAGAGCGCAGAACATCATGGACGCTATCTCAACTTTGGCTGCAAGTGGAATGCAGGCGCGAATGCAGTCGCTCGAAATGCTGGCCAACAATCTTGCCAATGTAGAGACCGGTGGCTTCAAAGCGGACCGGGAGTTTTACAGCGTATATATCAGCGCGGATGGTTCAGCGGATCCACTCACTGGCAATACCTCGGCCCAGCCAGTGATTGAATCGCATTGGACGGATCTGGCGCAGGGGGTTTTGCGGAATACCACTAACCCTCTCGACTTAGCCATTCAGGGCGATGGGATGTTTGCGATCGACACGGCGGCGGGTACACGTTATACGCGCAATGGAAGCTTCCGCGTTTCCCGTACCGGCGCACTCACCACTATGGACGGCAATGCGGTGCGAGCCAGCGGCGGCGGAGGGATCACGATTCCGACGGGCGCGCCGGTGGAGATACAGGCTGATGGAACGGTGCTGCAAAGCGGCCAGACTCTGGGGCAGATTGAAACGGCGTCGTTCGACAGAGAAGGCATCGACAAGATTGGAGCCAGTTATTTTGCACCGTTCGCAGGAGTCCGCGCGAAGCCGATGACGGGCACGGTGCTGCAGGGCAAGCTGGAGCAATCGAATGTAGGGACGGCTGAATCGGCCGTGCGTCTGGTGGCGATTATGCGCCAGTTCGAAATGCTGCAGAAAGCCATGAACATTGGGAACGATCTGAATAAACACGCGATTGAAGAAGTCGCACGAGTTGCCACGTAAAAAGGACAAACAATGATTCGAGCACTATACAGCGCGGCGAGCGGAATGAGCGCTCAGGAACTGAACATCGACAATATCGCCAACAATCTGGCGAATGCGAATACGGTGGGCTATAAAACGCGGCGAGCTCAGTTTCAGGACCTGCTTTACCAAAGCCTGATCCAGCCGGGAAGTTCGGCGGGGGCGTCTCAGCTGGTGCCAACCGGACTGCAGTTGGGTCTGGGTACACGCGCGGCGTCGAACGAAATCATTTTCCAGCAGGGGGCGTTTTCAGCGACAAATAATCCGCTGGACCTGGTGATTCAGGGGAACGGTTTTTTCGTCATTAAACAACCTTCGGGAGAACTGGCTTATTCACGCGCGGGTTCGTTCCAACTGGATGCGACCGGCAATATTGTGAATTCGAACGGGGACCAGTTACAGCCGCAGATTACGATACCTTCCGCCGCACAGACAGTAACGATCGCTGCCGATGGCACGGTCACCTTCACGTTGCCCAACCAGACAGCCGCACAGACGGCGGGGCAAATCACACTCGCGATGTTTCAGAATCCGGCGGGCTTGAACTCAATCGGACAGAGCCTTTATCTACCAACGGATTCTTCCGGCCAGGCAACGGTGTCGACGCCGGGAAGCACGGACGGCGCGGGGACCCTGCTGCAGGGGTATGTGGAGCAGTCGAATGTGAGTGTGGTGAATGAGTTCATCAATTTGATCACCAGCCAGCGGGCGTATGAAGCGAATTCAAAGGTAGTGAAAGCTGCCGATGATATGTACGCGCAGGTCAACAATCTCACCAAATGAAACCGCTGATACTGATGCTGGTGCTGCTCGGGGCCGCTCGCGCAGCGTGCTTTCCCATAAGGGGGAGCCGCATTCTGGGGCGCAATCTGGCGGAGGCGGAGCCGGGGTTCGCGGGTTTGCCCGCAACACTGATGCTCGGGTATGCGCCTGCCCCAGGGAACAGTCGCGTGTTTGCCGTAGCCGAATTGCTTCGTATCGCGCGCGGCAATTCGATACCGTTCGTGCCGGTTGGGGACATCTGTTTTGACCTGCCGATGCGGAAGGTGACGGAGGATGAAGCGATGGCAGCGATTCGCAAGTCACTACCGCGGGAGGCAACGGTAAAGCTGATCGAACTGCAAAAGATTTTAGTGCCTGAGGGAGAACTTGAGTTCCCGATTGCGGGACTGCAGCCGGCAGGACCTCTGGCGGGACGGGTGCGACTCTGGCGCGGCAGCGTGCGCTACAGCGATACACAGAAAGCACCTTTCTGGGCGCGTGTCGAGATCACGGCTCCCCTTCTTCGTCACACTGGACCCGAGGGAATCGATGCGGAATCTGCAGGCGTCGAGATTCGCCGGGGCGATGCGGTACGGGTAGAGGTGGAATGCGGGCGGACCAGACTGTTACTCGACGCAGTGGCGTTGACGGGCGCGCGGGCGGGGGAGTTGGTGGATTTGCGGAATCCCTCCAGCGGGAAAAGTTTCAAGGCGCGGGTGGTAACAGGATCGCTGGCGAGAGTCGTCCTGTCGGATGGACAAACCTTATGAAAAAGAAGCGGGTGATTCGGGTTGTGGCGCGGGGGGCTTTGGTGGGTATGCTGGCGCAGGCGGTCCTGGTCTGTATGCTGACGCATACCGCGAGCGCTGGACTTTTTCCTTCGAGAGACAAGACGAAGGTGAAGGCGCCGGAGCTTTCACCGCTTGACCGATATATAGCCAGCGCGTCGGCAACACCTGCGAAGGAAGCGGCGGAGTCACCGGGCGCGATCTGGACACCGGCGGCGCGATTGAACGATCTGGCGCGGGATTTGCGCGCGAGCCAGGTGGACGATGTAGTCACCATCGTCGTAACAGAGACAGTGAACGCAGCGGCGAGTGGTGCAAGCACAACAGAGAGAGCATCGAGCGCCAATTCATCGATTACAGCCCTGGCGGGCACGAAGTCACCGACTGGCGCACTGGCTAACCTCGTGGGGCTGACGGGCGACCAGAAATTGAACGGCACGGGAACGACTACGCGTGCGGCTACTTTGAATGCGACGTTGACGGCACGTGTGGTTTCGGTGATGCCGGGCGGCTTGCTGCTGATTGAAGGCGCGAAGGATCTGCAAATCAATTCAGAACAGCAATTGATTACGGTGCGGGGGATTATTCGTACAGCCGACATAACGACCACGAATACGGTGGCGTCGACGCAGATCGCGGATGTCGAGATCCGGCTCAATGGCAAAGGCGTCGTGGGAGATGCTGTGCGGCGCCCCAATGCGCTATACCGCTTTGTGCTGGGCCTGCTGCCTTTCTAAGGACTCATGCGCGCCGCTAGTTGCATTATTCTGCTGAGTCTCACGTCGAGTCTGTGGGGCGCTACGCGTCTGAAAGATCTGATATCGATCGAGGGGATTCGCGAGAACCAGTTGGTCGGATACGGAATTGTAGTGGGACTGGCGGGGACGGGAGACAAGGTTCAGACGGTCTTCGGCACGCAGAGTCTGGCTAATATGCTGCAGCGCATGGGCGTTTCGGTCAACCCTACTGCGATTGTCGTGAAGAATACCGCTTCTGTGATGGTGACTGCGACGCTGCCGCCGTTTGCACAGCCCGGGACGAAGATCGATATCACGGCGGGAGCGATCGGAGACGCAGCCAATCTCCAGGGCGGACTTTTGCTCATGACTTCTCTGCGCGGTGCCAATGGGCAGATCTATGCTGTTGCACAAGGACCGGTTGTGACAGGCGGATTTGTGGCCGGCAGAGGGGGCGCGAACCAGACGGTGAATCATCCTACCGTGGCGCGGGGTCCAAACGGGGCGACAGTGGAGCGGGCAGCGCCATCGATCGAGCCTGGGTCGCATATCCGTCTGCAACTGCGCGAATCGGATTTTGCCACTTCGACGCGAATTGCAGAAGTAATCAATCGGAAGTTCGGCGAGGGAGCGATAGTGGCGAAGGCGGAGAATCCGGGGCTCGTCTCGGTGGATGCGCCGACGATCTGGAGCCAGCGCATTGTCGAGTTCATCGCCAGTCTGGAGGAGTTGACCGTGGAAGTGGACATACCGGCGCGCATTGTAGTGAACGAACGGACGGGCACGATCGTTATCGGCAAGGACGTTCACATTGCGCCGGTGGCTATTCTGCACGGCAATCTTTCGGTGCAGATTCAGACTACGTATACCGTTTCGCAGCCCAACGGACGGGGCGGAGGGACAACCGAAGTGGTCCCACAGGACACGGTGGCCGCGAAAGACTCAGCTACGCGCAACGTGATTCTGAAGGAAGGCGCGACGGTGGAGGAATTGGTGCGGGCACTCACGGCGATCGGTTCAACGGCTCGTGACATTATCGCGATCCTGCAGAACCTGCGGGCGGCAGGGGCACTGAATGCTGAACTGGAGGTAATCTGATGGGGTCATTTTCGGTATCGAGTCTGATAACGTCTGCGGGTTCGCTGCCTGAGCCTGAAGTCACTAAGCGAACTCAATCTTCACGGGACTTCGAAGCTTTGCTGGTAGGGCAACTGCTGCACTCGGTGCGCGATGAAGATTCGGGATGGCTGGGGTCGAGCGACGGGTCCAGCGACGCGGCTTTTGGTCTGGGCGAAGAACAATTGGCTCAGGCGATCGCCGGAGGCGGTGGGTTCGGACTCGCCAAAGTGATTGACGCGGCGTTAGCGCGGCAAACAGCGACGTCCGAACCCCCTGCGTCCGAATAGCCTGGGTCGGTACTAGTTACGCCGTAACCGCCACACGATCGATCTGGACCGGGATAGGGTAGACGCTATTGAAACGCTGAGTGTCGGTGTGAAGCGTTTGTTCGACGACACCGGCCCAACCTTCGCTGAGAGTGGTCAGCAGTACGAGAACTTCTGACAGCAACTCATCGGATTGCTCACAGTTGGCCTGTACAAGGCGACCCTGGATGTAGAGGTAGAGGTTACGAAAGCGGGTTGCCAATTCTGGCGCCACTTCGGCATCAAGGGCTCCGTTGAGTTCGGCGACGGCTTTCCATGCGCAATTAATCGAAGTGGCTCTTTTCGCAATTTTGCCATCACGGAGATGCGATCGGGCATCGCGAACCGATGAAATCGCCACCTGATAAACGAGGCGAATCAGTTCGACCGGCTCAGCCGTGAGGATCTTCTCTTCCAAATAGCGATTCATCGTGAATCTTGCTCCTGTTTGTTGAGTAACGAATTTATTTCCGCCGCAACGTCCAATAGATATTGCGGCGGCCATTGTGTAATTACTTTTCGGGTCTCAGCGTCGATCACGGTAATCACCGGCTGGCGGGTGACCCGATCGATGGACAGGTTGACTTCCCTGCCCGACCCCGCATAGTTGACATCATTCAGATCCCGAACGGCCGTCGCGAGACTTCGATTTACCGATGCGGCCGATCCGGTTACTAAGACCGGCGTTGCGGGAACAACTGGAACGGCGGGTGTTGCACTGGCCAAAATTATGCCCATACATTTTTTGCCTGATTTCTTATCGGCACATTCAGCGGGTGTTTGAGGCTCCCGCAAAACAAAAGTGCGGTGGGAGTTTTGAGGCTCCCACCGCCCAGGTAGTGCGTATGCAGATTGACTAGAAGGTTACTTAGCTAACCGTTTAGATTACGACCACGTTGAAGGCTATGGTCCCCGTTGCATGGGCTGTGGAACCAGTGCCTGAAACGCTGTCGGTTACGGTTACGGTTACAGGCTGTGTCGTGGTGGGTGGGCAGCCTGAAGTGACGGCTACCGTACCAGCGGCGGGATCGATTGTAATCCAGCCGAGAGCGGCTGAGACCGGATCAAGCGTGTAGGTGGCCGTACCGGAAATGCCGGTGGCCTGAACGGTGGTAATGGTGCTGCCCACCCCGTTCGCAGCCGAGACGACACCGGGAGTTCCGCCGTTGCCGTCGGTTACTTTCAGATTTACCAGAAGGGTGAAGCTGAGGTTGCCTAGAAGCGCGGTTCCCACCGTCGCGTCAGATGCGTGAATGGTCATGAGATAAGTACCGCCGGGTGTCAGCGCGGTAATACCTACGGTGCCGGTCGAACTGCCGATCGTCATGCCGGTGGGCAGCGAAGCAGGCGATGTGAGCGAGTACAAATAGGGTGCAATACCACCGGCAGCCGTCCCTCTGATGAGAGTGGCGTTAACGGTACCGAACGTTTGCGTGGCAGGGAGCGTACCGGATATTACGAGGCCGCCCGCCACGCTCAGTGTAAAGGTGACTGAGCCTGTTACCGGAATCGTTGCCGAGTCTTTCACAGTGATAGTTACGTTATAGGCTGAACCGGCGGCGTTGGCTGCCGGAATTCCCGAGAGGAAACCGAGATTCGGATCCAGCGTGACTCCGGCCGGAAGTACGCCGGCGCTTACAGAGTACAGATAGGGCGTGGTGCCTTCGGCCGCGACGACCGAATTGTTGTTTGATAGTGTGCTGACACTGATCCATTGCTGTCCGACCGTACCGGTGATGCCGGTTCCGAGGGGAGCTGTCACTTTCAGGCGAGGCGCGACCCACATATTCACGCCGCCCTGGCTGTTGACGCTGTTGGACGTGATTACTACCGGCAATTGAACCGGCTGGACCAGAGTAGCGATGGTGGCACCGGCCGTGGTGGTAAACGTCAGGCCACCGAGGAGGGTGCTGGTGGGCATCCGGAAGTTAATCTGATAGAGGCCGGGGACGGCATCGGCCACATATCCGGCGTAGACGACAGGCGCATTCTGACCACCGACAGTAACCGTCGGGAGGTCGGTGCTGACTGAAGAAAGGCAAGGAGGTAAGCGTCCGATGTTGAGCAACACACTCTGGATGATTGTGCCATCCACGTTCGCGAGGGTAGTCGCGGGGAGGAACGAGTTATTGAGCGAGGTCAGGTAACTGGCTGTGCTGATGCAGTCCGTTGACCATTGCGGATTAGAAATGCCGCTGGTCACGGTACCAGCGACGCTATTGTCAGCTCCGGTGCTCGGCGCTCCGAGACCCGTTACATACAACTGGACGACGTCGGAATCGAGTGCGGTCGAACGCATTCCGGCGGGATTGAGAACACTGATCAGCGCATACGTCGAACTGGCCAGTGCCGCGGCATCGCCCTGCCCATCTGCACCGATGGTAAAGACGCCAGGATCGGTAGCCACAATGTTAATGGGGTACGCCGTGCTGAGCTTAAGGGTTCCGGCCAGAACGGTGCCGTAGCCGTAGCTCACAACGATGTTGTATTGCGTGCCAGGTGAAAGGGCGCCAGGAACGATGACATTAATCTGCGAGTTGCTGGCAAACAACACAGGAGCATAAACGGTGACGGGAGCATTGCCCTGAGTCTGGAACCCCACCTGGATCAGACGCTGAGTCAAACTCGCCGCATCCGGGCTTACGTAATTCGGGTAGCGCAAGGTAGCGTCCGGTACACCATAGAGAACCGTCGCAATCGGCGGAGCGCAGGCGGGGCAGAAGTTGGCGCCGAACAGACTGATCAGATCGTAAGGGGCTACCGACTGAACGTTGGGCGCGGTTACCTGAATATAGGCGGAGGCGCTGGTTACGGCCTGCAGGATAGGACCCGCACCGATGGTAAGGATCTGCGTTCCTGTCGCAATGGTGCAACCTCCGTTTACCGGGGTACAAACTCCGAGAACCAGTGAACCACCGGCAGTGAACGGCAGATTACTGTCTACGCCCTGCGGAACGGTTATGGTGATGGCAAGGTTTGACGTATTCGAGTTAGCGACATTGACGGCGATATTGCTGTCAGCGGTGACGACGTTTGAATTAGCCGTGACGACGCCGACCTTAGTCCGCAAGGTCGGATCCGTGCCGATGACGAATCCGGAACCGATCAGAATTACGTTAAAGGATTGATTGGCGGGCGCGGTCGGTATGCTGGCTGGCGAGATGCCTGTCAGGGCGGCACCGGGAGATTGAATCGTGATATTGAATGTGACCACGGTGGATGAAACAGGATTACTTCCCCATGTCAGTGTCACCGTTCCGGTGAGTATGCTACCGGCAGGCGCCGCGGCAAAGACCAGGGAATTGAAGTTGATCGGTATTGCAGTGCCATAGCTGTAAGCAAGACCCGAAAGCTCAGCCGCACTTATGATAGGGGCAAGTGTGCCACCCGTAGTAACGGTATAGGCGATGGGCGAATCGCTGGATATCGCAGTTACGAAGTAGGTAGGCGTATTGGTGCCCTGAACCCAGGTAAGGTTTCGCGTGGTTCCCTCTTCCACCGAGAGTTTAGGCGCCTTGTTGTTAATCAACAACGAAACGGTCAACGGCAGAGGAGCGAATGTGGCGACATTTATATAGACAGTGGCCGTATAAGTACCGGGCGCCAACGTGTCGCAAATACTGGTGGAGCTGAATTGGAGGGCTGAAGGCGTAGTACCTGTGATCGCATTCACGGTGAGCCAGATGGGCAGGCTTCCGGTATACACCGAGTAAAAGACGGGAGTACCACCGGATGTAAAAGTTACGGCCTGCGTCCCGGCGAGTCCGGAGCCCTTGATGTAGGTGAGGGACGGCGTCACTGACGGCACCAGAGGCGAGCCTGTCAGGACGTTTACATTCACCGTTATTGAAAGATCCGGCGCCGGAGCGTTTGCCAGCTTAATGGTGGCGGCTGCGGCGTGCAATCCGGCCGACAGACTATTACAGGCCGGTGTGGTCTGAACCGAGAAGGGCACCGAGGTCGAACTGGCTGTTCCACCGGTGATCGGCGTCACGATTAACCATGCGGGGGGTGCATTGCCGTTCGATTCGTCCACCGTGAACGGGGTACCAAGGTTGGCGGCGGAGGTCACATATACGGTTTGTGCTATACCGTTAGTCCAGACGCCTCCCCTCAGACCGCAGGTGAGAGTAATGCTGTTGGCAACCAGTGCCGTGCCATTCGTCAGAGTCACTACGTTGGTGACTGACGATGTTGCGTCGGGTGTGGCATTATCGGCAAATTGAACCGTAGTGGTCGTGGTGCCTGCGCTGACGCTGCCTGAGCAACCCGCCGCCGCATTGACGGTGAAGTTGATACCGGCAGTGACGTTATTGTTAGCCGTACTGATGATGGTGACCAAAGGTGCAGTAACGAGGAGTCCCGCGCCGGGCGGAGTAAAGGTGACGGCGACGGTGTTCGTTCCTATAGCCGATCCGGAATACTTCACGTTAATGGTCGCGGCTGTTCCGGGACCGGCAAAGGTATTGCAGCTTACGCTGGCTGTGGGGGTGATGGTCAGATTATTGGCCATCATAGTGCCCGCGCCGGCAGTCAGCGCAAGCATTGCGGCGAATAACTTTCCGCTGTAAATTCGAGAGGCGTTCGAGCCCATAAGGATCTTCCTTTTTCTTTCAGAGTTTCTCCGCGCCGATCGCGGGAAGGAGGCCGTTCATCGGCCATCTAGGTCACATATCGGCCTCGACAGCGTGTAGCTTTAGGTGCGTTTTGGAGAGAAGGGCAAAGTTACCCCGAATAATTTCGGAGATACTACGGCAGCGCGCGCTGTTTTCATTTGATAAGTGAGGGCCTGCCCCACTGAGCTTCGCGGGGACGGCTAAACTTTCCCGGCCAGGCGGCCGATACTCTTCTGGGAGGAAGTAATGACAGAAACCGCCCTTTTAGACGTTCTTATCGTTGATGACTCTGCCGCGATTCGAAAAATTTTGCAGAGAGTTCTCCGACAGACAGACCTGCCGATCGGTGAAATCAAAGAAGCAGGAGATGGTACGGAAGCGGTTGAGATTCTCAAAGACCGAACTTTCGGCCTGATCCTTTCCGACATTAATATGCCGCAAATGGATGGGCTTCAGTTGTTGGCCAGGATAAAGGAAATGGAGCACCTTCGGAATGTTCCGGTAATTATGATTACCACCGAAGGAGGACAGGGAAAGGTAATGGAAGCGGTGCAGCTGGGGGCTTCTGGATATGTCCGCAAACCATTCACCGCCGATCAAATCAAGGAAAAGCTCGCCGGAATACTGTAGGCCCAAAGTTCGTGAAGCTGGAGCGGGGAAGCTGAAGCGGGAGAAAAAGAGATTGGATCACAGGGCAGGGTATTTCGCCTGCCCCGGTCACGTTAGCGGCCTGGAACACCCATCCAGCTGCGAGTCCAGATGTCGGTCATCGTGATGAACAGCAGCAGGAGGAGCCAGAAAATTCCACAACAGACGATCATCTTCGTCATACGCGAACTATAACGGACGTGCATGAAGAACAGGACGACGATGGATGCCTTGAAGATTGCGATCGCGAGAGCAACGAAGATGTTCCACTTGCCGAGGTCCACGGTAGAAATGTAGGCCGTCACCCAGGTCATCACGATCAGCGTGAAAAAGACCAGGAAATAGACCCGCTTCGGAACCACGTGCGGCTCAGCGGAGTGTGACACGGCAGAGGAAGATGCGGTGTGAGTAGCCATGGCTTTTATTTGGGCACCCCTGAACGGTCTATCAGATAAAGCAGGGGGAAGAGGAAGATCCACACGATATCGACAAAGTGCCAGTACAGTCCGAAGAGCTCCACCGGCGTATGATACTCGGGTCCGAACGCGCCTTTTTGCGCCCGGACGATCAGAATCACAAGCAGCACAAATCCGATCAGCATGTGCGACGCGTGCAAGCCGGTCATGCCGAAGTACAGCGCGAAGAACAGCGGTGTATGACCCGCGTCGATGCAGCCTTCACAATCGAAGTGAGCACCCGGAATCTCGTGATGCACGTACTTGTCGTGATACTCGTAGGCCTTCACGCCGAGGAACGCTCCACCGAGGAGCAAAGTAAGGATCAGAAATAAGACCAGCAGGTTTTTCTTGCCGAGCGCGGCGCACCGCACCGCCAGCGCCATCGTAAGACTGCTGCAGATCAGAACCGTCGTATTGAACGCGCCAATCAGCAGATTGGTTTTGTTACTGGCGGAAGCAAAAGCAGCGGGATACTCCTGGCGGTAAACGAAGTAGGCCAGAAACAAGCCACCGAAAAACATGATTTCGGTGAGCAGGAACACCCACATCCCAATCGTCGAAGCGTCCTTCTGCTGTTCGGCATCCTCAAAATGATGCTGCAGGGCGAGTGAATGACTAGCCAACTTGCACCACCTCCTGTTTCTTATAGGTGTACGCTTCTTCGGTAACCACAGGGGTCACTTCGAAGTTATCGGGCGGGGGTGGAGACGAAGTCTGCCATTCGAGTCCCGGGGAACCCCAGGGATTCGGTCCCGCATCTTCACCATACTTCAATGACCAGAAAAGGTAGATGAACGGGATCAGGTAACCGAGCGCCAGAATCGAGGCCCCGGCTGACGACAACACGTTCAATACCTGAAATTCGGCAGGATACACATGATAGCGGCGCGGCATACCCATGTAGCCCAGCAGAAACTGCGGGAAAAACGTCAGATTAAAACCCAGGAAGACAATGATCGCGGAGATCTTGGACCATCCATCGGGATACATTTTGCCCGTCATCTTGGGCCACCAGTAATGAATGCCGCCGAGGAAACCCATGATGGCGCCGCCGACCATAACGTAGTGGAAGTGGGCGACGACGAAATAGGTGTCGGTCAGGTGGACATCCATGCCCATCGATGAGAGGAAGAGTCCGGTCAACCCGCCGACCGTAAAGAGTCCGATGAACCCGAACGCGTAGAGCATAGGGGTTGTCACTCGGACTGAACCTTTGTACATGGTGGCGGTCCAGTTGAACACTTTAATGGCGGACGGAATGGCGACGATGTAGCTGAGAATCGAGAACACCATGCCTGCGTAAACGGACTGGCTGGCTACGAACAGGTGATGGCCCCATACGAGGAAGCCGAACACCGCGATCGCAATACTCGAGAAGGCGATGAAGGTATAGCCGTAGGGCTTCTTGGAACTGAAGGTCGAAACGATCTCGGTGACCACGCCCATCGACGGCAGAATCATGATGTAGACGGCCGGATGCGAATAGAACCAGAAGAGATGCTGGAACAGGACGGGATCGCCGCCGTATGCGGGATCGAAGAATCCAATATGGAAGCCGCGTTCGAGCACGAGCAGGAAGAGCGTGACCGCGATGACGGGAGTACCCAGGACTTGAATCATGCTGGTGGCGTAGTGCGCCCAAACAAACAGGGGCAAACGAAACCACGTCAGTCCGGGGGCACGCATCCGGTGAATCGTGACGATGAAGTTGAGTCCTGTGAGAATTGACGAGAAGCCTGCTATGAAAATCCCCAATCCGGCGGCTATGACGTAACCATTGGAATATGAAGTACTGAAGGGCGTATAGAAAGTCCAGCCGGTATCGACGCCGCCCGTGAGCAGCACATACGTGATGAACAGGCCGCCGGTCATATACACATACCAGCTCAGAAGATTCAACCGGGGGAATGCGACGTCTTTCGCGCCAATCATCAGCGGCAGAAGGAAGTTGCCCAGCACCGCGGGAATCGACGGAATCAGGAACAGAAAGACCATCACGATACCGTGCATCGTGAACAGCTTGTTATAGACGTTCGATTCCACCAGATCGCCGGCAGGCGTAGCCAGTTCGAGCCGGATCATCGCGGCAAAGAAGCCGCCGACCGCGAAGAAGAACGTCACCGCGATGAGATAGAGAATCCCAATCCGCTTGTGATCGTACGTCAGCAGCCAGCTCTTCAGAGTGGACTGAACATTCAGGTAATTCTTCGGTTTTTCTACGATTGGAGGCGCCGTAATCATACAAGTCTTTCTGGCAATTAACGATTCCCCGCCGCTGCCGCGCCGGCCTGCTGTGCGGGCCGTGTCTGCGGCCTCGCTGCGGGTTGAGTCACCGGCGTAGTGGATGTGCCGGTGGTCTGGACAGGCGCCGCGGGAGCTGACGTCTGGCTGCCATTCTTTGGCCCGATCGATTTCACGTATTCCACCAGTTTCAGAAGACCGTCTTCCGAGATTAAGCCTTTAAAGGTCGGCATGATGTCGTCATACCCGCCCACGATTTTAGCCTGCGGATACAGGATCGATTCGCGGATATACGATTCGTCAGCCCGCACTTTCGAGCCGTCCTTCAGCTCAACAGTGGTTCCGAACAGACCGCTCAGATTGGGACACCGGCCGTTATTCTGATTCAGCACGCTGGGATGGCAGGTTCCACATCCTAACTGATTAAACAGAGACTGACCCTGTTCCGCCATGGAGCCTTCGCCCGATCCGGCAGCCAGCCATTTATCGTAATCGGCTGCCGACATTACATAGACGGTACCGATCATGCCGGAATGTTTCGTACCGCAATATTCCGCGCAGAAGATATGGTATGCCCCGATCTTGGTCGGTTTAAACCATTCCGTCGTGTACTTGCCGGGCAGGACGTCCGTCTTGGTGCGGAACGCCGGTACATAGAAATCGTGGATCACGTCTTCTGATGTCAGCGTCAGGCGGATGTCGCGGTTGATCGGGATGTGCAGTTCATTGATCTCGCGCGCGCCTTCGTTGTGCTGGATTTTCCACATCCACTGCTTGCCGGTTACATAGATGTCCATGGCATCGGCGGGTGGCCGCGATTCGGTGAAGAAAATCATTGCTCCCCAGCCGAACATAACCATCGAAAGGCCGAGTGGAATCACTGACCAAACGATTTCAAGCACCATGCCGCCGATGCTGTGTTCATCGGCAGGCTGCGGTACTTCATTCCCTTTACGACGGTATCTCACCGCGAAGAAAATGACGAGGAACGCGATCAGAAGCGAGAAAAATGCGCTGACCAGCACCAGGTACAGGTATAGCCCGTCCACCTGGCCAGCTATCGTCGAGGCATTCTCCGGAAAAAGCTGAAAACTTCTTTCTGGCATACGCGGCTTAAGCGGCCCGATTCTCTCTCTGTGCCTTTTCCCGGCGCAGCATAATCAACACAAATCCTCCCAAAGTCAGAACCGTACCGGCGCCGGCCACTCGCAGAATACCCATGGCGAACGGTGTGTAACGGGCCGAGACAGGATCGAAATGGTAGCAAAACAGCAGAAGCTGATCCACCGCGGTCCCGATCCGGTTGTGTGAAGCTTCCACCAACGCGAACCGCATCTCCTTCGGTGAATAATCAATCCCGTAAAAATACTTTGAAAGCTTTCCGCCTGGCGTCAGGATATAAATCGCACTGGCATGAGCGAATTGCGCCGTATGGACATCCCATTTATAGTGGAAGCCCACCGCGTCAGTCACCTTCTTGATCTCATCGGGGTTGCCGGTGAGGAAGTGCCAGCCCTTGTCAGCCTCGGGATGTCCGAGGCTCTTCATGTAAGTGGCTTTTTTGGCGGCGGCCTGAGCGGGAGTTTCGCGCGCATCGAAGCTGATGGCGACCACATCGTATTCCTGGCCGGGTGTAAATGTCAGAACCTTAGCCGCCCGCACCATCCCGTTCAGAATCTGGGTGCATAACATCGGGCATTCGTAATAAACCAGCGTGAGGACCACGGGGCGCTTGCCGAAGTAGTCCCCCAGCTTCACGGTCTTTCCGGTTTCGTCCCGGAATGTGGCGTCGAGCGGCATTTGCGAATCGAGCCGCTGATCGATGGTGATGTCTTTGAGTGGAAGTGGCCGGTCGGCGCCCTTCATGTTCAGAAGATCGGTCACGGGTGCGTTCTTCGGTGCATTGAGCGTAGGACCGGCGTCCTGCGCGCAAAGCAAGCCACACCCAGCCAGCAAGCCAAAAGCCTGCCGGACCAAAGCCTTCGAAATGTACTGCTTAAACTTCATTGGGAAATCTTTTCGAGCGTCCTTCCACTGCTTGAGTCTTCCGGTATCATGCGGAATCCTCCATCCATACCAGCCGGAGTTGGTTTGGACGGCAACCCCTTCTGGACCGCAAGGTCAATGGCCTGATCAATCGGAATTCTTACGATGCCTTTGCTCTGATCGACCCATCCATAGGTCGAGAGAATGGTTTCTTCGTCGCCCCGCATGTCGCTCAACTGCGCTTTCGGGCCGGGCTCACCCGGTTCCGGCTGCAGGTGCGGCTCCGGCGGTTTGGTGCGCTCACTCATCATGGAGACGTTCGGATTCAATGCGTCCTGCTTGTTGGCATTGGCGAAAAAGAAATCGAACAGGGCCCACATCGCGAAAACGACGATGATGAATCCCAGTGCCAGGCCGATTCCGAAAGCCGAAATCTGAAAGACATTGATGTCGCGCCGCTCATGCGAAACCTGCGGATTCGACATCGGCGCATGCGGATCGCCGTGCGCGTGGGAATCGTGGGATTGATCGTGCTTAGTGTGATCTGCCATGATTTACAGCCTTCTCGAGATCCGGAGAACCCAGCGGCAGCAGAGCCCGCTCAGGCAGATTCCGGTAGAACAACGCCAGCCACAATCCGCCGAAGCCGAGGGGCGCAACAACGTCCAGCCAGGGCAGCGTGAATGTGGAGTGCAGCGGATCGACAAAGTTCGGTTCGATCAGCCAGAAAATATCGATCGCGCGGATACAAACAATGAAGATCGCAATCCAGGCAATGGTCTTCGGATTCCGCTTGAGCGACTGCGAGAGCAGCAGACAGAACGGCAGCGCGAAGTGGAACAGCAAGAGAATTAACGCCACCCACCACCAGCCACCATTGAGACGCCGCGTATACCAGGTGATTTCCTGGGGCAGGTTGCCCGACCAGATGATCAGAAGCTGCGAGAACGAAAGGTACGTCCAGAGCATCACCAGCGCCAGCATCAGTTTTCCCAGGTCATGCAAATGGCGCTTGGTGACGGCATGATCCATCGGAGCAAAGCGGCCCAGCAGAGTAAGGGTGGCGACAATCAGCGAGAGCGCCGTCAGCGCCTGACCCACAATGATGAGAAACCCGTAAATGGTGGATGCCCAGGTGACGTCGAGCGACATGACAAAATCGATCGACGCGAATGTGACTGTCACGAAGAACGCCACCAGCGCCGGAGCGCTGAGGGATTCCAGCTTATTGGAGTATTCGGTCGAGTGCGTTTCTTCTTCGAGCTTGCCCCACTTGCGGAGCAGAGTTACCACACCAAGCCAGACAATAGCGTAGATTACGAAGCGGATCCACAGGAACGGAACGTTCAGGTAGAGGTCCTTCATCTTCACGATCTTGTCGTTGGCGCCGGCCGCAGTGGCCCAGAAGTAGAGCTTCCCCGGGAACAGAAGGATCGGGATAAAAAGCGGCACCATTACATAGAGTGTTTTCGCGCCGGCTTCGAGAAGACGGCGGATGACAATGCCCCATGCGCCACCCGTCAGATACTGCACCATCAACAGGCCGAAACAACCCATGCCCGCGCCGAACCAGAACCACAAACCGATCAGGTAGGAGCGAAAAAACTGTTCAGGGCTGACCAGGAAATAACCAGCGACGAGCAGCAACAGAAAGACGAGACCCACGAAGGCTGCGATCTGCTGATACTTCTTCAGCGTTTCGATGAGCTGGGGTGCGGTTGCGTAACTATGTTCCGTCGTCGTCATTTTCTCTCTGGCTGGTTGGAAGGGGCCGCGCCTGCGCCGAGCGCTCCGGGCACGCCCTGCGGCGTCGCGGGCACGGCTGGGAAGTTATTGAAGTCGGAGTCGGGCGGCGCTACAGGCTCATGAGCCTGAGCGTCACGAATCTGCTGGCTGACCGCCTGGCCGGGAGCCGGAACACGCGCACGCGCATCCGCCGAAAGGTCGTTGATATTAGTATTCTCGCTTAACTGAAGAGCCCGGATGTAGGCGACTACCGCCCAGCGGTCCCTCGGCTGCAACTGCACCGCATAATCCTGCATGGCGCCGTAGCCGTTGGAAATCACATCGTAGAAATGACCGACCGGCGCATTGCGCAGACGATCGATGTGATAAGAAGGCGGCTGCTTGAATCCGCGCCGTACGATCATGCCAAGACCGTTACCAATTCTTCCGTGGCAGGGCGTGCAGTAAATGTCGAAGCGCTGCTGCCCGCGTTCGATCACGGCTTTGTCGACCGCAATGGGAAAAGCTTCAATGTCTTTGCCCGCGGCATCTTTCCCGGTATAGAAGGCAGCGTCTTCGTTCAGCGCGCCGCGCGCTATGGTGCCTTCCACGGGCTGCCGCTCGCTGCGTCCATCGGCGAAAAAGTCACTGGGACGCTGCGGCCTGTATTTCGGCTGATCCTGCATGTCGAGGCGGGAACAACCCATGGCCGCCAGACTGAGAGCCAGCAGAGCCACGCCCCTAAAATTTGTCAACACACCCCTCATCGACCGACCTCGGCTATTTCTTCCGGCTTCAGACTCTCGAGAAAATCCGCCGTCTTGTCGCGATCGAAGAGCTTGTCGTCAGATTCGATGCACAGGAAAAACTTGCTGCGGGAAGCCCCGGAGAAGCGCTCCACATTGAACACAGGATGATAAGGCGAAGGAAGTCCGTTCAGCATCAGCATGCTGATAGCGGCCGTAAGTCCGGCACAAAGGATCGTAACTTCGAACGTGATCGGGATGAACATGGGCACGCTGATCAGCGGTCGTCCACCGATGTTGAGAGGTAACGCCACGGCTTGTACCCAACTCGCCAGGCCGAAGCCGCCACAGGCGCCAAAGATTCCGGCGCACAGGGTATAGAGCGAAACCCGGTTATCGTGCAGGTCCATCGCATCGTCCAATTCGTGAATGGGATAGGGCGTATATGCATCGAACTTGCGGAAACCCGCTTCTCGCGTACGTCGTGCCGCATCCACCAATTGGCCCGGTGTTTCGAATTCGGCTATGAGGCCGTATAACGGACTCACGTCGTGTGAATGTGAGCTCATTGCGTGACCGGCTCCTTAACGCGTGCCCCCGGCAGCAACATGCGCAGTTCGAAGATTGTGATCATCGGCAAAACTCTTACGAACAGAAAGATGAGAGTGAGGAACAACCCGATTGTTCCCACATAGATCGCCCAATCCCAGCGAGTCGGCCAGTACATGCCCCAGCTCGAAGGCAGAAAGTCGCGGTGCAGGCTGGTGATAACGATCACGAAACGCTCCAGCCACATGCCGATATTGACGACGATCGAAATGATCCACAGAATCCCCGGACTGGTGCGGATCTTCTTCGACCACAGGAATTGCGGAGTCACGATGTTGCAGAGAATCAGGCACCAGTAGAAAACCGCGTAAGGACCGGTCATCCGGTTCCAGATCATGAACTTTTCGTAGATGTCCGCGCTGTAGTAGCCGAAGAAAGCTTCGAACATATATCCGTAAGCGACAATCAATCCGGTCGCCAGCGTCACTTTCGCCATGTTGTTCAGATGGCGCATCGTGATGATGTCTTCCAGCCCGAAGAATTTGCGGACGGGAATCATCAGTGTCAGCACCATGGCGAATCCGGAGTAGATAGCGCCGGCGACGAAGTAGGGCGGGAAGATCGTCGTATGCCAGCCCGGTATCATGGAAACCGCGAAGTCGAAGCTAACCACCGTGTGGACTGAAACCACCAGAGGCGTTGCCAGACCGGCAAGAAGTAGTGAAGCCTTTTCATAACGCTGCCAGTGGCGCGCCGAACTGCGCCAGCCCATGGCGAGCATGCCGAAAAGAACCTGCTGCCAGCGGTGTTTCGAAGTATCGCGAAGCGTCGCCAGATCGGGCAGCAAACCGACGAACCAGAACACGGCCGAAATCGTGAAGTACGTCGAGACCGCGAACACGTCCCAGAGCAGAGGGCTGCGGAACTGGGGCCAGAGATCCATCGTATTCGGATAGGGGAACAGCCAGTAAGCCAGCCACGGACGGCCGGTATGCAGCACCGGGAACATGCCCGCGCACATGACGGCAAACAGCGTCATAGCTTCGGCGAACCGGTTGATGGCATTGCGCCATGACTGATTGAGCAACAGCAGAATCGCCGAGATCAGCGTGCCGGCGTGGCCGATACCGATCCACCAGACGAAATTGACGATCGCAAAACCCCAGCCGATCGGGATATTAATACCCCAGACGCCGACGCCCTTGACAATCAGCCAGGTTGCGCCGGCCATCAGGGCCTGCAGCAGACCAAAGGAAATCAACAAGCCGAAGACCCAGCCGAGCGTGGTCTTACGCTTGAGAACGATTCCGCCAATCTTGTCCGATACCGATGCGAGGCTGTGGCTTGGATCGATTACCGGCCCGACTTCGATTCTGGATGGCAACTCAACCGGCTGTTGCATGATAGATATCTCTCTACGCCCCCTTCAAATCGGGATTCGGGTTGCGAATCTCAGCGAGGTAAGTGGTGCGCGGGCGTGTATTCAACTCGCCCAGCAGGGAATAATTGGTCGATTCGCGCTTCCATTGGGAAACGCGGCTTTTCGGATCGTTCAGATCGCCGAACATGATGGCCTGCGTGGGGCACGTCGCGGCGCACGCCGGAACAATTTCACCATCGCGCACCTTGCGGTCTTCCTTCTCCGCGGTGATTTTTGCGTAATTGATGCGCTGCACGCAGTAGGTGCACTTTTCCATAACGCCGCGGCTTCGCACCGTAACGTCGGGATTGCGCTGCAGCTTAACGCTCTCCGTTTCCCAGTCTGTAAAGAGCAGGAAGTTGAAGCGCCGAACCTTGTAGGGGCAGTTGTTCGAACAATAACGAGTGCCCACGCAACGGTTGTAAACCATATTGTTCAGGCCTTCGGCATCGGTTTCGGTCGCCGCCACCGGACAAACGATTTCGCACGGCGCGTCTTCGCATTGCGTACAGGCGACCGGCTGGAAGTAAGTTTGCGGATTGTCCGCTTCGCCGCTGTAATAGCGGTCGATGCGGATCCAGTGCATTTCGCGGGTGTTGAGCACCTGCTCTTTACCGACCACCGCGATATTGTTTTCCGCCTGGCAAGCCACCACGCAGGCGTTACAGCCGACGCAGGATGTCAGATCGATCGCCATGCCCCAGGCATAGCCCTCGTATTTGAAGGTCTCCGGGAAGATTGTCAGACCCTTGGGAGGAGTTTCCGTCTTCTTTTCGATGACGTACGGATCCTGTTTCAGGTCATCCAATGTGGCCACGCGAACCGGATCGCGGCCTTCCATCGTGAAGTGGTGCTGGGTTGCCGCTAACGGGAACTTTTCGTTCAGCTTACGGACGCTGACACCCGTTGCGTAGTAAGGATTCGATGCCGGACGAAGCTGATAAACGTCAAAGCCTGCTCCGTTGGCCGCACGTCCCGCGCGCCGTCGGCCATAACCCATGCTAAGCGCAATGGCTCCATCGGGCTGACCTGCTACGCGCCATACCGAACCCCAAACCGTGCGTCCGTTGTAGTCAACGGCCATCCGGTCTTCATCGGTAACGTTAAGCGCCGCGGCGGTTTTCTCGCTCATCACCAGGGCGTTGTCCCAGGTGAGGCGAGTGATCGGACGAGGCAACTCCTGTAGCCAGGCGTTGTTGCCGAACCGTCCATCGAGGATGTAGGGGTCCGAATGGAATGAAATTTCGTAACCGGAACCACTGGCCGAAGTAGGAGCGGCCGCCGGAATCAACTTCGCGGTCACATTGAGTGGCGCGGCCGCCGAATCCTTCGCGTATCCGTCGTGGACCGTGTGATTCCAATAGGTGTCGAAGTCAGTGCCCGTGTGTTTCGACTGCCAGTATCCCCGAACTACCTGATAACTCGAGATTTCCGGCGCTTCGGTGAAGGCCGCGAAAATATCGTGCAGAGACTTGCCGGCATACAGGGGAGCAATCAGAGGCTGAATAATCGAAAGCGTTCCGTCATAAGCCGGAGCATCGCTCCAAAACTCATAGGGGTGCGCTTCGGGAATGAGCCACTGGCAGACTTCCGAGGTTTCGTCTTCATGCGTTGCCAGGTGAACGCGCGTTTTAGCGAGCTGCACCGAGCCGCGGAAATTCAACTCCGGAGGCGCGGTAAACACCGGATTGCCGCCCAGAATCAGCAGCAATTCCACCTGCCCCGCGCGCAGATCCGAGATCAACGAATGCAGATCGGCCCATTGATCCACCGGCTTCGCTTCGAGTGAAGGCCCGATGACGACCGTTGTACCGTTGTTGCCGAGCGACTGATTGATGAAGTGAACCAGAGCGTGAACTTCCGGCGATTGATCGTCGCCGGCAATCACGATTGATTTGCCCTTGGCCGCCTGTAGATCTTTTACGACCGCATCGAAGAACTTCTGTGCTGCGGGCGGAACGGGAGCTGCCGCCGAGGGAGTGCCGCCGCTCACAACCGACGCGAGATTTCTGACAAAACCTGCCATGTGCGACGGTTGGATCGCGTGACGGTGATCCGCTTTGGCACCCGTCGAAGTGGGTGTCGTTTCCACCGCATAGAAGCGATTCTGCGTATAAACACCGCCGCGCACCGCGCGCTTCCCCATGAAGTCGCGGGCATAACGAACGCCGCCCGGCCCGTTGCCAAGGAAGTTGCTATCGATCGAGAGGACAACATCCGCCTGATCGAACTTATAAATCGGATTGACGAACTGACCGAAGGCCATCTGTCCGCCCATGCGGCGGCCATGTCCGGTCGGCTCCCACTGATACCACCTGGCACTGGGATACAGTTTCAGAGCGTCCTGAATCTGACCTGCCAGCGAGGGTGAGGTTACCGTCTCGGTCAGGATGCGGAGGCCCGCGCCGCCCTTGGCCTGTTGCTTGGCGAGCGCGTTGACAAACGTCTCGAGGAAAGAAGCGTAGGAGCGAACTTCACCGATATAACTGACGGTCTGCATACGATCCGGATCGTAAAGACCGAGAATGGAACCCTGCGTAGGCACGTCCGCGGAACCAAGACTAGCGGGATGTTCGGGATTCCCTTCCACCTTTGTAGGCCGGAATTCGTGCGCTTCAACCAGGACCGGGTTCGCAATGCCCTGCACCGGGAAAGACGTCGCATAAAACAGAGGCTTGCCGGGAATCGACTGCTCCGGAGCCGTGACGTAGGGGGTGATGTATTCGGTGGGCTGCTTGGTGCAGGCGGAAAGTCCCGCTAGCGCCAGCGAGGCACCCATTACTTTCAGGAAGTTACGCCGACCTTCATCGTCAATCCACTCGGACGCCTGGCGGGGAAATTCGCGATGCAGAAATTCCTGGAAACCTTCGCGCGACGCCAGTTCATCCAGACTACGCCAGTAGCCGGTGCCTTTGGCCCCGTCGAGCTTCGTCCGGATTGACTGCAAATTCAGGGAATCGCTGTTTTCGTTCATCGCTATATCTATCTGTGACACGTCCAGCAGGTATCGAGCTTCTGAACGTGGTATTCCTTCACCAGCTGAGCACCGATAACTGCCTGATCCCCTGCCGGCTCGTAGCCCATCTTTGTGATCTGGTCACGAGGACGAAGATACTGCTCGGGATTGCGGTGACAATCAAGGCACCAGCGCATCTGCAGGTTCGGCTTTTGGTACGTGAGACCCATCTCATCCACGCGGCCATGGCAGGTTTCGCAACCAACGCCCTTCTTCACGTGAATGCTGTGGTTGAAATAAACGTAGTCGGGAAGATCGTAGACCTTGGTCCAATGGATCGAAGTGTTGGTGCGGTAGCTCTCACGCACCGGCTCCAGCGTCGGGCTGTCGATCCAGATCTGCGAGTGGCAGTTCATGCAGGTTTTGGTGGGAGGAATCACCGCCCAATCCGAGTTCTCGACTGAAGTGTGGCAATAGCGGCAATCGATGCCCATCGATCCAACGTGGTGCGCGTGGCTGAACGGGATCGGCTGTTCGCGGGCGTCATTCTGGCGAGTGGCGTAATTCGAATCGGCGATCAGCTCAAAGAGCGCTCCGCCCAGGCCGCCGATGACAATCACGGCGATCACGATACTCATTCGCGCCAGCTGGTTTGTGCTGGGTTTGAAGATCTGTGCCATTTAATCTCTGATCGGCTCCCAATCGGTCAAATCGAAGCGGTCCAATTCAAGGGTTCGGGTTAAGGAAATACACCTCGCCCGGCTTACAAAAAAAGTGCGGGGGAAATCAGCCAAATCGCTATTATGGCCCATCGCTTTCGTTTTCCCCAATCCCCCCGAATCGGATGGTTGCGGCAGGCTGATTTTTTCTCGTTCAGCAGCCCAACAAGTCGTTTCGCAGACCGCGCTTCGTCCCAAATAATTATTTGAACTTTCAAGTCTACAATGGAGCTTCATGCGACAGACCATTCGCCCGTCGAGGCGCCTTTCCGGGGCCGTAGTTCTGCCCGGTGATAAGTCCATTTCACACCGTTACGCAATGATTGCTTCACTGGCCGAAGGCGATTCGAAGATCGCCAATTATTCAACCGGAGCAGACTGCCATTCCACGCTTGGCTGTATCCGTACTTTGGGCGTGGATGTTGAAGAAGAAGGCACTACAGTTACGATTCGTGGCCGTGGGTTGAGCGGCTGGAAGGAGCCGGCGAGCGATCTGGATGCGGGTAATTCCGGTTCAACCATCCGCATGATGTCAGGTCTTCTGGCAGCGCAGCCCTTCACTTCCCGCATCTTCGGCGATGAATCGTTGTCACACCGGCCGATGGATCGTGTGATGAAACCACTGGCTGAAATGGGCGCGAATATTGAAGCCCGCGACGGACGCTATCCACCGCTGGCGATTCACGGCGGCACGCTCCATGCGATCGATTACACGCTGCCCGTGCCCAGCGCACAGGTGAAAACCTGCGTGTTGTTTGGAGGCCTTTTCGCCGACGGCGAAACGATCGTACGAGAGACGATTAAATCGCGCGACCATACAGAGATCGCTCTGCGCGAGTTCGGAGCTGAGCTCATTGTGAAGCAAAAAGTGATTACGCTGAAAGGCCACCCCCAACTCAAAGGGCGCGAACTGACGGTGCCCAGCGACCTTTCTTCAGCGGCATTTTTTCTGGTAGCAGCACTGCTGGTGCCAGACTCGCGATTGATGATTCGCGGCGTAGGCCTGAACCCGACACGCTCATCGCTGCTCGATTTCCTGCTCTCGATCGGCGCACAGATTCGCGTCGAAAGAATCGAATCCGTTGGTGGCGAACCGATTGGCGATATCGAAGCGCGCTACGCGCCGGTGCGCGGAGGCGTCATCGACAAAGAACTTACCGCTGCGCTCATCGACGAGATCCCTGTCCTGGCGGTGTTGGGAGCGGCTTCGCGGGACGGTCTGGTGATACGCGACGCACAGGAATTGCGCATCAAAGAGACGGACCGCATTGCCACTGTCGCGGAAAACTTCAAGCGCATGGGGATTGAAATCGAAGTCACACCCGACGGCATGAAAGTTCCCGGGCAGCAGAAATTCCGCGCGGCGGCATTCGATTCATTCGGAGATCACCGCATTGCGATGGCGTTTGCCATTGCCTCGCTGGCGGCGGATGGTGAATCGACCATCGACAACGCTGAAGCGGCTTCAGTATCGTTTCCTGAGTTCTGGAATATTCTGGGCGAGTTCGATGCCGGTCAATCCGGAGCCTGACCTTCACGCCGTTCTGCGCCGTTACTGGGGCTATGACCGGTTTCGTCCTCTGCAGGGCCGCATTGTCCAGAGCCTGATCGAAGGCCGGGACTGCGCGGTCGTGATGCCGACCGGCGGAGGCAAATCACTCTGCTACCAGTTGCCGGCGGTGGTGTCGGGAAAGACTGCGCTGGTAGTTTCGCCGCTGATCGCGCTGATGAAAGATCAGGCCGCGCAACTGGATCAGATGGGTATTCCGGCGGCGGCGCTGAACAGCCACATGTCGTGGCCCGAGCAGCAGGATGTGATGCGGCGTGCCGCGCGCGGAGAATACCGGCTGCTCTATGTATCGCCGGAACGGCTGCTGCGCGAAGACTTCATCGAGTTCCTGGGCCGCATTCCTCTGGCATTCTTTGCGATCGACGAGGCGCACTGCATTTCTGAGTGGGGTCACGAGTTTCGTCCGGAGTACCGGCAGTTGCGGCGACTGCGCGAGTTGTTTCCCGACAAGCCGATCGCGGCATTTACGGCCAGCGCAACGAAGCGCGTGCGGCACGACATCCTCGAACAGCTGCGGCTGCGCGATCCGGGCAAGTTCATTGCGAGCTTTCATCGCGCAAACCTGAACTATTACGTCAGACAGTGCGAGGAGAAGACGCAGGATCGATTGCTGCTGGCCGCCGTAGAAGCCTATGCGGGCTCGACCATGATCATTTATGCGCCGACGATTAAGCGCGTCGGGGAGACTGTAGATTTTTTGAGCCGTCACCGCATTGAAGCCATTCCCTATCACGGCAAGATGGAGAACGAGGAGCGCGCGACGAATCAGGAGCGCTGGATGTCAGACGAAGTTCGCATCCTGGTGGGGACCATCGCGTTTGGCCTCGGGATCAATAAGCCCTCCGTACGCGCGGTGATTCATCTGGCGCTGCCGAAATCGATCGAGCAGTATTACCAGGAGGCAGGACGCGCGGGCAGAGATGGAGAACCGGCGGATTGCACTTTACTCTGGCAAACCCGCGATGTCGGTTTGCTGGCTTATTTCATCCAGCAATTGCAGGACGAGCGCGAGACGCAGAGAGCCTGGGATTCTTATCATGCGATCCGCCGGTTTGCCGAAGGCGAAGCGTGCAGGCACCGCCAGATCTGCCTGCATTTCGGAGAGACGCCGAAGTGGGAGAAGTGCAATGCCTGCGATATCTGTGCGGCCGTACCGGATTGGTTCGACCTGAAGCGCGCTCGCGAAGTATCGCGCCCGCCGGCGGCCAGACGAGTTTCACCCGCCCCCGATTCCGCGATGCTAACGCATATGCGGGAATGGCGCCGGACGTTTGCGCGCCAGCGTGGAGTTCCCGCTTTCATGATTCTGAATGACGCCAGCCTGGCGGACCTCTGCGCTCGCGAACCTGAAAACCTGAATGATCTTCTCTCGGTGATCGGAATAGGCGAGAAAAAAGCGCAGTCGTTCGGCAAAGAAATATTAAAGGCGCTTCACGAATTCGGTTCGCGCGCCGGCAAAAGCTATTGATTCACGATCGACAGAGACGGTGCTGGTTTAGGCGCGGGCATGTGTGAAACGCCCAGGCGCATTTCCTTCCAGTCGTAATCCAGCTCTTTGCCGCAATCGAGGCAGCAAACATAAGTGCGCTTACGCACTCCATCAGTCAATTGAGAGCGGCGAGAAGGGGTAATCGGGAAGGTTGTCCGTTTATGAGAACAACCAAAGATACTGTCAAGAAGAGAAGCGATCATTTACTGGCCCCCGGTTGTGGACGCTTTTAACGTCTCGCACTCAATAGATGCATGCGCAGGGCCAGAGGCTCAAAAGCTTAGTGACGTCGATCACACAGCGTGATGAAGATAACTAGATTTGAGAGGCAATCGCTTCCGCAATACGCTTGCCATGGAAGCGCCCGTTCTCGATAAAGATCTCATTCGTGTGCATACCGGCGACGATAACTCCCGCCAGATAAAGACCTTTACGATCGCTTTCGAGAGTTTCGGGATCAGTGCGGGGACGCTTTGTTTCGGGATCGAGCGTGACGCCCATGGCATTGAGAAAGGGCAGGTCCGGGCTGTATCCGGTCATGGCGAAGACGAAATCATTGGCGATTTCGAGTTCACCGTCAGGTGCCCGAAGCCGGACAGAGTGGGGCAAAATCTCCAGGATGGTGCTATTGAACCACGCCTTAATCTCGCCGTTTTTAATTCTGTTTTCTATATTCGGCTTGATCCAGTATTTGACGTGATGATGAATTCCGGGGCCGCGATGAATCAAAGTAACCCGTGCCTGAGTCCAATAAAGTTCGAGCGCCGCGATAGCCGCAGAGTTTTTCGCGCCGACCACCAGGACGTCGTGGTTATAGTACGGGTGCGCTTCTTTGTAATAGTGGATGACTTTGTCGAGTGACTCTCCGGGTACACCGAGAAGATTAGGCACATCGTAGTAACCAGTGGAAACCACAACCTTCTTTGCCGTGTAAGTGGCCTTGTCGGTGGGGATACGAAAGGCACCGTCATCCCGTTCTACCGCAAGAACACGCTCATATTGATGAATGCAGAGTTGGTAATGTTCGGCGACGCGGCGATAGTACTTCAGCGCCTCGGTACGGGTTGGTTTCTCGTTCAGGCTCGTCATAGGAATGTCACCGATCTCCAGCAGTTCCGGAGTGGTGAAGAAGGTCATGTGAGTCGGATAGTGATAAAGAGAGTTGACGAGACAGCCTTTATCGATAATCAGAACGTTGACGCCCCGTCGCTTGAGCTCGATTCCGCAGGCGAGCCCAGTGGGTCCGGCGCCGATGACGATGGCGTCGAAGGCCAGACCGTCGGAGGTCACAGCTTGCTCTCGACCTCGGCCGCAATGCTGGCCAGCGCCTGAGGCAGAGCGCCAGGATCTTTGCCTCCGCCTTCGGCCATATCGGGACGGCCGCCCCCTTTGCCACCGACCGCCTGGGCGACGCTGCCGACCAGCTTACCTGCGTGAACTTTCCCCGTCAGATCTTTGGTAACGGCCGAGACGATGGAGACTGCGCCATCTTCCGTCGAGGCGAGGACCACAACACCCGACTTCCACTTATTGCGCAGGGCATCGGCAAGAGAACGCATCTGCTGGCGGTCAAGGCCATCGACTCTGGCAGTAAGGTATTTGACTCCGTTCTTTTCCTTCACCTGCGATTCGATATCGCGAACGGTCGATTGCGCAATGCGGTCCTTCAGTTGCTCGATCTGACGATCCTGCTGGCGCTTCTCGGCAAGCAGCCGATCAACCTGATCGACAAGTTCAGGCTCGGCGGCTCGGAGGAGGGCCGAAATTCTGTGAAGTGCGTCAGCCGATTCCTGGTATTGCGTCACTGCCGCATCGCCGGTGATGGCTTCGATGCGGCGCACGCCGGCGGAGATACTGCTCTCAGACACGATCTTGAAGACTCCGATATCGCCGGTGCGGGAGACGTGAGTGCCGCCGCATAATTCCTTGCTGAAATCGGGCACGGAAACGACACGCACTTCGTCGCCATACTTCTCGCCGAACAGCGCCATGGCTCCGGTAGAAATGGCCTGATCGATGGGCATGACGGTGGTGGTGACTTGAGTATTGCGGAGGATCTGGCGATTGACCAGGCGCTCCACTTCAGCGATTTCGGCAGCGTCCATAGCAGCGTAGTGAGTGAAATCGAAACGGAGTCGAGGAGGCTCGACAACGCTGCCGGCCTGTTTCACGTGGGGGCCGAGAACCGTGCGCAGTGCGGCATGCAGGAGGTGCGTGGCAGTGTGGTTACGCATGGTCGACCAGCGCTCTTCATTGGCGACTTCGGCGCGCAGTTCGTCTCCGGGATGCAGGGCAGCCAAAGCGCGGACCTTGTGAACCGTGAGCCCCGGGATAGCGGGCCAGGTATCTTCGACGATGGCGACGGTCTCGCCGGTGTGCGCATTGTAGAGACTACCGCGATCGCCCACCTGGCCACCGGTTTCGGCATAGAACGGCGTCTGATCGAGAACGATCTCACCTTCGGCGCCGGCTTCTATGCTGTCGGCAGGTTCGCGATTGATCACGAGGCCGACGATACGGGAGACGGCATCCAGTTGATCGTAACCAAGGAAACGAGTGCGGCCGTGTTCGAGCAGCTGCCGGTAGACGGGTACGACTGTGCCTTTTTCGCCGCCTTTCCAACTGGCACGGGCACGCTCGCGCTGATGGCGCATCTCGGCTTCAAAGCCGGCGCGGTCAATCTCGACGCCGCGTTCGCGCGCGATGTCTTCCTGCTCATCGAGAGCCAGCCCGTAGGTGTCATAGAGCTTGAAGGAGACAGTGCCGGGAACCGCCGTGCCCGCGAGCTTTGAGATCTCCTCGCCAAAGACTTTTTCCGCGACCAGAAAGGTAGTAGCGTAGCGGTGCTCTTCGTCTTTGACGACGCGGGCGACGCGCTGAATGGATTCGAGCATCTCCGGGTAGGCCGACTGCATGTGCTCGGCGACGAAGCCGGTGAGTTGATAAAGATACGGGTCCTGTTTGCCGATCATGCGGGCGTTGCGCATGGCGCGGCGCATGATTTTGCGCAGCACGTAGCCGCGGCCCTCGTTGGACGGCAGGATGCCATCGTTGATCAGGAAGGCGGTGGCGCGGGCGTGATCGGCGTTTATACGGAGGGCTGTGTCGATGCGGGGATCGGCTCGATATTCGACGCCGCAGAGTTCGGCCATCTTCCCGATGATGGGGTGAATCAGGTCGGTTTCGTAGTTGGAGATCTTACCTTGCAGGACGGCAGCAATGCGTTCGAGACCCATGCCGGTATCGATGGACGGGCGCGGCAGGGGCGTCATGGCGCCGGAGGCGTCACGGTCGTACTGCATGAAGACGAGGTTCCAGATTTCGACAAAACGCTCGCCGGGATCTTCGGGGAATCTGCCCTCGCCGGCTTCGGATCCGAAATCGTAGAAGATCTCGGAGCACGGTCCGCAGGGGCCGGTATCGCCCATCTGCCAGAAATTATCTTTTTCGTCTAATCGAAAAATGCGGTCTTTGGGAACGCCCGCGACTTGCTGCCAGAGGCGTTCGGCGTCATCATCTTCCCGAAAGACGGTGATGTAGAGCTTATCTTTGGGTAGGCCGTAATCTTTGGTGATCAGGGTCCAGGCGAAGTCTATGGCTTCGGCTTTGAAGTAGTCACCGAAAGAGAAATTGCCCAGCATCTCGAAGAAAGTGTGGTGGCGGCGAGTGTAGCCGACATTCTCGAGATCGTTATGTTTGCCGCCGGCGCGGACGCATTTCTGGGACGACGCGGCACGAACATAGTCGCGCTTCTCGAAGCCCCGAAAGACTTCTTTGAACTGGTTCATACCTGCGTTGGTAAAGAGCAGAGTCGGGTCGTTCGCCGGCAGAAGCGAACTGCTGCGCACGACGCGATGTCCGCGGGCGGAAAAAAAATCGAGAAAACGCTGGCGGATATCGTTACCGGTCACGAGGGTTCCTTTTATAGATGCGCAGAGTTCACAAAACGAAGCCGGGGACCTTTCAGGCTTTTACAAAACGAAGCCAACCACCAAACCGGGGGCAAACAGTCCTCACTGGAGGATAGCGCAAGGGGCGGGTAAGTCAGGGTACGGGGAACCACATGTGACACCACAAGATGATGGAATCATTCAAGATAGCTGCCCCGATAAAGATTTGCCCGTGCTGTCACCGGGTCGAACCCCGATACAATTTCGGAGCCAAAAACAAAACGGGGCAGCCGGCAAAACCGACCGCCCCGCTTCGAAAAAGACTTATTTGATCTTTGGCTTATTCGGCTTATTTAACGCTGTCAACGGTGATGGTGTCGCCGACGAGTTTGCCGGTTACGGTGACGTTCTTACCCGCCATCGGCACCATTTTATCCTGATTAGCAATTTTGTAGATTTTCCCGTCCGCCATCATAAGGACTGCGGGAGAACCGCCTTTGATACATTTCTGCGCGCATTCGGCGTTGCCCTTCATGGCAGCCATGCCGGAACACATTTGATCTTCGACGAAACCTTTGAACTCAGCCGCGAACAGGCTGGCGGAGAGGCCTAATGCCAACAGGGAGATTGTGGCGATTTTCTTCATAAAGTTAGTTTTCCTCAAAACGCCGATTGGGCGAATTTGATTATAGCCCAAATTGGAAAGAGGGGGAAGTGCGGCCCAGACAACGAGATGATGTTTATTTGCAGCCAAATCAAGCAAACGTAATAAAACTTACATTAGCTTGGGTGGGCGGCAACATTGAAAAAATCCACGACTACTCCGTCACGTGCTCAATGGCCTCGGCACAGCGGGCGAGCGAGGCTGCCAGTGGTCTTTTGATTTCGGGTTTGACCGTTACGAGCAAAGATTCCTTCCCTTCGGCCATATGAACCGTACAGGGAGGAATGCCGGCGTCCATGAGCCATTGGTTTGCCGCGCGGATGACCATGCCGATATCAGACGGGGGCACGGTACCCAGAGCTCTTTCGAGCCGGTCGAGCGCCTGTTTCGCGGCGGAATCGACAGGAGCGGCGACCGGATCGACCAGCACTACTCTACCTCCGCTCAGGGATTGCGGAACTACCTGGGCCTGCGCCGGATTTAAAGCGGCAGCAGAGGCTGAAGACTCACTATGGGGACTTAACAGCGCGAGCAGCAAAACAGCGAGCAACCCAGCACCAAGAGCCAATCCTACGTAGAGCCTAAGATGATTTCGAGACTGGGCTGCACTTGTTTTATTGGTGGAAATAAGCGCTGTCAGGTTTTCTCTGAGGCCAGCCACCTGCGCGTCAGCCTGGGCGGATTGTACGACCAGCGCACGCGATTGTTCCTTTGACTCTTTTTCCGCCTGCTGCAATCTGTCTTTCAGGCGCGCCAGCTCAAGCCGAGCGGTTTCCGCCTCTTTGTGGGATTCGGTTACCGCAATTAAGGCACGGCGAAGCGCAAGTTGATGGGCGGGTGGGAGACTTTCGAGGCTCTGCGCTTCCGCCAGAGCCTTTGCAGAAAGTTTGGAAGGAAGAGCGACTAATAGACTGGCGGATTCTCCGGTGTCGGGATCGCTCACCGGAGCGATCAGGGAACGGCCCGGTTGGTCGGGACGCTGTTTCCCGGCACCATCGCCGAGCAGGTTGGATGAACGTGTGGCCAAATCTCCCACTTCCTCTGAATACCGATTAATACATCTGATCGGCAGACCTGATGGGAAGCTTTAGGATGTGGAATGGCGGGGTAAGACGGGGCAGGCATCGCAGCCTGAGCGTACTGAAAAAGGGGCAGGCATTGCAGCCTGCCCCGGGTAAACTAACGACCGCCGGCTGAACGGCGACCACGCGGACGGAAGGAACGAACGCGCGACGGCATTACGATAATGCGTGCCACGCCGGCTTCAATACCCAAGCCTTCGGGAACTTCGCGGATGGTCAATTTCTGATTGACCACTTTCTCGATGGCACGAACTTCGGATCGCTCGGCAGAGGTGGCAAAAGTGGAAGCGACACCGCTGGCTCCGGCACGACCGGTACGGCCAACGCGGTGCACGAAATCTTCGGGCGACTGCGGCAGATCGTAATTCACGACATGAGCGATGTTATCCACGTGAATGCCTCGGGCAGCCACATCGGTGGCGACGAGAACGCGGAATTCGCCGTTCTGGAAACCGGCCAGAGCACGGTTGCGTTGACTCTGCGAGCGATCCCCATGGATAGCGGTGGAACCCACCTTCTCGAGCTCCAGCTTTTTGGCCAGGCGTTCCGCGCCGCGTTTGGTGCGGGCGAAGACGAGGAATGAACCCTTGTGGACATCGAGCAGATTTTTGAGGAGTCCGAGTTTATGTTCCGGGCCCACCTCATAGAGGTGCATTTCGACCTGGGCCGGCGGTTTGGTGGTTGAGCCAATGGTGAGGCGAACCGGGTTTTTGAGATAGCGATCGATCAGGCGTTCGGCGGACGATTCGAAAGTTGCGGAAAAGAACAGCGTCTGTTTTACGGGAGCTGTCTTGCGCAGAATGCTTTCGACCGACGGGAGGAAGCCCATATCGAGCATACGGTCGGCTTCGTCGAGAACGACGATGCGGACGGTTTCGAGAGCCACCAGACGGCGGTTCAGGAAGTCACCGAGGCGTCCAGGAGTGGCAATCAGCAATTGCGCGCCACGGCGGACAGCCTGAAGCTGAGCATTTTCGCTCATGCCCCCAACGATCACAGCGGCACGAATGCCGGTACCGTTAGCAGCGGCGGCGAATGCTTCATGGATCTGCAGCGCCAGTTCCCGCGTGGGGGTCAGGATAAGCGCCTGCGGTTTAGAGACCAGGGGCGCGGAGAGGAGAGATTCGATGATGGGAAGGCAGAAAGCCAGCGTTTTGCCGGTGCCCGTCTGGGCGGTCGCGACTACATCGTTGCCGGCCAAAGCCGGCGGAATCGCCGCGGCCTGAACAGGCGTGGGCGTTGTGATTCCCTGTTTCGCGAGGTTACGGCGAACGACAGGTGAAGATACTGCGTCTGAAAAAGTTGTCATTAATTGATTGAGAAGCTTATCCGCGAGCAACTACAGGGGGAAATAAAACGTGGAGGATTAACTTCGTGTACTCGAAAACATTATAGCAGGTTTATGGAATTACTCAGAATTCTTAGTCTTGTCACAATGCCGGGGACCGTATTCCTCGCCAGTCAGGATCTCCTTGATCCTCGCCAATGCTCCACATTAATCAGCTGATTCAACAGCGGCGGCCTTAAAGAGGACATTCCGGATTTTCTGGCAGGCAATATCAAAGAATGATTCTTCGATCTCGATCCCGATGAATCGCCTGCCGAGCCGCTATTCTGCGCGGGCTTACTAAAACTGCTCGCCGAGCAGGCATTCGCCGTTGGCAGATTCCGCGTTCCGACCCTCTCGGCTCGGGCGCTTTGTTTTCGTCCGCAGATTTCTTATGCAGCGGAAGCCTATGCGCCGCCCTGTGGCCTCGCGAGTAATGAAATCAGGAACACCTGCGCAATAGGCGCATCGCGGATTGCGCGCCAACTCGTAAAGGCCGATTCCACAAGGGTTAATACATCGGTTCGGGTCCACTGCGTCGAGTTGTCGTAGTCTGCCGTATGCCGTTTCTGCCGGGCTTGAAAAAATGCGTCCGCGACTTCGTGTAAATGCCTGCTGCGGTCCAATTCCTGGCCGGGCACGGGCGGCGGATTGGAATTGATGAATCGCTTGCAGTCCGCTCGTTGTTTGTCCGATGCCGATTTCATTCTTCCGTGGTCGAATAGCCGCGCGATCAAAGGGCGCTGCCCGCTCTCTTCCAGTTAAGAGCCGCCTCGGAGGTCAGGAGATGAAACAGGGCGTAATAAGCGGTCGAGACCGCCCTGCGCAAGCTCGCCTGCTTCGGCCTCTTGGGCTCTCGGTTTGCTAAATGCTTCGCCTGCTCAAGAAGATCGTCAGGAAACGGCATCCATCAGGCCCATGCCGGTTCTCTGAGCGCGGCCTGCTCGGACTCGCTTCGGAAGTTGAAATAGGCATGCAGCCCAAATTCATCGGTTTGAACTTCGTTCATAAGCAGGAGGGCCACACGCTGCGCCAGATCCTTTAGGTTTGCCGGGTGACCTGCTGCGTCGGACACCAGAATGCGGAAGAAAATTGACGGCTCCCCGCTCAATCGCTGCCGAGAGTGTAACGGATGCGAACTACTTGAGGCTGCAGACGCAGTTGCGCCCTAAAGATAGCCCCTTCGAGTTCGGTTTGCTGGACATAGCCACGGGGGACGATCGGCACGCATCCATTATCGCGCGCTCAGGCTCTCTCCCGGACGCTGGACCGTATCGTCACAATCGGAGGCCAAAGGTCCGCCTACAAAGCGTTAATATCTATTTCGACGTCGGGATCCGTGGCGCGGAAAATTCCATCTTCGACGGGGATTCGACGTCCAGCGGTATAAATGTGCCCGCTGGAGGTTTCCGGATCGATTACCCAGACGTAAGGCACGCCGAACCGGATGTAGTCGTCGATTTTCTGCTCCATCCGGCTGACACGGTCTTCGGGCGACAAGATCTCAACGATCAAAAAAGGCGGCTCAACAATCACACGGCCTGGGGGCTTTGAACCACGCACCGCAATGATGTCCGGTACGCGAAAACGCGTATGACTCACCTGGGTGCGAACCTCCACCAGCGGAAAAAGATTCAGTTCACCCCGGCGCGAGGCAAACCACGCTGCGATGAGGGTCTGGAGAGTGGAATGATCGATTTCGCCCACGTTGGTTGCTACCAACTCTCCATCGACATACTCGAAATCCTCGTCTTCGAACGAAGTTGAAAGATATTCATTTACGCTGGTCAGAACCTGCGGGGGCATCAGTTAAATGATAGCGGATTACAGAAATGCCATGGTCTTGAGACCGGAAATATCGAACCGGCGGCGGCAGCGGAGGTTTTTACAGTTGGCCTGGTTATCGAGGAGCACCATGTAGCTCTGGGCTTTGGCGAATTTGGCCCGATCGCGTTCATCGGCGCGGGGCGGCAACTGCGCCCGTTTGGTGCGCACGATCCAGTTGAGTTCGTAGGACTCCTGGCTACGGCAGTAAGGACAATTCAGAACCGCAGGTTTTTTGGCCTGCGATTCCGAATAGAAGGCGCTCTCGTCCACGGTTTACCGCTTACCGCTTGTCATGTTCTACCGCTCACCGCTTGTCCATGGGAATCCACGTCATGCCGTCCGGGTTGCCTTTGTATTCGGCGCGGGGACGGATGAGGCGGTTGTTGTGATACTGCTCGAGCACGTGCGCGGTCCAGCCGGACATACGGCTGACAGCGAAGATCGGCGTAAAGAGATCTATGGGAATACCGAGTGAGTAATAGGTGGAAGCAGAGTAGAAATCGACGTTAGGGTTGAGTTTCTTCTCGCCCTTCACGGTCTCTTCGACGCGGCTCGACATGAGATAGAGATCTTCATGGCCGGTGCTCTTGCCGAGCGCTTCCGACATGACGCGCAGATGCGTGGCGCGGGGATCGTCCGTGCGGTAAACGCGATGGCCGAAACCCGGGATCTTGATCTTATTGGCGAACATTTCATGCACGCGCTCGATAGCTTTATCCGCGGTACCGACCTGCAGGAGCATGCGGATGACCTCTTCATTGGCGCCGCCGTGCAGAGGCCCTTTGAGGGCGCCGATGGCCGAAGTGACAGCCGAGTAGATATCCGAAAGAGTGGCTGCTGTGACGCGCGCGGCAAAGGTGGAAGCGTTCAGTTCGTGGTCGGCATGAAGGGTCAATGCAACGTCGAACGTGTGCTCCATAATTTCGTCGGGACGTTTGCCGGTGAGGCAATAAAGGAAATTACCGGCGAAGCTGAGAGCGGCGTCGGGCGCGACGACGTCTTTCCCTTCACGCAGGCGGCCGAAGGAACTGACGATGGTGGAAGTCTGCGCCATCAGCTTGGTGGCCTTGAGCTGATTGGCCTCCGGCGACATATCTTTCGCCAGGGGATCGGAAAGGCTCAGCATGGACACGGCCGTGCGCAGCACGTCCATAGGGGAGGCTTTCAGGTTGGCTTTCAGAAAGTCCGTCACCTGGGCCGGGATGGCGGCATTGGCAAAGAGATCTGCCTTCAGCTTGTCGAGCTCAGCCTGCTTCGGCAGTGTGCCTTTCCAAAGAAGCCAGATGACTTCTTCAAAAGTGGCATGCTCGGCCAACGTGTGGATGTTGTAGCCACGATAGCTGAGAATGCCCGCATAGCCATCGATATAACAGATCTCAGACTCGCCTGCGACGACGCCTTCAAGACCAGCGCCAGTTGTGGGAACGGTTGTCGTGCTCATGAATTTCCTTTTCCAGTTTATTCCACGCGTCTATTTGAGCTGCCTACTTCAAGAGAGGTTTCCTGAGTTGCCCAATGGTGCGATGAGCCATGATGGCAAACGGGCTTTTGTGGGGACAGATCGGGTACGGCGCAAAACCGATCCGATCGTTATCCTTATCGACCCAAAGCTTCTCCTGACGAGTTCGGTTCACCTCAAGTGTAAGGATGACGCCGTTGTTGCAGGATTCGCTGTCGGAAAGACCAATCACAGACGGGTCAGGGCCAGCTGCGTTCGCACCCCAATCCCGCATAAAATTCTCAAAACTATACGTTGTGCAGGGCTTGTCGGAGGTGCAACCCCAATCCCGGTAAGCAGCCTGAAAATTGCCGCTGCGGAGATCGTTGGCAAAGTTTTTAGCCACGCTCTCCTGATGATGATTTTCCAGAAGATACCAGGAGAGGGAAGACAGAACGGCAACTGCCAGCACAGAAACGATCGACCAGAGGAGAATCCGGTTGCGACGCTCTTCACCCGCGCCGTATTGGTCCAGATATCCCGGCATGTACTCCCGATCCTATTTTGCCGGATAGGCTTTGTTGTACGCGGCGAGAGCGTCCGGGGTGATGTCGAGAGACGGTTTCGTATAGAGCGCCTGAGAGACATCGATCACGATGTCATAGCCTTTTTCTTCGGCAATTTTCTTCACGATTTCCTGCATTTTGGCGGCAGCCTTCGAGAGGATGTCCTGGCGGTCGCGTTCGAAATCGGCCTGCAGATCTTCGGAGATGTGCTGCGCATCGCGCTGTTTGCGGGTGCCCTGAGCCTGCAGTTCCGCCCCGGCTTGCTGGGTGAGCTTACCGCTGGCGAGTTGTGTCTGAATCGATTCAAGGTCTTTCTGGAGCTGCTGCAGTTCATCCTGACGAGGTTTGTACTTAGCTTCCACCTGTGTCGAAACTTTCTTCAATTCGTCGGAGTCGAGCATCGCCTTCTGGACGTTGACGACGGCAACCTTAATCTGCGCCGATGCCAGAGTGGCGAGAGGCGCCAGGGCAAACAGCACGATACCGGCGCGAATGGCCATAGAACGGAACATAAACTTTGGAAACTCCTCAGGGTGGAAACCCACAGATTAACATAGCCGGTAAGGTCCGCCGGACCGTCCCCGCGCTTCCGGAAGAGACGGCGCAACCCCGTGCTAAGGTTCCCAAAAGATGAAACCCGCATCCATTGCGCTCGAAGACATTCGAAAACTTGGCGAGCCATGCCTCAGAACCACCATTCCCCTCAGCTGGGGTGACCGCAACGGCCATATGAACATGCGCTGGTATGTGGCGATTTTCGATGATGCCGGCGACGAATTACACGCGCGGGTCGGCATCACAGAGGCGTATCACGACGCGCATGATACTGGAACGGTTGATCTGGAACACCATACCCATTTTCTGGCCGAGGTGATGCTGGGGAACGAAGTGACCGTTTACGCGCGCGTAGTGGGGCAGTCGGACAAACGGGTGCACTACCTTATGTTTCTGATCGACGAAACGCGGGGGAGACTGGCGGCGATCTCCGAGTGTGTGAATTCGTGGCTCGACCTGAAGAGCCGGAAGACAGCGCCGTTCCCAGACGAAATCGCGAGTAAGGTAACGGCGGCGCTGGCAGCAGATGCGAAGCAGAACTGGCCTGCCCCCACCTGCGGCGCCATGCGCGCGTGAAGGCTATTCGCCCTTTACCTTGAGTTTGTCGCGGTTTTCTTCAATGAAGGTCTTGATGTCATCTGCCAGGGCGAGGAGCTTGGTCCACTGCTCCTGATAGAGGGTGACGGGAAAGCGGCCGAGGCCGTAGACCGAAACGGCACCCTTCTCACTGACCTTCATGGAAACGGCGCCTGACCGTTTCTGTTTGAGCGCGGCGTTCTCCGCGCGGAGTCGTTCCAGTTCTGCCTGGATGTCGTCGGTTGCCATCTTATGTTTTCCCGCCATATGGTAGCACTGGAAGAACGCTTGGGCCGGTTCCGGAGTTCCGGAGTTCCGGAGTTACGCTTCCGCATCAAAACTGAAAGTAGACAAACGGAATAGATTGATCGGTCGCGGTAAATAGTTCGATTATGAGAAGCCCGATGACGGAAGCCGCGGTCCGGACCCAGAGAGGCGACTGCGCCAGGCGGGTCAGTCCTTGCGCGTGCTCTTCAACCAGTGCGATTCCCAAGGTAAGGAGTGCCAGGCTAATCCGCCAGCGGCCGAATAGCGAGGGGGCCGTTGTCTGGCCGGCGAACATTTGCCCGATTACGAACAGCGCGGCTGCCAGTGTCTTTGCACGGAATAAAACCCAGCCAATAGTTACGAAAAGGAACGTAATTATTGCGAGAGGTATCCGGGCTAAACCGGTTATTTCTCGCTTACCTCTCAGTCGCTCGATGGAAAGCAGCGCGCCGTGATATCCGCCCCAGATAACAAAGTTCCAACTGGCGCCATGCCATAATCCGCCAAGCAGCATCGTCAGGATGAGGTTCAATCGTGTGCGCCAGGCTCCTTTGCGATTGCCACCCAGCGAAATGTAGACGTAATCCCGGAGCCAGGCGGAAAGCGTCATATGCCAGCGCCGCCAGAATTCCGTAACGCTCGCTGAAAGATACGGACGACGGAAATTTTCGGGGAAATGAAAGCCAAAAAGCAGGGCGACTCCGATGGCGATATCTGTATAGCCGGAAAAATCGAAAAAAATCTGTAAGCCGAAGGCAATAGCAGCGGTCCACGCGGGAAAGAATCCCGGCAGCGCGGCAGGGTTCGCAAAGTACTGGTCGGCAACCAGCGAGAACTGGTCGGCACAGACCAGTTTCTTGATGTATCCGACAAGGATCGTGGCGCAACCTCGCTGCCATTCTTCGGAAGTCGGAGGCCGCCAATGATGCTGGGGGGCGGAAACAACCGAGCTCACCGGGTGGGGCGAAAAATAGTCGGCGAAGAATTCCTCGGCACGGACGATAGGGCCGGCGACAAGCTGGGGAAAGAATGAAACGAACAATGCATAGTCGATATAGCTGGGAATGGCGGGCTGCTTCCTGCGATAGACATCGATGACATACGAAATGCTTTGGAAGGTATGGAAACTGATCCCCAGTGGGAGAATTATGGCCAGCGGGTCGATGTGCGAGTTCGATGCGAACAGTTGAAACCAGATTTCACGGGCGAAATTCGCGTACTTAAACCAGCCGAGGAATCCGAGGTTGACACAGAGACTGACAACGAGCGCGGCGCGACGGCGTGGACCCTGTCGGCCTTCGATCCAGAGTGCGGCAAAAAAATCGATCGTGATCAGGAGGAAGAGAATTGCGACATAACGCGGGATCCATGCCATATAGAAGTAGATGCTGGCCGCCAGAAGCAGATAGCGCCGTGCCAGCAGGGGAAGGGCATAGAAAAGTCCCAGAACAACGACGAGAAAAAGGCAGAAATTGAGGGTAGTGAAGAGCATTTAGTGAACTGCCCCGCGTAGAACCTCTTCCGTCTTTTTCGCGACTCGTTCACTAAACACCGGCCGGCCCAAATAGTTCAGATGAAGTCCGTCGGCAAAAAGTTCGGGACGTTCGAGATCCGCCAGAGTATCGGGCGGAAGAACCGTGACACGCGGCCGACTGGCGGCCAGGTCGACGAATCGCTCTGCCCGATCGGCGACCGCATAAGGATTGATCAGTGGACCGCGGGGAAGTTGCAGGAATATCAGTCGCGTCGGCGAGTTCTTATAAAGATCAAGAATGTTCCCGAGCCAGCGACGCCGGTAGCGCGCCAGAGCTCCCGTATTCGGCACGGATTCGGGAAGCAGAAATTTTGCCGCCTCGACCCGAACGGCATCATCAAGGCCGTCAGGGAAATGAATCGTGCGCCGCTGCCAGTCAACAGAGAGGCCGCGAAGGCTTTGCGGCTTGCCGGTATAGTCCAGCCGATAGCCCAGACCTTTTTCCTGTGAATCCGCCGCGCGGGCCATGCGCGATGGGGGATTCGCCAGAAACTTCTGGACATCGTTTCGAAGTTCTATGCCGCGAAAGAGACAACCTAAAAAAGCACGCTGCCGCACTGAGAACGAATGCATGGAGAGCGAAAAATCGATGCAATCGTCAAGGCCGAGCCGCATGACCAGAAAATTTTAGTCGGTCGTTCGGTCTTCGAAACCAAGCCACCAGTCGGCGTCCGAGTAGCCGTCGAGAGCAAAAACGATGGCTGCAAAACGGCGTCGGGTGGGGTCGGCATCGCGGAGGGTGTAATACCAAACACGCGGTGTTGTCCCAGGTACGCCAAAATTCCAGAAGTAGAGACGCTGGTTCACGGCTGCAGCTGCGACGCGGGCAGAAAAGCCTTCCGCAACGCGCGAATCACCGATTACCAGGACTTCCGGGACCTGAGCGGGTTTAGTGTTCCTAAGCCAATATAGTGTGGATTCGAGTGTGCCTGCAGAGGAGTCTGGTTCAAGGTATTGGCTGTACTGGCCGGTGCGGAACAGAAGGCCATCGGCGGCAAACAGGAAGGATAGCGAAAGCGCGACCCATAATGCGCCCCGTGCCACTATGCCCGTGCTCGAAATGAGAGTCTATGCAAGCGGATATCTATGATACCGCAGAGAAATGAAACGACCGCGGAAGGGTCCGCTCACTGCAGCGTCTTCGAGCACCGGATGCCGGTCCCTCGGACGCGCGAAACGTACTTTCAGAATGTCGCCCACTTCCGCTTCCGGTCCGTCCGTCATTATTACGTCGCGGTGGGAGAGATAGAGTGCCTCGTCAATGCCGTGCGTCACCATCAGCGCCGTTGTTTTGTTGTGCCACCGGACGCTCAGCAGCACCCGCTCTAACTCATACCGGATGAGGGAATCGAGCGTACCGAATGGTTCATCGAGGAGTAACAGCCGCGGCGAAAGCACGAAGGCCTGCGCGACTCCGACTCTCTGCCGCATCCCTGCCGAAGGTTCCGTGGGATACCGGTGTAGTGCCTGAAGAGACCTACCTCATTCAGATAGTAGGTCGACGTCCTTCTTCAAGAGCTTTCTGTCTTTGGTGGAGCGTTCCCCACATTGCGAAATTGCGATCTGCCCTTCATTCATCGATGTGGAGAGATCCGTCGCCGCTACCCGCGGGACGAGGGTTAGGATTGGCGTTCAGAATCTCTACTGGGAGAACGAAGGTGCGTTTACCGGAGAAGTCTCTGGCCCAACGATCAAGGCGTCCGGCTGTTCGCAGGAATCGTAATTGGCTTGCGAGCCAGTCTGGGCGATCGGCCGCCAGCCTCGATCCGCTCAGTTTCGCGGCGCTTGTAAATCTCTGCAATCGGAATGAAACGCACCCTTCGCCGCAGGGTTTCCCCGTCGCTTGACGCCATTTTGACGATGATTCACTTACAGTGAAGCTGTGAACCCCACGCAACAACTTCACGACCTCGGCCAGAGCCTGTGGCTTGACAACATTACGCGCGGGCTCCTGACGAGCGGGACGCTGCGCCGCTATATCGGCGATCTCTCCGTCACGGGACTGACGTCGAATCCGTCGATCTTCGACCTTGCCATTAAAGATTCCAGGTTCTATGACGATGCCATTTCACAGAAAACCAACGAAGGAAAGTCCGGTGAGGCGTTGTTCTTCGAGCTTGCGATCGAGGATCTGACACAGGCCGCCGATCTCTTCCGGGCGACTTACAATGCCACTGCCGGCATGGATGGCTGGGTGTCTTTGGAGGTATCTCCGCTACTGGCGTACGATGCAACCAGCACGGTCAAAGCAGCGGCTAAACTATGGGCGCAGGCGCACCGGCACAACGTTTTTATCAAGATTCCGGGAACCAGCGAGGGGCTCGCCGCGATTGAGGAGAGCATCTTCGCCGGCGTGCCGGTGAACGTTACGCTGCTGTTTTCCAGTGGGCAATATATCGCCGCCGCCGAAGCGTACCTGCGGGGCATCGAGCGGCGAATCGCCAAAGGGCTCGATCCGAATGTACGCTCGGTGGCGTCAATGTTCATTAGCCGCTGGGACAAAGCGGTTATGGGAAAGGTCCCGACGGAGCTTGAAGACCGGCTGGGAATTGCGATCGCAAAGCGTACCTACAAGGCCTACCGCGATTTGCTCGCTTCTCCCCGCTGGCGAAGGGTCTCCGAGGCGGGCGCTCAACCGCAGCGCCTGCTCTGGGCGAGCACGGGCACCAAAAACCCAAAGGCCTCCGACACGCTTTACATCAAGGCACTCGCCGCGCCGGACACCATTAACACCATGCCCGAGAAGACGCTGCTTGCGTTCTCCGATCATGGCGCGGTGGGTGAAGTCCTGCCAGTCGATGGCGGCGACGCGGAGAAGGTAATTGCCATGTTCGGTAAAGCCGGCATTGACGATGAAAGGCTCGCGGCCGATCTTCAGCGCGAAGGCGCCGCCTCCTTTGTCGCATCGTGGAAGGATCTGCTCGATTGCATCGAGACGAAAACCGCCGCGCTCAAAGTCACAACGGCAGCCAGTTGATGACTTCCTCCGACGCCCTGGTGGTCTTCGGCGTGACGGGCGATCTCGCCCACAAAATGATCTTCCCGGCGCTCTATTCGATGGTGAAGCGAGGCACGCTGAAAGTTCCGGTCATCGGCGTCGCCCTTCCCAGGTGGAGCCTGGAGCGTCTGCGCAAACGGGTGGTGGACAGCATCGAGCGATCGGGCGGGATCGATAACCGGAAGGCCCTCAAACATCTTCTGTCTCTGCTCAGGTATGTGGGCGGGGATTATGAAAACCCGGACACGTTCACGACACTGAAAAAAGAGCTGGGCACCGCGCGGAGCCCGGCCTACTACCTCGCTATTCCGCCCTCTCTGTTCGAGACAGTAATCGAAGGACTCGGCGCCGCGAATCTGACAGCCCATGCTCGCGTCATTGTCGAGAAACCATTCGGGCGCGACCTGGCTTCTGCCCGGAAGCTCAACCAGACTGCGCGAACAGTGTTCCCGGAAGACTCCATATTCCGCATCGATCACTTCCTGGGAAAGGAAGCGATCATGAATATCCTCTACTTCCGTTTCGCCAATTCTTTTCTCGAGCCCATCTGGAATCGGAACTACGTGGCCAGCATTCAGATCACCCTGGCCGAGGATTTCGGCGTGAAAGGCCGCGGCTCCTTTTATGAGACTGCCGGTTGTCTGCGCGACGTCATCCAGAACCACCTCTTTCAGGTGGTAGCGCTTCTTGCCATGGAGCCGCCCGCGGGCAGAGACTTTGGAGCGGTCCACATCGAGAAGGCCAAGGTCTTCCGGGCCATGCGTCCTCTCAAGCCGGACGACCTGGTGCGTGGGCAGTACGCTGGCTACCGCAAAGAGGCTGGTGTCGCGAAGAACTCCGATGTCGAGACTTTCTGCGCCTTGCGTCTCTACATCGATTCCTGGCGCTGGCACGGGGTGCCATGGTACCTGCGCTCCGGTAAATACTTGCCCGCGACCGCGACCGAAGTGCTCGTGGAACTGAAGGCGCCGCCGCAAAGACTGTTCGCCGACTCGAAACCGGCCAGCGGACGCGCCAACTATGTGCGCTTCCGTCTTTCCCCCAATGCTGCCGTCGCCATTGCCGCTCGCGTGAAACTTGCAGGCCAGGAATTCGTCGGCCAACAGCGGGAACTCTACCTGCTCGAAGAACAGCCGAAAGAGGCAGCACCATATGAGCGGCTCCTCGGCGATGCCATGGTCGGCGACGGAGCGCTCTTCACGCGTGAGGACGCGGTCGAAGCCGCCTGGGCGGTGGTTGATCCAGTGCTTAGAAAGCACTCCCCCGTTCGCCCCTACAAGCACGGGAGTTGGGGTCCAAAGGCGGCTGATGCGATCCCTGGGTCGGATGGCGGTTGGCACAACCCCACACTCTCGAAGGCATCTCCCCGATAGGCTTGTGCTGAATTGAAATCTGCGTTGCCCAGTGTACTGTCAATCAACAGTGGTGCGGGAGAGCAGAAGGGCTGCAAATGTGCGATACCGCGACGATGGACGATGGGGAAAAAGATAGAGGGGCAATCGCGAAATGGCACGATACCAACCCTGCGGAATAATCGCTAAGCTATTGATGATTTGGTAGCGCTAACGGGAATCGAACGGGTTAAGGCCCAGTCTCAGGCAGTCGGGTTCGTGCTAAACCATTGATTCTTCGTCGTTGGTCGTGAGCGGAAGGCCCCATTTCAACCCCACGAAGTTGCGGCGTGTGATGTCGGTGTGATGTTTTGGAGCACGGTCCTACGCTTCCATTTCGGACGGCTAGTCGTGCGGACTCGGACCAGATTCTCCGCGGGGCTGAACCGAGGGGTGTTTCACGGCGTCTTCCATCCAACCTAAAACTTGTTCGGCCTGTTTTACGGTGGGAATGCAGCCGCGTGTGTTCAATACATATTCTGTGCGAGCGGCGGATTCGTTCGCGCCTACATGGCCACATAAATTTCATCCGCAGTGTTGCTTGAAATAAACCGCGGATAAAAATTTCAGTACTGCGGGTTAACTTTTTGATCTAAGAATCTACCGCAGTTACGTGTTTTCATGAAAAATTTTACTATTCTCTATTGCAATCGCCCCGTAGATACTGTATAAAATAAAACAGCCCCGGATGAACCCCGGGGCTGCTAGACGAACATGGAACCGATGGAATCGGCCCTAACCAGCCTCCATTGTAAACCATCTTCGTTCTCAGCCAAATCAAAACTGGAGAACGCAACACAATGAACAACAATATGATCGTGTTCGGAACTGTAAAGGTACCGGAGCACGAATTTATCGGAACCATGTCCGCGAGTCAACTGATGAGGATTACAGTAGACCCACGGCGAACCGAAGAGGAAAAAACGCGCGCGGCTGATGCTTCGTTGCAGGCGACCTATGACATCAGGAAGCAGGTGCAGAGGGAGTTCGCAGGGGCAAAGGCCAAGAACGTCGAGTCGTACGCGGACTACATTTGCCGGATGGCCGACGGCGCGGACGGGATCACACCAGCCATCGTACTGTGGACTGCTGAGAAGCTGAACGTGCTTGAAGCAGACGGTTATCTGCCACGGCTGGAACTTCCGTGGTCGATTGAGCTGGTGGCAATCGACGGGGAGACCCAGCTCGCGGCACGGTTCGAGGCGAGGGCTAAGAATCCGAAAACCCAGGAAATGATGGTCGATGTCAAGATTTGCTATGACCGCAGCACGGCTTGGGCGGGCCAAGCGTTTCATGATCTGAACGTCTTCTCCATTCGCCCCAACGCCGCTACCGCCGTTGCGATGGATATGAGGGATCCCCTGACCCACGTTACGCGCTCCATCGCCGACATGCCGTTCTTCTCTGGCCGGATCAAGAGTGACAGGCAACTCTCGAAGAAAAGCAACGGCATCGCCACGCTCTCGGTCCTTCGATCCTCGCTCGTGTGTTTTGCGGAGGGAATCGGGGGCGTACAGTATGGCAACAAATCAGTCCCCGTCTCGGCGGAACGAATCCCGGAAATCGAAGCAGCCGCGGTCGAATACTACGGCGCTCTGGTGAAGAGATTCGGTCCGGCAATGGAGGATCGCCTCAACACCGTGATCGCGACACCCGCGGTCTTGGCCGCTCTTGGCGCGGTGGGTCATCAATTGATCGATTTACCGGCCGAAAGTCGGGCTGCAAAAATCGATGAGATTCTCAACGGGTTAAGCGCGATCAACTGGACCCGCGGACTCCGCTGGGAAGGCGTATGCGGAAAACTTCGCCCGAACGGTGTTTTCTCAACCGCAGGCGGCGTGAAGGATTCTGCCGGCGCCAGCTACCGGGCACTCGTGGACTTTACGAATCCGTTCTACTCGAAGGTTCGTGACCTCGGCGAACACAAGCAGCAAGCCGCCTAAAAAGAGTCCGGGGAAATTCCCCCAAACGGCATCGAGGATGGATCGGCCTGGTGGTTGATCCATCCTTTGAAATATTCGTAGCTTAGGAACGTCAAAACATCGCGTCGACATTACACGTCGCACTTCTTCCGGTGAAGCCAAGACTTCTGCGCCCATACAACCTTGTCTTAGAGACGATGCTGGTATACAGAGAGTGGGGAAGCTCAACAGACGCGCCGATGGATCAAGTGAACAAACAGCCGAATCTGGCCACCGCCTCGGTGGCTCCGTCCACGGCCAAGCTGCTGAGTGACCTCAGTCAGTTGATCGATTCGACCCGGCAGCGTGTCGCCCGCACCGTCAACGCCGAGTTGGTCCTGATGTACTGGAAGATGGGCGCCAGAATCCACCAGGATATTCTCGGCCAGGAACGCGCAGCCTATGGTGAGCAGATTGTCTCTACGCTGTCGAGACAATTGAGCGCCAGTCATGGTTCGGGCTTCAGCCGGCCGAATCTGTTCCATATGATCCGATTCGTCGAAGCGTGGCCCGATGAAAAGGAAGCAGCGGAACTGGCCCAGCACATGGGCTGGAGCCATTTCAAGGAGATCCTCTATCTCAACGACCCGATCCAGCGACGCTTCTACGCGGAGATGTGCCGCGTGGAGCGGTGGAGCGTCCGCACCCTCCGCGACCGGGTCCGAAGCATACTCTTTGAACGGACTGCGATCTCGCGGCGACCGGACGCCCTGATCCATCAGGAACTCGAGCAACTTCGCGCGAGCGATCAGGTCACCCCGGATTTGGTGTTCCGCGACCCGTACCTTCTCGACTTCCTCGGCCTCGCCGATGCCTTTAGCGAACGCGATCTGGAGGCGGCAATTCTGCGCGACATTGAGAGATTCCTACTCGAACTCGGTACCGATTTCGGGTTCCTCGCCCGCCAGAAGCGAATGACGATTGGCGGCGAGGATTACTACCTCGATCTGCTCTTCTATCATCGCGGGCTCGCGCGCTTGGTGGCGGTCGAACTGAAACTGGGCCGCTTCGAGGCGGCTTACAAAGGCCAGATGGAGCTTTACCTTCGCTGGCTCGATAAACATGAGCGCCGACGGGAAAACGAGAACGCCCCGATCGGATTGATACTTTGCAGCGAGAAGAACGAGGAGCAGGTCGAACTGCTGCAACTCAACGAAGGCGAGATTCGCGTCGCTGAGTATCTGACCGCGCTGCCGGAGCGCTCTGTGCTGGAGTCGAAGCTTCACGATGCGGTGATCCGGGCCCGGAGCCGAATCGATGCCCGTGCGGACGAAGGTAATGCCGTCAGTGAGTGACATGGAGACCCCCTGTGTCTGTTTTTCTCCCCGCAGGGCTCGCGGACGTCTTGGACATCAAAAGACCTCTAAAGACCTCAATAGGCAACAGAAGGCCTCAGCGTCCGGCCGGTATTGACCTCAGAAGACAACAAAAGGCAACAAAAGACCCCAATAGGCCCCAAAGGGCCTCACGCGGCGGGCAACGTTGGAGCCAACTTCAGCCAGCAAAGAAGCAAAAAAACGCCGGTAGTGGGAACATAAAGGATTGTTTAGCAGAGCGGGCGTTTTTCCAGCTTATGATTCCCGCATTCAGTGGCTTGGTACGTTTAGCAAGTTCGCACTGCCGCTTAGCACTTGTTTAGCGCGCTGAAACGCCGGGGCCGCTGGCCAAAACGCGCCCCTTGTGACGATTCGTCAGAAGATTTCTGTCCAAAAATCTGTTTCTGGGCCCTTATATGTAGCAGCGAAATGTGCGTAAAGGAGCGAGACGCATGCGGTTCACGAATCTATTCGCCGCGTGAGGCTAGTCGGGCCAGAAGTCGGACAGTGACAGATAACGAACCGCTGCGACAAGGCGCGGAGAAATGTCGATGACTTACTCAATGGCCCGAATCACGGTTGACGAAATCGCCCACAGGCTTTCGCTCGGACGTATAGCCATATACGAGCTCCTGCAACGTGGCGAGATTCCCGCGATCCGCCTCGGTCGCCGATGGATCATCACCCGCTACGCGTACGATGCATGGGAACACACATGCGGGCGGAACGGAGTACCATCCAATCATGGCCGTACGCAGGCACAAGTCTAAGGCGACCGGCAAGGTCACCTGGTCCTATTGCTTCGACGCGCCCGGCTCGTCCCGGCAAGACCGCAAGCAAATCGCGCTTTACGGATTCGCCGGCAAGAAGGCTGCACAGGACGCGGAGGCTCAGCGGCGAATTGATGTGCAACAGGAATACGCGGCGGCACTTCGCGGCGCACCGGCCCCGCCGACATCACTGTCGGCCCTGATCGACGAATTCATCCGGGAACATGCCGCGCGCAACCTGGCCCCGAAGACGGTCGAGCGGTACCGCGAAATGGCCGCGTATCTGGCTCCAGCTTTGTTGGCCGCACCTCTCACGGAAATCACCTCCTTGCTCCTGACTCGCGAATGGAACCGATTGCGCGAATCCGGCGGTCATCATCGCCGGACCAAAGCGCCCCGGCCGCTGTCGAGCAAGACGGTTCGGAATATCGCAGGGATGGTTTCGAGCGCGTTCGCCCGCGGCGTGAAGTGGGGAATCGCCACTATGAACCCGGTGCCGAACAGCGACCTCCCGGCCATTCGCAGGAAAGACGGCGTTGCGTTCTCGATTGACCAGCAGAATCTCCTGCTGGAAGCATCGGCCGCGCATTGGGCGCTCCCGATACTTCTCGAGCTTTCCGCCGCCACCGGCGCACGCCGGGGAGAAATCATGGCGCTTCGATGGGCGGATGTCGTGGGCGGGAGAGTGTTCATCACCCGTTCGCTGACCCAGACCAAGAGCGGACTGGCGTTCAAGCGCCCCAAGAATGAGAAGGCCCGCGTCGTGACGCTGCCGGCCTCCGCGCTCGCCGCTCTGGAAGAGCACCGAAACCGACAGATGGTCTTCCGCCAGCAGTTCGGCCCGGACTACCGAGCCGACCTCGACCTTGTCATCGCCAACCCGGACGGAAGTCTTCTGCGACCGGACAGCATTTCGTCGGCGGTGTCAGCGTTATTCCGAAGGCTAAAACTTCCCAAAGGGACCAGCCTCCACACACTCCGCCATACGCATGGTTCTCATTTGCTTGCGGCGGGGATGGAGTTGCCAGCTGTCAGCGCGAGGTTGGGCCACTCCAACCCATACGTGACAGCTACCGTCTATTCGCACGTCCTTTCGGGGCGTGACGACGAAGCAGCGAAGCTTTGGGACAGCTTTCAACGACGCGAGGCAAGTCAGCCGGCGAGGCCCCCAAACTGAAAGCGAGTGCTTGGCGCATTTCCGATAGTCGTGATACTCATGCACCGTGCGGACCCTCAGCCAGTCAGCTTGCCCTTGCGGGCTTCTTTTCCGATACCGAGTTCCGTAAGATCCGGTCGTGCTGGTTCAGCACCACTCAAGCATTCGCGCTTAAACTATTGAAAGCGGGTTTTTTCCTTGCCCCTGCTGCGGCCTACCGGGCCAACACAATGCGTTAAATTGGCGGAGAGGAAATAAGGGATAGAGAACAGTGGCCGCAAAACCTGCAAAACACAAATTCCAGATCAAGAACATTTTCCCAAACGGGCTCGAAGGAGTTCCCGACGTTGATAACCTGGTCGCCGCTTTTCTGGAAACGCTTGAACCGCTGGAGGCAAACGACCTGGTTCACATCTTGGTCGACGCCCGCACAAAGGCCCGTTACTGCGAATGTCACATCCTCGCGAGCAAGCTTGTCCCGCTTTCGACCACCGACGTTCCCCTCGATCCGGAGGATCAACCGGAGTATCGGGCAAATCGCGAGATTGTTACGAGTCATTACGCATTCGAAAAAATGCGCCAAGACGCCAAGGAACGCCGCAGCTTCAGCAACCTGGTTACCGAATTCACTACTGAATACGATCCGGACCACTCATTGAAGATAATCGGCGGCCAGCACCGCTACGAAGCAATCAAGGAGGCCTTGGCGGCCGGGATAGATGAGTATCACGGCGTGAAGGTCTATTTCGGGCTGGACTCGGACCAGCGCCTCGACGTGCAGTTGATTTCCAATACTGTGATCGCTGTCTCCGCTGATCTCTACGATCGGATGCAGGAAACCGTGCGCGGCCCCGAACTTCGGGATTGGTGTCAGAAGGTGGGACTGCTTGCGCCCGGCCAAGACTTCGCCGACAAGCGGCAGCGTGGAGGCGCATTTACGGTCAGGAACGCCCGGACGTTCATCGTCAACTATTACGCGGGTGTCGATGCGAGCGGGGCGGACTTTGCCAAGACCGATACAACGCCGAGCATCGCAAAATCCGGCGAAGAAGACAAACAATGGGAAACCGCCCGCAACCGGAAACCCAGCATCTGGAAGGATGCAAAGCTGGAGAAGGCAGGCACCGAATTCAGCGCCCTCATCAAGGCGCAGCGCGAGGCCTTCAAGGGCACCAAGGGCAACGCGGATTCTCAGGAAAAGGGAATGAACTATGCGGTGTTGTCAGCGTGGGCCTACACGGCTGGCCTCCTCAGCGGAAACGAAAAGCGGCTGCAGCGCCATTTCGATCTAAAGGGGACGAAGAACAAGGACCCACTCAACGCAGCGGCGCTCGCGAAAGGGCGGCACAAAACGGATGCTGAGAACTATCGCGGATTAGGGTACCGAACCGACGCGAAGGAGCGCGGCCGCTTCGTCGAGCTCTTCTATCATCAGGCCGAAAAGGGCGAAGGCGTCAACACGCCTGTCATAAACGTCGCCATTGCAAAGTATCACGCGAAGCAAGCTGAATTGGACGTTCAGAAGGCCGAGAAGGTCGGAGCGTAACTCTTGGCAGACATCGACGCATTCGGGCGGCAAGTTTGGGAAGAAGCCAAGGCGTTTTTGGAAAAAGCCCGCAAGGCAACGGCATCGCCGGCGAAACAGGCCTACCTCCACGCAGCTCTCAATCTAGGATTCTGCGCGTTTGAAGCGCACGTCAACGCGATCACCGATGATTTCCTGACACTCGAAACGTTGACGCCACATGAGCGCTCCATCTTGGCAGAGCAAAAGGTTGAGCTTGAGAATGGCCGGTTTCGCGTCTCGGGCTCATTCCAGATGTATCGGCTGGAAGATCGCTTGCTGTTCCTTTGCCACCGCTTTTCGAAGAAAACGCCGCTCGATAGAAGCGCAGGTTACTGGGGAAATTTCAAACAAGCCCTCGACCTTCGCAATAGCCTGACCCATCCGAAGAGCCCGCCGCCGAAGGTGACCGAGCAGTCGGTGGAGCGGGCGTTGCAGGCGATACTCCAGCTTCTCGACGTCGTTTATCAGCGGATCTACAGCAAGAAGTACCCGGCCAGGCAGCTTGGCCTGAATTCGAATGTTGAACTGTGACGAGCGTCAGGCGGCGCTGTAGTTTCTCGAAATGTGTGATGCGGTGTGATGAAATTTCTTGTAAGTTATTGATGATTTGGTAGCGCTAACGGGAATCGAACCCGACGGCTGCCGGTTTACTTCAGTCCAGTTGGGTCTAAGTGGTTTTGTTTTCAGTGCGGGTGGTATTCATGGGTGCTCCGAAACACCCCCACGGACTCCCGACGTCACAGCGCGGTCACAGCGCAGCCTTCGGCATAGGGGCCGCCCAGCTTCGGGAAGTCGCCTCTTTAGCCACGCGTCCCAGGCACGACGCGCTTTCCATTTAAGATCTCAAAGTGCTGGTACGGGGCATGTTCCGGCAGGTGCTCCAGCGTCTCGCAAACAAATGTTATCGCGCGCGCCCATCGCTCCGCAGCCCTGCGCCGGTTCCCCGCCGATCCCGTGATGACGATTTCATGAGCGAAGCCCGTCCGCTCCTCGTTGCCCTGCGGAATTATGATATTGCCGTCGGGAGTCCCTAGCCCGGTCTGATACGCGAGGTTCACAGTTGTCGGGAACAGCCTGATCTGCCAGCCTGTCGTGTCGGTGGGTACGACTTTGCTCCCGGCCAGAACGCGGGCCAGCATACCCGCCCGACCCTGCGCGGCCTGCAAACTGTGGCGACCCTGTTGATCGCGGGTCATGATGAGCATCGATGAGCCGATGAACGCCTTCGCCCACTCGAAAGGCGATTTGCGGTCGAGCGGCGAAACGCTCGTATGAGATGTGAAGATGTCGCCGATGGTGTTCAGTCGCCACAGCAGATTGTACAGAGGCTGCACGAGGTCGCGTCCGAATTCTTCTTCAAAGGCTTCCGTCTCGTTCAAAGCGCATGTGCGGCATTCACTCGCAGAGCGGATGTTTCCCAGCAGTGGATAGGGATAGAGGGCGCGATGTTCGCCAGCATCCACAAGCTGTTCGACCGACAGCCAATCAGGGATTTTCGAGTCCATTGGCGTTGGGGCGCGACTATTGTATTCTTCGATTCGGCGGAACCATGAAGGCTGCCTGCTCGGTGGCCTGTGAAGTCCCCGCGCTCACCATGCGCGCGACCTCGATCCAAAATGGCCCGACTGGCATGTGCCCGTACTTCTTGTGAGCGTAATCCATCCCGATTCCATGACTGTAGGCGATGAACGCCGATGCCAGGTATCGCGCGAGTTTCATCTCCGGGTCTGGCGTCGAGTCCGTCTTCTTGGCCATGTAAACTCGCCCTTCAGTTTAAGCCCTTGGGCTTCTCGCCGCGCGCTCGCTGCATGATGTCGTCCCAACACTGTGCGGCAGCGTGATCCTTGCCGCGTATCGCGTGGCTGTAGATGTCGGCGGTCGTGCGCACCGATGAATGGCCGAGGCGCGCGGAGACCGTCGCAAGATCCACTCCGTCGGCCAGCAGGAGGCTTGCGTGACTGTGTCGCAAGACGTGGAGACACGCTCCCTTGGGCAACCCCAGCCGTTGGCAGAGTCGCGATACCGTTGACGAAATCGAATTCGGCATTAGCGGCGATCCATCCGGGTTGGCGAAGATCAGGTCCAGATCGCTGCGGTAGTCCGGGCCGAACTGCCGACGAAACTCATTCTGGCGCAGCCGATGCGCGTCGAGGCAAGCCACCATTGACGGCGGCAACTCAACCTTTCGCGGCTCCTCCGTCTTCGTATTCTTGAACACCACCCCGTCCCTGGTCTGGCAGAGTGACCGATCGATCAACACGGTCATGCCCTTCAAATCCGTCCATCGGAGTGCGAGGATTTCACCGCGTCGTGCGCCCGTCGCCGCTGTCACATCCAGAAATACCGGGAGACACCATGGGCCGGTTGCACACTGAATCAGGCGATCCTGTTCAGACGGAAGCAGCGCCATTCCGATGCGCTTCCTCACCTTCGGAAGGTCACTGTGGGTGACGGGATTTGTCGCGGCCAATCCCCACTTGATCGCGCGCACAAACGCGGAGGACACCAGTCCCGCGACATTCCTGACCGTCTTCGGTTTCATCGGGCGCGGAGTATCGGAATTGCGCTTGTGCCCGCCGCTCTTGAGCAGCCGCGTCCATTCACGACTCAGATGAAGCGGCGTGATCTCGGTCATGTTCATCGCGAGCAATTCCGGCGCGAGGTAAGCTGCCATCTCGCGATACCGCTCAACGGTTTTCGGAGCCAGGTTTTCCTGTGCGTGCTGCGTCATGAACTCGCTGAGAAGCATTGCCAGAGTCGTCGGCATCGGCGCGGCGACGCCGCCCGTAGCAGCCTGCCTCACCAGTTCTTCTGCGCGGCGCACTGCTTCGGCGGACGTCGCCTCCTGCTTCGTTGCGAATCCGGATTCCGTTACCAGCTTTTGATTCTGGCGTGTCGATCCCGGTAAAGTGAATTGGTAGTACCAGGCCACCTTCCCCGACCGATACCTGCGTTTGTACACGGGCATGGCGTCACGTCACTTTACGCTCGGGTTCCCGCTGAAGTCCAGTCGGTAGCCCGCAGGTGCGCTCCCAGTTTTCGAAGGCGTGCCGGGTGACGATCCAGCGTCGCCCAAGGCGGATGGCGGGAATGATGCCCTGCTCCAGCATCGCGTAGACCGCGAGCCGCCCGACGGAGAGCCGGTCAGCAATCTCGGGGATCGACATCCTACTGCTCATATCTGAACCCCGGCTCTGCTCTGAATCCCGGCTCTGCGCTTCGAACACCAGCCCAGTTCCTTCAGCATCCGGTCCCGGACCTTCCACGGGTCGGCTGGGTGCCGTTCCATCTCGGCAAGCACGCTTACAGGCACAGGCTCACCCTCCGCGCGCCGCAGCTTATATTCATCCGGGATACCTGCGCCGTCGAGGTACCGGACGGGCAGGCGGTCGTGCCCAAGCGTGCGCAGCGCCTCCCGAATTTCCGGCCCGTCCAGATCGCTCCACAGACCGATGGTGATAACGCCGTCGAGTACGATTGCGCTGACGCCAGTTTGGTTGACCAGCGCTCGTGCACGGACCACAACCGGGTGCTCCGGGTCGAACGCCAGGCACGGGGATTCTGCTTTTTCGGTATCTACAGAACTGGTGACACAAGTGACAGAAGTACCCCTTGTGTCACTTCTGTCATTGTTTTCCGGTACCCCCAATCTCTCGCGCCAGGTCATGCCCCGCCACCCCCGAGAAGAGCTGGGTTGACTTCGACAACATCACTGGGGGGACGCCCGCCCGACGAATGCTGGCGGTCGATGCGGACGTAGCCATTCTGATCCAGCAGAAGGAGCGTCGGCGTCAGGGCCGTCACCCGTTTAAACAACGTCTGATGCGCCCGGAAGCAATCGCGCACAGTGAAGAAAGCGGAGCGTTGTCGAATGATCCATGAGACGATCCGTTCCGCCTTCCTGGCCTCGGGGTCGCAATCCATGAGCGCAAAAACAGCGCGGCAGTGCGGAATCAGCGCCACGGCGAGTTCGACGGCAGACACCACCGTGGGCTTCTCGATTGCCAGCGGTATATCCACGAAGCCCGCGTACTTCGCCATGTGGAAGATCGCGGCTATCCTCGCCGCAGCCCCAGGGAGTTTTGATCCCCAGTCCTTCAAATCCTCCAGGATTCCGCCATCGCGAAACTGCTGCTCCAGCCCGGTCTGAAGGTCTTTCCATTCACCGTGGGCTTCGGGCGTGAAGTGAAGGTGAAGCATCGGGTCCGGGTTATAGCCGAGAAGAGCGAAGATGCTGTTCCGGTATCGCGTCTCGATATCCGTCGGCACTGCTTTCGGGGTGAGCGCACGATACCCGAGTCGCGATTGTGGCAAGGCATAAAGGAACCGAGCGAGGAGGCCGCGTCCGCGAAAGCCCGGCTTGTCGCGCAACGATGCCAGCACATCCGGCTGCGGAGAAATGCCGACCGTGAGATGCGGCTTGTCGATGATGATGGGTGGCCTGGTGCGATCCTGTCTGTCCACCCGAATGGGCGATACAGAATGGCCCTTCAGCCACAGATCCAGGTTCGGGATGCCTTTTGAATAGCGGCCAGCCAGAATGTCGAAGATCCCGCCTTCGTCGGAGAAGATGGCGATTCGTCCGTGCTGCTCCTGCATCACGCCCGCCAACCTTTCCGGCGTGATGTCGTCACAGAAGAGCCTCGGGGTGGAGGGAACTTCCGGCAGTTCTCTCTCCAGCCCATGGATTTCCTGCTTCAGTGCGCTCGGATCGCTGCCTTTTCGGCCGGCGCTCTTCCTCAGACTCTCGATGCGGCTCTCCAGTGTGCGCCGCTCACTCAGTAGTCGCTTGCGTTCAGGTTCGATCCTCGCCGCTTCGATCCGCTCCCATTCCGCCAAAGGCGCAATCATGCGATTGACGATGGCAGTCTTCCGGTTGCCCGACTCCATCGCCGGACAACTGTACACATTCACCGGCTCCGTATAACCCGGCTCCGGCGAAACATCAGCCTTTGCCGCCACGCAGGAGGATGTCACCGCAAGTCCTATGAGCGCAGCCATCTCAAACGGAGTCTCCGTGCTCTCCGACACGGCGCGCGCCATTTCCCCCAGCCACACCGGCAGACAATGGGCGGGTATCGGGTCAGGGGCTTTGCGGCCAATCGGGATGATTTCCGGCCATCCGGCACTGACCTGCACTACGTCTGGCTCGTACCGCGTTACGCTCTGCACGATGGAACGCACTTCGGTATCTCCCAACGGAGGAGAGCAACGCTGCCGGTTCTCTTCGAGCAATGCGGCTTCGATGGCCTCCGGGGAAAGCCCGCGCCTCCTCATGGTCCCCGCCACCGATGTCAGCTTGTTGTTGCGCTCTCCGGTTGCCCACTTCCTGTCGTCCGGCGGCGCGTCCACGGGTGCGCCCTTGCGCGGCGCTGCGATTCGCGCCATGAGCCAGGCGGGGGTTTCCGCAGGAGTGAGGAGAGCTTTCGCCCCGGACGTCCCGTCCCACTCGTAGTTTTTGCCGCTGGCGTGCGCCGATGGCGGGGCGACGACATAGCCGCCATCGCCTTTCAGATCGACTCCCTGCGCCAGTTCCTTCGGCACCGGTCCTCCAGGATACCGAAGATACGTGTGCCGCCCGTCGCCACCCGTTGTGACTTCCGCCGTGTCCGGGATCGGCCCGACCCGTTCCATCAATTCGTTCCGATCTACGGGACCGCCGTTCCGCGGGTCAGAGTCAATCACCAAAAGTTGTGTGACGACGCCGGTGGGAATCCCAATGTTCGCGTTCGCCCACTTTCGCCACCATTCCGCGATCTGTTTCTTATCGGTCGTCGCCGACTTGAACCCATCGGATGTGCGCGGGTGTTTACCCTGCGACCGGCAGACCTCGTCGTCCGGGACCGCGCCGGGATTTTTTCCGCAGGAGCAGCCGTCCGGGGTCGGCGAATGAAGTGGAAACACTGGTATACCGTTGGAGCCGTACCAGGAAGCCGCCTTCTGCAAGCGTCTCTCCTGGCTCACTGAGTCCCCCTCAATAACTGCTCTACCGCTGCCAATGCCGCCGCCTGAAAATTGCGTCGCTTGTCGGGGCTGGTGAAATCAATCACCGGGGAATAGCTGGTCGAACCGTCATCTTTCGTGTATTGGCGCGACGGCAGCCCGATCCACCTGGCACCGTCTTTCTGGTGGAGCGCGCAATTGTGAATGACCAGCCCCGATGGTAAAGTAAGGGACAGAAAGCCACGAAGCGTGTTCTTTTCGTATGGCTTCCAGTTCGTCACTAAGAGTTCGCGATGCCCGCCGGTTGCCACGGCGGGTTTCTTGTTTTCAGGCACGCGCTATCGAACCTCCAGTGGTCGCAATGCCGCCGCCCGAAGGCACGCTGGCAACATACTCCTGGAGGTCGCGCATCGGATACCTGATCGAACTTCCGATGCGTATCCATCTGGGTCCGCCGCCGACAAGCCTCCAGCGACGGAGCGTCGAAACCGAGATATTGAGGAACTCCGCAGTTTGAAGATCGGTTAGTTGCTGTTGGCTGAGAATTAGTGGGCTTGCGTATGCAAGCGATTCGTTACCCATGCCCCGATGCTAAGAGGGAAATGGATGAAAAACTGCTACCGAATAAATGAGCCTTCGGTACCGAATAAATCGGATTTTTTCAACCCCTGCTTTTACGGGGCTTCTGGGCGCTCCGTGATGCTGGAGCAACCTGTTTTGACAGTTTCTTTCGGTATGCCTTGAGATGAGCTGGGACGTTCTTCACTTGCTGGGGCAGTGGAAACTTTGTGTTGTAGATCAAAACAGCTGCATCGCGGTTCGAGCCGCCCGACTCCTTCTTCTTCGCTGCCGCCGCCATTCGGTCATCGGGTATTGTCTGAGGCCGTCCTCGCTTGCGGCCCTTCCCGTGCAACGTCGCCGGGTTCGTCCCGTTCGCCGCCGGACCCGCGTCATCACGGGTCGATTTTTCTCCGCTCGGTTCCTCTGCGCCGGTCTGGTTTGCTTTGGAGAAGCCGCCTTCCGCCGCGTGCTTCCATCCTTCAGCCCGTAGTCTCAGAGCTGCGTGCGACAAGGCTTCGCCGGTGATCGCGCCAACGTGCCACACGGAAGCCCGATCCTTTTCGGGAATCTTCGTCCACGGGTTCGCCCCCATGACGAACAGTGCAAAACCCCGGTCCAGTTCTTGGCGCATCGGTTCCGCCAGCCATGGGTACTGAGTCAAACCGTAACGGACGAACCGAGCGATATCGGAGCGCAGTTCGGATTCAAATTCCTCAACTGAAGCGCACACGGCCAGGCACTCCCGCGCCACCAGATTGAATTGATGGACCACAACCTCCCGCAGAAGCTCCGCGTCGTGAACCGGCCCGCTCCTGCTCGCCTCACGCTCCAGCTTCGGCAGGTACTCCGCCAGAAACGCCGCCGTCTCTGCTTCCATACGGACAAGAGCATCCTTCGGCAGTTTGCCGATGATACCCGCCGCGTCTTTCCCCACCTTCTCCGGTTCGAAGGCACGGGCCAAGAGGTCCTCGCAGAACTCAGCTGATTCTTGGAACACATGCGGAATGCTCCCGCTTTCGCCAAGCGGAATATCGGAGAAATCGACCTGGCGATCCGCTTCCATAAATTGTCTGAACCGTGTTGCCGTTTCAAATACAAGGATCTGCTGGAAGCCTCTTTTTTCCTTTCGCATGAGGTCGAGCCATACCCGGTAGGGGGTCCCCGGTTCATTCAGCTTGCCCAGTAATCCGACCGCGCTTCGGGCCGCTTCCTTAAACAGCTTCCCTGCCTCCGCGCTGGCTTCTTCCGGGCTGTGACCTGTTTCGGAGCGAGAGAAAGTCCATCGGTCCTGGCGCGCGTCCCAGTCCGCCGAGACGTCGGGATGCTCAACTGCGCCTTGCTGGAATCTCGCGCGAACGTCTTCCCAGGTTGCTAAGCTTGACATCGCTCCCTCTGCGATCCCTGGAGAGAAATTGCCGCCAACCGGACAGGGTATCCGGCTTCTCGCCTGGCCGGGCTAGGCGGCTACAACGAGTTTAGCGGGGAATGTTTTCTGCCCCGTAGTTCGTCGGCGTCGGCTGTTTCGGCCCCCGCAGTCCGCTAAGGTCCCAGACAAAGTGTGCCGCAGGGAGGCCAGCGATACAATCCTCTCTTCATGAACAAGTGGGTACTTTTGAGATCTCTCCGCGTATGTTTGCGTGTCGCGATCTGGCCATTGGCACTCGTGTTCGTCGGTGGGTTTCCGATACGTCAGGGCGTGGTGCTCGGGCTGTTACTGGCGTTGTTGGCTTTCGCAATGACCGACAAGCCGGTTGCGCGCTTCATGCCTTACCGGATTTGGATCTCGCCCAACTGGTATCAAATCCTGACCGACTTCAATCTGATCGGCAGCCTCGAAGAGTGGCGGTCGATTCGAGACTCCGTCGGGTCTTCGACCGACCACTACAGCGTGTTGCGCGATGGCGTTCAGTTCACGGTCGTGCAGCAAGGCGGGCGCGAAGGCCCGCTCCCAGCATTTCACGGGGAGATTCATATCGCATGGCAGGAGGTCGGGGACTTCGATGCCGGAATGAACGAGGGGCACCCGCCCCTGATCTTCTGGAATCAACAACGGGTGTTCGGTACCGAGTTTGGCTTCAGTGCGGAGATGGCCCCGATACAGTTTGACAGATCGGGACTGATCCAAAAGGCGATGGAGGCCGGGTATCAGCCAGCCGGTTTTTTCATGGGGATGCACTGCACCTACACCGGCAATCCGCGTGGACCAAAGTACCGGCCCGGAGTACTTGGTGGCCTCGATTTTGGAATCGAGGTGCCGGACGGATGGTGGAAAAAGATTAAGGACTCATGCCCCCCAGTGGTGCGACTGGATGACTCGCGCGCAGGCTCCGTGCGGCTTACTCTTGCAACGCTTCCGCTCAGCGAGTTCACTGTCTATCGGGACTCGGGGGATCGGTGGACAAATGAGTACATCGGCAAAACAGGACCGCAGTTCAGAAAGCGAAGAGATGAACTGCGAGAACAGTTGGGCTGGAAAGGAAGCGGCCCAACATCCATCGAACACAGGTACTTCTATGTCGAACACCGAAGCATCTGATGGTCATTATCCAGGTGGCAGTCAGGCTTCAAAGAGGCGAGCTTGTGCGCACTTTCGGCGTCCAGCCCCGGATAAGATCTTGAGCTTCGGCAATCTGGGCTTCGGACATCGTCGATTTGATCCGGTCCCGGTTGATCTCTGCTTCCGCGTCACCCTGAGCCGCAGCCAGGCTGCACCACATATAAGCAGCCACCGGGTCTTTAGGTACGGCGTCGCCATTGGCATGAATCACGCCCAGGTTGTATTGAGCAGCCGGATACCCTTGCTCAGCAGCCGCACGAAATAACATCGCCGCCCGAGCGTGATCTGTGGCTACACCGTTGCCGTCCCAATACATCAAGCCCAGGTTATACAGCACACAGGCATTGCCCTGCTCGGCAGCTTTACGCCACCAGGTGACAGCCTCGGCTGAATCTTTCGGAACACCGTTCCCTGTCGCGTACAGTAGCCCCAAGCGGAACTGCGCTTCACTGTTGCCTTTCTCCGCTGCCTTGCGATACCAGCCAACTGCTTCTGACGGCTCACCGATATCGTTGTATGCCTGGCCTAAAAAGCACTCCGAGTCAGCATCGCCAGATTCTGCCACTTTTCGAAGCCATGCTAAGGCCTGAGCGTTATCTTTCGGAACGCCTTCGCCATTGTAGTAAAGGCACGCTATGGCTCGTTGAGCGGTTAGATCCCCGCGCTCAGCAGACTCGCGATACCACCGAGCCAAATCTGCAAGGTCAAAACCAGTGTGGGGTCTGAACAGGGTCGATGTCCTGAGCGCATCCTTCAGAGCGCAAATCGTGGAGGCGTCGGCGAAGAGGTTTGGAGAAGCGCATTGTTCGAGTTCGCGCAGGAGAGCATACGAAAGACCACGCAGATTGAAAACCTTCTCCCTATCGTCCAACAGCACGGCTACGTCCATCCAATATTCCGCGCCTCGCAGCAGAGCGAACAGTGTCTTGTTGGAGCTGTCCGTCGTGCTTTGCCAAACCTCTTCGATCCGGCGGACGCTTGCCTTGGCGCTGCCGTATATGGCCGACGCTTGAATGCCACGAGTATGATCCAGGAGCGCTCTCCCGCAGTTGGGTACGTGCTTTGTTGGTTTCAGCGCAGCCACTCTGTCAGCGCCAAGTGTGCCGATGAGATGGTCATAGTAGGCTGCGACCCCGCGCGCGAACTCCTCGCGTAGCGACTGCCTGGACAAAGGCAGAGACGCGATGAACTGAGTCAATGAATCCACGGGTTGATGGGCGAGCAACGTCTGCTCAATATCGGTCGCGGCGGCATTCTGACCACCGACCCCACGTTGCAGTATGCGCGCGACTGTCAGTTGTATCTTGCGGAAGTCCATTAGGATTCTCGCCCCGTGCCGCGCTCGCGCGATGCATCCCGGTCTCCCGCATGAACGAAGCCCAGCCCGATCCACGTCAGGGTCCTGATGGTTCCCCAAGGGAGGAAGAAGCCAAGCACTGGAAATAGGGGAATGAGAACGTAGGCCCAAATACCGGGCGGGTCAATTCGATGCACCTTGTCCCCACCAGAAGTTTCAATGTCCCTGACGTTAGCGACCGTCGCGTCACAGTTCCGGCCATCGAAGTAAATGGACTTAATCCCGCCCTCGCCATTCTTAACGCTCCATCCGTCTTCGGAGCCGCAGAGGGCGGCAAATTCGTCGTAAGGTGGCGATGCGCTCTCCGTGGCGGCTTTCTGCTCGAGCAAACTTCTGTAGGCTTCGAGTTGCTCGTTCGACAGATTGGCCAGAGTCTTTCTAGGCGGCAGCTTAACTCGCGGTTGAATCGGCTTTCCGTTCTCATCCCACGCTTTAAGCGATGCCCTGTCTGGCTGGACCGGAACGCCGCCAAATCGGTCACGCTTCCCTGCGGTGGCGCTTCTAAGAAAAGCGACCTCCTTTGCCACGACCGGAGACGAAACCAGCGAGTGAAAACTCTTGTACTCGGCCCGCTCCTTCAGCAGCGGTTGCAACTGGACATACGCAACAAGCGCGCCCGCGCAGGCCCCGAGCGCTCCGGCCACCAGCCCCAGGCGCCGCATTCCTTCACTGACATTCAATGGCGTCACTTTCCCTTATGCAGCGTGGCGCGCCATGCACGATGATCGTAATCACGGCGTTCGCTGGCTTGTCCTGTTCGTCGAATACTTGGCGCGCCGTGCGCTGAGGTTTCCACGCCCTTGATTTTACGCCCGTCCACCCATTTGCCCCGCCCGGCGAGCCCGGATTCCCTGTAAAGGGGAGGGTACCTTACAGGCACAGGGAGGGCATAGGGGGGATGCTTTTCGGCGCACGTCCGGCAAGTCTCTCGCCAAATCGAATCCAAACCTGCTGCACGGGTTGTGCCGGGGAGGATCGGCGCACGTTTCACGCCCCCAGGTTCAGCTTGATCGCGTCGTTCGGCGCGTGGGCCAGATCCTGTTTGGTCCCGAGGTACCGCTCCGTCGTCTGCACCGATGAGTGGCCCAGCAGCAACTGGATCTGTTCCACTTCGCCGCCGGCCGACCGACACAGCTTCGCCATCGTTCTTCTCAGGTCATGCGGTGCGATGTCCGGCAGCCCCGCGCCCGCAGCGTACGTCTTGAGCGTCTGCCACACCACCTTCTCACTCATCCGATCCCCGCAAACCTGATCGCCCCGATTGACGGGCCGGAACAAATGGCCCTCCGTTACGCCTGCGACCGCAGTCCATGCGTCAATCGCGCTCTTCACCCACGATGGCATCGGGATCGTCCGCACGCGCCCGTGCTTGCCGACAAGGTCCACGATGCACCAGCGGCTGTCCCGCTGCTGGACATGTTTCATCGTCAGATTCGCCAGTTCGGACCGGCGCAGCCCGCAGCCGAGCAGCGTGGCGAACATAGCCCGGTCGCGCAGCCCTTTCTTCGTGCTCGCGTCCGGGGCGTTCAGGAGCGCCTGCGCCTGCTGGAGCGAGAGCCAGTTCCCGACGCGGACCCCGTGCGCCCGGATGCCCTTGATACGGGCGATCCCCGACGCCACTTCCGGCGCGAGCAGGCCGTTGTCTGCCGCCTCGACCGCCAGCTTGCGGACGGCTGTGATTCTGACGTTGATCGAAATCGGCCCGAGCTTCCGGGCTTCGAGCGCCACCCGCCAGGCGGTGACCGTAGCTTTAGTGAAGCCCGCAGGCCGAGGCTCCTGCTGGAACCAGGCGATGAACTCATCCAGCCCGAGATTGTAAACCCGGCGTGTAATCGGGGAGGAGACGCTGTCCAGCACCAGCGACTTCAGTCTGTGCCAATCCGATGCTCTGTCTGCTACTGCCAGTTCGTTCATCATAAGTCCTTTCGTTCCCGTTATCTAGCAATATCGGAAGCTATCAGGACCTTAGCTCTGGTCGGCGACGATAGCAACGGCAATCTGAGGGGATGGCTATTGTTTCGGCGCGCAGCCGACGCCCGGTCGAATTCCTGAACATTCAACTTGCATGTCTCCGCGACCGGAGTGATGAATGTGCTGATCGCGGCAGACGCCGCACAAGGAGATCGGAACAATGAAGAGCTTTACGATTGATAACGAAACGAACAGCATCACCATTTACGCGACGGCGGCTGAAGCCAAAGTCGTCCCGGAGGCCGAGTATTTCGCCAGCGAAGGCGCGCTGGCGAAGCTGGCTGCAAACTGGCCCGCCGCCCGGCTGGTTGAGGTCTACAACAGCCTGCCAGGCGAAACGCCAGTGCGCAAGTTCAAGGATCGCGCCACCGCCGTATCCCGGATCTGGAAGGCGATTCAGCGCCTCGGCGAAGCGCTGCCGCCCGAGCAGCCTGCAGATGAGCTGGTGGTCGAGACGCCGGATGCGGTGGTCGCCGCCGAGCCTGAGGCCGAACAGATACCCGGCCCGGAACCCGAAGCTGGCGCGCCCGTTGTGCCACACACGCCCGACGCCGCGCCCGAGGAGGCCCCTGCTACCAACGACGCCACGTCGCTGCCCGGCGCGCCCGTAGCGGCCCCCGAAAACAAAGGGCTGCTGCGCCTCCTTGCCCGAGCCTTCAAGGGATTGACACCCGAGCAATCGGAAGAGAAGTGGGATGCGCTGAAGAACGCGCTCGCTACGCTGAAGCCCGAGCAATCCAACAAGGGCGCAAAGACCGGAGCGCCTCGGGAGGGCAGCAAGACCAGCCAGGTGATCGCGATGCTGAAGCGCGAAGGGGGCACGACACTGGAGGAGATCATGGCCACGATGGAATGGCAGCAGCACACCACGCGTGCAATGCTCAGCGCGGGCGGATCACTGGTAAAGAAGCACGGGCTGGTGGTAACCAGCGAGAAGGTGGGCGACAAGCGAGTTTACTCGATCAAAGCCTGAGCCAATCGAAGATCATTTCCTTCGCGCCGCCGGATTCAAAATCCGGCGGCTTTCTTCGTTTTGGCTTGTGCGCTGCTTCGATTGATCCTCCCGCGCCGCCCCGAGCGCCAACCGACTGCACGGGCTCCGGGTCACCCGCGCCTGCGGAGGTTAGAATAAATCGCCATGATCATCTCCCTCACGCACGTTTTTCATTGCAAGCATTGCGGATCGCCCATAGTGATCCCGCACGAAACGCTTGGACAGCCATTCTCAGATCCAGCGTACGGAGGTGCGGATTATCCGTCTGCATTTGTTGCATGTAGGCACTGCAAGCATGTTGGAAGCTACTCACTGCGTGAAAATTCTCCAGATCGTAACCCGCTGGACCGCGTGGAAGGACCACGGCCCCCCGACGCAGAGACGGTTCACGTAGGATGGCTGCGATGCGATGAAAAGGGTTGCATAGTTCCAAAACCACTATTCGCACAGTGGAGTTTCTCCAGTACCGAAGGGGAGCGGAGAGCCGATATAACAGCTTGGCTGTGGGACGGCTTGCGCTGCCCGGAGGGACACTCCATACTGAAGCAGGGCAATTGATTTCGGGACCGATCAACGTCTTGTTCCCCATCCGCTTATTCTCCCGGCGCTCCGTCCACAATAATCGTGACCCCTGGTTTGGTGGGCTTGCCGTTCTCGTCCAACATCTGATGCTCTAACGTGGATCTTTCGCGCCATCCCATCCGGGTCTTGGCCCAGAAGCACAGCGCCCATCCTTCGCCAGCCTGCATGGCCCTGACGATTCCCTGGCTGCACAGGCCATTCACCTTTGCCACGCCGATTGCCAACTCATGCGAGAAATGCTTGCGGAGTGTCTTCGGGTCGATCCCCTTCTGGCCGAGGCAGGGGGCGATGTCCTCCTGCTTGACCCCGGCCGCCGTCATGACCATCACCGTCGTGCGGTCACTTTCCGTGGGTTCGTAGCGGGGCTTGCCCGCGCCGGGCCGCGCGCCACCCCTTTTAGACGCGGGAGATATCAAACGCCCACCTCCTCGACTTCTTCATTGATCGCGGCCTGCTCTCCCACCTGGGGCTGGGTGCGCTCGTGTTTCATTTCCGAATACGTGCGCCCGTCGCCTTCGAGCCGGGCCTGCTGACCGCTCAAGGTCTGCCAGCGGAGAACCACCACGTCCACGTACTTCGGATCGAGTTCCAGACCGCAGCAGGCGCGCTCGGTGAGTTCGGCGGCGGCGAGCGTGGTGCCGCTGCCGAGGAATGGCTCGTAAACCAGGTCGCCACGTTTTGTGTGGTTCAGCATCGGGCGTCGCATCAGTTCGACAGGCTTCTGCGTGGGGTGATCGAACTTGTCCTCCTTCGATCCGCCCATGATGAACTTCGGAGACGGGCATCGCCAGATCGTAGAGTTCTCGCCGGGCTTGCCGAACCACGGGGCGTTTTTCTTTCGGACGTACCAGCATGGCTCATGTTCGAACCAGTAGTGGGTCCGAGTCAGGACGATCCTTGTCTTATCCCAAATGATCTGCTGATGATGAAGGAACCCGGTGCGCAACAGGCCGTCGAGGACCTCGCGCGTGAATGCGGAGGCGTGCCACACATACGCCACCTGGAGACTCGGCACAAGCTCAAACGCCTCGGACCAATCGGCTCTGGTGTCCCCGGAAATCGTTGTCTCGGTATGGCCCGCCGTGCGGCGCTTCATGTAACTCGGCTCGGCGGGTCCATGACCATTCAGGCCCGCCCGGTCGCGCCACTCGGAATCCAGTTCGATCCCGTAAGGCGGGTCCGTCACCATCAGCGATGGCTTGCGCTGGCCCAGCAACCGAGCGACATCCTCCGCGCTGGTGGCGCTACCGCACAATACCCGGTGCGGCCCACACAGCCATAGGTCGCCCGGTCGCGAAACAGGTGTTTCCGGCACGCGAGGCACTTCGTCCTCAGCATCGTTCTGGGTCAACGTGAAGGCGTCGATCTCGCGCGAATCGAAGCCCGTTAGCGAGAGATCAAACTCCAGCGCTTTCAGTTCGCCGAACTCCAGTGCCAGCGCATCGAGATCCCAATCCGCCCATGTGACTGAGCGGTTGACCATCAACCGGAAGGCCCTGACCTGCGCGTCGGTCCAGCCATCGCACAGGATCACCGGCAGTTCCACTATCTTCTCCGCGACGGCGGCTTTCAGCCGCAGATGGCCGTCGATAACCTCGCCGGTTGATCGCGCGAGCACCGGAATTGCGAAGCCGAACTCCCGGATACTGGCGCGCATCCGGTCTACGGCTTTGTCGTTCTTCCGGGGATTGCGCTCGTAGGGTTTCAACCGACCGATGGGCCAGTATTCGACCGTCAGCTTTTGGCAGTCGGAGGCAGGGGAAGCGCCCTTCGCCGATTCGTGCTTCGGGTTGATCTGGCTACCAGGCCGCATATCTCACGCACGATTATAGCGGCGGGGGCAGGCCCTGTAAATCGCTGCAAGTAAGCGAGTTACCATCCGTTGCCCACAGTTGATAATGACGACTAACGAAGCACCATCCTGCGTCCGAGACGGCGACCACCTGACAACCCGAAGTGACAACCTGCGTAAGCGCTTCTGACTGCGCAAGCTGCGCTATATTTCTACCCGCCGCGCGGGGGGCGAAGGTCAGGTCCCTGAGATTCTCGCGGGCGTGGGCAGGGACGGAGTTCCCGCGCTTTCGCGCCCGTGTGGCCCACGTCGCGCCGTTTGGCCTCGGGTGGCCCGTTGTTAGACCCGCCCTCTCCGGTCGTGCGTCGCGGCTGGCGTGGAAGGATTACAGCGGCTAAGTTCGTTCGATGAAGAGCGGGAATGTTTCCGGGGAAAGCCTCTGGGCCGTTGCGCGTCACAGCGCGTCACAGCGCATTCCCTGTAACTCTATGAAACCTTGGTAGCGCTAACGGGAATCGAACCCGTATTTAAGCCTTGAGAGGGCTCTGTCCTAACCGTTAGACGATAGCGCCACGGACACGACTCAGCATATCAAACGCTGGCTGCCCTCGTTGACTTCAGAACGGCCAGAGGCGGCTGTTGGTGGGACTCCAGCTGGCTCCTGCAGTGACGCGGAATTCGTTTCCCGCTCCAGGAGCATCAAAGATCGCGAAGTGGCGGTAGTTGAAAGAGAAGACGCTCGAAATCCCGCGCGGGAAGGCTCTTGAGACGGAGACCGTCACATATTGACTGGTGTATTTCCCGAGCGTCTGGGCCTGCGAAGAAAGTGTGCTCTGGCCGGCGCCAAGACCAACGCTGTAACGCCGGAAGAATCGGGCGTTAAATCCAGCACTAATGGTTCGCTGCTGGGAGGTAAGAAACACTCCATTGCCAGGGGTGATTCCGTCAGCGTAGGACACATTAGCGGTTCGCGCACCCCGGAAATCATGTACAAATTCAGCCGAAATATCTGCTCCGTTGCTGGCATGATAGGCATCGATAATGCCCGATGACTGTCCAAGCAGGGCCACAATCAGAGGATCGAGAATGGGGACCGTTTCGAGTCCCAGCGTTTCCGTATGCGATATGCCACCCCGGAAGCGTAGCTGAGTCGATTTGGTGAGAGCGTTCGAATAGATCCCGCCGACCGTGTGAGTATCGCTCTGCCCCGTTCCCTTTGGATAAAGGTAATAACTGAACGAGTAATACGCACCAATGGTTGTTTTGCGCGTCAGCCGGTAATTCACATCCGCGTTGGCTTGCTCGCCCGTAACGCCGATCAGGGCTGAGGCGTCCCGAACCGTCGTAAACCAGGCACCCCCAAAGCTAAAGGACAAACGGGCATTCTGCTGCCACTCGAGCGCAACATGTGTATTCAGCTGTTTGGTTCCATTATCGAAGATCTGAACATCGGGACTTGTGCTGAGGTTAATGTTGGCAATCGTGGTCTCAGCGGCCACCGCAGGATTCTGTAAAGCGTAATTCTGGCTGAGTATGCTCCCTGTAGCACTGACCTGCAGAGAGAGCCGGCGCGTTATTACATGAGAATAATCGAGATTAAGACCCATGTTCGATCCGCTTGCAGCTTGAGCACCGCCCGTTGTGTAATTGCCCTGAAAGCTGAGACCGAGCTGATCTTTCCGCCAGTAATGCCGTCCACCAAAACCCCAGGTGATCTGGTTGCCGAATGAGCTGGTGTCATTGATTGAGCCGGCCTGATCGGTGCTCGCGGAGACCACCCCTGAGTCATAAACAGTACTGACACCCAGGGCTTCGTGCCACTTGAGCGTTTCAGGGGTGAAGGGCCGGTTCAGCGAATAGCTGCGGCTAAGAACGGCAGGTCCTGTATATTCCTGCGCCGCTGCGGAATCGCCATCGCCAATCACCTGCGGTCCACGCCGCGATGCCGCATCCTGGTTGGAAGCCGCGATTGAATTCGGCAGAGGAGCCGCAGCTTGCGACGGGCTGTTCGACTGCGTTGGATCAGGCGTATTCTGTGTGGGATTAGCCTGGCCCGAATCCGGAGTCACGTCGGGCGTGCGGTCGAGTGGATCAAACTCCTTCACCTGTCTGGCGCGTTCTTCTTCAGGCGTCAGCGGCCGCTTGTGCTCGGCCTCCGGATCAACTGGATCAGCCGGAGCTGCATTCTGACTCTGCTCGGGCACTTGAGGCGTTGGCTGGCCATGCAGTGTAGCCGCAGCCAGAAGGAAAACGCTACAGAGACATGCGCTTAGGCGCAATCCGGACATAATTGAAGTCTGGCGTGCCCCCCCGGGGCTGTCAAGCTCCAGAGTCCCGCCGCTGTCCCGCCAGTATCATCGCGATATGCAGTTTCATACGGAATACCTTACGTTTCGGACGAAGAACCACCGAGAGTACATTAACATCACTCCTCAAGTTGAGGCGGCGCTGCGCAAGAGTGGCATTCAGGAGGGCATGATTCTGGTTTCCGCCATGCACATTACCGCCGGTGTTTACGTGAATGACGCCGAAAGCGGCCTGATTCAGGACATCGACGAGTGGCTTGAACAAATCGCGCCTTTTCGCGAAGACTACCGTCATCACAGGACGGGGGAATCGAATGGCGACTCCCATCTGAAAAGCATTCTGGTCCATCATGAGGTCATTGTGCCGGTGACCGCGGGCAAGCTTGATTTCGGACCCTGGCAACAGGTTTATTACGCGGAATTCGACGGGCAACGCGCCAAACGCGTCCTGATCAAGGTCATGGGCGAATAGGCGGTCGCGTGCCGGAGTTACCTGACGTTTCGGTCTATATTGAGGCGCTGGCGGAGCGGATTACCGGCCATCGCCTGGAGCATGTCCGGGTGAACAGTGCGTTCCTGCTGCGAACCGTAGAGCCGCCGCTCGCGGCCGTGGAGGGAAAACAGGTGACCGGGATTCAACGCGTAGGCAAGCGGATCGCGATCGGCGTCGAAGGCGATCTGTGGCTGGCGATCCATCTGATGATTGCCGGACGCCTGCACTGGCGCGAAAAACCTGGCGCAAAACTGGCGGGACGGCAGATGCTCGCCGCATTCGATTTCGCGCACGGATCGGTGACCCTTACCGAGGCCGGCGCAAAGCGCAGGGCGTCAATGCATGTGGTCCGCGGCAATGACGGACTCGCTTCTCTGGACGCCGGCGGCATCGACGTTTTAACGGCAACGTTAGAAGTGTTTCGCACGGAACTCAGCCGCGAAAATCATACTCTCAAGCGCTCCCTGACTGACCCCAGAGTTCTGAGCGGCATCGGCAATGCCTACTCGGATGAAATTCTGCACGCGGCACAGCTCTCTCCTCTGGCACAAACGCAAAAGCTGAAACCCGAAGAGTGGCACCGGCTTTTTGAGGCAACTCAAGCCACGCTGCAGATGTGGATTGAAAAGCTGCGCACCGAGGCGGGAGGTAAATTCCCTGAAAAGGTCACGGCATTCCGCGAAGATATGGCGGTCCACGGCCGTTACGGTCAACCGTGTCCGCGGTGCGGTGAAAAAGTGCTGCGCATCCGTTACGCCGATAACGAGACCAACTATTGTGCGCGTTGTCAGACCGGCGGCAAAGTACTGGCGGATCGCGGTCTATCGCGGCTGCTGGGATCCGACTGGCCACGTAGTCTTGAGGAACTGGAAGCGCTCAAGCGGCGGTGATTCATGAGTTCCGCAAACACCAGTGCTGGGTCGGACCACGGTGCGCTCCTCAGACAGGGAACAAACTGACTGGCATCGCCTAAACCTTCGGGGAACAATACCGCAGCATTGCGCGATAGTGCCAGCGGCACCTGAGTCTCATGAGCGCCGGTCTCATTGGCGTCTGCCCAGTGCCTCAGCGCGAGCGCAAAATCCACTCCCGCAAGGCGCCCAAGGTGACAGCAGGGGTCAGGCCAGGGGTTAAAGCTCGCCAGTGAAACTTCATCGCGATCTCGATTGAATGTGAATTCGATATGGCAAAGACCGGTGAACTTCAACAACCGTCCCGCCCTTTCCACAGTCTTGTCGAGATCAGGATGGCTGAACACTTCGATGGCTGCGCCGCGATTCAGATAGCCGAACCAGCAGCGCGCTTCCCCTTGTTCATAAAAGAGTGCGATGGAGCCGCAGTCCCCATGGTGTTTCTGTACCAGCACAGGCGGAGCGGGATTCAGTGCTTTGATCTCAGCCGGACTCCCTGCATAGCCACCCGGTTTCAGGAACACTGGAAAACCCAGAATCTGAGCCGCGTCGAGGGCGGCTTCGAAAGAGTCGCAGAGTTCACAGGCCGGCATGCGTATCCCGGCTTCCACTGCGTCGAGGAGAAACTGGACCGGTTCAAGGGCGAAAGCGCGCGACGATGGCTCGTCCGCCGGCACGATGAGGTCAGGCTTTCCCGTTATCGTTGTCGAGGATATGCGTTGGTGAACAAAGCGTGAGCGCATCCCCGTAAGACTGGCCGGCCCAATCAGCCAGACTTCATAGCCCGCGTCATGAAACAGGCGCGGCAAGCGGCACAGCGCGCTGGTATCGAGTTGGGCAACGATTCCGACGCGCATCATGGGGATAGGGAGGGCGAAGCCTCAGCCGTTTTGCGTTTGCGGATTTAGCGAATTTTGCGACGATGCCGAATTCGGATCCCAGAGAACTTCGGGTACACCCATCTGATGGCTGGCCCAGCGGCTCCAGACGAACAACGCGTCGCTCAGACGGTTCAGGTATTTCAGGCTGGCCTCATCCACCGCGGCGTGCGAAGCGAGTTCGACCAGGATTCGCTCAGCCCTCCGGCAAATCGTGCGGCAGACGTGCAGTTCGGCGTTGAGGCGGGAGCCTCCGGGCAGCACAAAGGAGCGGAGCGCGGGCAGGCCTTCATTCATCGCGTCGATCTCGCGTTCCAGTTGTTCGGTTTCGGCCGCGGTAATGCGCGCCTGTTTAGGATGTATGTCTTCGGGGAGCGTGGCCAGAATGGCGCCGAGATTGAACAGCTCGTGCTGGACACGCAGAAGAATCGCCGAAAGCTCAGGTAGTCTCGACGCCGAATCGCGGGCGAGGCCGATGAAACTGTTGAGCTCGTCGACGGTACCGAAGGCTTCAATCCGCAGATCGTGCTTGGGTACGCGCTGCCCGCCGGCGAGGCCGGTCTGGCCGGCATCGCCTGTGCGGGTATACACGCGCGTGATCGAAATGCGGGGCGTTCCGAAGCCCGAAGCTTCCTGATTAGACACTGTGCTTTTATTATCGCGCCCGCGCCAGACTCCACTTCAAGCCCACCACCACGTTGAGCAGCGGCGCCGGAAAACCGTAGATTTCTTCGTAATGGCGATCGAGTGCATTGTGGAGGTTGGCATAGGCCGTCAGATTATGAAAGACACGGTAGTTCACGTTCAGGCCGAAAACAACGTTGCCTGGATTAGTGAAGATTCCCCCGTAAGCACCATAGTTCGGCTCTACGTCGAGCGAACGTCCGCGCAAATAGTTCGTGACATTTACGTCGAACTTCTTCCAGTGGATGTTCGCCAGCGCCGACCCATTCTGCTTAGGACGGCGCAGCAAAGGTTGGCCCAGATAGAAATACTGCTGTACCAAACCGATACCGCCATCGAGCGAGAGCACTTCTGTTTCGAGCCACATGTAATTCGCGCGGAGAGAAAACCACGAAACCGGACGGACCTGGGCGCTGAACTCACCACCTTCCGCCAGAGCGTTGCCTACATTGTCGGTCTGATACGAAGAAATCACGGCGAGATTTCCGCCCAGTCCCACAATCAGATCTTTATAGCGGTTATGGAACCACGTAGCGTCGAGCGAGAGACGGTTCGCCAGAAAGCGCTCCTCGATGCCGATGTCATAGCTTTCCGTACGTTCTGGTTTGAGATAGGGATTATCCGTGAACGCAAGGTCCGAACCGCCCGGCGGACGAATTCCCGTTCCGAAAGATGCGTGCAAACGCGTATTGGCATCGATTGCGTACGTGCCGGAGATCTTCGGATTGAACTTGTCGTCAGTAGCCTCGGAAAATCCGGGCCGCGGAGCCAACTGGTAAATCTCCTCACGAGCGCCCAGATTCAGGAAAAACTTCTTGAATAGAATGATTCGGTTCTCGAGATAAATCCCTTCGTTATCGCGGCGCAGCAAGTAAGGGTTGAGATTCGCATCCGCAACATAGGTGTTACGCACCTCTTCGCGTGAGAAGGAAAAACCGCCGGCGAGAGTCCAGAAAGAAGTAATATTCCAGGTCTCGCGCGCATCGCTGAACACCCGGATGTCCTTGTTAAAGCTGTTGCCATAGGGACTCGCGTAAAAGCTATTGTTCAGGAAGAAGCCCGCGGTTACGTCCTGCCGAAACTTCGCGTTGAAATCGTTCTGATAATGCACACCATAGGTTGACGTGTTGTTCTTGCTGCGGCTGATCAAATCGATTCCCGGATAGAGGCCGAGGGGATTCGATCCGTAGGGTCCGGGCTCACCTACGTCATTCGAATCGAAATCGCCGAAAGCAAACAGACTCTGTGAACGCCAGCGGCGCTCGATGGAAAGAAAGCCGTTGTCGTTGCGGTAATCGCTGTTCTGAACGGGACCATTGTCGTTGAGAGCCGACGCCGACGCGGAAACACCCCACCCCTTGTAGAGGTACGAACCGCTGCCCGCGAAACGGCGTTCTGCGAGGCTGCCGCCTTCCGCAAGAAAATCCAATGAAGGACCGTTATCAGGCGATCTTGTCGTGAGATCGATTTGGCTGCCAATCGCGTAAGAGCCGCTCACCGCCGACTCGGGGCCTCTTGTCACATTAATCTGCGAAATGAAGTCGGACGGGATCTGCGAAAAATCGACCAGCCCACCGTAATAGAAGCTGTTAATCGGGATACCGTTCAGCGTCACCAGGTTGTAGGTGGGATCTGAGCCTCTTACAAACAAATCGGCAACCGACCCGCGTGGACCTTCCTGCTCGAAAAACATGCCAGGCAACTCGCGCATCAGATCGAATGCCTGCGCTTCGTTGCGCTCGCGAATTTCGGCGCTGGTAATGACGCTTGTGCTGGCACCTTGCTGACTGGCGGGTACATCGATGGCAGAGCCCGTGACCCGGATGGAATCCGCTTGAGGAGCCAGCGCCAGGGGAATAACCTGGGCCGCCTCCGGCATCGTAACCGTCTGAAAACCGGTCGCCGTTACCCGGAGCTGAACATCCTCGTACAGAGGAGAAATATTGAAATCGAACTGGCCGTGATCATCGGTAATCTGCTGCGTGATTACGCCGGTTAGATTGACGGCGGCCACGATGGCGCCGGGGATGGGACTCTGTGAAGGGTCGACAACGACCCCTTTGATTTCCGCCGCGTTGAGCGCACTGGCGCACACGGCGAACGTGACGATTCGCGTAAATAGGTTCATATTTCGGGCAGCCCGGAGCTGCCGTCCTTTCCGCCGCAAGATTGTTTCCGGGCTGGTTCGCGAGGGCGAACTGCCGGAATCACCAAGGCCGGTCTCCTGACTTGCGCCTCAACGAATTCGCTCGCCTTCCCATCCCCGAAAGGACAGTGGCTTGATGAGCGGATTCTCCGCGCTTACAGTGGCTGGGGCCGTGCTGGATTTTCACCAGCTTCCCAATACAACGCCTTACGTGCCGCTTGAAGCCCTATCAGAGTAGCAGATCATCCTGAATAGATAAAATGTGTTAACGGATACGAATGGTGGAGTATTTAGGCGCTCTGTCCTCAGATATTCCGCTAAACTTCCGGCTGAGGCGCACATGGCGGGCAAGGGAACGACTGTTCTGGTGGTGGATGATGAACCGGAGGTCAGGAAACTAGTGTGCTCCATGCTGGTGCGTCAGGGATACCGTGTACTGAGTGCGGATACCGGAGAAAATGCGGTCCGGTTGCTGCACACCAACCCTGATACCCAACTGCTTCTGACCGACGTGGTGTCCGCCGGCATGACCGGACCCATGATCGCCGATGAGGCCGCGGCAGTGAAGCCGGAGATTAAAGTGCTCTTTATGTCCGGCTTCGACGGGACCCCGGTGGTCCAGCGCTATGTGGCCGAAAAGGGCTATTCGCTATTGATCAAACCCTTCACAGTGGAACAACTGCGAAAGAAAGTTCTCGCCGTGTTGCAAGGCGAACCCGACATTCAACGGAAGGACTGACGATCTTAGAAATACTCAGGCGGCTTCGCGCTCGGCCATCTGGGTCTCCAGCTTCGCGACTTTAAGATCCCAGGCCAGTCCGAAAAACTTCAGGATGTTGACCAGAATCCACGAGTGGTCGAGCTCATACCACTTCAGCCCGTGCCGGACAGACACCGGGTGTGCGTGGTGGTTATTGTGCCAGCCTTCCCCGAAAGTCAACTGGGCAATGATGAAACTGTTGCGCGAATCGTCGCGCGTGTCAAAACGCCGGCGGCCGAACACATGAGTGGCGGAATTGATCAGCCAGGTGGCGTGCAATCCAACCACGATGCGCAGAAAACCACCCCAGAGCAGCATGCTGGGGCCACCCACCGCGAGCAAAATCAAGCCAAGAAAAATCGTGGGTACCCAGTGCCACTTGTTCAGAAAGCGGTAAAAAGCGTGTTTTGCCAGGTCGGGCGCGTATTTGTCCATCACCTTCTGGTTCGTATGCCCCTGCCCAATAACGATCCAACCCATGTGCGCCCAGAACAGGCCTTCGCGAGGAGAATGCGGGTCACCCGGCTGGTCGGATTTCTGATGGTGGAGGCGATGCACTCCTACCCAGAACAGGGGACCGCCTTCGAGGGTCAGCGCGCCGCATAACGCAAAGAAATACTCCAGCCACAACGGACATTTGTAACCCCGGTGCGTATGCAGCCGGTGGTAACCCATGCTGATACCGAGGCCCGTACACATCCATAAAAGGAAAAGGGCGACGAAGAAATTACGCCAGCTGAACGTGAAAAGGGCGGCGATCGCTCCGACGTGAAGAACAATCAGCCAACCGGTGGTTACCCAGTTAATCCCTTGACGATGAACCTCCGGGATTTCGGTAGGTCCTGCGAAACCTGATGTGCGCATCTCAGTCGCAGACTAGCAGGGATACGAAATGTGTTTTGTAAGACTTTTGTCGTTGATTGAGGAACTCGGCCTTTTGAGCCACTCAGCTACAAAAATATGACAAAAGGCGCCCTCTGGAAGCCCCTGGCCAAGCCGAATTTCGCCGGATCCAGACTTTTACTTAATAATTACGCCGCAGGCGATTCGATCCCCCGCATTGCCGGCCGGATCTGACTTCAGATCGTCCTTCATCGCGTGGATCATCAACGCCGTTCCACCCCCGGTAAACACCGAATCAGCACCTTCCCCGAGCGTCACGCGCGGGTCTTCCACCGTGAGCTTCGCGGTTCCATTGGCTTTCACCATAAAGTTGGGCATGTCTCCCGCGTGGGGGCCTTCCGGATTTTCCAGCCCGTGATGCTTCATTTCCGGGTTGAAATGCCCGCCTGCCGTGGTGAACTTGGGGCCTTCGCATTTGGCCGTCTGGTGAATGTGGATCGCATGTTCGCCGGGCGGCAGACCCTTCAGGTTCAAAGCGATTTTGACGCCCTTTCCACCAGCCCCGTCGGATATTTTCGCGACGCCCACATCCGTCCCTTCGCCGTTTTTCAGCATTACGGTGACGGGTTTATTGGCAGCAAAAAGAGAGACTCCGTACAGAGCCGTGACAGTCACAAAAGCGGTGCGAAATAAGTTGCGCATATTTACCTCTGTATCGTCTCACGATTTTGGCGTGAACTCAGCCCGGCGCCCTCAAATCGTATAGATTGTCTGTATGCAGAAGTCGCATCGAATTCTCACCGCTCTCTCCGCCGTGGCCGTGGGCGCACTCACTCTGGGCATCGCCTTAGGCAGTGCCGATCCCAAATCGGTCATGACCGGTACCGCCGCTTTCACCAACGTGGGCATCGAAAAGCCCGGCGTCTGGCGCAAGATCACCGCGAGCGACCTTCCCAAACCGTTCGCCACCGAATCCTCCACCAATCGCGCCAGCGTGATTGACCGCCCGGCCAATGCCTGGCCCCAGACTCTGCCCGGATTCAAAGTCGAACTCTACGCGACCGGCCTTGATGTGCCGCGCGAAATCCGTACCGCTCCCAACGGCGACATGTTCGTAATGGAGAGCAATAAGGGCGAGATTCTGATCTTCCGCGGAATTACAGCCGATGGCAAACCGAAGCAACAGTCGGTATTCGCAACGGGATTGAAGCAGTCTTTCGGAATGGCGTTCTATCCGCCCGGCAACAACCCGCAGTATGTCTACGCTGCCAGCACCAATTCTCTGGTGCGGTTTCCCTATAAAAGCGGTGAACTGAAATCCAGCGGTCCTGCCGAGACAATTATTCCCACCCTGCCCACCGGCGGCCACTGGACCCGCGATATCGCTTTCTCTCCCGACGGCAAACGTATGTTCGTTTCGGTCGGCTCCGGCTCGAACATAGACGATCCCGATACGCACCCGGGCGAACACAACCGCGCCAACATCCTCGAATACACACCGGAAGGCAAGTTCGTGAAGGTCTATGCATCCGGCATTCGCAATCCGGTCGGGATCGCCGTGAACCCGGTTACGGGCGAAATCTGGTGCTCGACCAACGAGCGCGATGCTCTCGGCGACAACCTTGTTCCTGACTACATTACGCACGTGCAGGAAGGCGGCTTTTACGGCTGGCCTTATTTCTACATGGGCAGCAATCCCGACCCGCGTCTCAACGGCGCGCATCCGGAACTGAAAGGCAAAGTGATCGTGCCCGACGTCCTGCTGCAGCCTCACAGTGCGTCGCTCGAACTCACGTTTTATAACGGCAGCCAGTTCCCCGCCGAGTACAAAGGCGACATTTTCGCGGCCGAGCATGGCTCATGGAATAAAGCCGTGCGCGCGGGCTACGAAGTAATTCGCGTTCCCCTGAAAGACGGCCATTCGAGTGGCATGTATGAGGACTTCCTGACCGGCTTCGCCACCGCGGATGGCCAGGTTTGGGGACGCCCGGTAGGCGTCGCGACAGCGCCCGATGGGTCGCTCATGGTTACCGACGATGGCGGGAAAGTGATCTGGCGCGTGAGCTACACAGGTGCCCACTGAGATAAACACTGCGTCAGGCAGTCGATATGGAGAACTCGCGCCCCCAGCGGCATTAGCCCCGTATGTAGAGTGCTGTTGGTGGTCCGAAGCGGGCGCCGCTCCTGGCGTCCGCCGCGTTCTCCCGGATGGCTGCGTGGACATTCTCTTCTCCTCGGGAAACCACGAGCCACCCGCTCTCAGCGTCGTCGGATTGATGACCGTTCACCGTGACGTAATCACCCTGCCGAACCAGAGTTTTTTCGGACTTCGCTTCCGTCCGGGAATGGCGTCGCTCTTTTTTCCTGAAGTCGCGCACCTGACCGACAAGGTTGAACCGCTCTGCGAGTTGCGCCGGCAACACACCACGGAACTCTTCGAACAATTAACGGAATCTACTTCTTTGCCGGCAAAGGTAATCGCAGTAGAGCGCTACCTTCATCGCCCCGCCAAAAAACGTCCGTCGGCGAGTCGTGCATTCGACCTTATGACTAATACCGACTTTTGCATGGAACGCATCTCCGCATCCGCGGGAATCAGCACCCGGCATCTCCGCCGGTTGTCTCTCGCCAGTACAGGGGTTTCACCGAAATTGCTGGCTCGAATACTGCGCTTCCGGCGAGCCGCCTCTCGGATCTCACCCGCGGCGGTCGATCGCAATCAGGGCGGATGGGCGGGATTTGCGGTCGAGTGCGGCTATTACGATCAAGCCCATCTGATCCGCGAATTCCAGGCTTTTTCAGGCAGCGCGCCTGGCCGTTTTTTACAATACCAGGCCAACAACGCCAGCTAGACTCTGGGGGATGACACCTTCAAAACCAGAGAATCAGATCGACTACATCGAACTTCCGGCCAGCGATATCGCCGCCACGAAGGCCTTCTACTCCACTGTCTTCGGCTGGAAATTTGAAGACTACGGCCCCGCCTATACCAGCTTTTTCGATGGACGCCTGGCGGGAGGATTCACTCTCGATGCGCAGCCGCCCACGCGAAGCCTTCTCCTCGTAATCTACGCCGCGGATCTTGCTGCCAAACAGCAGAAAATCAAATCCGCCGGCGGCTCGATTGTAAAAGACACCTTCTCGTTCCCCGGCGGCCACCGCTTCCATTTCGCCGACCCCAACGGGAACGAACTCGCCGTCTGGTCTGACGCTTAAACCAATTCCGCCGGCCGGATCGGCAATTTCCTGACGCGCTTCCCCGTCGCCGCAAAAATCGCGTTCACCACAGAGGGCGCAATGCATGGTACCGAAGCTTCTCCGGCGCCCCCTGGATTTTCCATGCTCGGCACCACATGAACTTCGATCTCCGGGATCTCATCGACCCGCATCACGTCGTAGTTATTGAAATTGCTCTGCTGCACGCGTCCGCGATCGATCGTGATCTCGCCCTTCAGCGCCGCGGACAGCCCGAAGATAATCCCGCTTTCGAGTTGCTGCCGCAGAATCGCCGGATTCACTACCTGCCCGCAATCGAACGCGCACACCACCCGGTGCACCTTCAGCTTGCCCTTCGTGATCGAAATCTCCGCCACCTGCGCTATGAAGCTGCCGACATCCGTGCCCACCGCAACACCTCGATAGCGCCCCGCGGGCAACGGTTTACCCCAATCCGATTTCTCCGCCGCCAGGTTCAGAACACCCAGCAGGCGCGGCGATTTCGTCAGCAGACGACGCCTCACCTCCACCGGATCTTTGCCCCCCGCCGAACACAACTCATCCAGAAAACACTCCGCGAAATAAGTGTTCTGCACCGCTCCTGGCGCGCGCCAGAAGGACACGGGTATCGGAGTATTGGCTGGCCGGTAGTCGATCAGCATATCCGGAATCGTGTATTCCAGATCAGCCAGACCCGCGACGGCAATGAAATCGACGCCATTGCGCAGGCCCGTGAACGACGGACAAGCCACACGCGCATTGAACGCCACCGGCCAGCCTTCCGCATCGAGGCCGCCCGCCAATTCCACATACGAAGCCGGACGATACATGTCGTGCTGCATATCGTCTTCGCGGGTCCATGTCACTTTCACCGGAGTGCCCAGTTTTTTCGAAAGCTCGGCAGCTTCGGGCACATAATCGAGTTCACCCTCGCCGCGCCGCCCGAACCCTCCGCCCATGAACATGGTGTGGAAGTCCACTTTGTCAGGCGCAAGCCCCACTGCCTGTGCCGCCAACTCGCGCGCCGAAGTCATGCTCTGCGTCGCCGCCCACACATCCGCGCTGTCGGCCCGCACATGAGCTGTGCAGTTCATCGGCTCCATCGGCGTGTGCGATAAAAACGGAACTTCGTAGACCGCTTCAATCTTCTTCGCCGCTTTGGCCAGACCCGCTTCGATATCGCCCGCCTTGCGCGCCACCGCGCCTGGCTCTTTGGCCCTGGCAATGAACATCGCGCGAATCGATGCCGTATTGAGCGTCGCCGCACTGCCCTCGTCCCACTTCACCTCGAGCGCCCGCCTGCCCTGCATGGCCGACCACGTACTATCGCCCACCACCGCAACGCCCGCCGCAATCTGAACCACGGTTTTCACGCCGGGAACAGCCTTCGCCTTCGTCGCATCGAAGCTGGCGACTTTGCCGCCGAATACGGGACACCTCGCCACCACCGCGTAAGACATGCCATCCACCCGAGCGTCTAGTCCAAACAACGCCCGGCCCGAAATCTTATCCGGCGTGTCCAGCCTCTTCACCGGCTTGCCAATGATCCGAAACTGCTTCGGATCTTTCAGCGGAACGTTCTCCGGAACCGGCAGTTTTGCCGCCGCATCGGCCAGCGCTGAATACGTGAGCCGCGCCCCTGTGGAGCCATTGACCACCGCACCCAGATCCGTGCGGCACTGAGTTTTATCGACTCCCCATTGCTGCGCCGCCGCGCCTACCAGCATGGCTCGCGCCGTAGCGCCCGCCGTTCGCATCGGACCCCACATCGTGCGCACGCTGATGCTCCCCACCACTGTCTGCCGCCCATACAACTCGGGATTCACCGGTGGAAATTCCGCCCGCACTTTGCTCCAGTCGCAGTCCAGCTCTTCCGCCAGCAACTGCGAAAGCGCCGTCATCGGACCCTGCCCCATCTCACCCTTCGTGATCATGAAGGTGATCTGCCCATCCGGCGCAATCCGCACATAAGCCCAGGGCTTACCTGCCGGCGGCGGACCGAAGCCCTGCGCCTGCAGTTTCGAACTCGCTGGCAAAACAAAGCCGAGCACCAGACCCGCTGCGCTCCCGATGAACCCGCGCCGGCTCAGATTCGTTATGCTGCTCACGCGCGGCCTCCATTCGTCGCAATCTCCGAAGCCCTGTGAATCGCCGCCCGGATTTGTCGATACGCTCCACACCTGCAGATGTTGCCGCGCATTACTTCATCGATGTCCGCATCGCTCGGAGTTTTCTTCTTCATCAGTAGCGCCGCAGCGGACATCATCTGTCCCGGCTGGCAATAACCACACTGCGGAACATCGATTTCAAGCCACGCCTGCGTTACCGGGTGCGCCGGCTGTGCCATCGCAATGCCTTCGATCGTAGTGACGATCTTCCCCGCCACGCTCGAAATCGGCATCGAGCACGACCGCGCCGCGGCCCCGTCGATGTGCACCGTACACGCGCCGCACAGCGCCATTCCGCAACCGAATTTGGTGCCGGTCAGGCCCAGTTGGTCGCGCAGAACCCAAAGCAGAGGCATTTCCGGAGTCGCCTCAACAGTCCGCGGTTGTCCGTTCAGGGTAAATCGAAAGGCTGGCATAACTCATCCAGCGTATCGCGATTTCAAACCACTTGCGTAGCCGACTGCCGGATCTCCATGCAGCCGCGCCCCGTCGGCAGCAGCTTGCCCGGATTCAAACGCCCTTCCGGATCGAACAGCCGCTTGAATTTCTCGAGGCAGTCGATAGTCGCCGGAGAGAATTGCTTCGCCATCAATTCGTTCTTCTCCATCCCGACTCCATGCTCACCGGTAATCGATCCGCCTACCGATATGCAGTACTCCAGAATCTCTTCACCCGCCGCCCGCGCCTTCGCGAGTTCCGCCGGATCATGCGAATTGAACAGAATAATCGGATGCAGATTCCCGTCGCCCGCATGAAAAATATTGCTGATGCGCAGCCCGTGCCGCGCCGCTACTTCAGCAATAAACCGCAGCGTGGGAGCCACCTGCGTGCGCGGCACCACGCCGTCCTGTACATAGTAGGAAGGGCTCACCCGGCCCACCGCGCCAAACGCGTTCTTGCGGCCCGTCCACAGAAGATCGCGCTCCTCGGCTGTCGCGGCCACGCGAAACTCACGCGCGTTGCACCGGGCGCACACCTTGCGAATCTGGATCGTCTGTTCTTCCACCGCTTCCGTCATGCCTTCCAGTTCGATCAGCAGCACCGCCGCCGCATCCATCGGATATCCCGCATGCGTCGCGACTTCCACCATGCGCAACATCTCGCCGTCCAGCATTTCGAGAGCGACAGGCGTGATCCCGCACGCCGTAATCTCCGCCACTGTATCCGCCGCGTCCGATGAAGAATTGAAAATCGCCAGCGCGGTACGCACCTTTTCGTCGCGGCGCATCAGCCGCACCGCAATCTTCGTCACCAATACCAGCGTGCCTTCGGAACCCGTCAGCAAGCCGCTCAGATCGTAGCCCGGTATGTCCAGTTCCATGCCGCCGGTCTTGTGAACCGAACCGTCCGGCATCACAAACTCCAGCCCGAGCACATGATTCGTCGTGACGCCATGCGCCAGCGTATGTGGACCGCCTGAGTTTTCCGCCACATTGCCGCCAATCGTACAAGCTCTCTGGCTCGATGGATCGGGCGCGTAAAAAAGTCCGTGTGCTTCCACCGCCCGCGTCAGATCCAGATTCACCACTCCCGGCTGCACCACCGCGCGCTCATTCGCGACATCGATCTCCAGAATCTGGTTCATCCGCGCGAACCCGATTACCACGCCGCCCGAGCGAGGGATCGCGCCTCCGCTCAGTCCTGTACCCGCACCTCGACCCACGATGGGAATGTGATGTTCAGCGGTGAGTTTCACGATGGCGGAAACTTCTTCGGTCGAACGGGGAAACAACACCAGTTCCGGCCGCGCTTTATCCACACCGGCGTCGTATTCATAGAGCGCCAGATCATGCGGGCTGTCGAGATAGCGCCCCGGCCCTACCAGTTCTTTGAGTTCGGAAAACGGGGTCCGCTCAGAGGTGCGACTGGACATATTGAACCATCGGCTCGGACGTCCAGTCGACTTCGCTGACCACTTTTTCGATAACTTTGCCGCTCTGGTCGATCAGGTAACTCTCCGGAATCTGAATCGTCCCGTAACGGTTCTTGATCGTCTCATCCGGCTGCCGAGCTGTCGGGAACGCAATGTGGAAGTGGTCGAGAAACGCCTGGTAGTCTTTCGCGCTCTGATCCTGGCTGACTCCCAGCACCACCAGGCCCTTCGAGCCCAGTTGTCTCTGCAACTGGTCGAGCGAGGGAGTTTCGTGAACGCACGGCGGACACCACGATGCCCAGAAGTTCAGGATCAGCAGCTTACCGCCGAAATCGCGCGGCGTGATCACCTTGCCGTTGTCGGCGCGAATACTGAAATCGGGTGCCGTGTCACCCACTTTGACTGAGTTGTCGTGCAGCGCAGTGCGCAGCGCAACCACGAAAAGGCAAAGCATAACGGCGAGACTGGCGTGCAGGATACGATCGGCTTTCATGGGCTACTGCCTATAATTCTAATAGATCCTTTGTCCCCACGCGCCTTACCATGCTGACACCCGGACCGTGTTGAATTTCAAACTATGTTGATTTCGAAGCCATGTTGATTTCGAAGAAGGTCGAATTCTCCGCGTCGCACGTTTGTCGCGTGGAAACCCTGAACGACGAAGATAACCTCCGTATTTTCGGACCAGCCTCCAATCCTCTGGGGCACGGACACAACTACGTGCTCGAAGTCGCCATTCAGGGACAGCCCGACAAAATCACCGGCATGATTCTCGATCTCAAACGGTTGAAGGAGATCCTCGAAGAGCGCGTACTTGATGTCTATGACCACCGGCACCTGAACCGTGAGGTCAAACCCTTCGATCGTCTGGTCCCTACGGTGGAAAACATGGCGATCGACATCTGGGAGCGGCTTGAGAACGTGATCGCCGCAACAGGCGCAACCTTATTTTCCGTGCGCCTGCATGAGACCAACGAGCTCCACGTCGAATATCGGGGGACTTCGAAGTGATTCGACTCACCCGGCGCTATGGCTTCTCCGCCTCTCACCGGCTCCATTCCTATCTGCTGTCGGAGGATCAGAATAATTCGATCTACGGCAAATGCAATAACCCGTTTGGACACGGCCACAACTATGAGATCGAGCTAACCCTCCTCGGACCCGTCGATCGTTCCACTGGACGCGTCGTGGACCTCGCGGCGCTGGACCGCCTGGCACAGCAGGAAATCCTCACTCCGCTGAGCCACAGAAATCTGAATGAGGAGGTCGCGGCGTTTCGCGAGGCCGTCCCTACCACCGAGAATCTGGCAATCGAGCTGAACCGGCGGCTCCGTGGCGCCTGGTTATCCGCCTTCCCGTCCGGGCCCGAACTCGAAACCATTCGCATCCGCGAGACCGACCGGAACATCTGTGAAATTGGGGGAGACCGTGAGTAAAACGACGGTTCGTAAAACGGAAGTCAGCAGGAAGGGCGCGGAAGTCAAAATCATGAAGCCGGCGCCGCCCGAAAGGCCCATCGCGCCTCTGGTACGCACCATGCTGGATGCTCTCGGCGAAGACCCTGAGCGCGAAGGCTTGCTGCGTACACCCGAACGCGTCGAAAAAGCCCTTCGCTTCCTCACCAGCGGCTATACAATCGACCTCGGCAAGGTAATCAATGGCGCCATCTACGAAGTGAAATACGACGAGATGGTTATCGTGAAAGACATCGAGTTCTTCAGCATGTGCGAACACCATATGCTGCCGTTTTTCGGTAAAGTGCACGTCGCTTATCTCGCCCGCAACAAAGTCATCGGCCTCAGCAAACTGCCGCGCATCATCGATGTTTTTGCGCGCCGCCTGCAGATTCAGGAACGCATGACACAGCAGATTGCTGAATGTATTCAGGACCTGCTTGACCCTCTGGGAGTAGGAGTCATCGCCGAAGCGCAGCACCTCTGCATGATGATGCGGGGAGTCGAAAAACAACACTCGGGAACCGTCACCAGCTCCATGCTCGGGTCATTCCGTACCCACAAGGAAACCCGCGATGAATTCCTCTCCCTCATCCGCCCCCACTAAAAATGCCCGTTCACTCGACCGTTATAGTGGATAAGCAATGAGGCTGATTTTCGCTCTGGCCTGTTTCAGTGCCTCCACCCTGAACGCCGCCGTCGCCCCCATCTATCACCTGGATACTCAGACAATTGCGGCATTTGACGACTACATCGCGAAGTTCGAACGCGACGTGGTCGCTCCCTGGACCGCATCCGGCAAGTTATGGATGGACGACCGGAATTGTTGCGTCCACAACAAGGCCTTCGAGAACGGCAAAAACATGATTGAGCCGCGCGAGAATGCCGATGTCGCCGGCGGCAGCATCCACCACTTCACCGGCGCGATGCATATCGACGGCGCCAATATCGACGATGTCCGCAAGATCATGGAGGACTACGCGGAATACCCGAAGAACTTCACTCCCGATGTGAGTAAAGCGACGGGCATTGTTCAACCGGACAGTACACCTGCGGATGAACATTACAATGCTCACCTCGTCATTGAAACCTCTACTCTCTGGATTAACCTCACTTACGATTGCCTCTACGACACTCACTATCGGCGCCTCGATGAGAGCCACTGGATGTCTAAGTCAAAGGCCCTGAGCATCCGCGAAATGCGTGAGCAGCATGACCCATCGAAAGGTTACTTCCCGGAAGGCGACGACCACGGGTTTCTGTGGCGCACCAATACTTATTGGTTCGTAAGACAGGACAAAACCGGGATCGATCTGGAAGTCGACAGCATCACTCTATCGCGTCCCGTTCCCACCGGATTCGGCTGGTGGGGAACACGCCGCACTCAATCTGCCGTCGAGAAGATGCTGCGGGATTTGCGGACTGCCGTAAATGGTATTCTCCGCAGCCGATCTTAGTCAGGTCCACACCAAATCGGGATAAGGGAGAACTTTCACCTTCCCGCGGCCGAACATGCTCGGCACACCGAAAAAAGGCCCCTGAGCACTTACACTCAGGGGCCTTCGATTTGTAGCAAGCAGCGGCAGTTGCCGCCGCTATGATTCTCCGTTAATTAGAAGATGTACTTCAGCGCCAACTGGATCAACCGGGGATTCACTGAGGTAGCAGTGATCTGACCGAAGTTGCTCGAGTTCAGGTTGAGCGAAGCCGGGTTGTTGAACTGCGGATGGTTGAAGAAGTTGTAGAATTCAGCGCGGAACTGCAGGACTGCTCCTTCATGAACTCCACCCACCCGGGTGTTCTTACCGATCGTCGCATCGAAGTTGAACTGGCCGGGTCCGAGCAGTACGCCCAGTCCGGAGTTGCCGAAGCCCGTACCGCCGGTTCCCGCAACATTGGGATCCGCACCGATAACCGGGATGGTCCCGAATGCGCTGTAGCCGGTAGCCGCGGTTGCGGTACCGCCGGCAGCAGGAGTAGTGCAAGCGAAGTAGCCGCAGCCGCCGCTCGCGCCGCCAAGCCGGTTACTGCCCGAGCTCGCGATGCTTGCATAGGTTGCGCCAGGCGCCATCTCAGCCGTCGAGAGGACGATGCTGGAACCATTGAGGCCATAGACTGAGCCCCCGCGGTTGTCAAATATGCTCAGCGGTTGACCATCCTGAATGGTGGTTACGCCGCCGATATACCAGCCGCTCAGCAATTTGCCGGGAACACCCTTGAAGCTGCCCCCGGGGACATCGTAGTTGTAATTGATGACCAGGCGTTGCGGACGATACTGCGGGTTCAACCCATACTGCGGATCCAGTGGATTGTTGTAGTTTGTACCGCTGAGGGTGGTCGAACCAGCCGGCGCGGCATAAAGCGTCGTAAAGGCGCGTGTGTAAGAATAAGCCGCCTGGAAGGTCAACCCATGAGACAGGGTCTTCCGGACCGTGGCCTGAACCGAATTCGACTTGTAGTCGCCATCGGTCATTGCATATTCAAGACCGGTCGGCGAGAAACCGAGGTACGGTACGCGCAGAGCAGCGTTGTTGGTGGTGTTCTCCGTAACCACTCCGTTAACCGGGTTGCCCGGTGTCGCGAGTGACGGAATGTTGATTTCGTGCAGGCTTTCCGATTGATGGATGCCGCGCTGACCGACATACGCCAGTTCGAGAACATACCCACGCATGAACTCGTACTGAACGTTCATGTTCCAGGAGTAAACCAGCGGCGTTACGAACTTCTGGAACAGTGAAGTCTGTGCCAGACCGGACGACTGGTCATACGGGCTCGGAGCCCCGGTACCAACAGTGTTGGCTCCGTTAAAGTTCACCCAGCGGATGGGGAAAGCACCCAGCGGAATGTTCTGAAAGGGCGCTGCTTCAGACGCAAACGAGTTGCCTGCGCCGGATTGATCGAGAGTGATCGAGTAGGGCGGGCTCTGTTCCACGGCGTGAATGATAGTGTTACCAGGCACGCGATCGTAGAAGTATCCCGCTCCGCCACGAACAACCAGTTTGTTGCTGCTGGTCGGCTGATAGGCGAAACCAAGGCGCGGTGCGAAGTTGGTAAGCGGAACTGCATTCTGGCTGGCGATCAGATGACCGCTGCTGATCACACCGGCAGGAATCGCACCGTATGTGGAAGTGGAGTAGTTCGAGGGAACTACCCAACCCGAGTAGCTTCCACCGGCTGGCAGGAAGTAAGTGCCCGGAGTGGGAGTCTGCGTGGTGACAGGGGCCGGAGTGTTTTCAATCGCGCTGGTCCAGAGGTTAACCAGGTTGCCGTATTTATCCGAAACGGCGCCGTCATATTCCCAACGCACACCGGCGTTGATCGTCAGACGCTGGCTGACTTTGTAGTCATCCTGGACAAACAGGTTGCCATCGTTGGCGCGGTATCCATGAACGATACCGTCGGGCCCGGACTTCACTGAGAAGTTCTGGGTGTTCGAGATGTTGCTGAGAGTGCCGCCGTTGCAGGTTGCGGAAGCTACTCCGCAGGCGCCGGGAAGTCCGACCAGGAAATCTTGGAAATCCTGGAAAGCTTCGATGCCGCGGGACAGGCCCTGATACAGCCATGACCAATCCACGCGCTCAAACTCACCGCCAAAGCGGATGGTCTGTTTTCCATGCGTCCAGGAAACCTGGTCGCCGAACTGCTTCGTCAGTGCCCGGTTGGCTTCGTTGTTCGAAGTGCTGCCGGTGCTGAATAAACCCGTGATACTGAATACCGGGGCAAAAGACAAACCACCGCCAAGAAGATCCTGTCCAGGCGCAATACCAGGAATGATATTCGAGGCCTGCAGGCTCGCGGGGGGCGTGTCATAGACTACCGTGCTGGTAAACATCAGGGAAGCCCGTGCTTCGTTAACCAGATTGTTGCTGACGATCGTCGTGACTCGCGCCAGCGCGGTCTGATACCCGAACGGATCGGTAGTGGAGGTGCCCGGCAGAGCCGAGCCGCCGCTGGCAGAGAAGTTGATCTGCTGCGGTTCCTGCGAATTGTAATACCGGACAGAAAGAGTGTTCTTCGAATTCAGGAGGTAATCGAGGTTCATCATCCCCTGAAATTCCTTATCGTAGGCCGGGTTGCTGTAGTTAGCGGCCTGAGTTGAGCCAGTCGAAGAAGCAGGAATGTAGTAGCTGCCATTCGAGAGCTTGGCGTTGAGCAGGTTCAAAGCTACCGGATTGATGTTGGAACCGTCACAGGCAACTTTCTCTCCACCTGCGAAGGTGGCCGCACCGCAATACTGTGCGCCCAGGGCAGCCTGGAAAGCGGCCGTGTTGCGTGCGCCCGAGGGAAGCACCGGCAGATTGACGCCGGTTGCATAACCCTGCGAAGCAAGGCCGTTCTTCTGCCATGTCTGCTGATAGGAACCGAAAAAGAAGAGTTTGTCCTTCTTGATCGGTCCGCCGATGACGCCGCCGAACTGATTCTGATTCAGTACCAGCTTGTCGCCGCCGGTCGCCGCGCAAAGAGCGGGCGTGATGCCGCAAGTGCGGTTGCGGAAAAAGTCATTCGAGTTCAGGTCCGTGTTGCGGAAGAATTCGAATGCCGTTCCATGAAACTGATTGGTACCCGACTTGGTGATGACGTTAACGTTGGCGCCAGGATTGCGGCCATAGCCGGCATCGTAGAGCGATGTCTGAATTTTGAATTCCTGAAGCGTATCCGGGTTCGGAATACCGAACGTGGCATAGGTGCCCGATTCTGTATCCACACCGCTGCTGGCAAAGTTAACTACCGAAACACCATCCATAAGATAGGTGTTCTGGGCGGTTGACGCACCATTGACGGCGATTTCCATTGTGCCGCGGCCGAAACCGGTGGCGTTCGGCACGCTGGCATTGGCGCCAGCCGAAAGGCCGAGAAGATTCGTGTAGTTACGCGTGGTTAACGGCAGGGCCGTAACGCTCTTCGATTCAACAACGGTTCCGAGCGCGGAACTCGCCGTCTGAACGGTTTCTACGTTTTCCGAGACGGTAATCTGTTCTGATTGACCGCCGACTTCGAGCGCTCGGTTCAATACCGGCGTCTCGGTAACGGCAATAGCAACGGAAGGAACGTCTACCGACTTGAAACCACTCGCCGAGAAGGAGACCTTATAATTACCGGGAGGCAAAAGCGAAAAGCGATACGATCCGTTCGCTTCCGTCATGCCGGTCCGAACCTGGCCCGTGTCGATGCTGGTTGCGGTGACAGTTACATTGGGAATTACGGCACCAGACGCGTCCGTTACGGTGCCAGCGAGGGCTCCGGTTCCGGCGGTCTGGGCGCTAAGAATTGAAAACGCTGCGATCAGCAGTGACAAGAAAACTGCTAACCACAAACTCTGTGGCCTTTTGTGCATTGATCCTCTTCGTTATTTTTGTTACTAAAACCCCTGAGGAATTCCGGGACAGATTTTAAGCGTGACTATACCTCGTAACTGATCCGAAACCCCTGGCTGGGTGCAATAATATATAGAAATAACGCCGGAGTCAAGCCTGTGCGAACCCACACAAATCACAGTGAAATTTGAATGCCAGCGCGGATGCACCAAATGCTGTGAACAGCAGGGATTCGTGTACCTGACGGAAGATGACATCTCACGGCTTGCAGCCTACCTCGGCCTAAGCAAAGCGAAGTTTGAAAAACGCTATGTTTATCGCACTAAAAATCTTCGGCGTCTGCGCGTCCCTCGTCATGCTCAGTGTGAGTTTCTGAAAGAGGATGGCTGCTCCGTCCACAAAGCTAAACCACTTCAATGCAGTACTTTTCCGTTTTGGCCGGAACTCGTGGGGAACAAAACAAACCTGAGGAAAACCGCCGAATGGTGTCCCGGCATCGGCAAAGGGGATTTAGTAAACATCCAGATGGCCAGATCGATTGCGGACGAAATGCGCACAGCGCATCCCCATTTTTACCCGTGAAAAATAGCTTCAGATTCGCAGGTCGAAGCCGGAACTCTTCAGCCCGTCGATAAGCCGCGCCCGCATTTCCGCAATCTCGGCGGAAGATAAGGTCCGGTCCGCCGCAGTCACCACCACTCGAAAGGAAACGCTCTTTTGTCCAGGTTCGAGCGGCGCGCCCTGATACTCCCGTACATATTCAACCGACTCGGCCAGTTCTCCGGCAAACCGGCGGATCTCCAGTTCAAGATCCACAGCGGCACGTCGCGCTTCAGTGATGATTGAAAGATCGAAGGCGCTGCCGGGAACTTTGCGAATCGGTCGATAGCTCGCCGGCGCCGGAGCCAATTCACGTAGTAACTCCAGATCCAGATCCACAACGGCCGCACGGCCCTCTTCGATTATTCGAGGGCTGATCTCGCTCAGACGTCCGATCGCCCGCCCATTCCACCACAGTTCGGCACAGCGCGCCGGATGCTCCCACTCCCGCGGTTCGGCTACAGCATGCGCCCTGACTCCCGGAGCCAATCCTTCGGCCACCCGTTTCAACTCAAACAGTCCCTCGCGTCCGTCACCTTCGCGGCTGAAGATCGCCGCCATCAGATGTGACTTTTCCACCGGCTTAGCCCCATCCACCCGGTGAATCTCGTGTCCCACTTCGAACAGCCGGAACTGCTCGGAATATTTGGCATTCTCGATAATATTGCGGCACAAGCCGGGCAGCAGAGAGGTTCTCAACAACTCCTGCCCCGCCGCGATAGGATTCAGCACGCGCACATGATCGTCGACCGCGAGACCCAGCTTACGGGCTTCTTCCTCGCTGACAAACGAATAATTCGAAACTTCCGAATACCCCTGCGCCGATACCTGGCGCTTCACACCGCGAAGAAACTCGCGCTCCGGTGGATCGTACGAAGGCGCACACGGCACCAGCGGCGGAGTCGGCGTGATCGAATCGTACCCAATCATGCGCCCCACTTCCTCCACCAGATCGTCCGCCATCGCAACATCTTTAGTGGCTCGCCACGAAGGGATGCCGACGGATAAAACCCCAGGCTTCACCTGCGCCACGCGGAACTCCAGACTCGTGAGAATTCCCTCCACGGCTTTGGGCTCAAGTTCGCGGCCTAGCTTGCGCGCCAGCCAGTCCAGATCCAGCAGTACAGGTGCGGCTTCAGTGATTGCCCGCATCTGGTCCGCTAACCCGCCCACCAGTCGAATGCCCGGCGAGATCAACGGCAAAAGTTCCAGCGCCCGTGCCAGCGCGCGCACCGTATTGTGCGGATCCTGCGCCTTCTCGAAACGCATCGAAGCATCCGTGCGCAGCTTTAGTGCCGACGACGTCTTCCGGACGGAAGCCGCCTGAAAATTCGCACTCTCGAGAACGATCGACGTCGTCCCCTCGGAGATCGCGCTATCCCGCCCGCCAATTACTCCGGCGATTGCAATGGGTCCAGCCGCATCCGCGATCACCACGGTCGAGGGCGTTAACTCGTACGCCTCGTCGTTCAGTGCGGTAATCCTCTCGCCCGCTCGCGCCGGCCGTGCGTAGATGGTGTCGCCCGCCAGCTTCGCCCGATCGAACGCATGCATCGGCTGAGCCAGTTCAGCCATGATGTAATTCGTCAGATCGACAATATTATTGATCGGGTTCAGACCCACCGCGATCAGCCGGAACTGCAGCCAGAGCGGCGACGGCATCACTCGAACATTCTCGAAAACCAGCGCGCTGTAACGCGGACAAAGCGCCAGGTCTTCGATTTCTACCTGAACCGGGCTGCCCGGCTTCGGCAGCAAGTCCATCTTCACCGGATCTCGCAATGGCTTGCCGGCAATCGCAGCGACTTCACGCGCCATGCCGTAATGTCCCCAAAGATCCGGCCGGTGCGTGATGCTTTTGTTGTCGATCTCGATCACGCTGTCGGCCGAGGGAAGCGGCGGCAAAGGTTCAGTCAGTTCAATAATGCCAGCGTGATCCTTCGTGATCTCAAGTTCGGCGCCGCTGGCCAGCATTCCGTTGCTCTCGATGCCCGAAACCACTTTGACGCCGAGAGGCACATACACAGTTGTGATTCCCGGCCGGCAATTCGGCGCTCCGCAAACTACCGTCCGCACACCGTAGCGCCCTGCCTCCACCGTTGCCTTCACGTTGTGGCTGCCTTCAATGGGCTCTACCGTAAGCACCCGCGCGGGAGTCGCTTCACTCAGGAGCGCGCCCACGGTCTCGACGCCTTCGCATTCGGCGGTCTTCATCGTGATCAGCCGCTCGAGCGATTCGGCCGGCAGATCCAGCCCTTCCACGAATTCACGAATCCAGTTGCTGGAAAATTTCATGGCTTCAGAACTGCCTCAGAAAACGCAGGTCGCCACTCTGCAGCCACCGGATATCGTCGATCGCATAGCGCATCATCACCAGCCGCGTGAGCCCCAGTCCGAACGCGAAGCCATTCCATTTATTCGGGTCAATCCCGCTCATCTTCAGCACATGCGGATTCACCAGCCCGCAGGGCAGAAGCTCCACCCAGCCGCTTTGTTTGCAGACCGGACAACCGGTGCCGCCGCAGATCAGGCAGGAAATATCCAGCTCGAATCCGGGTTCAACGAACGGGAAATATCCGGGCCGCAGGCGGACCGTCACTTCGCGATGAAAGATCGAAGTGAGCAGCGTCTTCATGAAGTAGATGAGATTGCCCACTGACACATTGCGGTCAATCATCATGCCTTCGAGCTGATAAAAGGTGTGCTCGTGGGAAGCATCCACGCTTTCGTTGCGGAACACGCGGCCCGGCGCGATCATGCGCAGCGGCGGCCCCAGCTTCTCCATGCCCCGCACCTGTACCGGCGAAGTATGCGTCCGCAGCAGATAGCCGCCATCCAGCCAGAATGTATCCTGCATGTCCCGCGCCGGATGATCGCCTGGAATGTTCAGCGCATCGAAATTATGGAACTCGGTTTCGACCTCCGGGCCGTCGAGAACGCTGAACCCCATGGAGCGAAACAGATCTTCGATTTCCCACTGAATCTTCGTAATGGGATGCAGCGTCCCGAGACGCGGCTGAGGCGCCGGGATCGTGAGGTCAAGCCATTCGGCATCGAGGCGCTTTGCCAGCGCTTCCCGCTCGAAAGCGTCCTTCCGGGATTGCCACGCGCCTTCGAGAGCTTCCTTCGACGCGTTGATGAACTTGCCTCGGGCCGCGCGCTCTTCATGGGAAAGCTTGCCCATGTCTTTGCTGAGCTGCGTGAGAACGCCTTTGCGCCCCAGCACTTCCACACGCACCGTTTCCAGTTCTTCGGCGCTGGCAGCGGACCCGATGCGCACCAGAGCGTTATCGATCAGTTCCTGCATTTATGCAGCGGGCAGGAACGCCTGCTGCTCGGAGTTCAGCTCCCAGCCCAGGTGATTGATGTAGAAAAGTAGCAGGCTTTCGGGGTACTCAGTCTTGAACTGATCCCACGCCCGCGCCTGCCAGCCTTCGGTCAGCCGTTCTTTGGCGTCGGCGTCTTTCTGGAAGAAGCCTTCCTCGTTGGGCACGCCGAGAAAATCGAGAACTTTCGAGATCATGTCCATGTGCGAGATCAGAATCGCCTGAGATAAATCAGTGGCAAATTCCTCGTCCTGTTCCTGCAAACGCTGCCAGAAACGAGGCGCGGCTTTGCGCAGGCTCTCTGTGTTTACCTTGGCCAGGTGGGTACGGATTTTAAACCGTTCGTAGAGTTGAAACGTCCTGAGCTTACCGATGGAAATTCCTTTCACCAGTTGCGGGAGGCGCTCTGCTCCCAGCTCGAGGAACACGCTCGATAGCTGCATCAGAGGCCAGCGTAACACAGTGCGTTACAATAACCCCTTTGGCCTGAATACGCGCCAACTCTTCTTAAATAATGACCAATCTGATTGTTTTGGGCGCGCAGTGGGGCGACGAAGGCAAAGGCAAGCTGGTGGATCTTCTATCCGACCGCTTCGACCTCATCGTCCGCTTTCAGGGTGGCCACAACGCCGGCCACACCATCCTGATCGGCGACCGTAAGTTCGTACTGCGGCTGATTCCAAGCGGGATCCTGCATCCCGGCAAAGTCGCTGTCATCGGCAACGGCCTGGTGATCGATCCGCTCGCGCTGCTCGAAGAAATCGGCCAACTCGAAGCTGCGGGAATCGATGTCGCGGCGTCGCTGCGCATCAGCAACCGCGCACACGTTTTGCTGCCGACCCACCGCCTGCTCGAGAAAATGACGGAGGACAGCCCGGGCCGCGTCTCCATCGGCACGACGTCACGCGGCATCGGCCCTTGCTACGAAGACAAAGCCGGACGCCGCGGCATTCGGGTAGCGGATCTGCTGGATCGTCCGTACTTCGCCAGCGTGATCGAGGGCGCGGTGGAAGACCACCGGACCCGCGCCCGAGCATTCGGTATCGAGCAGGACATCGACGTCAAAGCCCTGATAGCCAGCTACACGGAAGCCGCCGAGCGCATTCGACCGATGGTCTGCGACACCTCACGCCTTCTGGCCGATGCCATCGCCGCCGGAAAGCACGTGCTCTTCGAGGGAGCCCAGGGAACGATGCTCGACCTCGACCACGGAACCTATCCGTTTGTTACTTCTTCGAGCGCTTCGGCGGGTGGCGCCTGCACAGGCACGGGCGTTCCGCCTACAAAGATCGGCGGCATAATCGGCATTTCCAAGGCCTATACGACCCGCGTCGGCGGCGGTCCCTTCCCCAGCGAAGCTCTCGATGCCAACGGGGATTTGATCCGAAAACGCGGCAATGAATTTGGTTCAGTCACGGGTCGCCCACGACGTTGCGGGTGGTTCGATGTCCCGGTGTTGCGCTATACCGCAGCGATTAACGGGTTCGACAGCATGGTAGTCACCAAGCTCGATGTCCTCGACGAACTGACAGAAATACCCGTCTGCATCGGCTACAACCTGCATGGCGTAACCAGTTGCGAAATGCCGGCAACCCACAGGGAACTCGCTTTGGCGAAGCCTATTTACGAATACCTGCCCGGCTGGCAATCTTCCACCGAGGGAATTTCGGAATGGAACGATTTGCCTAAGCCTGCACAGACGTATCTGCAATTCCTCGAAAGCAAGACCGGCATCGAAGCAGGTTGCATTTCGACAGGCCCCGAACGGAATCAAACAATCATCCGCCGCAACTCGCGATTCGCCGCGCTTACCCGCACACTGTAACATCCAGTACGAGGCGCCGGCACTGTGGGCGTTCTCTTGCCTGCACAAGGAATGTGAATTGCCGCCTCGCAGTCGTAGCAGCTACCTTCGTCTCCCTGGCATACGCTCAACCTGACCCGAAAGCACTCGTCAAACAGTCCGTAGAAAACTACGAGCGCGACTGGCGGGAGGCGCTGACCTGGAGTTACACACAGACGGATATCACGCGCAGCGACGACCGTGACATGACCGAAGTCTCTGAGTTTGCTCCCCTCCACGGCACGCCGTTCGAGCGCCTGATTTCAAAGAACGGCCAGCCGCTATCCCCCGATGAACAGCGTAAAGAGGACCGGAAATACCGAAAAGCCGCCGAAGAGCGCCTGAAGGAAAGTCCCTCGGAACGCGAAGCCCGTTTAGCGAAATACGAGAAAGAGCGGATGTTCGTTCGGGAAATTCCCGAAGCCTATGACTTCACGCTGCTTGGCGAAGAAACGGTGGACGGCCGGCCGGCATGGGTAATTTCGCTACAGCCGCATCCGGGATTTATACCTCAGACAGCCCACGCCGCATTGCTGAAACATATCGAGGGCAAGCTCTGGATCGACAAAGAAAACCTCCAGTGGGCCAAGGCGGCGGCTAACGTCAGGGACACGATGAGCTTCGGAGTGATTCTGGCTCGGATCGGCCCCGGCACGCATTTCGCAGTAGAACAGACCCGAATCTCCGACAGCTTCTGGATGCCTAAAAAAATCCGCATCTCAGGTGAGGCGAAAGTGCTGCTGGTGCACGACAAGTCGATCGACGAAAATCTAGCTTACTCAGGTTACCGGCGGGAGTCGCCTGCGGTCTCTGACGCGACTAAACGCCCCAGCAGTACGCTTCAACCGATTTATCCGAAGACTCAGCAAGACGCATTAGTTCGAGGCGCAGCGCATCAACCAGTGCGTTCCAGCTCGCTTCAATAACGTCTTCCGAAACTCCCACGGTCGACCAGCTCTTCTGGTGATCGGACCATTCGACGAGTACACGGACCTTCGCCGCCGTCCCGCGACCGGAATCAAGCACGCGGACTTTGTAATCGGTGAGCCGGACCTCGGCGATACCGGGCAATTCAGCCAGACAATTCCGCAGACAGAGATCGAGAGCGTGCACGGGTCCATGGGCCGTAGCGGACATCTGGGAGTGCTCGCCGTCGCGCAGTCCAATCTTCACTTTGGCGGTGGATTCACCCGAGCGGATGGTCAGTTCGTAATCGCGAACGTCGAAGAACTGCACAGCGGGTGAAATTGCCTGGCGCATGAAGAGCTCAAAGGTTCCGGTGGCAGCTTCCAGATCGTACCCGCGGTACTCAGCTTCTTTCACGCGATCGACCAGCGCGCGCCGGGCATCGGCATCGAGTCGTGCGGCCAGAGTATCGAATTCACGCAGCATGTAATCGATGTTGCTGCGGCCGGAGAGATCGCTCACCAGGACACGCTGATGATTGCCGACTAACTCGGGAGAGATGTGCTCGTACGTTGTGGAATCTTTCATCACGGCGCTCACGTGCACTCCGCCCTTATGAGCAAAGGCACTCTGTCCGACGAACGGGGTATCGCGACGGAGCGGCAGGTTAGCCAGTTCCGCGATAAAGCGCGCAGTGGAGGTCAGATTCTGCAGCTGTTCGCTGCCGATAGTGGTCTGGCCGAGCTTCAACTCAAGATTGGCGATGATCGATGCAAGGTTCGAATTGCCGCAGCGCTCACCGTATCCGTTCAGACAGCCCTGAACATGCGAAGCGCCCTTCTCAACAGCAGCCAGCGCGTTGGCGACAGCCACATCGGAATCGTTGTGAGCATGGATGCCGATCACACCATCGAACCGGGCGCGCACATCGCCCACGATCTGAGCGAGGAAGTTGGTTAACGTGCCGCCGTTGGTATCGCACAGACAGAGGACATCAGCGCCCGCCGTCTTGGCCGCTTCAAGAGTTCGCAGTGCGAAATCGCGGTTGTGAATGTAGCCGTCAAAGAAATGTTCGGCATCGTAGACCACTTCCTTGCCGTGGTCTTTCAGAAAACGAACGGTTTCGGCAATGATAGTGAGGTTTTCTTCTTCCGTGATGCCGAGAGCACGGGAGACATGCAGGTCCCAACTCTTACCGAAGATCGCGACGACGGGGGTTCCCGCGCCGATCAGCGCCTGCACGTTGCGATCTTCATGAACTGGATTCTTCGCAAAGCGCGTGGCTCCGAACGCCGTCATCTTTGCATGACGAAGTTTCAGACCACGCGCCCGCTCGAAGAATTCTTTGTCTTTAGGATTAGAACCGGGCCATCCGCCTTCAATGTAGTCAATACCCAGCTCATCGAGTTTCTGGCTAATGAGGATTTTGTCCTCCACCGAGAAAGAGACGGATTCGCCCTGCGAACCGTCCCGGAGTGTAGTATCGAATGTTTGAATGCGCATGGTGGTGACTAGGCTTTGGCCGCTACCTGATCCTGCGGTACGCCTTCTTCTTTCTTCTTTTTGTTAAGGAACGGCATCATGGCGCGAAGCTCGCGGCCCACGTGCTCGATCTGAGAATCGCGCTGGGCTTCCCGCATGGCGAGGAACTTGCCGCGACCGGCTTTGTTCTCCGCAATCCACTCGCGGGCGAACTGACCCGACTGGATTTCAGCGAGAATTTTCTTCATCTCAGCCTTGGTTTGTTCATTCACCACACGCGGGCCACGCGAGTAGTCGCCGTATTCAGCGGTATCCGAAACGGAGAAGCGCATGTAGTTGAGGCCGCCTTCGTAAATCAGGTCGACGATCAACTTGAGTTCGTGGAGGCATTCGAAGTACGCCATCTCAGGAGCGTAGCCCGCTTCCACAAGGGTTTCGAAACCCGCCTGGATGAGCGCCGCCGCGCCGCCGCAGAGAACGGTCTGTTCGCCGAAGAGGTCGGTTTCGGTCTCTTCGCGGAATGAAGTTTCAATCACACCCGCGCGCAACGAACCGAGTCCGGCAGCATACGCGAGGGCATTTTTCAGAGCATTGCCGCTGGCATCCTGATGAATGGCAACCAGGGCGGGCACGCCCGAACCTTCGGAGAAGATTTCGCGTACACGATGACCAGGCGCTTTGGGCGCAACCATGGTGACATCGACATCGGCCGGCGGTTTGATGAAACCGAAGTGGATGTTGAAGCCATGGGCAAACATCAGAGTCTTGCCTTTGGTGAGGTAAGGCGCGATGTCTTTCTCATAGAGGTCGGCCTGAGAATGATCCGGGGTCAGGATCATCATTACGTCGGCGGCCTGGGCGGCATCGGCCGGGGTAACAACAGTGAGTCCGGCAGCCTGCGCTTTAGCGCGGCTTTTGCTTTCGGCGGGCAGGCCGACGATTACGTCGAGGCCCGAATCGCGCAGATTCAGCGCATGCGCATGGCCCTGGCTGCCGTAGCCGATGATCGCGATCTTTTTACCTTTGAGCGCGTCGATGTTTCCGTCTTTTTCGTAAAAGCGTCGTGGCATTTGAAGAGAACTTGTCCTTTACTGTTTTAAATGGCCGGGTACATTTTTAAATCGCCGGCGCGAGCGCAGGTGCGGGCACAGGCGGCTGCAGACGCAGCTTTTTCGATTCGAGAGACATGGCCGCTGCGCCGGACCGGGTGATTTCGGTTT